>Ga0134126_10000259_pt1 | contig 68378 bp, 46 predicted proteins | sample KB31752_FD_96881 | JGI IMG/M metagenome (GOLD analysis project Ga0134126, IMG submission 96881) | Terrestrial soil microbial communities with excess Nitrogen fertilizer from Kellogg Biological Station, Michigan, USA - KB3-175-2 | ecosystem: Environmental > Terrestrial > Soil > Unclassified ...
ACCCGCTTCGGTGACCAGCTTTTCGATGAAGCCGTCGAGCTGGCCGTAATAACTCAGCGACAGTTCGCGCATGCGCTGATGGAAACCGGACAACTCGCCCTTCTGCAGGTTCGGGTCGACATACGGCCACGCCTGATGCTGCAGTTTGTCCACGCCGTCGAACAGGATCGCCATCAGATCCGGCTGGTCCTCGCGCATCAGGTGTTCCGCGATCTTGAACCACTGTTTCTCGCGCGGCAGGTGATAACGCACCCAGTTTTCGCGGTCCCCGTCGCTCAGTTCATCGACCGCCTGTTTTTCCCGCTCGAAATCCCAGGCCAGTTCCTGCGGATCGAAATCCGGGATTGCCTTGACCCGATCGTAGATGTTTTCCGGATACGAATTGCGGCGCAGATGGCGCCAAGGAATGAAGCCTGGAACGATGGTGCCATTGAGTTCCGACGGTGGCGGCGCCGTGAACGGGAAGTTCAGCGCGCAGACGCGCTTGCCCTGCCGGCTGGCGATCGACCAGATCGTTTCCACCCTGCAATCGCGCGCGTCGTAAAGCGTGAAATAAACATCGTCACCCTGCTCTTCGGCGCGGATGAAGTCGTACACGCCGTGGCTTCCCGGCCCGCGTCCGGTCATCAACGAAACCCACGCCGGTGGTGTCAGCGGATTGGGCGTTGAGCGCAATTTCGCACGGCTGCCCTCCGCGTAGATGCGCGACAGGAACGGCATCACCGGTTCGCCGCCGTTCGCCTTGGTGAGATCGTCCAAGACGGTGAACGTCGCGCCGTCCATGCCGATGAATAGGGTGCGTACGCTCATGCCGGAGCTCCTTGTGCGTTCAGGCGGGAGGCAATGAAATCCGCGAATTGTCCCAGGGAAACATCGCCGATGTAGCTGCCATCCTTCATCAGCAGATCTTGGAATCCGAAGCGAGTCTCATACGATTGATCGAGTGCGACACACAACTGGATGATGTCGATGGAGGTAAATCCGAGATCGCCGGCGACCAATGTTTCAGGCGCGAATTTCGTGCCGGAGTCGAGCCCCCAGTCCTGCGTGAGGTCCGCCGCGACGGCGGTGACGGTATCGATCGGTGTGTCCTTCTTCAGATTGCTCATGCTTGCGCCTCGAATTGTTGTGCCGCGAGCGTGCCAACTGCGACGATGGCGGCTCCACGTTTGTCGATGGTGACCGCGACGGTTCCCGCCTCGTGTGCGACTTCGCACATCCTGAAATCCGGATCTGCGGCCACGATCCGGAATGCCCATGGTTCTCCCCTCAGGCCGGTGCCGAGGCACTTCGACGCCGCCTCCTTGGCGCACCACACACGCAGCACGCGCTCCTCCCGCACCTCGCCGGTCAGTCCGGCGACGAGCGGCTTTTCCTCTGCTGCCAGCGAATCCACCACCAGATCGGGGCGCTGCAACTTGCCTGTCCGCTCCAGATCGACGCCGACCGGCTGATCCGGGGCCGCTACCGCTGCCATGCATGACGTCGCGTCGTGTGCCAATGACACCCGCGGCGCCGCGATCAGCGAATCGTTCCACCAGCCGCCGACGAAAGGCGCGCGCGCTTCGTCGTGGAAAACTTCGATGTCCGCCGGATACAACAACTGCCCGGTGTTCTCGTACACCCAGTGCCGCACCGCTTCCTTGATCGCAGCGCGACCCGTCAGCCATTCGCGCCGCCGCGGCAGTGCTGCCTGTTCCAGCTCCCGCCATTCCTGGCGCTCCGCCACGCCGAGCAAAATATGCGCCAGCACCCGTGCGCAGATACCGCCGGATTGCAGGAACAGCTTCTCGTTGATCAACGGCACTTCCCACAAGCCGACATCCGCAGCAGGAGAAGCTACCGGCGTGCCGAGCATGCCGAGGCCGGGATGGGTGCGCAGCGCATGATAGGCCGGCGGGACACGAAAGAACAGGTTGCCCATCTCGTGGACACGCATCAGCACCCGTCCCTCCCCATCGGTGCAATCGAACTGCCAATTGCGCAGCGCAGTGATCTCGTCATTGCCAGGATCGGCTGGCTCCTGACGCGCCCGAATCACGATGCCGTCGCGGCCGGCCGGGCACGATTCGTACAACTCGATGCGTCCGATCGTGGACGGAAAGGAATGGAACTCCGGGCCTACGTACTGGAGCAGCCAGTACGGCACCACCTGGCTCAATGCATCCAGCAACACCGGGTTCAATACCAGACGGGGTGTATGACCCGGCTCGAAAAACCCGGCCACGCTGACGTCGCTGAGTGCGACGTCAAGACCACCTTCATCCCAGGCGTCGATATTGCGCAAGCTCTGGAACATCGGCCCATGGAACATGGCAAAACGACCGGGTATGTACGTGGGTGGATCGGTATTCCAGACGCGGGGTTCACACAAGGGCGCTACCGGCCCCAGCCTGAAATCGCGCGAGAATGAGAATTCTCCGGTAACCGCAACGCCACGCGGCGTAAGCACGGAGGCGCGGTAACGACCGGCCTCGTGATCGAGCACCTCAGCTTGCACCTTGATGTCCAGCACGCCGTCGTCGAGCGTGATCCAGTCGAAAGCGCGGACGTTCTCCATCACGCTGATATCGGTGCGCCCGGCCAGCAGCGCACAGGCTTCCGCCATCAGTTCCATGCTGACCATGAACGGCACGCAGGCGAGTCCGCGCAATGATGGATCTGCGGCGGAGACGGGGCCCGAGAGCACGTGGTCGCGGATAAAGCGGTCGTTGCGCAGGGATACCCGACATGCGGCCACGACATGTTGGTGGTCATGCTCGAGGATGGTGTCCAACAGCGGCGTGGCACTGTCGTTGGCATGGGTGGAACGCGGGTCGACATCAAGCCCTGCGGCTTCCGACCATCCGGTTTCATCCTCGTCGGTGACGTCGTTGGCGCTGACGTCCTCGAAATTGCCGAGCGCAGCGCGGGGGTCACTCGCAGCCGCGGCATGACTGCTGGCCCGAGGCGCCGCCACGAGCTCGCCGATGCGCTCGCGGTCCGCGGGCGCGAGCCGCAGCATCGGCATCGTGTTGTCGAGCAACGGGGGGCGCGGCTTCGGTTTGCGACTGTCCAGATCGATCGGCGCGATTTCGCGCCCCGCATGTATCCGGTCCGGCGTATTCCAGCGACCGAGTGCATACAGCCATGCAAGCACGAACATCAATTGCTCGACACCGCTACGCCCGCGAACATTGGTCGGCAAGGCAAGGAAGTCGCGCCCGGCCAGAATGTCGTTGACGAAAGAAACCAGATTGCCGGAGGGGCCGACTTCCAGGAAAATCCTGACGCCGTCGTCGTGCATCTTTTCTATCGTTTCGCGGAAGCGCACCTTGCGAGCCCACTGCAAGGCAGCAAGTTCGCGTACCTCCTCCGGCGCTTGCGGGAAACGGGCCGCGGTGGCGCACGAATACAACGGCACGGTCGGCCGACCGACCTTGATGTGTCTATAACAGTCCAGATAGGTGCGTGCGGCGGCTTCGAATGCGGGAGTGTGATAGCCCCGGTCGAACGGCAATCGCATGCATATGCCGCCCAGTTCGGTGAGTTTCCGTTCCAGGCGGTCAACCGCTTCCACGGACCCGTACAGCACCTGCTGGTTGCCGCAATTATCCATTGCGACCTGGACTTCGTTGCCCTGCGAGGCTATCTCCGCCTCGATCCGTTCCGGCGACAACGCGCCAACCGTCAACAGCGCGCCGGTCGGGATCTGGTCCGACTCCAACAGCTCTTCATACGCGACGCAGTGCCTGACGATGGCGGCAGCGAGTTCCTCGCCACTGCTCGCATTGGCGCCTGAAGCCGCCAGTGCGGCCGATTCCCCCGAGCTGTGTCCGACCATCACGTCCGGCTCCACACCGAGCGTGCTCAACAGATCGAACATCGCCATGCCGCCGATGAACGCCGCTTCGGAGCCGACGTCAAGTTCGTGCAGACGCTTGTCCAGTTCGACGCGGTGTTCGGGTTTGACTTCGCAGGTGGGAAATACGATGTCGGTGCGGGTCTGCCCCTTGGGCAGATCGTGCAGGCTGTGCCAGAAATCCAGCCAGTGTTGCACCTGTGGAAACAGCGCAAGGTCGGCAAACATGCCCTGGTATTGCGACCCTTCGCCAGGAAAAGCGAAGCCGAGCTTGGCGTCAGTGCGGTGCCGGCTGTATATCACCCGCGCACGGCTCATCTTGCGCGTGGGCGTCCCTTCGCGGACCGTGCCGATCGCCAGCGCGATATTGGTGGTCAGTTCCTTGATATCCCGCGCCAGCATCGCCACCCGGTGCTCGCCGTCGTGTTTTTCGCGCGCCAATGCCGCGGCCACTTCGGCCAATGTCCACTGCGGATTGGCGGCCAACGCATCCACAAGCCGCTCCAGCTTCTTCACCAACGACTCGGCGCTTTCATCCGACATCACGCACAATTCGACGGGCCATGAAGTCATCCGGCCCGGCGCACGCGCATGCGTGGGGGCCTGCTCCAGGATTGCGTGAGCGTTGATGCCGCCGAAACCGAATGAATTCACCGCCGCGCGGCGTGCGGTGCCGGGGCGCGCCATCCACGGCGATGTGCGCGTGTTGACATAGAACGGGGTTTCGTCGATGCCAAGCTGCGGATTCACCTCATCGCACAAAGTGGGTGGCAGCACACGGTGATGCAGTGCCAAGGCCATCTTGATCAGGCCGGCTATGCCTGCGCCTGGGATGCAGTGGCTGATCATCGATTTGACGGAACCCAGCGCCTTGACGCCGACCTCTGTCTTGCGTTCGCCGAACACGCTCTTCAACGAAGCAACCTCGGTCTGGTCACCGAGTGGAATGCCGGTGCCATGCGCTTCCACGAGTTCGACTGTCGCCGGATCGATGCCGGTCAGTTCGTACGCACGGCGCATCGCCAGCGTCTCGCCTTCCTGGCTGGGCGCCAGCAGGCCCGCGCCCTTGCCGTCGCTGGAATGGCCGACGCCGCGCAATACGGCATAAACGCGATCACCATCGGCGATCGCATCTTCCAGACGCTTCAATACGACCACGCCGAGTCCCTCACCCAGCAACGTGCCGTCGCTGCCGGCTTCGAACGGCCGCACGCGGCCACGCGCGCTCAGCGCGCCGAGCTGCGTGAAACTGGTGGTGACGTCAGCGGGCAGTGTCGCATTGACGCCCCCGGCCAGCATCATGTCGCTGCGACCGCTGCGCAGTTCATCGGCCGCAGCGGCGACCGCCAGCAACGACGAAGCGCACGCCGCATCCAGAACGTAATTCGGGCCGCGAAGGTTCAACCGGTTCGCGATGCGGCCCGTCATCATGTTCGGCACCAGACCGGGCGCATTGTCGGCGTTGGTCGGGGGCAACTTCTTGCGCAGTATTTCGCGAACCTCATCCAGCGCCGCATCGCCCATGTGCGGCAACGCGACGCGCAGTAGATCCATCGTCTGGTCGAGAACGATGTTGTTCTGGATCACCGTGACTTGGCCGCGGTGCAGGTACGCGCTGTGCCCCAGCACGATGCCGGTGGCGTGATGATCCGCTTCGGGTTTGAGATAGCCCGAGTCGGCGAGCGCATCGCGCGCGACGCGCAATGCCAGATATTGATCGGTTTCGCCGCCATCCACCGAATTCGGCATGATGCCGAATTCGCGCGGATCAAAACGATAGAGGTCTTTCAGGAATCCGCCACGTTGGGTGCGAATGCGACCCGCGGCGAGATAGCGCTCCGCACCCCAATCGGGTACCGGCTCGCTGATCGCATCCACGCCGCCGAGGATGTTGTTCCAGAAACTCGCGAGGTCCGGCGCTTCCGGAAAAATGCAGGCCATGCCGATGATCGCGACCGGAGCCGGTGTTTCGCGTGGGGTCTTCGTGTGCGTCATGCCACCGCTCCGTGCGCGACGTTCGCCGTGCCGCCGAACCGGTTCAACGCGGCGCTGGCGATGCTGTCCAGTTCCTCGATCGCCATCACCGGCTCGCCCTGCTCGTCGAAGAAGGTGACATTGGCGCGGATCAGGCTCGGGTCCGCGGTTTCAATGCGCTCGTATTCCATGTGCATGCGTTCGGGGTAGTGCGCACGATAGCGCGCCACGCGCCCAAAGCGCGCCGGCAGCGCCGCTTCGTCGCGGAATGCGCGCGACCACAGCCACGCCATCTGCGCGGCAGCATCCAGCAAAGCGGGGTCGAAAACCCATGCCGCACCCGCAGCGCACCCGTGGAGCCATTGCTGCGGGTGCGACACGCGTACGCGCGCGCCCGCGCCATGGCGCGACAGGCCTTCGATCTTCTCGATCACGCGAAAACGCGGACCGTGGAACAACCATTCGTCGTACGCCTTCGCCACCGCCAGCGATTTTTCCGCGTGGCGCGCACGTTCGGCCGGCACGACATCCGGCAGCCCCTGAACCAGGCGCAATACCGCGCGGTAATGCGTGACCATCTTTCCCGGCGCGAATTCGCTCTGCAGCTGCGCGGTGACTTCGAACCCCTCGCTGCTGCCGTACGGCGGCGGAAGAATCAGGATGCGCAACTGACGCGGCTTCGAATCCATCTCGACGCCTTTCATCAGCTTGTGCTCGCGCACTTCGGCCACTTGCCAGCCGGGCCACAACATGCGCCCCGCTTCCGCCAGCATCTCGAGTGCGGCGGCGGCGGGCAGCACCTGCTTGCCGTCGAGCATGTGTTCGTCGAGATAGAGGTGCCGCGCGCGATCGAGGTTGAAGGTCACGACCCGTTCCCCGGTCGGTTGCGCCTGCGCGATCACCTCACCAAGCAACGGCTCGTCGTCTTTTGCATGCATGGGCGTTTCGGAAGATGCCACGCCTTCCTGCAGAGGGATGGCGCCCAGTTCCGCTTCGCGCGTGTCCCACGCCGCCTCGCCACAGACGACCTCGACCGGCGTGCCCGCCTTGCGCGTCAGTTCTTCGAGGAACAGCTTGCGCCCGAGCTCCGCGGAAACCAGTTTCACGCCTTCCCGCGCGAACTTGGCTTCGGTTTCGGCGGTGACCATGCCCGCGCCGAATTTGGTCGCGCCCCACGGACCCCAGCACAGGGCGCTCACCGCGATGTGCCCGCCCCAGCGCGATTGAAGAGCCACGCACAGGCGATTCATCAACTCGTTTGCGCACGCATAATCCGATTGACCGCTGTTGCCGTAACGGCCCGCGACCGAGCTGAACACGCAGAAAAATTTCAGTGCCTGCGGATCGAGATATTTCTGCAGCAGAAGCAGCCCGATGACCTTGGTCTCGACCACCCGTGACCAGCTGTCGCTGGCTTTGTCCGCGAGCAGCTTGTCCTCGATGATGCCGGCGCCGTGCACCACGCCGGAAATCGGACCGAATCGTTGCGTAATGTCCTGCACGAGCGCGCGCACGCCCTGCTCGTCGGTGACGTCCACGGCGATGTATTCGACTTTTGCGCCGCTCGCCATCAGATCCGCGATGTTGGCACGCATCTCGCGCTGCGCCAGCACGTTGGAGACGCGCTTGCCGATTTCTTTAGGGCTCCACTTCGCGCGACCGGCGCGCACTTCGGCAACGAAATGATCACGCAGCGATGTCGCATCTCCCAAAGCCCCGATTTCCACGGGTTCGTTTTCGAGCGGGCTGCGGCCCGTCAGCACCAGGGTATTGCCGGGGCGCGCAAGCCCGCGCAGCGTTTCCGCTGTGATGCCGCGCGCACCGCCGGTGGCCAGCACCACCATGTTCGTCAATGCAGCCTCGAGATGCGGATCCGCTTCGACGGATTCCGCCACGGTGCGGAACACGGTGCGTTGCCCGGCGGGGTAACCGATTTCCTGGCGCCCGCCTTCCAGCTCCATTTCCCCCAGGAGGTCAGACGCAAGCAAATCCGCCGCGCGCGTTGGGTCAAGATCCACTGCTTTGACGCGCAGCGCTTCGCGTTCCTTGCGGAACGACTTCAGCGTGCCGACACTGCCGGCGACCAGACGCAATGCACCATCGGCGCTTCCCTCACGGCCGAAATTCCCGCCCAGATCGCTCGCGGCCACGATGTGTGCATCGTCGACAAGATGCGCGGACAATTCGCGCAGCAGCAGGAACAACGCTTTCTCGTTCTGCCGCAGCGCCTGCCGCCATTCGGATGGTGATCCGTCGGCGGCCAGCACCGGGCGTCCCAGCGCTGCAAGATGCGCCACGCCCACGATCTTCACTTCGTTGCGCAAGGCCTGGCAACGCTGGATCAACGCTTCCTCGCTCTGCAAAACGTCCTGCTCGATCAGGACGACATCATTGCCGTGCGCCTGCAGCGAAGCCGCCAGTCGCTCTGCAATGCCTGAACGATCCGTTGTGAGGATGAACCGCCCATGGTTCAACCGGCGCGCAGCATTGGCCGGAGCCGGTTCGGCGTACGCGCGCATCACCGAACGCGCAGGCGCCGCGATCACGTTTTCTGCTATCGCTGGAATTCGTTCGACGGGCGCAACGACATCCGGAGGCTCTCCATGGTTCGTCTGCGCCGCACGGATGATTTCCAGGATGCCGCCCAGCGTCGACTGGGTATTGAGCCGGGTACGCACTTCAACGAGCCGCGCACGCGTGTTTTCGGGCAAATGTTGCAGCAACGTTCCGACGATCTCGATGCGCTTGATCGAGTCGATGCCGAGGTCCGTTTCCAGGTTGCGATCGAAGCCGACCATGTCGCGCGGATATCCGGTCTTCTCCTCGACGATTTCGAGCAGCGTTTCGCGCAGATCGCCCAACGGCGCGTTCGCCGGAGTGATGGCGACAACGGCAGGTGGTGCAGACTCATTGCGAATCGCCGGGGCTATCGGCGCAGGAGCAGGCGAAACGACGGCTGGCGCCGTTGGTCCTGCGTTTGCCGGAGCGATCGACGCAGCCGCAAGACGGCGCGTGTTCGATTTCGCGACGGGGAGCGTTTCCGCGGACGCATGCACGCGCGCACCAGAGTCGCGCCCGGCCCACGCCGACATCACGCGTCCCTGCGTCCGGAGGAAATGCCGCATGGTCGCGAAGTAATTGGCGACGACCGCCGGATCGCAGCGATCCGGCGTTGCGCGATTGGTCATCCCGATGTCCTCAGCGCTTTCGCCGGTAGGCCGGGTTCCGCCGGTATCAGCACCCATTGCCGTCGATCTGCATCATGGAATCCAAGACCACACATCGACCTGGAAGAAGTGCTGCAGTCCCTGCGTGAATGCCTGCCATACCGGTATGACCGGGCCGTCGATCTTCGCTTCGCCCGTCATGCCCGTCTTCAGCCTGCCGTCCTTGTTCTGGAAAGTCGCAATGACCGCAGCAAAGGTCCCCGCCGGATTGGTGGTCACATTGCGATCGATCTGCGTGACCACGCCATCGAATTCATAGTTGAAATAGGCGGTCGGATGCATCCGCACCTTGGATCCGATCTTGACGTATTGCAGATCGGATTCATTGATATCGATTTGCGCGGTTACCGTGCCGGTGTATTCCACAGCGGCAAATGGATCGCCCTGATTGAGATAGCTGTTGATGCGGTCTTTCAGGTGCAGCGTGAGGATGTTGCCGTCGAACGGCATCCGCAGCGTCGTGCGGGTCAGCTTGCCCTCGTACAAGGCCTTGTCCGCCACGAGGCTGGCGAGTTTGGCCTCCGCCGCGGCGATCTCGTCGGGAGTCGGTCCGGTCTTGGCCAGTGCAAGCGCGGCCTGTTTTTCCAGCACCTCGCTCGCGTCCGTATCGGCTTCCTGCTTGGCGGTCTGCAAATCCTCGAATGCCACGGCGCCCTGCGCATACAGGCTTTGCAGACGCGGCACTTTCTCGGCGCTGTACTTGGCCGCCGTCTGCGCCACTTGCAGGTTCTGTTCCGCAACCTTCACTTCTTCCGGCTTGGGCAGCGACTTGAGGTTGGCGATCACCGATTTCTGAGCCTCGATGTTCGCCTCGTCGATCTTGACCTTGGCCGTGTAATCGTCATGCACCAACACGGCGATCACGGTGCCCTTCTTGACCGATTCGCCCCCGTCGAAGTAGACGCTCTGGATCAGCCCGGGCGTATCGGTGGATATCACCTGCTTGCGCACCGGATAGACCAGCACGGTGCCACTGACGTCGTAGGGATACGGAACGAACAGCAACAGGAAAATGAAGATCAGCCATACGTAGAGCCAGTAACGCTTCTTCGGCGTCTTGACTTCGGCGTCCTCCTCGTCTTCGACGACCAGGGTGCGCGTGCGCCAGCGGTCGTATTGCTGGGTCCGCAGGTAGGTCTCGTTGACCCCTTTCAGCACGGTGTAGTTGCGCCACACGATGTAGCCGCAAATGAAAATCGCGAGCATGACCGGAGCCAAGCCGAGACTGAAATTCGTCCCGAGCCAGATCGCCAACGCGACCGTCACCACGCAGGTCAGCACCATCATGTAGCTGATGCACACCAGACCATACGCCACCAGGACGCTGCTCTCTCCCTGCTGATAGGCCTTGCCGTGGATCTTGTTCAGCAACGCCACTACCGCCTTGTGGCGCAAGTTGGGCTCGTTGAGAAACGAGCACAGCAAGTAGTAACCGCTGCCATTCACGAACGGATTGCCGGTCCCGATCAGCAGGCTTGCGACGCTGCACAAGACCAGCAGCACGCCCACCACGTTGCCGAAGCTGCCGGGGCGGTCGATGTTGAAATACCAGATGAAGATACCGACCGACAACCAGAAGCAATACATTACCAACACGGCACCGCCGTACCACATGTTCTGCGTGCGCGTGAGCTTGTCGAGATAGCGTACGCCCACGTCAAACCTCGGCAGATACCCGGCGTCGAGGCGGTATCCGACAGCCTCCACCTGCGCTCCGAGGTTGTGCGCCACACAGGCGCGCACGAACAGCACGGAAACGTTCATGGTGAGCATCCAGAAAAGCAGATGCACACCGAGGCCCACATTCACGCGGACATAGGAGAGAGCGCCGGAGAAAGCGTGCCAGTTTGTAGTCACCAGCAGCAACGCCAGCAGCAGCAGCGCCGGGATCACGTAAACGAGGCATCGCAGCGGCGCGACCAAGGGTCCAAGCCATCGCAGGATCGGACGCGGATCGAACAAATCGTGCATGTTCTCCCGGGTGCGCTTGTCGTCGCCAGGCAGATCGTGCCCACCCGTGCCGACAGGACGTGCCTCACCTTCAGGCAACGGCTGGGCCGGCGCTACGGCCTTCGGCGCTGTCGCGTACCCGGAAGACTTCTCTTCAGGAGTGCGCAACTGCGTCATGAAGCTTTTGGCTACCGGCTTTCCGTTGACCACTTCGTACGTGCGCGTGGCGAACGACACCAGCAACGGATGCTGAAGCGCCGTGTCCTCGTACAGTTCCCGATCGGCGACCGAAGCGAGGAATTCGTCGAGCTCGTCACGGGTCAACGTCCGGTTGTACCTGTCCTTGAATACCGACTGCAGCTTCTCGAACGTCTCGCAACCGGGCAGCACTTCCAGGATGAAGTATTGCCATGGGTCGAAGTCGTAGGTCATGTGCCGGACCTTGTCGCGGATGACGTAGCTGTATTCGTCGCCCTTGACGATGCGGAACGCCTCGCAACGGTGCGTGATGTAGGCGGGGAGTGCTACTTTTTTGCTGGCTTCGATCATTGCGGCTGTCTCTGGGAAGTCGTTGTAGCCGCGTCGGTTTGCGTACCGACCGGCATCGTTGTAACGGGACTGGTCTTTTCCACGGCAGGAGTGGCCGCAGAAGAAGCTTTCGACGGTACCTGGGGAGCTTCGGGTTTCGTAGCGGCGCGAAGCTGGTCCTGTTCCGTCATCCAGCCGCCGCCCATTGCCGCGTACACGGAAATCAGCGCGAGATAGGAATCCCGATGACGGTTCACCTGCTGCACCTGAGCGTTGAACAAGTCGCGCTCGGCGGTCAGCACTTCGAGATAATCGGATTGCCCGCCGTCGTAGCGCACTTGCGCAAGCTTGGCAAGATCCGTCAGCGTCGCGACCTGTTCCGTGCCGCGCTTCTCTATCTCCGCCGCCTTGGCGTTGTATACGAGCGCGTCGTCGACGTCGGCCAGTGCCGATTGCACGGTCTGCTGGTATTTCAACGACAGTTCGCGCTGGTACGCTTCCGCTTCGTGCAAGTGTCCCTTGCTCGAGCCGAAATTGAACAACGGCCCCAGCAACCCCAAGCCGATCGAGGCGTCCTTCGAGCTTCCGTCGGCCAATCTATCCAGGTCGGCGCTGGCGAACCCCAATACGCCCGTCAGCGAGAACGTCGGGAAGAAAGCAGCTTTGGCAACGCCGATCTGGGCATTCGCGGAAACCAGGTTCTCTTCCGCCTCCAGCACATCGGGGCGGCGCGTCAGCACGTCCGATGGCACCCCGCCCGGAATCGCCGGCAGCGCGGGATCGTGGTCGAGGCTGCGCACGAGTTCGCCGGGATTGCGCCCGATCAACAATGACATCGCGTTCTCGAGCACCGCGATCTGATGTTCGAGGTCGGGGATCGTGACCCAGATTTCGTCGACCGCGGATTGCGCCTGCAACACCGCCAGCTTGCTGGAGGAGCCGCCCTTGTAGCGCGCGTTGATCAGCTTCAGTGCATCCGCACGATTTTTCAGCGTGCTTTTGGCCAGCCGGAGTTGTTGATCCAGCGCCAGCAACTGGAAGTAACTGGTCGCCACGTTGTCGACTACCGTCAGCATCACCGCATGCCGCGCATACTGGCTGGCCAGCAGATCCGCCACCGCCGACTCGTTGCTCCGCCGCACCCTGCCCCAGATATCGAGTTCCCAACTGGCCTGCGCACCTACATCGAAGTCGTTTTGGGTCGGCTGTTGGTTGATGCCTATCGCCTGGGGCTGGTTCGTGCTGTAGTGCCGACGCTCGCCATCCACGTTGTAAGTCAGATTCGGATACTTGTCGGCGCCGGCAATTTGCAACCTGGCCTCATATTCCTTGACCCTCTCGGTGGCTTCCAGCAAATCCTTGTTGGCGTCGATGGCCTGCTTGATCAGGGCGTCGAGGTCGGGATCCTGGAATCCTTCCCACCACGCGGTGTTCACCACTTCCGCGGTTTCGCCTGAGGTGGCTCGCCACGTTTGCGGCAGTGGCACGTCCGGGCGCTTGTAGTTGGGACCGAGCAACATGCATCCACCAAGCGCGAGCGTTGCGCAGCCTGCCAGCAGGACTTTTCCTGCGCGGATACTCGCGACGCTCCGTGCTACGACAGATGTGTTACTCATCGGAATCATTCCTCAGGAGAACTTCCAGCGCTGCTTCTTCGATCTCGCGAATCTTGCGCAGCCGGTCGCGCATTTCCGTGGCAAAACTATCCAGCCACAGCAGTCGATACTCGATCATCCGGCGCTCCTCGACGATGTCCTCGAGCGGCGCATTGGCGGGTGCACGGTGATTCTCGTCGAACAGGAACTGGATGCCATTCATCAACTCGCGGGTGGAGACGATGTGGTTGATCTGCTGCTGCAGATAATTGCTCGACTTCTTGGCCTGGAACCATTCGACCACCGACTGGCGCATGGCATCCTGCGGCACGCTCATCTTCGATGTATCGACGCGCCCGTGATCGTCCAGCAGGGCGGGCGCAAGCCGTTCGCGCTTCTTCTGCGGCTCGACCGCTGTGATGTTTTGTTGCTCGGGCGCGGACGAATCGCCCGACTCTGTATTAGTGCTCATAGCCAAGCTCGCGTGCGAGGGACACCACTTCCGGATAGAGACCCTTGCCGTCGGTACGCCATGGCAGTGGTTCATCCATCTTCGGAATCTTGGGTTTGTGTGGCCTGAATGTGGGGCCGGCAAGAAATTTCGGATCGTTGCCAAACAACGCATCCACGGGTCCGAAGCAGGCGAACGGTGAACGCTCTGGATGCATCATCTCCTCGATCGCCTCATCATCATCGCGCCAGCCCAGCCAGCGGGTGATTTCGCCGAACTTGGCCCGGGGATCGGCCATGAGGTCTTCACCGAGGATCCGGATCTGCTGCTGCGCAGGCACGCTCTCCAGAAATTCGAGGATAGTGAGATTGACGTCGTGCCACGCGATCTGCGGCTCCAGTATTCCATGGTCTTCGCGGAGTTCGAACGCCCCCATGCGCACGCAAAACGCACCTTCCTTGAGTTCCATCACCGATTTGCACTGGGCGATGGGGTGGCGCACAAGATGAATGAAGCGTGCTTCGGGAAAGGTCCGATGCATGGCCTGCATGCGCCGTACCGAAATCGCATAGGAAGGGCTCTTGTCCACCACTACCAGTGGATCGAGTTTGTCCACCAGTTCGCGGTATACCTGTGCCGTCGTCCAACTTTCGCGCGCTGCAACCCAGGCGCGCGCCATGTTGGTCGTCGCGCTGCTCTGTTCTCCGCAATAAATTTCTGCAACCGCTCGCGTCAGACCATGCCGCCTTCTCGTCGCGCGATCCGCGCTTTCGTCATCGATTCCCGTCCACAAGTCGACCAGACGCTCGGTATTGAACAGGCACAGTTCCGGCACGCCGAACGCCTGCGGATGCTGTCCGATCATTGCATTGACCAGCGATGTATAGGATCGCGGCGGGGCGAGCAGGAACAGGGGTGCAGCCATGTGGGTATCCAATCATCCAATCAATCGATGCCGGGTCGCGTCGCAGGGGGAATTCTCAGGCCGCAGCGGCCTTGTCGAGATTGCTTGCCAGCAATTCCAGCATCCCGTTCAACGTGGCCTGCGTGTTGAGCTTGCTGCGATGCGCAGTCAGCGCCTCGCGCTGCTTCTCCGGCAGCGACTGCAGCATGGCACCCACGACTTCGATGCGCTTGATCGAGTCGATCCCCAGATCCGCTTCCAGGTTCTGGTCGAGCCCGACCATGTCGCGCGGATAACCGGTCTTCTCCTCGACGATGCCGAGCAGCATGTCCGTCAGTTTCGTCCGATCGACCACGGCATCATTCACCGACGCGATCTTGGCTACGCCGTTGTTGCGCGGCGCGGCTTCCACCACTTCGGCCTTGGCCGGAGCTGGCTGCGGAGCAACGACCGGCGGCGGCGCAACCGTTGTCGTGGTCGGCGCCGGCGCGTGGGCGACGCCATTGGCACGCGGAGGTGCCGAAACCTGCACTGGCATGACCGGCGCGGGGATCGCCTGCACGGGTTCGATCGGGCGCGGGGCCGCCACGACGCGCGGTGCCACGCGGTGCATCGGCATCGGAGCGCGCGCGGCGAATCCTTCGCCCATGAAGGCCGCCATCACCTGCCCTTGGGTATCGAGGAACTGGCGCATGGTTTCGAAATAATCCGCCATCACGGCGGAATCCATTGTGAGTGCGGGGCGGTGGTCGTTCACGCGAAACTCCTGTGGATGGCGAAGATGATCCGTCGTGTGCATTGCCCGTGCCGATGGTTGCGCCATCGGCGTCGTGGGGGCATAGGTGGGCGCGTCCGGATGCGGTCCGTAATTCAACGGCACCGGGCTCAATGAGCTGCCGGCGGCATGGAAACCGGGAGCTGCGGCGGAGGCCACAGCGGGTGTGGAACTCATGGTCGCAGCCACCTGTTCCAGAGTCACTCCGATTTGCCGTTGCGGCTCGCTCGCACGACGCGCAGAGCAGCCATTCAACAACCAGGCGGTGCGCGACACTACCGGGGCGACCTTGAGCGAAGCCAGCTTCGCCGGATCGGCGATGCGACAATCGCGGCCCTCGAACAATTTCCGGACGTCGAGTTCGATCCCGGCGCACAGCATCTGGCCCAATGCGTTGACGAGATCCGACAGGCCATGGCCCCTGTTGAGGGCGATCGCGACATGGGGCTTTTCGCCCAGGATGCGTTGGGTCAGGCCGGTCAAGACTGCCTTGGGTCCGATCTCGACGAAGATTCGCGCGCCGTCCGCATACATCGCCTCGATTTCCGAAACGAATTCGACCGGATGTACGAGGTGTTCCGCCATCGCCTGCTTCAGCGCATCCACCGCCGGCGCATGCGGGCGGCCGCTGGCGTTGGCGTAGACCGGGATGGTCGGCTCGCGCCATTCCATGCTGTCGATCGCCGCGGCAAAAGCCTGGCGCGCGGGTTGCACGTGGCGCGAATGAAACGCTGCCGCCACCGGCAACTGCGTCACCGTGAAACCCGCCTTGGTCAAGGCTTCGGTCGCGTTGCCGACGCCGAGATTCGAGCCCGAGATGACGACCTGCGACGGCGCGTTGTGATTGGCGACGATGACGTCGCCGATGCCCGCGATCACGCGTGCGACTTCTTCGCGCTGCGCACGCACCGCCGCCATCGTGCCGAGTTCGCTGCTGCCGGCGCGCGCGGCGTCGATGATCGACTGGCCGCGCAGGGCCGACAGGCGCATCAAGGTGTCGAAATCGATCGCGTCCGCCGCGTGCAGTGCGACGAATTCGCCGTAACTGTGGCCCGCGGCCATGTCGCCGCGCAAGCCCAGTTCACGCATGACGCGCAACAACGCGACTTCGACTGCGCCGAGTGCCGGTTGCGCAATGTCGGTGCTGGTCAATGCCTTGGTGGCTTGCTCGCGTTCGGCCTCATCGTAGGCGCCGCGCGGGAAAATGAATTGGCTCAGGCGTGTGCCTTCGCCGTAGCGCTCGCCGAATGACGCGCCCAGCGCGCGATCGGCCTGCGACAGCGTGTCGGCGCAGGTCGGCAAGTGCAGCGCTTCTTCGCGCAACATGCCCGTGAATTGCGAACCCTGGCCCGGGAACAGCAGCGCGAGTTTGCCGCGCACGCGATTTTCGGTGCCATGCGAAACATTCGCCGGAAGATTCTTGCGCGTGCCGTCCAGGTACGCGGCCGCGGCGTCGATGTCGCCAGCCAGCGCAGTCACGTCGGTCGCGGCAATGGCCAGCACTTCCGCACCGGGTTGCCAGTGCTGCGCCAGACTTGCGGCCACGTGGCGCAATGCGACGCCATCGAGATTGCCAAGCTGGTTACGCGTTTCGGCCAGCATTTCCTTGAGCGTGGCGCGATCCGGCGCGCTCCACAACAACAATTCCACCGGCCAGTCCCGCGTCACGGCGCCACGCAACCAGTCGCGATATTCCTCCGCGTACTCTTCCATCACGATGTGGAAGTTGGTGCCGCCGAAACCGAATGCGCTGACGGCTGCGCGACGTGGCTCGCCCTCGGGCGACGCCAGCCAAGGCTGTCCATCATCGAGCAAATGCAGCGGGCTGTCTTCCGCGCGCAGAACCTGGTTGGGCACTGCATTCGTCAGTTGCGGCGGCAGGGTCTTGTGATGCAATGCCAGCGTCGCCTTGATCAAGCCGGCGACGCCGGCGGCGGCCTTGGTGTGCCCGATCATGGTCTTGACCGAACCGATCACCGACTGGTGGCGTCCGCCACCCTCCGCCTTGATCAATTGCGTGGTGCTTTCCAGTTCGGCAGTGTCGCCCGCCACCGTGCCGGTGCCGTGCGCTTCGAAAAGGCCCACGGAGCGCGGCCCGAAACCCGCCTGCCCGTAGGCGCGGCGCATCGCGCGCAACTGGCCGGCCGGGAGCGGCGCGGTCAGCCCCTTGGCGTAACCATCGCTGCTGCCGCCTGCACCCTTGATCACCGCGTAGATGCGGTCACCGTCGCGCTCGGCGTCGGCCAGGCGCTTCAGGGCCACCATCGCGATGCCTTCGGAAATGACGATGCCATCGCCGTCCGAAGCGAACGTCGCGCAACGACCACGTGGCGACAGCGCCTGGGTCTTGCTGAAGCACAGATAGCCGAACGGCCCCTGCACGGTATCGACGCCGCCTGCCAGCACCAGATCGCTGCGTCCCGCGATCAATTCGGAGACGCCCTGATAAACGGCCGCGAGCGATGAAGCGCACGCAGCATCGGTCACGAAGTTCGTCCCGCCGAAATTGAGGCGGCTGGCGATGCGCCCCGCCACCACGTTCAGCAGGATTCCCGCGAAACTGTCTTCCGTCCATTCCGGCAGCAGCGCCGCCACGCCATCCGGCAACGCGCCGGTGAAGCGCGGCAACTCCGAACGCAAGCCGTATTGCATGCCGACGTCACCCGCCCCGCCACTGGCCCCGATGATCACCGATGCGCGTTCGCGATCGAATTGACGATCCGCATATCCCGCATCGGCGAGCGTGCGTTGCGCGACTTCCAGCGCCATCAGTTGCATCGGATCGACCGATTCGATCGACTTCGGCGGCATGCCGTAGCGGGTCGGGTCGAACAACATGTCGTCGAGGAACCCGCCCCACTTGGAATAGATCTTGTCCTTCGCCTGACGGTTGCTGTCGTAATACAGACGCCAGTCCCAACGATGCGAAGGGATTTCGCTGATGCCATCGACCTTGTTGAGAATGTTTTCCCAGTATTCGCGTGCCGAGCCGGCCTTTGGCAGCACGCAAGCGAGACCCACGATCGCGATGTCGGCAGCTTGCGTCGCGGGCACTTCCATCTGCACGATGGAATTGGCGGCGCGCGCATGGCCTTCTGCCAGCACTTCGGCGGCGCCGGCGGTGACTTCGGCGTGCAATGCCTCGACATCGGTCAGGGCATTGCGGAGCGTGGCCACCTGGCCCAGCATGTACATGCCCTCTGCACGTTGCTGTGCGGCGTCCAGCGTCAGCAGTTCTCCGTTCAAGCCGTCGCGCGCGCGGCCTTTCGAGGCAATGCGCAGGCGGCCGAGAATCAATTGATCCAATACCTGCCGCGCTTCATCGCCCGGCACCTTGCGTTCGCGCATTTCCGCACGCTTGCGGAAGTATTCTTCGGCGAACGGCGTGTAGGCGCAGCGACTCGCGTGACCCGGGCCGGATTCCAGCGCGATCGTCCGTTCGCATTCGATCACTTCCTGCTGGAACTGCGGAACAATCGAACCGTCGGCGACGATTTCCTTCGTGAAGAGATACGCGCTACCCATCAGGATGCCGACATGTACGCCGCGCGCCGCCAGCGGCGCGGTCAGCACCTGCACCATCGCGGACGACACCGCATCGTGTACGCCGCCGGCGAAAAGCACCTGGATCTTGGAGGCGTCGTATTTGCTGCCTGCGAGTTCGGCGAGCAACGCATCCACCATCGCGCTCCACAACACGAAGCTGCTGAGCGGACCGATGTGGCCACCGCATTCGCGTCCCTCGAAGATGAAGCGGCGCGCGCCTTCCTGCAGGAACATCGGAATCAGCTTGGCACCGGGCACGTGCAGGAAACTCGGAATGCCCGCCTGATCGAGGCGCACGGCCTGATCCGGCCGACCGCCCGCGATGATCGCGTAATCCGGCTTGTGCTTGAGAGCGATCGCGACTTGCTCATCCAGCAAGGACTGCGGTGCGAAACCGAGCAGGCCGATGCCCCAATGCGAATCCTTGAGCAGTGTCGCGGTGCGCGCGAGCAGGGTGTCCAGCGGCGCGTCCTTGAGCAGCGCCAGGGCAACCATGGGCAATGCGCCACCCTTGGCGACCGACAACGCGAACTCGGCGGTATCCGAAACGCGGGTCATCGGACCCTGCACCAGCGGGTAGCGCAGGCCAAGCTCTTGCGCCAGCGGTGCGTCCTGCGCGATCGAACGCGCTTCGATGGCAGCATCAAGATGATCGACGACGGCCTTGTCGATGGCCGAGAAAATCGCGTGCAGCGTGCCGTAGCGATTGCGCCATGCAGCCGCGAATGCGACACCCTGCCCGATCGGAAGCAACGAACGATTCGGCCGGCTCCAATCGATCTTGCCCGCGACCAACTGGCGCAGCCCTTGGGCGCCCTCTGCCTCGCCACGGCTGACGAATTCGCGCGCCACCGGATTGCCGGGGCGCACCAGAATCCTGAAATATTCCCCGTGTTCGCCGTCGCCGACCGCGACGGTTTCGCTGCCGGAAAGATTCTTCAGCAGCGGATCCAGGGATTCCGCCAGACCCAGAACATCGAGCAGCAGCAATTGCGAATCCAGCACGCCGCCCGCCAGGCCGGCCGCGGCACACGCCGCCGCCGAATGCGGGGTCACGCCGCCGCGCACATAGAGTGGCAAGCGCGTACGCTTCAACCACTTCTGTATCAGGATGAAGCTGGCTTCTTCGCCGACAAAGCCGCCGGCTTCGTTGCCCTTGATCCACAGCCCATCCAGCATGTCGTCCAGCGCTTCACCCGGCCAGTCCGGCGTGGTGACCTCGGCCAGCACCTGAACGCCTTCGGTGCGCAATGCGGCAGCGAGTTCGCGTACGGACGGCGCCAGCGCCGCATCCAGAATGACCCAGCGCAACAAACCGTCATGCGCGTGTAAACGAAGCGCGCGATCGAGCGTTTCATCGATATGGTCGAGCTTGATGCCGTAGTCACTCTTGACCTTGGCGGAAACCTCATCCAGCTCGCGGGCAAGGACAGTGCCCTCGGATTCCAATTCACCGTTGATGATGCCGATGCCACCCGCGCGGCACGCGCCGATGGCAAGAGCGCATTGGCGGAATCCGGGGGGAGCAAGCGCAAATGAGAGGAATCGAGTCATGAGTATGCCGTTGCCGTAGTCGGCCCGCAGCGGCAGAACGGAAACGACATCGAGGAGAAAACTCCCCCCGTTTCTGCTCCCCTACGGGATCATTGTCCTAGCCGAACCCGCGCGCGCGGAGCACGTCGCCACACTCAATCCTTGCGCGGCACGGGGTCGTGGGTGGAATACGCCCACGCGATTCACGAGAGCAATAAGCGCGCCACCCTGTAGATGCATTCCCCCCTTGGCGCGCTCGAATCATACAGCACGCGCTTTCGCCTGCAAACATGTTGACGACTCTTCGGGTCACGATGATGACGGATACCGTTCAGCATCTGAACGTACGGCTACGAATGTTTTTTTGATATCCACGCTTGCGAGCCCCGGACAATACTGACCCGTATCGGACAAGAGAGACGATCGAGTATCCGAAACCCGACATGGCAAGGTTGGCGATTGTTCACATACGTCGAGAAATCGCCTCTCACGAGCTATCGCAGAATCCGGAACTGTGCGACGAATGAATGCGCCAGGGCCGAGCCTGCGATATGCTTCGCTCACCCTGACGTCCGGTCGACGCAATCGATCAAGGAAGATCGAACAAGAAGCGCGAATGCGCCTGTCTGTCCGGAACGGAGAATGGCCCGAGATTTGCTGTTCCAGTTCACAGTCGGGGATCAACTAATCCATCGCCGTGGCTGACGCCTAGCGCGCAGCCGCATGTGTCCTTGTTCATCAGGAGTCGTCTGTACAATGAATACCGGAGCAGTCGCGGACGCAGTGGCCGAAGAAGTGGCTCGACCCACGGCCGGCGCGACGCATGCATTGCCGCACCTCACGCATCTGCAGCGCCTGGAAGCGGAAAGCATCCACATCATGCGCGAGGTGGTGGCCGAGTGCGAACGGCCCGTGATGCTGTTTTCCATGGGCAAGGACAGTGCCGTGATGCTGCGGCTCGCGCTCAAGGCGTTCTACCCTTCCAAGCCTCCGTTCCCGCTGTTGCATGTCGACACGACCTGGAAGTTCCGCGCGATGTACGAGGTGCGTGATCGCACCGCCGGCGAAACCGGCATGGAAGTCATCATTCACCGGAATCCCGACGCACTGTCCCAAGGCATCAATCCTTTCACGCATGGTTCGCAGATCCATACCGACCTGTGGAAGACCGTCGGTCTGAAGCAGGCGCTCGACAAATACCGTTTCGATGCCGCTTTCGGCGGCGCCCGTCGCGACGAGGAGAAATCGCGCGCGAAGGAACGCATCTTTTCCTTCCGCAGCGCACAGCATCAATGGGACCCGAAAAGCCAGCGTCCCGAATTGTGGAATCTGTACAACTCTCGCAAGCACAAGGGTGAATCGATCCGCGTGTTCCCGCTCTCCAACTGGACCGAACTGGACATCTGGCAATACATCTACAAGGAAAACATCCCGATCGTCCCGCTGTATTTCGCGGCGGAACGGCCGGTAGTCGAGCGCGACGGCGTATTGATCATGGTGGACGACGATCGCATGCCGATGAATCCCGGCGAAGTGCCGCAGCTGCGCAAGGTGCGTTTTCGCACCCTCGGCTGCTACCCGCTTACCGGCGCGATCGAATCCGATGCCGACACGTTGCCGCGCGTGATCCAGGAAACCCTGCTGGCGCGCACCTCCGAACGCAACGGCCGCGTGATCGATCACGATGCCGCGGCTTCGATGGAGAAGAAAAAGCGCGAGGGTTATTTCTGAGGACGCGCGACAACGCACAAGCAGCAATCACGATGAAATTTTTTGCCTGCATTGTGGACGTGATGCAGGCGCAGCCCGACCCACCGACTCATTCCAGGATCCCATGGCCGCCGTTTCCGAACTGATCGCCGTCGATATCGAAGGCTACCTCAAGCAGCACGAAGCCAAGAGCTTGCTGCGCTTCATCACCTGCGGCAGCGTCGACGACGGCAAGAGCACGTTGATCGGCCGCCTGCTGCACGAATCTAAAGTGCTGTTCGAAGATCAGCTCGCCCAGGTGGAAGCCGAATCGCGCCGCTGGGGCACCCAGGGCGACGAGATCGATTTCGCGCTGCTGGTGGATGGACTGGCCGCGGAACGCGAACAGGGCATCACCATCGACGTCGCCTACCGCTTTTTCACCACCGAAAAACGCAAGTTCATCGTCGCGGATACGCCCGGACACGAGCAGTACACCCGCAACATGATCACCGGCGCATCCACCGCGGACGTCGCCGTGATCCTGATCGACGCGCGCAAGGGTTTGCTGACGCAGACCTATCGCCACAGCTATCTGGTTTCGCTGGTCGGCATCCGCAAGATCGTGCTGGCCATCAACAAGATGGATCTGGTGGACTGGTCGCAGCAGACATTCGACGACATCGAAAAGCACTACCGCGAATTCGCGCCGCGCATCGGCCTGCAGGACATCACCGCGATCCCGCTGTCGGCGCTGCGCGGCGACAATGTCATCGAGGCGAGCGAGAAGATGCCCTGGTACAAGGGCCCTTCGCTGCTCGGTTTCCTCGAGACGGTCGAGCTGGACGAAACCCGTCGTGAACGCGGCCCGCTGCGTTTCCCGGTGCAATGGGTGAACCGGCCGAACCTGGATTTCCGCGGCTTCTCCGGCACCATCGCCAGCGGCGTGGTGCGTCCGGGTGATCGCGTGCGTGCACAGCCTTCGGGACGCGAAAGCGTCGTGCGTCGCATCGTCACCGCCGACGGCGACCTGCCGATTGCGGTGGCGGGACAATCCGTCACCCTGACGCTGGCCGACGAGATCGACACCTCGCGCGGCGACATGTTGTCGTCGACGGAATCTCCGGCAGAGGTCGCCGACCAGTTCGAGGCGACCATCGTCTGGATGTCGGACGAGCCGCTGCTTCCGGAGCGTTCGTACCTGCTGAAACTCGGCCCGGCCGTGACCAATGCCGTGGTCACCGAAATCAAGTACAAGGTCAACGTCAACACGCTGGAACACCTCGCCGCCAAGACCTTCGACCTCAACGAAATCGGGGTGTGCAACCTCGCGCTCGATCGCGCGGTGCCTTTCGACCCGTACCAGGCCAATGCGCAAACCGGCGGTTTCATCCTGATCGATCGCATGACCAACCAGACGGTCGGCGCGGGCATGCTGCACTTCGCGTTGCGCCGCGCGCACAACGTGCATCTGCAGCACGTCGACATAGACAAGATCGCGCGTTCCGGGCAGAAGGGCCAGAAACCGGTGGTGCTTTGGTTTACCGGCCTGTCCGGCGCCGGGAAGTCGACGATCGCCAACCTCGTTGAAAAGAAACTGTTCGAACTCGGCAGGCATTCATACCTGCTGGATGGCGACAACATGCGCCATGGCCTGAACCGAGACCTCGGGTTCACCGAAGCCGATCGCGTGGAAAACATCCGGCGCGTCGGCGAGGTCGCCAAGCTGATGGTGGATGCCGGATTGATCGTGCTGACCGCGTTCATTTCGCCATTCGTGTCCGAGCGCGCGATGGCACGCCGGTTGCTGAATGACGGCGAGTTCATCGAGATCTTCGTGGACACGCCACTGAACGTCGCCGAGCAACGCGACGTCAAGGGACTCTACAAGAAAGCGCGCGCCGGCGAACTGGACAACTTCACCGGCATCGACTCGCCTTACGAAGCGCCGGAAAATCCGGAACTCACCATCAACACGGTCGACTGCAGCGAGGCGCAGGCCGCGGATCGCGTGATCGACTTCCTGCGCAGCAACGGCCTGATCAAGTAAGCGACCGCGGCGACCGCACCCGACCGCGTTTCGAGGGACTTCCAATGGAAATGAACCACATCGTCTTCATCGTAATGGACAGCTGCCGTTACGACACATTGATGAAGGCGAACACGCCGAACATCCGTCGCATCGGCAACGGCAAGATCGCGAAGCGCTACTCGTACGCGTCGTGGACCGCGCCGTCGCATTACACCTTCACCATGGGCATGATGCCGCATGCCAGTCCGCGCGACGTGTTCGCCTCGGAGGTATACAAGGACGAATATCAGCAGTGGGTGGAACGCATCGGCGCGCCGGGCATCGAGTTCAAGAATTTCCTGCCCGAGCTGTCGCTGCCACGCGTGCTGAGCAAGCTCGGCTATTGCACGCTGGCCAAGGTCTCGATGCCGGTGTTGAACAAGCACACGCTCATCAGCAAGCATTTCGACGACTACAAGCTGATGGACAACCACAACAACTTCGCGGGCATGGTCGAGGAAATCGAATTCCCCGACGACCAGCCGCAGTACTATTTCCTCAACCTCGGCGAAACGCATTACCCGTACATGCTCTCGGGCAATGACTTGCCGCACGTCTCCGGCCTGCACGGCGCCCTGAAATCGATGGGCGTGGATTCACACGGTGGCCCGGTGCAGGTGCGCGACGCGTTCGACCTGCAGAAGCTCAAGGGCTTGCAGGAGCAGCAGGTGAAATGTGCCGAATACATCGATTCGCTGATCGGCAAATTGATGGAAAAGGCGCCGACGAACACCCATTTCATCGTCACCGCCGACCACGGCGAGTTGTTCGGCGAGGACGGATTCTTCGGGCATGGCCCGATCATGCACGAAAAATGTTTCGAGGTGCCCTTCCTGGAAGGACGTCTCGCGTAAGGCGTGATTCAAGCGCGGAGACGGGCGCTTTCCGTCCATTTTGATTCACAAGTAAAGGGGGAAGGTCATGGTCGTTGTAAAGAGTAGGATGAAGCAAGCACGCGCATTCATGCTTCAGGCGGCGATATCCGCCGCCATGTTGATTGCCCCGGGTGTTGCTCCTGCGCAGGTAGCGAGTACCGGCCCAGCTGTTCTCTTCCCGAGCCTGACGTCGTTCAGCAGCACCGCCGACCGGATGATTTCGTATCGGCAGGAGCAGCATAGCTGGCAGACCCCTGACGGCGCATTCCATCTGATGATCAACCGCGGCGATCAGCCAGGCGACGATGCATTGCAGCTTTACACCTCGGTAGATGGTGGCGCGAACTGGCTCACCGGCCCCTCTCTCCCGGGAAGCAACCAATACTCGACTCAGGATGGGATGTTGAGGGGAAAGACCCTCGCCCTGGTGTACTCCAGCGACAACCAGACAGTCGAGTTCAATTCATTCCTGTGGGACCCGGCTTCGGCAACCTGGACGGGAGAGGATTCGCAGACCGTATATTCTGCTGCCGGCCAACAGGCGATCAATCCCTGCATCGGGCGCGACGACAACGGCAACCTATGGGTACCCCTCGTCGTCACGGACCTCGCCACACGCGACAATTCAATCCGTTTGATGGTGCGGCTGTTCGGAAGCAGTGACTGGACCGACACCGGTCTGGTCTTCGGCGCCGTGGACGGCCCCACCATCGAGCGCAGTGCAGTGCCGATCCCCATCCCGAATGGCATGGGCATGGTGTACACCGTGCACAACAACATGTATTGGGCCACCCGCGACAACCTGGCGGCGCCTACCGCGCCGTGGACCAGCCAGTTGCTGTACACCTACACCGGCACCCATACGGATCCTTTCTCCAGCCATTTCAGCATGGTCAGCGACAATCGCGGCAACGTGCATCTCGCGCTCGTGGACGGCGGCCGGCTGTTGTACCTGCGTTACAACGCCGCCAATCAGACATGGAAGCAACGCTGGATGACCACCGACGTCGACGCGGGCTATCCGCAAGTGTCCTTGGTGGGCGGCACCACGCTGATGATTGCGGTCAACAGCAAGTCGAATGTCGGCGTGTTCACCAGCACCGATCTGGGCAGCACGTTCACCCACTCGTTCTCGTTGCGTCACGTCAACGCGGGTCCCGGCATCAGCTATCGATATCCCCGCATCGAAACTGCCGCGACTTTTACGGGTCCGATGCTGCTGTTCCAGCAATACACCGACAACGGCGTGGACCGCCTGCTTCAATACCTGGTGCCAACCGGAACCGGCAATCCTTCTTCGAAATGAGTACGTAGATCCGGCGCGCTTGCCGCAAGCGCGCCGGAGAGTCCTGTCGAAATGCACGAGCGGCCGTTACGGGAGCAATCGTTCACAGACGGCCTGATACAGCATTGGAAGACGCTTCAGATCTGCGATCTCCACGTGCTCATCGACCTTGTGGATGCTGGCGTTGACCGGACCCAGCTCCACCACTTCGCCACCCAGCGGCGCGATGAAGCGGCCGTCGGACGTGCCGCCCCCGGTGCTCTGCTCCGGTTCGATGCCAGCCAGTTCACGGCAAATGTCGATCACGGCTTCGCGCAACCTGCCGCCGGCGGGTGACTGGAACGGCTCGCCGGAAAGATTCCATTCCAGTGCGTAATCCAGGCCGTGTTTCCGCAGGATCCCTTCCGCGCGCGCGCGCAATGATTCCGCGCTGCTCGCCGTGCCGAAGCGGAAATTGAACTGCGCGGCCAGCGCACCGGGGATCACATTGAGCGCGCCGGTGCCGCTGTTGAGGTTGGAGACCTGGAACGAAGTCGGCGGGAAGTCCTGATTGCCCTCGTCCCAGCGCGTCGCGGCGAGTTCCGCGAGCACGGGCGCGACGAGATGGATCGGGTTGCGCGCCTTCTCCGGATAGGCGACATGCCCTTGCACGCCACGCACGGTCAATGTGCCGGACAGCGAACCACGCCGCCCGACGCGGATCAAATCACCCAGCCTCTCCTTCGACGATGGCTCGCCCACCACGCACCAATCGATGCGCTGGCCGATCTCGCGAAAATGCTGCGCGACCCGGCGCACACCGTCGAGATTGACCGGGCCCTCCTCGTCGCTGGTCAGCAACAGCGCCACGGTGCCAGGATGGTCCGGGTGCGCCTCCACGAATCGTTCCAGCGCGATCGTCATCGCCGCCACGCCGGATTTCATGTCCGCCGCGCCACGGCCATAAAGACGGCCGTTGCTGACCATCGGTTCGAACGGCGGGAAGGCCCAGTCCGCTTCCGGACCGCTCGGCACCACATCGGTATGACCAAGGAACATCAGCACTGGCGAACCATCGCCATGCGTCGCCCACAGGTTGTCGACTTCGCCGTAACGCAGGTGCTCGCAACGGAATCCGGTCCGCGCAAGACGCTTGGCGATCAGCTGCTGGCAGCCCGTATCGTCCGGCGTGACCGAGCGCCGACGAATCAGATCGCATGCCAGCTCCAGGACGTCGCTCACGGCTTGCCGAACCGTTTCTTGAAGCCGTTGTCGCTGAAGCCGACGCTCGCTTCGCCCTGGTCGCCCACAACCACGGGACGCCGAATCAACGCAGGGTATTCCTTCAGCAACAGGGTCCATTCGGGATCGCTGCGCGGATCCCTGCGCTGCGGCAGCAGATTGCGCCAGGTGGTCGAAGACTTGTTCACCAGCTTTTCCCAGCCGCCGAGTTGTTTCGCCCAATCCTTCAGCGTCGCGGCCGGAACGGGTTCGGCGCGGTAATCGACAAACGCGTGTGCCACGCCGAAACGATCGAGCCAGTTGCGCGCCTTGCGGCAAGTGTCGCAGGTGGGCAAGCCGTACAGGGTGATCACGCGCGGGCCTCCATGCGGGCCTGGTCGACGCGACGGATCAGGTCTTCGGCGATCACGTTGCGGGCAAAGGGATTCCACTGAAGCATGGGCAGCTTGGGGATGAAGGCGATCTCGTCGCCCAGTTCGCAGGGAGCGCGCAACCGCAATGTCACCCGCTTCGGATTCGTGAACTGGCTGACGCTGACATTCATGATGTTCGCCAGGGGGACGCGCTGCTCGATGGAGCCCTTGCGCACCAGAAGATAACTGCCGCCATCCTGCACTTCATCGGCAAGATTCCAGAGCAGTTTGCGGAACAAGAAAAAACCGAACAGCAACATCGCAACAGGCATGACAAGAAATGCCACCGCATCAGCCGCCCTATCTTTCAATGCCGCCATTCCATTGATCATGAAGAACAACACGAGCATGCCGAACCACAGGATCGGCAATATCTTCTTGGAGAAAAACGTCTGTCCGGACGAAATGACCTGCACTGGCGCCCCCTTTCACAACCGACAATGCAATTGGCAATTATTGCGCGCTCCGCAAAAGCTCGTTGATCGACGTCTTCGCCCGCGTCTGTTCGTCCACGCGCTTGACGATCACCGCCGCATAGAGGCCGTGCGAGCCGTCGTTCGCAGGCAGCGATCCCGCCACCACGACGCTGCTCGCGGGCACCCGGCCATACGAAACCGCCCTGGTCGCGCGATCGTAGATGCGCGTGGACTGGCCCAGGAACACGCCCATGCCGATCACGCTGCCACGTTCCACCACCACGCCTTCGACGATTTCCGAACGCGCGCCGATGAAACAATCGTCCTCGACGATCGTGGGGTTGGCTTGCAGCGGCTCCAGCACGCCACCGATGCCGACGCCGCCGGACAGGTGCACCCGCGCACCGATCTGCGCGCAGGAACCGACCGTGGCCCAGGTATCGACCATGGTGCGCTCGCCGATATGTGCGCCGATGTTGACGTAGCTCGGCATCAACACGGCGTCATGGCCGATGTAGGCGCCGCGTCGCACCAGCGCCCCGGGAACGATGCGCGCGCCGGTTTCGCGCAACTGCGGCTCGGCGGCGTCGGCGAAGCGCAACGGAATCTTGTCGAAGGCACGCATCGCGCCGCCATCCATCGCATGATTCGCGCTGACCCGGAAATACAGCAGCACCGCCTTCTTTACCCACTGGTTGACGCGCCAGCCATCGCCTTCGGGCTCCGCCACCCGCAGCGTCCCCGCCTCCAGCCCGTCCAGCACCTGTTCCAATGCAGGGCGCAATGCGGAAATCTGCGCACCGTCCAGCGACATGCGCGCTTCCCATGCTTCATCGATGACGGATTCATATGCGTGCATATCCATCCCTCCGATCGTTGGTATCGTTCGCGCCGAGTTGCCGCAGCAGCGCCGCATTGAGCCTTTCCTGCGCTTCCGCGTCCAGCCGCCGGTCGCTGCGGTCAGTCAGTTCGAAGAAATCCTCGACCCGCTCGCCGAACGTGGCGATGCGCGCATCATGCACGCGAACCCCGGCTTCGAGAAAGCTCCGTGCGACTTGCGCGAGCAGCCCGGGGCGGTCGCTGCACACCAGCGCCAGGCGCGTACGCCCCGTATCGGCATCATCGTGGAAATCGAGGCGCGGCGGCCTCTGGAAGTGTTTCAGCCGGCGCGGCAAACCGCGTCGCGCAGGAAAGACGGATGCGGCTTCCTGCCCCAACACCTCCAGCAGCGATGTACGCAGCGAGGATGCGCGCGCCGCATCGATCGTTTCCGCGCCTTCGGCATCCAGCACGCTGAACGCATCCAGCACCCTGCCACCGCGCGTGCCCATCACTCGCGCTTCCATTACGTTGAAGCGTGCGCGATCCAGCGTGGCCACCACGGCCGCGAACACCCCGTCGCGATCCGGCGTACAGACCAGCACTTCGGTGCCGCCGCTTGCCGGATGCGGATTGACGGCAACCACGGTATCGGCGCCTCCGGCATCGAGCAGTGTGCCCACTTGCCAGACGATCTGTTCCTCGCGCTGACGCAGGAAGGCATCATCAGGAAAATCGTCGAGCACCCGGCGCATCGCATCGGGCGCGCACCCCAGGCCGCGAAGCCTCGATTCGCTTCGCGAGCGCAGCGCACGCACACGCGTCGCGGCATCCGCGGGCCGTGCGAGATCGCCGCGCAGGACGAAGCGCGCCGCGACATACAGATCGGCCAACAGGCGATCCTTCCAGGTATTCCACAATTTCGGGCTGGTGCCGGCGATGTCGGCGATCGTCAACATGTACAGTTGGTCCAGCCGCTCCCAGTCGCCGACCTGCACCGCGAAGCGATGCACCACGTCTGCATCGGCGATGTCCTGGCGTTGTGCGGTCACGCTCATCAGCAGATGCCAGCGCACCAGCCACGCGACAAGCGCGACCTCATCCATCGCGAGTCCGAGACGCGTGCAGAACGCCCGCGCCTCCTCCTCGCCCAGTTCGGAATGATCGCCACCGCGACCTTTGGCGATGTCGTGGAAGAGGCCGGCCAGCAACAGCAGCTCCGGCTTCTCCAGCCTCGCGAAGGCTTCGCGGGCCAGCGGCAACTCCGTGCATGCGGTCGGTTCGGCATAGCGCGCGATATTGCGCAGCACGCGCAGCGTGTGCTCGTCCACCGTGTAGATATGGAACAGGTCGTACTGCATGCGACCGACCACGCGCGCGAACGCGGGGAGGATCGCCGCCAGGACTCCGTGGCGGTTCATCGCCTCCAGTGCGCGCACTGCCGGCGCGCCGCGTCGCAACAAGGCAAGGAACGATGCCGATACCTGCGCGTCGGCCGACAACGCATCGCCGTGCCGGCGCAATGCCTGCTGCAATGCGCGCGTGGTCGCGGCGTCGAACCCCTGCAATGAAGGATGATCGAGCAAGCACGCGAAAGCCCGGACGATCGAGTCCGGCTCGCGCACGAAAACATCCGGATCGCGCAATGCCAGCCGCGTGCCGCGCGCGCCGAAATGTCCGGCCAATGGTCGCGGCGCCGGCAATGAATGCAAGGTTTCATCGAATCGTTCGAACAGCTGCGACAGCAGACGCTCCACCATGCCGGCGGCGCGATAGAAATCCTGCATGAACTGCTCGACCGCCAGATTGCGCGCGTCGTCCGCGTAACCCGATTTCGTCGCGAGCGAGCGCTGCCAGTCGAACAGCAGGCGTTCCTCCGCGCGCGCCGCCTCCAGATGCAGCGCATACCGGCAACGCTGCAGCAGGCGTTCTGCATCGGCGAGCGCCGTGCGTTCGCCCTCGTCGAGCAGCCCGAGCGAAACCAGCCCGTCGAGATCGCGCGCACCCGCGACGCGCCTTCCCAGCCAGCGGATCAGGTCCAGGCTGCGCAGTCCGCCCGGACCATCCTTGAGGTTCGGCTCGAGGTTGTGGGTGGTGTCGTCGTGACGCGCATGTCGTGCATCGCGGTCTGCGCGCTTGGCAGCGAGGTAGGCATTGGCCGGCCAGATGGACGGATCTTCGACGATGCCGTGCAATGCCGTGTCGAACGCCGGTGCGCCGGCAATCCGGCGTGCGTCCAGTAGGCTGGTGAACACACTGACGTCGTTAGCGGCGATGTCGCGGCATTGCAACGGCGTGCGCACCGCATGCCCAGGATGCAGGCCGATGTCCCACAGGCAGCCGAAGAAAGCCTCGAGCGCGCGTGCGAGGACCGGCGCATCCACGTCGTCCGCCAGCACCAGCAGGTCCACGTCCGAGTGCGGAAACAGCGTGCCGCGACCGAAGCCACCTGCCGCGAACAACGCGGCCTTGTCCGTTTCGCCGAGGAAGGCCGTCCAGCAATGCGCGAGGATGCGTTCGATGCACTGCGCGCGCCGAGACGTCAGTTCGATCGCGGGCGCGTCGGCGCGAAATGCGATCGCCAAGGCACGGGCGTGATCTTCATGCAATTGCCGCAGCGCCGCGCGCGCCTCGCTGGAGACTCCGGAACGCGGCAATGCGGCAGGCAACCGCGGCAGCGCGGGCATCGTCATGGACGACAAGGCGTTCAAGGCGCGTGCAATCGGTGGGAACTCATGCCGCGATCATACGATCACCAGCCGGCCGGGGCTCGGGGATGGAGTGCCGCAATTGGCGGCGGCGCTTCAGCACCGGCACGCGACGCGCGCAAGCGGCGTCGCATCGGAGGTCACGCGTTTCCCGCAGGTGCGCCATCCGGCCACGGCGTGAGGATTTCGAAACCGTCGTCGGTCACCGCGATGGTGTGTTCCCATTGCGCCGACAGGGAATGATCCTTGGTCACCACCGTCCATCCGTCGGGCAGCAGTTTCGACTGCGGCTTGCCGGCATTGATCATCGGCTCGACGGTGAACACCATTCCCTTCTGCAGCCGCAAACCCTCGCCCGCGCGGCCGTAATGCAGCACCTGCGGATCCTCGTGGTAGATCCGGCCGATGCCGTGCCCGCAGTATTCCTTGACCACCGAATAACCCGCGGCTTCGGCGTGTTTCTGGATCGCGTGACCGACGTCGCCCAGCGTCGCGCCCGGGCGCACCTCGCGGATGCCGAGCATCATCGCCTCGTACGTGGTATCGACCAGCCGCTTTGCCAGCACCGAGGGCCTGCCGACGAAGTACATGCGCGAAGTGTCGCCGTGCCAGCCATCCTTGATGACAGTGACGTCGATGTTGACGATGTCGCCTTCCTTGAGCGTCTTGCCCGGGCTGGGGATGCCATGGCAGATCACGTGGTTGACCGAGGTGCACAGCGTCTTGGGAAAGCCGCGGTAACCGACGTTGGCCGGGATCGCCTTTTGCACGTTGACGATGTGGTCGTGCGCGAAGCGGTCCAGCTCTTCCGTGGTCACGCCCGGCCTGACATGCTGGTTCATCAGCGCGAGCACTTCCGCCGCGAGGCGGCCGGCCTCGCGCATCTTTTCGACATCGGCGGTGGATTTGAGGCTGAAAGGCATGAGCCGCGATTATCCGTCATTCCGGCGCTAACTGCAGGCGCGGATATGCGGTTCACGTCCCGAGTTTGCAATCCGGTGATCGTTCCGCGCGATGATCGGACTCGATTGAACGGGCTCGCCTCCCGGATGAATCCCGAGCTTGTCCCGGCGTAGCTTGTCCCGTAGAATTGGCGGGCTTTGCGGCACCCGGAGTGCCCAGAACCCGCCCACGCCGGGCGTCACCGGCGAATCCACACGCAGGCCGTGCACCGGCACCGGGGTCCCTCTCGCGAGGGTCGTTGCCGCGGGGCCTGCGGAAGCCCAACCCCGGAACTCGTCGCATCCCGCGCAAGACGCGGTTCCTCCCCACGGAGACGGGTTCCCTTTCAGGAGTGAATACCATGCCCCAAGTCACCATGCGCCAGATGTTGGAAGCCGGCGTGCATTTCGGCCACCAGACGCGCTACTGGAATCCCAAGATGGCGCCGTACATCTTCGGCGCGCGCGGCAAGATCCACATCATCAACCTGGAGAAGACGCTGCCGCTCTTCACCGATGCGATGAATTATCTTTCCGGACTGGCGCAGAAGCGCGGCACCGTGCTGTTCGTCGGCACCAAGCGTTCTGCGCGCGAAGCGGTCGGCGAAGAAGCCGTGCGCTGCGGCATGCCTTTCGTCAATGCGCGCTGGTTGGGCGGCATGCTCACCAACTTCCGCACCGTCAAGCAGTCGGTCGGCCGCCTGAAAGAGCTCGAGGCGATGGAAACCGATGGCAGCTTCGACAAGCTGGTCAAGCATGAAGTGCTGTCGCGGCGCCGCGAACGCGAAAAGCTGGAGAAATCACTGGGCGGGATCAAGGACATGGGCCGCCTGCCGGATGCGCTGTTCGTGGTCGACATAGGTCACGAGGACATCGCGGTCAAGGAGGCCAAGAAGCTCGGCATTCCCGTGATCGCGGTGGTGGATACCAATTACGACCCGGCACTGGTCGACTACGCGATACCGGGCAACGACGACGCGATCCGCGCGGTGCAGCTTTACGCACGCGCCGCCGCGGACGCGATCCTGGAAGGCAAGGCTGCGGCGCCGGCCGCCGCACGCGGCGACGCCAACGAGTTCGTCGAGCTGGATGCCGAAGGCAATCCGGTGGCGCGCGTGGACCGCGAGCGCGATGACCGCCGCGGCAAGGGCGCACCGCGCGGCCGCAACAACGCCGGCCGCAAGCCAGCGCCGGTCCAGCAACGTCGCAGCGCCGCACCGGCCAAGGCCGAAGTGCCGCCCCCTGGCGACCCGGACGAGGCCGGCCTGGAGCGCGCGCAAGCGGAAGTCGCCGAGAACGAGGCGACCGACGAAGAAGCCGCCAAGTAATTCGCCGCGCGGAACGCCTCGCGGCAAAACCGGCTTGCGTCGGGCCATCGTTCCACGGTTGCCCGGCGCCATGGTCGCCCCCATTTCATGGGTTGGCCGTGTGCGACGGTCCGCGTACTGATCGAGCGATCGCCCCGATCACGAAGATCGAAACGCAGTCCTTCATGGCTGCACCAATCTGAAGAGGATTCACGATGGAAATTTCTGCCGCGATGGTCAAGGAACTGCGCGAGCGCTCCGGCGCCGGCATGATGGAATGCAAGAAGGCGCTCACCGAAAACGGCGGCAACCTCGATGCCGCGATCGAATGGCTGCGCAAGCAGGGCTTGGCCAAGGCCGACAAGAAGGCCAGCCGCGTGGCCGCGGAAGGACGCATCGTGCTGGCACAGCGCCCGGGCAAGGCCGTGCTCGTCGAAGTGAATTCCGAAACGGATTTCGTCGCCAAGGACGAGAATTTCGCCAAGTTCGCGCAGGAAGCCGCAACGACCGCGCTGAACGAAGGCGTCAACGACATCGAGTCGCTGAAGGCGGCCAAGACGTCGTACGGCCCCACCGTCGAGGAAGGTCGCCAATGGCTGGTGACCAAGGTCGGCGAGAACGTGCAATTGCGACGCATGGCGGTGATTGAAAGCGCGAACACCATCGGCGCGTACGTGCATGGCGGGCGCATCGGCGTGCTGGTCGAAGTGCAAGGCGGAGATGCCGAGCTTGCGCGCGGCCTCGCGATGCACATCGCGGCCATGAACCCGCCGTACATTTCGCCGGACAACGTGCCTGCGGAATTCGTCGCCAAGGAAAAGGAAATCGCCCTCGCCCAGATGTCCGACAAGGACAAGCAGAAGCCCGCGGAAATCCAGGAGAAGATGATCTCCGGCAAGCTGCGCAAGACGCTTTCGGAAATGTCGCTCACCGGCCAGCCCTACGTGATCGACACCAACAGCAGCGTGGGCGAGGTGCTGGACAAGGCGAAAGCGAAGGTGCTTTCGTTCCATCGCATCATGGTCGGCGAAGGCATCGAGAAGAAGGAAGAGGACTTCCACGCCGAAGTGATGAAGCAGGCGGGATTGGCATAGTAGTCATCCTTGACCGCGAACGCGGCCATCCGTGACCGCACTTCTCATCAACAGTACGGCTCCGGGACAGGATCTCGCAGGAAAACCGCGTGAACCCGCGGTTTTTTTGTTGCGCCCCATTCGGCTCTCGTTTAGCGTTCGCCACAGCTCGGGGGGCGCTGCCGGATCATGGACATTCGCGAACACTCGCTGGCATTGATCTCGGTAGTGATCGGTCTGGGCCTGACCAGCCTGCTCGGCGGTTTCAATCGTTTGATGCGCAGGCGCCGCGAATTCCGCTGGAACGCGCTGCCGCTCGTGTGGGCGCTGGTCGTACTGCTGCTGGTAAACAACTATTGGTGGGGCCTGTATCTGGGGGCCGTGGCGGTGGCCGCTTCCAATGTCGACATGTTCCTGCTCGGCCTTCTTTTTCCGATCCTGTTGTATCTGATCTGTGCTGCCGTGCTGCCCGATGCGCGCGCGTTGCGCGAACGCGACCTGCTCGCCGCGTACTTTTCCGAGAGCCGTTACTTTTTCGCTCTCATCACCCTCTATGTTTTCGTGACCGGGTGGGCGACCGCCGCGCATGCCGGCGCGTTTCACTGGAACGAGCATATGTGGCTGCGTCTGGTCATCATCAGCCTCTGCTTTCCGTTGATGTGGACGCGCAAAATTCTGCTTCATTGGCTCGCGGCGGTCGGGATGCTGGCAATCATGGTGCATGTGTTGTTCGAGATGGTGTTGCACTAATTGCCGTGTATTCGAGTGGGTGAAGTGTTGACGCTGCTTGCCGCGTGCCGGCTCGATCCACTGATTCGCTGATGGTGACCTTTGCTCCGTTACAATGCGGCCGTTTGCCCATCCACCGGAGTTCACCACATGGCCGCCAAGCCCAAATACCAGCGCATCCTGCTGAAACTGTCCGGCGAGGCCCTGATGGGCGAGGAAGACTACGGCATCGATCCCAAGGTGATCGGACGGCTGGCGAACGAAATCCTGGAAGTGCGTGCCACGGGCGTGCAGGTGGGCGTCGTGATCGGCGGCGGCAACATCTTCCGCGGTGCGGGACTAGCCGCTGCCGGCATGGACCGCGTCACCGGCGACCACATGGGCATGCTCGCCACCGTGATGAACGCGCTGGCGATGCAGGACGCGCTGGAGAAACTCGGCGGCTTCGCGCGCGTGATGAGCGCACTGCAGATCCACGACGTCTGCGAGGATTTCATCCGCCGCCGCGCCATGCGGCATCTGGAGAAGGGGCGCATCGTGCTGTTCGCCGGCGGTACCGGCAATCCGTTCTTCACGACCGATTCGGCCGCCGCCTTGCGCGCCGTGGAAGTCGGCGCGGACCTGTTGCTGAAGGCCACCAAGGTTGACGGCGTCTACAGCGCGGACCCCAAGAAGAAGAAAGATGCGCGCCGCTTCGAGCACGTCAGCTACGAGGACGTGATCTCGCGCAACCTGCAGGTGATGGACACCGCCGCCATCGCGTTGTGCAGGGACCACAACATGCCGCTGCGCATCTACGACATGACCAAGCCAGGCAACCTGATGCGGATCATGCAGGGGGAAACGGTTGGTACCCTTGTCGATGCTGGTTGACCTGAGTTCGGCATCGACGCGCGCATGCCGCCATGCGGCAAGCGCCCGCTTTCTGCCTCCAGACAGGCTTGGAACGGCCCTTCCGGCCGCTATACTCGCAAGCCGTAATCTCCTGCACGGACTGCCCATGCTCAACGACATCAAAAATGATGCGCAGGCCCGGATGGGCAAGAGCGTCGAAGCGCTGCGCCACGAATTGTCGCGCCTGCGCACCGGTCGCGCCAGCACCGCGCTGGTCGAAGGCATCAAGGTCAACTATTACGGCTCCGAGGTACCGATCAACCAGGTGGCAGGTGTCGCTGTCGCGGACGCGCGCTCGCTTGCCATCACGCCTTACGAGAAGCAGATGGTATCCGCGGTCGAAAAGGCGCTCCTCGGTTCCGACATCGGCATCACGCCCAATACCGCGGGCACCGTGATCCGCCTCAACCTGCCGCCGCTCACCGAGGAACGCCGCAAGGCACTGGCCAAACATGTCAGCCACGAGGGCGAGACCGCCAAGGTGGCCATCCGCAATATCCGGCGCGACGCGATGCAGCACGTCAAGGATCTGCTCAAGGACAAGAAGATCACGGAAGACGAGGAACGACGTGCCGAAGACGAAGTGCAGAAGCTCACCGACCGCTTCATCAAGGATGTCGACGGGGTGGTGAAGGCCAAGGAAGAAGAATTGCTCGCGCTGTAAGCCCGGCACCCGGCGATGAATACCCACGATCCCCGCATTCCGCGCCATGTCGCCATCGTGATGGACGGCAATGGTCGCTGGGCGCGACGGCGCGCCCAGCCGCGCAGCTTAGGCCATCGTGCCGGACAAAAGGCCGTGCGCGAAGCAGTGGAATTCTGCCTGCGGCGCAAGATCGAATCACTCACGCTGTTCGCATTCTCCTCGGAGAACTGGAAGCGTCCGGACGAAGAAGTGGGTGCGCTGATGGATCTGTTCCTGCGCGCGCTGGACAAGGAGATCGACGAACTGCACGGCAATGAAGTGCGCGTTCGCTTCGTTGGCGCGCTTTCGATGTTCAACGAGGCCTTGCGCAGCCGCATGCTTGGCGCGATGGAGAAAACCCGCGACAACCGCGCACTCGACCTCAACGTCTGCGTCAACTACGGCGGGCGCTGGGACATCGCGCAGGCCGCGCGCCAGGTCGCTGAAGCCGTACGCGACGGCGAGCTGGATCCGGCATCCATCGATGAAACAACACTGGCGCCTTATCTCAGCCTGGCGGAACAGCCGGCAGTGGACCTGCTGATCCGCACCGGGGGAGAACATCGCATCAGCAACTTCCTGCTCTGGCAGATCGCCTATGCGGAGTTGTATTTCACCGACGTGCTTTGGCCGGATGTCGATCAGGACGAGTTGGCGCGCGCCGTGGACGATTTCGCGCGTCGCGAGCGGCGTTTCGGCACCACCGGCGCGCAGATCGCGCGCGCATCCTGAGAGCGCACGCGAATGCTGAAACAGCGCGTGTTGACCGCTTCCGTACTCGCGCTGCTTGTCATTGCGCTGATCATGCTCTCCTCCACCTTGGTCTTCGCCATTCTTCTGGCCACCATTTTCCTGGCCGGACTGTGGGAATGGACCCGCATGGCCGGGATGCGAAACCGCCCGCTGCGCGCCTGCCTGCTGGCAGGTTATGCACTGGCGATGCTGCTGCTTTGGCCGGTGGTGCGGTCGCCTGATTGGTGGTGGCCGGCGCTGGTCGGCGTGATCTGGTGGCTGCTGGCGGCGTTGTGGCTGTGCGCAAGGGATTTCGCATCCACTCAAACTCCCGCCCATATCACATTGAAATTACTCGCTGGTCTGTTCGTCGTGATTCCCGCCTGGTGCGCGATCGTGGCGCTGCACGGGATCACACCGCGGCACGCGCCGCCGCATTCGCCGTGGTGGGTCGTCTTCTTCGCGACCATTGTCGTGGCTGCAGACAGCGGCGCCTATTTCGCCGGCACGCGTTTCGGCGGCCGCAAGCTCGCGCCGACGATCAGCCCCGGCAAGACCTGGGCAGGCGTCTACGGCGCGCTCGTTTGCGCAGCGATCGTCGGCCTTGCCGGGGGCTGGATCGCGCAAGTGCCGGCCAGCTTGCTGGCCGGCGTAGTTGTGCTGGCGCTCGTGACCGTGGCGTTTTCGATCGTGGGCGACCTTTTCGAAAGCCTGATCAAGCGCCACGCGGGCGTGAAGGATTCCGGAGCGCTTTTCCCCGGCCACGGCGGCCTGTTCGATCGCATGGACAGCCTCGTCGCGGCGATGCCGATATTCGTGCTCGGCAAGGCCCTGCTCGGCCTATGAAATCGGTCGCGATATTCGGCGCCACCGGCTCCATCGGCGGCAGCGCTCTCGATGTGATCGCGCGCCATCCCGATCGTTTCCGCGTCGGTGCGCTCACCGCCCATCGCAATATCGAGGCGTTGACGGAACTGTGCGCGCGACATCGGCCGGATCTCGCCATCATCGCGGACCCGGCATGCGAGAACGAATTCGCCACCGCCTTGAAGACACGCGGCCTGGCCACGCGCGTCGCCTCGGGAGAAGCGGCACTGGAACGGGCCGCGGAAGATGCCTCGAACGACATCGTGATCGCGGCGATCGTCGGTGCCGCCGGTCTGCGCTCCACGCTTGCCGCAGCACGCAGCGGCAAGCGTCTGTTGCTTGCCAACAAGGAATCGGCGGTGATGGCCGGCCCGCTCCTGCGCGCCGCGCTCGCTGAAGGCGGTGGCGAGCTGATTCCGATCGATTCCGAACACAACGCGCTGTTCCAATGCCTGCCGCCGCGCTGCAACGACGTCGCCGCTCGCGGCGATATCCGCAGGCTCTGGCTGACCGCTTCGGGCGGCCCGTTCCGCGGACGCACGCGCACGCAACTCGCGGATGTCACGCCCGAGCAGGCCTGCGCGCACCCCAACTGGCGGATGGGGCGCAAGATCTCGGTCGATTCGGCCACGCTGATGAACAAGGGTCTCGAGGTCATCGAGGCGCAAGTCCTGTTCGGCGTCGCTGAGCCGGCAATCGAAGTGGTGGTGCATCCACAAAGCCTGGTGCATTCGCTGGTCGAATACGTGGACGGATCGTTCCTGGCGCAATTGGGGCAGCCGGATATGCGCACCGCCATCGCCCATGCCCTCGCCTGGCCGGAACGCATCGAGGCCGGGGTCGCGCCGCTCGATCCGTGCACACTCACGCTGCAGTTCGAGGCGCCCGATTCCGACACTTTCCGCTGCCTCGTGCTGGCGCGGCAGGCTTTGCGCGCGGGCGGCGACGCGCCGGCGGTGCTGAACGCCGCCAATGAGGCCGCGGTGGCGGCATTCCTGGAGGGTCGCCTGACTTTCTTGGGCATCGCTCAAACCATCGAAAGCGTGCTGAATGAACTGCCGCCGCAACCTGTGGTCGATGTCGGAACCTTGATTGAACGGGATTTAACGGCGCGTCGGGTGGCCGCCCGTATCATCCAGCGCGTCCAGTAGCCGGTTTTCGCGTTCGCATCCTCCATCGAGCCAGGTCCGTCATTTTCTTCATGTCCCATCTTTCCGATATCGCCGGTTCCCTGTGGTGGATGATCGTCACCTTGGGCGTGCTGGTGACCTTCCACGAATTCGGCCATTTTGTAGTCGCCCGCGCTTGCGGGGTGAAGGTGTTGCGTTTTTCCGTGGGTTTCGGCCGCGCGCTGTGGTCGCGCACCGCCCGCAGCGGCACCGAATACATGGTCGCGACGATTCCGCTCGGCGGCTACGTCAAGATGCTGGACGCGCGCGAAGGCGACGTGCCCGTGGAAGAGCACGCCCAGGAATTCACCGGCAAGCCGGTCTGGCAGCGCATCGCGATCGTGCTGGCCGGCCCCGTGTTCAACTTGCTGTTCGCGGTGGCGGCATTCTGGGCGATGCTGGTGATCGGCAAGCCCGATTACCTGCCGCTGGTGGGACATGTCTCCGGCCTTGCCGCGGAAGCGGGCATCCAGCGCGGCGATCGCATCCTGAGCGTCGACGGCGAGCCCATCGGCAACTGGACCGATCTGAGCCTGGCGCTTTCCGATGCGATGCAGGCGCGCAAGGCGGCGCCTCTGGTTGTACGTGTTCCCGGTGGACAAACGCGCACGCGGGTGCTGCATTTCGAACAATTGGCGGCGGGCCTCGGCGACGAGGCGCAAGCGGAACGTGTCGGACTCAGCCCCGCGCAGCAAGCGATCCCGCCTGTCGTCGGCACGCTCAAACCCGGCAGCGGTGCGGCAACAGCCGGACTCCAGCCGGGTGACCGCATCATTTCCGTCAACGGAACGTCCATCCACGACTGGAACGATCTTTCCGACGCGGTGCACGCTTCGGGCGCTTCCGGCCATCCACTCGCGCTGGATGTGCAACGCGGCAACCGCACGCTGGCTTTCCCGGTGATACCCAAACAGATGGCATTGCCGGATGGCAGCCGTGGCTACGCGATCGGCATCTATCCCAAGGAGACGGAAGCGCATTACGACACCGTGCTGCGACGCGGTCCGTTGGCCGCAATTCCGGCCGCCTTCGCGCAAACCTGGGATCTCACCTCGCGGACGGTGGCGATGCTCGGCCAGATGATCACCGGCGGCGCGTCGCTCAAGAATATTTCCGGCCCGATTTCGATCGCTCAGTACGCGAATGCTTCGGCGGACATGGGACCTGCATGGTTCATGTGGTTCCTCGGGATCGTTTCGTTGAGCCTGGGAGTGATGAACCTGTTGCCGATCCCGATCCTGGACGGAGGCCACCTGCTCTATTACCTGATCGAGCTGGTCAAGGGCAGCCCGCTTTCCGAACGCGTGATGATCGCCGGCCAATACGTCGGCGTGGCGCTGCTGGTCGGACTGATGGGGCTGGCTTTCTACAACGACATCCTGAGGCTGGTGTCCTGACCCGTTTTCGCGGGTGCCCGCAAAACCGAATCCGTGCGTGCGCGGCCGGGAAATCCGTGTCCCGGGATGAATGCTTGAAAACCACGGATATGGCCGTCCGTGTCCGCGCAGGGAGGCGCGAAAAGCCGAACTGTGGCACGATGCACGGCTTCGCAATCCCTGCTGACCCTGTTTCAGACCGGAATCGACGATGAAGAGAATCGCCGCACTGATCCTGCTCGCCGGCCTGGCCGCGCAGGCTTACGCCTTCGAGCCGTTCACCGTGAGCGATATCCGCGTGGAGGGATTGCAGCGCATCGCGGCGGGCACGGTCTTCAGCTACCTGCCGGTGGAAATCGGACAGACCATGGACGATGCGAAGGCGCAGCAGGCGATCCGGGCATTGTTCAAGACGGGCTTCTTCTCGGACGTCCGGATCGATCGCCAAGGCGAGATCCTGGTGATCAAGGTCGTCGAGCGTCCTTCGATCTCGTCCCTGACCATCCACGGCAACAAGGACATCAAGACCGACCAGCTGACCTCGGGCCTGAAGGATGCCGGACTGTACGCCGGCAGCACTTTCGACCGCCAGACGCTGGATGAAGTCAGGCAGGAATTGATCCGGCAATACAACAACCGCGGCAAGTACAACGTCTCCATCGATCCGCACGTGACCAACCTGGATCGCAACCGGGTGGCCATCGACATCGAAATCCACGAAGGCAAGGCCGCAAAGATTCAGTGGATCAATGTCGTAGGCAACAACGCCTTCACGGACAAGCAGATCCTGAGCGACTGGGAATCCGGCACGCCCAACTGGACCTCGTGGTATTCCAACAACGACCAGTATTCACGTGACAAGCTGTCGGGCGATCTGGAGAAATTGTCCTCCTACTACCTCGATCGCGGCTACGCGGATTTCTCCGTCGACTCGGCGCAGGTGACGATCAGCCCCGACAAACAGGGTATCTACATCGCCGCGGCGATCAAGGAAGGCGAGGTCTACACCCTTTCCGACATCCACCTGCTGGGCGACCTGATCCTGCCGGAGTCGGCGCTGCGCGGACTGCTGCGCGTCAAGAACGGCGACATCTTCGACCGCCACAGCATCGAATTGTCCTCGGATGCGATCACCAGCGTGCTGGCCAACATCGGCTATGCCTTCGCGAAGGTGACGCCGCTGCCCAAGATCGACAAGGAGCACCGCACGGTCGACCTGTCGTTCTACGTCGATCCCGGCCAGCGCGTGTACGTGCGACGCATCGTGTTCAAGGGCAATACGCGCACCGAAGACGAGGTACTGCGTCGCGAAATGCGCCAGTTCGAAGGCGCGTGGTATTCGCAGGCGGCGGTCGACCGCTCCAAGATCCGACTGCAGCGCCTCGGCTACTTCAAGACGGTGAAGATCGACACCGCCAAGGTGCCCGGCACCGCCGACCAGGTCGACCTCAATGTCAGCGTGGAAGAGGAATCCTCGGGCCAGCTGGTCTTCGGCGTCGGCTTTTCGCAGGTATCGGGTGTCATCCTGTCCACCTCGGTGTCGGAGAACAACTTCCTCGGCACGGGCGACCAGGTTTCCGCAACTCTGCAGAAGAGCTCGTTCCTCAAGCAGTACCAGGTTTCCTACCTCAACCCCTATTTCACCGATAGCGGCATCAGCCTCGGCTACAACCTGAGCTATCTCGAGTTGAACCAGGAACAGGACAACATCGCGAGTTACTTGTCCAACGACGCATCGTTCACCACCACCATGGGGGTGCCGATCAGCGAAACCGATACGATCAATCTCGGCATGGGCTACAGCAAGAACAAGATCGAGGTCATTCCCGGCTACACGCCAGGCTTCTTCGTCGACCAGCTGACCGCGATCGGGCATTACACGATGCGCGATACCACGCTCAACCTGTCGTGGGGCCACGATACCCTCAACAAGTATTTCAAGCCGACGCGCGGCGGCGTCCAGAGCATGGGCGCGGAGATCTCGCTGCCCGGCTCGACCGTGCAGTATTACAAGTTGTCCCTCAGTTCCCGCAATTATTTCGAATTGCCGAAGGGCTTCGTCGGCCTGCTCAGCGGCAGCATCGGGTACGGCAAGACCTACGGCAGCAGCTCCGACATCGGAGTGCCCTTCGCCGACAGCACCGGCCAGCTCCGTACTCTTTCCTTCCCGTTCTTCGAGAATTTCTATGCGGGCGGCGTGCGCGACGTGCGCGGTTTCGAGGACAACACGCTGGGACCGCGCGTTTGCTCAGGCGTGGTCATGCCGCCGCCGCCGCCGCGCGCCGACGCGGCAGCCGCAGGCGGCACCAGCCATCCGGATCCTACTGCGATTGCGGTGGGCGACCATTGCGTGGGCGGCCCGTTCTACAACCCGCAGCCGATCGGCGGCGCCTTCAAGGTCCTCGGTACGGCGGAATTGCGCCTGCCTTTCTTCCAGGACAACGACAAGGCGGCGGTTTCGCTGTTCACCGACGTGGGCAACGTGTTCACGAGCTACCATGACTTCCAGGTCGGCGAGTTGCGGGCATCCGCCGGCGTGTCGCTGCAATGGCAGGCGCCGGTCGGGCCGATCGTGATCAACCTGGCGTTCCCCGTGCGCAGCAAACCCGAAGACAAGCCCTTCATCGAACACCTGCAGTTCTCGTTCGGGACCACCTTCTAGGCGATCGGCAACGCGCGCAACAGGGAACGTTGCGCGCGTTGCGGCGGCATCGCACAATCGCGCCAGTTTCGTTCCGCGCCATACCGGCGCACCGATCGGCGTCATCAAGCATGGGCTCCGCAATGAAACGCCGGGATCGTTCGTGAGCGACGCACCGGCTTATCGCCTCGACGAACTGGCACGGCGGTTCGAGCTGGAGTTGCGCGGACACGGCGACGCCACGATTCGCGGCGTGAGTACCCTTGCAGCGGCCTCACCCGACCGCCTCGCGTTCCTGGCGAATCCCCGTTATGTCGGCGACCTGCGCGATACACGCGCTGGCGTGGTGGTGTTGCGCGAGGAACAGGCGAGCGAATGCCCGACCGCGATGCTGCTCGCCGAAGACCCTTACCTCGCCTATGCGAAGATCGCGACGCTGTTCGAACGACAGGCCGCTGCCGAACCGGGCGTGCATCCGAGCGCCGTCGTCGAGGCCGGCGCGCGCATCGCCGCAGGCGCCAGCATCGGCGCGTTCTGCCACGTCGCCGGAAGCGCCATCGTCGAGGACGGCGCCGTGATCGGCCCGCATTGCATCGTCGGAGACGATTGCAGCGTGGGTGCGCAGTCGCGCATGGTCGCGCGCGTGACGTTGGTGACGCGCGTCCGGCTCGGCAAGCGCGTGCTGATCCATCCGGGCGCGGTACTCGGCGCCGACGGCTTCGGCATCGCCAACAACCATGGCCGCTGGCTCAAGGTTCCGCAGCTCGGCGGCGTACTCGTCGGCGACGATTGCGAGATCGGCGCCAACACCACGATCGACCGCGGCGCGCTGGAAGACACCGTGCTGGAAGAAGACGTGCGGCTGGACAACCAGATCCAGATTGCGCACAACGTCTTCATCGGCGCACATACCGCGATGGCAGGTTGTTCGGCGATCGCCGGCAGCGCCCGCATCGGCCGCCATTGCCTGATCGGAGGGAGTGCCGGCGTGCTGGGGCATCTGGAGATCGCCGATCGGGTTACCATCACGGCGATGAGCCTGGTGAGCCACTCCATCCGCGAACCCGGCGATTACTCCTCGGGCACGCCGTTGCAGGACAATCGCGCGTGGCGCAAGAACGCCGCCCGCTTCAAGCATCTGGACGACATGGCACGCCGGCTCGCCGAACTGGAAAAGCGCCTCGCGCGCAACAAGGAGAATCCATGAACGAATCCGCAGCATCCGCCAGCCTGCCCGTGGACGCCGAACGCATCGCGGCGATCCTGCCACATCGCTATCCCTTCCTGCTGGTGGATCGCGTGATCGCGCTGGATGCAGGCAAGCGCATCACCGCGCTGAAGAACGTCACGTTCAACGAACCTTTCTTCCAGGGCCACTTTCCGGGGCACCCGGTGATGCCGGGCGTGCTGATCGTGGAAGCATTGGCGCAAACCTCCGGGCTGCTGATCGGACTGTCCGGCACGGGTACGCGCGGCGAAAAACTGTTCTACCTCGCCAAGGTCGACAAGGCGCGCTTCAGCCGGCCGGTGGTTCCGGGCGACCAATTGCGGCTGGAAGTGCAATTGAAGCGGATGATCCGCAGCATGGGCCTGTTCGTCGCGCGCGCGCTGGTCGACGGCGAGGAAGTCGCAAGCTGCGAACTGATGTGCGCGGAACGCGGCGCGTGAGCATCCATCCGACCGCGCTCGTCGATCCGGGCGCACGGATCGCCACGGACGTGGCCATAGGCCCGTACAGCGTGGTCGGTGCGGACGTGGAGATCGGCGAAGGCTCGAGCGTCGGCGCGCACGCGTTGATCGAAGGCCCGACCCGCATCGGCCTGCGCAATCGCATCGGCGGCTACGCGGCGATCGGCGGCGATCCGCAGGACAAGAAATACCACGGCGAACGCAGCGAACTGGTAATCGGCAACGGCAACAACATCCGCGAATTCGTGACCATCAATCGCGGCACCGCCGACGGCGGCGGCGCAACCCGCATCGGCGACGACAACTGGATCATGGCCTATGTGCACGTCGCGCACGATTGCGCCATCGGCGACCACACGGTGATGGCCAACAATGCCACGCTCGCGGGACACGTCGAGATCGGCGACCACGTGGTGCTGGGTGGATTCTGCGGCGTGCACCAGTTCTGCAAGATCGGTGCGCATGCATTCGCGGCCATGTACGCCGCGATCAATCGCGACGTGCCGCCCTTCGTCTACGCCGCCGGACAATTCGCGGAGCCGCGCGGCGTCAATGCGGAAGGCTTGAAGCGCCGCGGTTTCTCGCCCGAGCGCATCGCCGCGATCAAGCGCGCCTACCGCACGCTGTACATGTCCGGCAGGACGCTCGCGGATGCGCGCGAGGAATTGCGGCAACAGGCGCAGACGAGCGACGACGTGCTCGCCATGGTCGAATTCATCGACCGCAGCGAGCGTTCGCTCGTGCGCTGATCTTCGCCCGTGAATACCGGCGAATCCAAGGCTTCTGCTGCCCAAGACCCCGTCTTCCCGCGTCGCGCGCCCGTGTTCGCGCTCGTCGCCGGCGAGGATTCCGGCGACCAGCTGGGCGCGGAGCTGATCGCCGCGCTGCGCGCACTCCACCCCGATGCGCGTTTCGTCGGCGTCGGCGGCACGCGCATGCGCGAAGTCGGTTTCGAGGCGTGGCACGACATTTCCGAACTGTCCGTCATGGGCCTGGCGGAAGTGCTGCGCCACCTGCCGCGGTTGCTGAAGTTGCGCTCGACGCTGGCGCAACGCCTGCGAGACTTGAAGCCCGATGTTTTCATCGGCATCGATGCGCCCGACTTCAACCTCGGCCTGGAACGCCGGTTGAAAGACGCTGGCATCCGCACCGTGCACTATGTCAGCCCGTCGATCTGGGCATGGCGCGAACAGCGCGCGGCAAAAATCGGCGCCAGCGCGGACCGCGTGCTGTGCCTGTTCCCGATGGAACCTGGCATCTACGAAAAATACGGCGTGGACGCGCGTTTCGTCGGGCATCCGCTCGCCGACCGCTTCCCGCTGGTCAACGACCGCGAAGCGGCGCGTGGCGAACTGGAATTGCCGCAAGACACGCCGGTGCTGGCGGTGCTGCCCGGCAGCCGGCACGCGGAGATCCAACGGCTCGGCGCGATCTTCCTCGAGGCCGCGGCACGCATCCAGGAGGAAATCCCGGAACTGCGGATCGTGATCCCTGCCGCGAGCACGCGCCGCCGCAGCGAGCTTGCAGCGCTGGTGGCGTCCGCCCGGTTCCCCGGACGCGCCCCCGTGCTGATCGACGGCCGGTCGCATCGGGCGATGGCCGCGGCCGATGTGGTGTTGCTGGCTTCCGGCACGGCGGCGCTGGAAGCGATGCTGGCCAAGCGCCCGATGGTGGTCGCGTACCGCATCGCGCCACTCACCTACCGTGTCGTGCGCGGATTGCACCTGCTAAGGACGGATCTCTTTTCGCTGCCCAACGTGCTCGCCGCGCACCGGCTGGTGCCGGAACTGATGCAGGGGCAGTGCACGGCGGAAAACCTGGCGGCGGAAGTGTTGCGCCTGTTCCGCGAACCCGCGCGCCGTGAACTGATGGTCGGCGCCTTCGAACGCATGCACCTGTCACTGCATGTCGGTGGCGGTGCCGCGACGGCAGCCGCGCGCGCGATCGACGAACTGCTGCCTGCCTGCTGAACGAATGCGCGGCACCCCTTGACGCCACGTCGTGGCATGCCGAGCATCCGCGCGTGCCCCGCCTCCTCCCCTCATTCCGGCTGCGCCCGACCCCCGCACTGGTGCTCGCGCTGGCCGTGTTCGCCTGCACGTTCGCGATCGCGCCGATGGCGGAAGGCACGACGATCGAAACCGTCTTCGCCGCCGTGATCCTCTGCGCGCTGGTCCTGCTCGCAACCTCGCTCTCGGGCCGGCTCGCCTTCGGGCTGGTCGCCGGCAGCCTGCCGATGCTGCTGCTGGAAATCGCCGCCAAGCTGAAATTCCGCTACCTTGCCACGCCGTTGCTCGCGCCGGACCTTTTTTACTACTTCAATTCGCAGACGGTCGAAACGCTGAGCAATTATCCGTTTCTCAGCGGCGCGATCGTATTGGCGCTGATCCTCGTTCCCCTGATGTTGGTCGTCGCCTGGCGCAGCGACGTGGCACCGCCGCCCACCTGGCGCAGGCGCGTCGCACGAGTGGCGGGAACCCTGGTGGCCCTCGCCACGCTGGTCATCGCCATGGACATCAACGGGCCGTTCGCGCCGGTGCACGCCAAGGGCATGTGGCTGGCGATGAACGACGACAGCTTCGTGTCGGACTTCCTGATCTCGTTCCGCAGCACGCACGTGATCCGGCCGAACTTCGCCGCTGCCGACGCAACCCGTTTCGACTGGAACGAGGATCCTGCGGCGGGCAATGCCGAGGCACGAAAACCGGACATCATCGCCGTGCTCGAGGAAAGCACTTTCGATCCGCGCATGCTCGCCGGCTGCACTTCACCGAGCCTGTGCGACTATCGCCTGTTTCACGCCGATGCGAACACGCTCGCACACGGTTGGCTGGAAGTGCACACCTGGGGCGGAGGCACCTGGACCACCGAATTCGCCTTCCTCACCGGCCTCGCGCACGACCAGTTCGGCCCGGCCGGCATCTATGCGCCATTCAATCTCGCGCCGCGCATCCGCTACACGCTGCCACGCGCGCTGCACGCCGACGGCTACCGTACCGTCGCGATCTATCCCACCGATGGCGATTTCCTCAACGGCCGCGACGCCTACGCCGATTATGGTTTCGACGCTTTCTACGGCGGCGAGCAAGTCGGGCTCGGCTGGCACTCCACCGACGCGGACCTGATGCGCGTGTTCCACCGCGTGTTCGCGATCGAGAAAGCGAAGGCGCACGGTGCGCCGGTGTTTCTGTTCATGCTGACCCTGCACCAGCACGGACCGCACATGACCCCGCTGTCGCAGTTGCCCGCGCCGTACGACCATCCGCTGTTTCCCGGCAAGCTCGCGAAAGACAAGATGCTGGACGACTGGTTGAACCTCAATCTCGCGAACTACCTGCAGCGGCTGTTCATGTCGAGCGCGGCCGAAGCCGGGCTGGAGGCCATGCTGCGCGCGGACGACCGCCCGGCGCTGCTGCTGCATTTCGGCGATCACCAGCCTTCCTTCGACGGCGCGATCAACACCTTGCCCAAGCGCGTGCCGCCGCAGATCGGCAATCCGCAATTCGTGACGTATTACATGCTCAAGGGCTTCAACCTGTCGTCGTCGCCACGCTTCGATTATCCGGTACTGGACATCGCCTTCGCGTCTTCGTTGCTGCTGGACGCGGCCGGCCTGCACAAGGATCGTTTCTTCACCGCCAATGCCTTGCTGCGCGAGCGCTGCCACGGGCAATATCTGGATTGCCGCGAGGACGCGCTGCTGGATTCCTATCGTGCGGAAGTCTTCGGATCACTGCATGACCTTGCCGATTGAAGACGCGCCATCGTTCGCCACCCTGCCGCTGCACAGGCTGGCCGTGTGGCCGGAAGCCGAAGACGTCGCCGGCGTCGACGAGGCGGGCTGCGCGCCGCTCGCCGGCCCGGTGGTGGTCGCGGCGGTGATCCTGGACCCGCCCCGCCGCATCAACGGGCTCGACGATTCCAAGCGATTGAACGAGGCGATGCGCGAAAAACTCTATGCGCGCATCGTCGAACGCGCTCGTGCCTGGAGCGTGGTCGCGGTGGAAGCCGAGGAGATCGACCGCATCAACATCTTCCAGGCGCGCATGGCAGGCATGGCACGCGCATTGTCGATGCTGACGGCCATGCCGGCATACGCGCTGATCGACGGCAACCGCTTGCCACGCATGCTGCGCTGCCCAGCTCGCGCGATCGTGGGCGGTGATGCGCTGGTGCCCGCGATCAGCGCGGCTTCCATCATCGCCAAGGTCACCCGCGACCGCCTGATGCGAGAGATGGACGCGCGCTGGCCCGGCTACGGCTTCGCGCGCCACAAGGGTTATCCCGTGCCCGAACACTTTTCCGCGTTGCAACGTCTCGGCCCGTGCCCGCAACACCGTCGCAGCTTCGCGCCGGTGCGGAACTGCCTGATCATGACTGCCTGACCGGCTCGCGAACGAAAGGGGGAATGTATGCGCAAGTTGCCAGTCGCCTTGCTCGGATTGCTCGTCTGGGCCTCCGGCTGGGCCAGCGTTCGCCCCGGCGACATGGCGCCGGAGGATCTGGGCAGAACCTTGCAGGAACAGACGATACAAACGTCGACACTGCGCGGCAAAGTCGTGGTGATCAGCTTCTGGGCCACGTGGTGCACGTATTGCCTCAAGGAATTGCCGACCCTGGTCGGGCTCCAGTCCGTCGCGACACAGCGCGGGTTGCCCATGCAGGTGGTGGCGGTCGACTACGAAGAACCACGCGACGTATTCCGGCGCAGCGTCAAGTTGCTGCAACCGAAACTGCCGGGGCTGCTGATGACGTGGGATCGCAACGGCAGCATCCGCAAAACCTTCGACTCCGGCGACGGCATTCCGGTGATGGTGCTGTTGCACCGCGACGGCAGCGTTGCCCAGGTTTTCGTCGGCTACGACGAGAGCGAGCTCGATGACATCCTCGCGCGGATCAATGCGCTTCTGAACGAGCCCTGGACACCACCCGCGGCATCGACCGCGTCGCCGCAATCGCCCTGATCGCGATCGTGCCCGCTGTCAATCTTGCCGCTTCCCACTACCGCGACTAGGCTTGCGGGAACCAACCCGCACGCCTCATGCCGATCCGTCACGTCCACCCGCGCCTGCACAGCGAGTATTCGCTGCGCGATTCCCTGATCCGGCTTCCGGAAAAACCGGAACACGGCGATCCCGCCAAGGCGCCGCGCCCCAACCTGATCAGCCGCGCGGTGGAACTGCAGATGCCGGCGCTGGCGCTGACCGACGATTCCAACCTGTTCGCGCTGATCAAGTTCTACCGCGCGGCGGAGTACGCGGGCATCAAGCCGATTGCCGGTTGCGACCTGTGGATCGCCGATCCCGCCGACGCGCAGAACGGATTCCGCCTGACGGTGCTTTGCCAGAACCGCGCCGGCTACCTCAACCTGACGCGGCTGGTCTCGCGCGCGTGGCGCGAAGGCCAGCACGGCGGGCGCGCGCTGATCGAACCGTGCTGGCTGGAGTCCGCACACGATGGCCTGATCGCACTGGCGGGCCGCGAAAGCGAAATCGGACATCTGCTGCGCGCGGGCCGCGACGAGGACGCGCGCACGGCGCTGGAACGACTGCGCGGCTTGTTCGACGAACGGCTGTATCTCGAAATCACGCGCACCCGCCGCGAAGGCGAGGAATCCTTCAACGCGCATGCGCTGCAACTTGCGGCCGTGCTGGATCTTCCGGTCGTCGCCGGCAACGACGTGCGTTTCCTGGACGCCGACGATTTCGAGGCGCACGAGGCACGCGTGTGCATCCAGCAGGGCCAGCAGTTGTCCGATCCGCGCCGCCTGCGCGAGTACTCGCCCGAGCAGTGGCTGAAGCCTGCGGATGCGATGGCGGAACTGTTCGCCGACCTGCCCGAAGCACTCGAAAACAGCGTGGAGCTGGCCCGGCGTTGCAATCTGGAACTCGCCTTCGGCAAGTATTACTTGCCGGCTTTCCCGGTGCCCGCGCAACACACGCTGGAATCCTGGATCGGCGAAAGCTCGCGCAACGGGTTGCATAAACGCCTTGAAGAATACGGTCTTGCACCGGGTTTCTCACTGGAAACCTATGAAACCCGGCTGCATGCCGAACTCGAAACCATCGTGCGCATGGGCTTCGCGGGTTACTTCCTGATCGTCGCGGACTTCATCGGCTGGGCCAAGCGCCAGGACATCCCGGTCGGCCCGGGCCGCGGCTCGGGCGCGGGCTCGCTGGTGGCGTGGAGCCTCGGCATCACCGACCTGGATCCGCTGCGCTTCGAGCTGCTGTTCGAGCGCTTCCTCAATCCCGAGCGCGTGTCGATGCCGGACTTCGACATCGACTTCTGCATGGAAGGCCGCGACCGCGTGATCGAGTACGTGGCGGACATGTACGGCCGCGACCAAGTCAGCCAGATCATCACCTACGGCACGATGGCCGCGAAAGCCGTGTTGCGCGACTGCGGCCGCGTACTGGGCATGCCTTACGGACAGGTCGACGGCATCGCCAAGCTGATTCCGAAGATGCCGCTGGACCTCACGCTGGAAGACGCGCTCGGTCGCAGCGCCAGGTCGCGCAAGGAGCCCGATCGCATCGTGCGCGAGTTCTGCGAGCTTTACGAAAACGACGAGGACGCGCGCACGCTGATCGATCTGGCGCTGAAACTGGAGGGCCTTACCCGCAATGCCGGCAAGCATGCGGGCGGCGTGGTGATCGCGCCGTCCGCGCTCACCGATTTCGCGCCGCTGTACTGCGAAGCCGGCGGTGCCGGCGTGGTGACGCAATTCGACAAGGACGACGTGGAGGCGGTCGGCCTGGTGAAGTTCGATTTCCTCGGACTGCGCACGCTCACCATCATCGACTGGACCGTCAGGTCGATCAACGCGAAGCGCGCCGGCGACGCGCCACTCGACATCGCGCAACTCGCCCTCGACGACGTGGAGACCTACAAGCTGTTCCGCGAGGCGCGAACGATCGCGGTGTTCCAGTTCGAAGGCGGCGGCATGCAGCGCCTGCTCAAGGATGCGAAACCGGATCGTTTCGAGGATCTGATCGCGCTCAACGCGCTGTTCCGACCGGGACCGATGGACCTGATCCCCAGCTACGTCGCGCGCAAGCATGGCCGCGAGGCCGTGGAATACCCGGACCCGCGCGTGGAACCGATCCTGAAGGAAACCTACGGGATCATGGTTTACCAGGAACAGGTCATGCAGATGGCGCAAATCGTCGGCGGTTACACGCTCGGCGGCGCCGACCTGCTGCGCCGCGCGATGGGCAAGAAGGTTCCGGCGGAGATGGCCAAGCAGCGCGCGATCTTCCGCGACGGCGCTGTCGCCAACGGCGTGGAGGTACGGCGCGCCGACGCGATCTTCGACCAGATGGAGAAATTCGCCGGCTACGGCTTCAACAAGTCGCACGCCGCGGCGTATTCGCTGGTGGCCTACCAGACCGCGTGGCTGAAGGTGCATTACCCCGCCGAGTTCATGGCTGCGACGCTGTCGGCGGAAATGGACAATACCGACAAGGTCGTGCATTTCCTCGACGATGCGCGCGCCAGTGGTTTGCAGATGCTGCCGCCGGATGTCAACGCGTCGGGATATCACTTTGCCGCGCTGGACGAGCGCACCATCCGCTACGGGCTCGGCGCGATCAAGGGCGTGGGCCGTGCGGTTTGCGAGGCGATCGTGGCCGGGCGCGACGGCGGCGACTACCGCGACCTCGCGGATTTCTGCGCACGCATCGATCCCGGCAGGCTCAACAAGCGCGTGCTGGAGGCATTGATCCAGTCCGGCGCGATGGACGGACTGGCCGGAAACCGCGCCACCCTGATGGCGCAGTTGCCCGAAGCCGCACGCGCGGCGGAACAGCATCTGCGCGACCGCGCGGCCGGCCAGCACGACATGTTCGGCGCGGTCGCCGCCATCGCGACACCGGCCGTGCATGTCGCTGAACAACCGGACTGGACGCTGGAACGCAAGCTCGCGGGCGAACGCGCCACGCTGGGCCATTACCTTTCCGGCCATCCGACCGATCCCTGGCGCGAAGCGCTGGCACAACTCGCCAATTGCCCCATCGGCGAAATCGCGCAACGCTGGCAACCACCGAAGCGCAGCGAGGAAACGCGCTTCCGAAAAGAAATCCCCTGGACGGTCGCCGGCATGGTCACGTTGCAGCGCCGTCGCGGCGACAACGGCGCCTTCGTGCTGTTCGAGGACTGGAGCGGTCGCATCGAAGTCGGCTTCTTCCGTGAAGCCTTCGCCGATTACGCGCAGCTGCTGGTGCGCGACACCCTCCTGGTCGTCGAAGGCGGCCTGGCGCTGGACGATTTCAGCGGCGAACTGCAGATGCGCGCCCGCCGTGTCTGGACGCTGGACGAGGCTTGTGCGCAATGCGCGCGCGCATTGCACGTGCGCGTCAACGGCATCGACGGTGGTTTCGCGCCCTCGTTGAAACGCGCGCTGGCCGGCCATGGCGGCACCACGCCACTGCTGCTTACCGGCTATCGCAACGCGCAGGGCAGCGCCGATTTCGAGCTGGGCGAAGACTGGCGGGTACGCGTCACCACGGACCTGCTGCGCACGCTCGCCGCGCTGCCCGGCGTCACCGGCGTAAACCCCTCGCTGTCGCGGGCCGGCGCGCCTTCCTGAGGCTTCACATTCGCGGACGCCGACGGGCGTTCCGGCACCGCGGCATCGCTATAATCGGCGTTTTGCCATTCCAGGCCCCGGATGAACCCCAATTTCCTCGACTTCGAAAAGCCGATCGCGGAGCTCGACGCGCGCATCCGCGAGCTGACCCATGCCGGTCAGGGCTCGGCCGTGAACATCGACGAGGAAGTCTCGCGGCTTCAGGACAAACTGCGCGCCAAGACCGCCGACATCTTCAAGAACCTGACGCCATGGCAGGTCACGCAAGTGTCGCGGCATCCGGGCAGGCCCTACACGTCGGATTACATCGAAATCCTCTGCGACGAGTTCCACGAGCTGGCGGGCGACCGCATGTACGCGGACGATCCAGCCATCATCGGCGGCCTGGCGCGCATCAACGGTCGCAGCGCGATGATCGTCGGCCACCAGAAAGGCCGCGACATCAAGTCCAAGGTGCGCCGCAATTTCGGCATGCCGCGCCCGGAGGGTTATCGCAAGGCGTTGCGGCTGATGCAGATGGCCGAGCGTTTCCAGTTGCCCGTGCTGGCCTTCATCGATACGCCGGGCGCCTATCCCGGCGTGGGCGCGGAAGAACGTGGGCAGAGCGAAGCGATCGCGCGCAACCTGCTGGAAATGGCCGAACTGCGCGTGCCGATCGTCTGCACGGTGATCGGCGAAGGCGGTTCCGGCGGCGCGCTGGCGATCGGTGTCGGCGATCGCACCATCATGCTGCAGTATTCGACTTATTCCGTGATCTCGCCGGAAGGCTGTGCATCGATCCTCTGGAAAAGCGCCGACAAGGCGCGCGACGCCGCCGAAGCACTCGGGCTCACGGCGCCGCGGCTCAAGGAGCTGGGGTTGATCGACAAGATCGTGCGCGAACCCACCGGCGGCGCGCACCGCAATCCGGCCTCGATGGCCAAGCGTTTGAAGCCCGTGCTGATCAACGAACTTGATGCATTGCAGGCACTGCCCGTCGACCAGTTGCTGGAACAGCGTTATCAGCGCCTGCGCAGGTACGGAGCCTTCGAGGAGTGAACCGGACGTGACGGTCCTGCGTCTCGGTCACGTCAACCTGCGCGCGTCGGCGGACACCATCGAACGCCTGCGGCGTTTCTATGTCGACGTGATCGGGCTGCGCGAAGGCCCGCGACCGCGCTTCCGCTCCGGTTCTTCCGGCCATTGGCTGTATGCCGGCGAACACGACGTGATCCACCTCCGGGTCGATGCTCACCGGGAGCACGAAGCGCCGCGCGGTGCCCTCGACCATTTCGCCCTGCCGTGCAGCCACGAAGACCTTGCCGCAATGCGCGCACGCCTGGATTCCCGCGGCATCGAGTACGCCGTGGACGAAGTCGAGGAAACGGGACAGACGCAATTGTTCCTGCGCGATCCTTCGGGCGTCGGATTGGAACTGACCTTCGTGCGCTGACTCGCATGAAACGGGATGCGTGGAGATCGCAAACTGCTGCGCAGTTGAACCCGTCTATTGCGTTGCTTGCCCGAATCCCGCAACCATGCCACCTGTCGGCAAGGCGTGTTCGGCTCCTGCAACCCCGTTCCGGGCGTGATTTCTCCTCGTGCCAACATCACGCCAACCGCCAAGCATGTCGAATACGCTCTGACGGAAAGAGATTCCGGCACCCACGAACAAGAACACCGAAGGGCACGAGCCCTTCGGTGTTCCCGGTTCATCCATCACTGCGTGAAACGATCAGTTCGATTCGGTGAACTGGATGTAGGGCGCCGCGCCACCCGTGGCGCTGCACGGGCCGAGGTTCAGATTGTTGGTCTCGCCGGTCGTGCCGGCATTCGCCAGGCAGCTCGGGGCGTTCGTGCTGCCGTCGTTCACCTGCAGGTTCACCGTGAGCGACGAACCGCTGTTGAACTTGGCTTGCGAGCCGCCGCCGTTGCCGACGAGGTTGAACTCGGACTGGTTCCATACATAGGAGACGCCAAGCACGCCGTCCTTCTCGCTTACCGCATAGGCGTTGGTGCCATTGGTGAAGGTCACCGTATCGTTGCCGCCTTTCACCACCGTGGCGGCCAGCTTCACGTTGGCAAGCTGGGTGGGGGAGAAAGCTGGGACTCTCACGGACCTGCTGTTCCGGTAGCAGCCGTTGTACTGGCTGGTGTTGTAGGTAAACCAGCCCTTGAGGCATTTGGAACCGGTCGGGATGAACATCCAGTTCTGGATGAATGCAGACCCATTCCTTGAGCCCGATTCATAGATGAACTGCTCCCAGACGTCACAACTTGTATACCCATCCCTCTTGCATGCAGGTGATGCAGGTGAAGAATTTCCGCCAATGATGACGATCGGTCCGGCAAGATTGGTGTTGAGCTGCATCGTATAGGAATTGTTGCTGATCGAGGTCACGCCCGTCGCAACCGGGAAGCTGCCCGTCGCCGCGTTGGTGAAATTGGCCGTTCCGGCGGCATAGTCGTTGCCGTCTCCGACGGTCGCTACCGCATTGCCACTGAACGGCGGAGTGGAACGATAGTTGGTCGTTCCGCACGAGGCTTTCTCCCACATGAGGCTGGGATACGTGGCGTGGAAGCAGCCCTCCGTCATTGGCGGCATTTGCCTCATCGTTTCATGCCAGGTTTCCAGAGCCTGGGCCTGTACGGCATCGGTGTCGTAAATCGAGGCGGAGGCGACAGACAAGTGCGCCGCGGCGCAGAGAAGCCCGGCCACCGATACGATCTTGACCATGCGACGAATGCCGGATGTGTTCCTGGATTCCATTGCGTTCTCCCTTGGAAATTTTAGGAAAGATTGCCCCTCGTCCAATCTAGGACGTTGACGGGACCCAAAACCGACATCGAATCATGCGGCGCCAAGTGATCCCGGCGCGGCTTCAGCGCGCCGGATCCGCGCTATCTGCGTCGACTGCTGAACCGCCGGGAGTTCCGCCCGGCGAATTCCCTCGGATTCGTGCAGGTTTCGGCGCCGATTCTGCCACGCGAGCAATCTTGAGACACGCCCTAGAACATGTGCCGCTCGATCCCGAGATGCGCGAGGATCTTGCTGGCGATCTCCTCGATCGAAGTGTGGGTGGTGTTGAGCGAGGGAATGCGCTCGCGCTGCATCAGTCTGTCCGCCAGCAGCAATTCGCGCCTGCACTGTTCGAGCTTCGCGTAACCACTGCCGGGGCGGCGCGCTTCGCGCACCTGCGCCAGCCGCTGCGCGTCGATGGTCAGGCCGAACAGGCGTTCGCGGCAGGGCCGCAGGCGCGCCGGCAGCGATTCGCGATCCAGGTCTTCTTCCGTCAACGGATAGTTGGCGGCCTTGATGCCATAGTGCAGCGCCATGTACAGGCAGGTCGGCGTCTTGCCCACGCGCGACACGCCCACCAGCACGACTTCCGCTTCCGCGTAGTTCACGTCGATGCCGTCGTCGTGCGTCAGCGCGTAGTTGGTGGCATTGATGCGCGCCTCGTACTCGTCGAAATTCACCATCCCGTGCGCGCGGTTGACCGCGCCGGAACGCCGCGTGCCGAGTTCCAGCTCGAGCGTGCCGATGAACGGCGCCAGCACGTCGATCATCAATGCGCCGGATTCGGCGATGACTTCGCACAGCGCCGGATCCACCACGGTGTTGACCACGATCGGGCGATCGCCGTTCTGCGCGTACGCGGTCTTGATGCGCAACGCCGCGGCCTCGGCCTTCTCGCGGTTGTCCACGAAGGCGATGCGGTGGCCGTCGAAGCGCACGCCGTCGAATTGCGCCAGGATCGAATTGCCGATGGTCTCGGCGGTGATGCCGGTGGAGTCGGAAACGAAGAAAACCGTTTTGCGCCCTGCCTCGTTCAAACCTCGCTCCTCACGCAAGCCGCGGAGTCCGCGCGGCACAAATCACGCACGGAGGAGCCGCGAGTGTAGCGGCGCGAGCCGGGACGGGCAGCAACCCGGATTCAGTCCTGCCGCCAGGTCACGTTGATGCCGACGAACAGGGTGCGACTTGGCGCGGGCTCGAAACTTCCACCGCTGGTCTGATTGACGATGACGGAGCCGATGTAGCGACGATCGAACAGATTGTCGATGCGTGCGAACGGGGCGACCTTGCAGCGGTCGCGATTGAGCACGTAGCCGGCATTCAAGCCGATCACTGCGTAACCGGGCGCGGTTAGCGTGCCGTCGTCGTTGGCATTCACCGCGCTCGCCGCATCGACCTGCATGGCGGCATGCCAGCCCTGTTCCCCGCCCCACTCCACGTCGGCGTCCAGCAGTTGACGCGGTACGCCGGGAATGCGCGCGCCGGCTGCAACATCGTTGAAGGCATCGAGGAATCGCGCGTCGAGGAAGGTGTAGGCCGCATGCAATTGCCATTGCGCGGCTAGCGGCAGGTCCAGGCCGAGTTCCGCACCGCGCCGTCGCGCGTGGCCGACATTCTGGTAGGTCGTGCGACCGCCGGAACTACTCAACGTCGCCAGCTCGTCGTCGGTATCGGCCTGGAACAGCGCGAGTTCGAGCTTGCCGCCGTTGCCGAACCGCCACTTCGATCCGAACTCGCCGTTGTGCGATCGCGCCGGCTGCAGCGCGAAATTGAGTCCGCTGCCGCCATTCGGACTATAGGCAAGCTCATTGAAGGTCGGCGTCTCGAAGCCGTTGCCCCAGGACGCGTACAGATGCCAGTTCCCGCTAACGCGAAACAGCAACCCGGCGACCGGAGTGGTCGCGCCGTAGGCGACATTGCCGCTGTCGTCGGGATTGTCGGCAGTGACGTAGTGGTCGAGCGAACTGAAGCGCACCGTGCTGTGCCGCATCCCCAGGGTCAACGACCAGTCGTCCGCGAATCGCCACATGCCCTGCGCGTACTGGTCGAAATCGTAGACATCGTCCTGCTCGTCACGGCGCAGCGCGCCCACGACGCCCAATGTATCGCCGACGAAGTTCTCGTAACCGCGCCGGTGCTGGTCCTGCCGGTCCCATGCGAGACCCGCGGCAAAATCCAGCGGGCGGCCGGCAAGTTCGCCCCGCCATGTCCAGCGCAAATCGGTACCGCCGTACTCTCCGTCGAGATCGACCACGCCGCCCGAGTTCAGCGGATTCACCTGCGCGCCGGCAGGCACCGACAGGAACTGCTGGACACCGCGTTGCCCGTAGTAAACCAGCGCACGCAGCTCCTGATGTTCGCCGAGATCCTGCGTGTACACGGCACCGCCCTGCGTTTGATGCACGCTCTTGCGGGTGTCGTACAGCAGCGCCGACGGCGCGGCCTGGCGTGGATCGGCGAGGTACTGGTTCCAGGTCAGGCCTTGCGGATCCAGCGCCTGCGGCAGCGATACGCTGTTCACCAGCAAGACCAGCTTGCCGCCGTGGCCTGTCCTGAAATCGAGTTTGGCGTTGCCGTTGATCCGCTCCGCACGGCTGTGCGCGCGGTAACCATCGGTAACGAAGTCCGCAAGATCGAGGTTGTAACCGAAACCTCCCTGCATGCCGCGTGCGCCGATGTCGGTGCGGTATGTCCCGTAACTGCCGGCGCCGAAACCGCCGAGGATCTCCGGTGGATCGCTGCCGTCGGCGGTAAATATCTGGATGACCCCGCCCGAGGAATTGCCGTACAACGCGGAAAAAGGTCCGCGCAGCACCTCGATGCGGTCGGCCGAACCCAGATCGAAATTGGAAACCTGCCCCTGTCCGTCCGGCATCGTGGCCGGAATGCCGTCGGCGTAGAGCCTCACTCCCCGCACGCCGAAGGTCGAACGCGAACCGAAGCCACGGATCGAGATCTGCTCGTCCTGCGCGTAATTCTGGCGGTCGCGCGCCAGTACGCCGGGGACCGTGCGCAAATATTCCGAGGCATTGATGTCGGGTGTATCGGCAGCCGTGCCATTGACAGACACCGCCGTGATCGAGGCCGGCACGTCGAATTCCGGTTCCGCGATCCGCGTTGCCGTCACCACCACCGTCGGCAACGTGCGCGGCTTCGCATTGCCTTGCGACGACTGCTGTGCGAGCACGAGCGCCGGCATCGCCACCGTCAACACGACCATCATCGAGGCTGCGCGACATCCGCCATCACGAGCGCTCCCGGCATCCCGTCTTCGCATCCCGCGGGGTGCTTGCATGAATTTCACCGGTATCCCGAGCCAACCGCCAAAAATGATCATCGGACGTGTCGCGTCGACAGGGCTTTGCCATTGTGCATGGAACATCCCGTCGGATTCGTCATCTTGACCGCCTCGTGAACACGTGCCTCGGTGCTTGCTTGTCACGCGCGCCACGGCCCGCGAAAATGAGGAGCTTCGCGGGTCAATCCGCCCGCGACATGGAGCGCACCGTGACCGAACTCGTCCTCTGGCTCGACAAGCTTGGCATGAAGGACCTTGCCAGGGTTGGCGGCAAGAACGCCTCCCTGGGCGAGATGATAGGCAATCTTGCGCAGCTCGGCGTGTCGGTACCCGGCGGCTTCGCCACCACCGCGGACGCCTACCGCGAACACCTGCACGACACCGGGCTCGCCGCGCGCATCGCCGCGCGCATGAAGGGGCTGGACGTCGACAACGTGGATGCGCTCGCCGCGGCCGGCAAGGAAATCCGCGGCTGGATTTCGGATGAGGCTTTGCCGAATGACCTGGAACAGGCCATCCGCGACGCCTACAAGAAGCTCTGCGAGGACGCCGGTTCCCAAAACATCGCCGTTGCGGTGCGCTCATCGGCCACCGCCGAGGATCTGCCGGATGCATCGTTCGCCGGCCAGCAGGAAACGTTCTTGAATGTCAGCGGCATCGAGGACGTGCTGCACAAAGTGAAAGAGGTCTTCGCCTCGCTCTACAACGACCGCGCGATCGCCTACCGCGTGCACCACGGCTTCGCGCACGAGGACGTGTTCCTATCGGCCGGCGTGCAGTTGATGGTGCGGTCGGACGTCGGCGCCTCGGGCGTGCTGTTCACCCTCGACACCGAGTCCGGTTTTCGCGACGTGGTGTTCGTCACCGGCAGCTATGGCTTGGGCGAAATGGTCGTGCAGGGCGCGGTCAACCCCGACGAGTTCTACGTCTACAAGCCTTCGTTGAACGACGGCAAATTTCCGATCCTGCGCCGCCAGCTCGGCGCCAAGCAGCAGCGCATGGTGTACTCGGACAAACCCGGCGAGCGCGTGCGCATCGAGGAAACGCCGGCGGAACTGCGCAACCGCTTCTGCATTGGCGACGACGAAGTCGCGGCGCTTTCACTCCAGGCGCTGGTCATCGAGAAGCACTACGGTCGCCCGATGGACATCGAGTGGGCCAAGGACGGCATCACCGGCAAGCTCTACATCGTGCAGGCGCGCCCGGAGACGGTGAAGTCGCGCGCACGCGCGACCGTGCTGGAACGCTATTCGCTGGAGCAACGCGGCAAGGTGCTGTGCGAGGGCCGCGCCATCGGCCAGAAGATCGGCGCGGGCCGTGCGCGCGTCATCAAGTCCATCGACCAGATGAATGCCTTCCAGGAAGGCGACGTGCTGGTGGCCGACATGACCGATCCCGACTGGGAGCCGATCATGAAGCGCGCGGCCGCCATCATCACCAATCGCGGCGGCCGCACCTGCCACGCCGCGATCATCGCGCGCGAACTCGGCGTGCCGGCGGTGGTCGGCACCGGCAGCGCGCTGCAGGACATCCCCGACGGCCATGATGTCACCGTGTCCTGCGCGGAAGGCGATACCGGCTTCATCTACGAAGGCAAACTGAAGTTCGAGAAGACCACTGCGGATCTCGGCGACATGCCACCCGCGCCGCTGAAGATCATGATGAACGTGGCCAACCCGGAACGCGCGTTCGACTTCGGCCAGTTGCCCAACGCCGGCATCGGCCTGGCGCGGCTGGAGATGATCATCGCCAGCCATATCGGCGTGCATCCCAAGGCGCTGCTGGAATACGGCAAGCAGGACGCCGAGACGAAGAAGAAGATCGATGAACGCATCGCCGGCTATGCCGACCCGGTGTCGTTCTACGTCGACCGCCTCGCCGAAGGCATCGCCACGATCGCCGCGTCGGTGAATCCCAAACCGGTGATCGTGCGCCTGTCGGATTTCAAGTCCAACGAATACGCCAACCTGATCGGCGGCGCGCGCTACGAGCCGCACGAGGAAAACCCGATGCTGGGCTTCCGCGGCGCCTCGCGCTACGTGGATGACAGCTTCGCCGCGGCGTTCGGGCTCGAATGCAAGGCGGTCAAGAAGGTGCGCGAGCAGATGGGCCTGGACAACGTCTGGGTGATGATTCCGTTCGTGCGCACATTGGAAGAAGGCCGCAAGGTCGTCGAGGTGCTGAAAGCGAACGGGCTGGAACAAGGCAAGAGTGCGCAGGGTGAGCAGCCGCTGAAGATCATCATGATGTGCGAGCTGCCGTCCAATGCCTTGCTGGCCGACGAGTTCCTGGAAATCTTCGACGGCTTCTCGATCGGCTCGAACGACCTCACGCAATTGACGCTGGGCCTCGACCGCGACAGCGGCGTGATCGCGCACCTGTTCGACGAACGCAACGCCGCGGTCAAGAAGCTGCTGTCGATGGCGATCAAGGCCGCACGCGCCAAGGGCAAATACGTCGGCATCTGCGGCCAGGGCCCGAGCGACCATCCTGACCTCGCGGAATGGCTGATGGAACAGGGCATCGAATCGGTTTCGCTCAACCCCGACACCGTGGTCGATACCTGGCTGCGGCTGGCGAAGAAGAAACAGACAGGATGACGCCACGGCCTCGGCAGCCGCGATTGCGCTAGTCTGAAGGCCTTCCCCGGACGCGGTTGCCGCCATGCCGTTCGCGCTGAGCTGGTCGTACTCGCCGCTGGGCCTGCTGTTCTCGCTGACGATCTTCGTGCTGCACCTGCTGGTGGTGGCGCGCGCGATCACGCGACCCAACCGCACGCCCGCCTCGCGCGTCGCCTGGGTGGCGGTGATCATGTTCTTGCCGTTGGTGGGCATCGTCGCCTACCTGTTCCTCGGCGAGACCAGCATCGGCCACCGGCGCATCGCGCGCCTGCGCGACGCGGAAGCACGCACGACGCTGCCGGATGACGCGGCCTTCATTCCGCCCGCGCCGGAACCGCGAGTGGAAACGCTGTTCGACCTGGTGCGTTCGATCAACGGATTCGCCGCGGTCGCCGGCAACCGGATCGAGTTGCTGGGCGATCCGGCGGCAGCTCCGGAGGAGCCGAAAACCGATTCCGACGTCGCCATCGAACGGCTCATCGCGGACATCGGGCAGGCCCGCGAGCACGTGCACATTAGTTTCTACATCTGGCTGGACGACCACAACGGCGGCAAGGTCGCGGATGCGGTCGCTGCCGCCGCGCGGCGCGGCGTGCATTGCCGGATCATGGCCGATGCATTGGGATCGCGCGCCTTCATCCATTCGCCGCACTGGCGGCAACTGCGCGACGCGGGCGCGCACTTGGTCGCGATGCTCGACGACGTGCCGCGCCTCGGCCATCTCGCGGTCGGGCGCGTCGACCTGCGCAATCACCGCAAGATCGCGGTGATCGACAACCGCATCGCCTACTGCGGCAGCCAGAATTGCGCCGATCCGGAATTCCGCGTCAAACCGGAGTTCGCGCCATGGGTGGACGTGCTGCTGCGCTGCGAAGGCCCGGTGGCGCGCCAGCAGCAGCACCTGTTCCTCACGACATGGATCGCCGAAACCGGCGAAGCGCTGGAATCCATGGCCGCGGCGTCGCCCGCGCCGCAGCGCTTCGAAGGCGGCGCGACGGCGCAGGCATTCGGCACCGGCCCGACCAGCCGCGACAACGCGATGTCGGACATGTTCGTGGCCTGCATGTACGCCGCGCGCAAGGAGCTGATGATCACCACGCCCTATTTTGTGCCGGACGAATCCATCCTGCGTGCGCTGTGCGCGGCGCCGCGGCGCGGCGTGCAGACCACGATCGTGTTTCCCGCGCGCAACGATTCGTGGCTGGTCGGCAACGCCTGCCGCAGCACCCACCACGACCTGCTCGATTGCGGCGTAGCCGTGCACGAATATCCGCTCGGCCTGCTGCATGCCAAGACCTTGACCATCGACGGCGAGATCGCGCTGGTCGGCTCGGCCAACATGGATCGCCGCAGCCTGGAACTGAACTACGAGAACAACCTGCTGATCGCCGATCGCGCCGTCACCGCGGCGATCCGCCGGCGCCAGGCCGGTTACCTCGCCGTCTCGCGCCGGATCACCCTCGAGGCGGTGCGCGCCCGACCGTTCCGCACGCGGCTGGTGCAGAATGCCGTCGGCATGATGTCGCCGCTGCTGTAATCGCGCGCCACCCGTCCGGCCTGACCATCGACACTGGACACGCACCGGTGCCGACGCGCTACATTGGACCTTTCGCGCATCCGCGCCCTGCCAACGACGAGACCCGGAACGTGAAGAAATTCCCGCGCCTGCTGCCGATGCTCCTGCTGTCCCTGCTGTCGTCGCCGATCGCCACGGCGAAGGACGCGCCATCGCAAGACAACGCATCGAAATACGACCCGCTGCAATTGTTCGCGCCGTTCGATTATCCGCAGGCGGTCAACCGCTACCGCTCCGCCGACGGCATGCCGGGGCCGGATTACTGGCAGAACCGCGCCGACTATGCGATCCACGCCACGCTCGATCCGCAGGCGAAAACGCTGGGCGGCGACGAAACCATCACCTACACCAACAGCAGCCCGGGCGCGCTCGGCTATCTCTGGCTGCAGCTCGACCAGAACCGCTACACCGCCGACGCGCGCGCCAACTTCAGCGGCGACGAAGCGCCGAAACCGGACGAATACACCGACGGCGCGCGCATCGCTTTGGTGGAAGTCCTCGCCGACGGCAAGGCGCAACCCGCGCACTACACCATCTCCGACACGCGCATGCGCATCGACCTGCCGCAGCCGGTCGCGGCGCGCGGCGGCCAGGTGCGCGTGCGCATCGTCTGGAGCCAGACCGTGCCAGGCGAATTCGGCGGACGCACCGACTGGTTCGCCACCAAGAATGGCGACGTCTTCGAAATGGCGCAGTGGTATCCGCGCCTGTGCGTGTACGACGACCTGCACGGGTGGGACACCGAGCCTTTCCTCAACAACGAGTTCTACCTCGAATACGGCAATTTCGATTACCGCATCACCGTGCCGTCGGACATGGTGGTGGTCGGTTCCGGCGAGCTGGTGAATCCGCAGGGCGTGCTGACGAAGGCCGAACAGGAACGCCTGGCGCAGGCGCGCCAGAGCGAGAAGACCGTTTTCATCCGCACGCCGCAGGAAGTGACCGACCCACCCTCGCGCCCGAAACAGGGCGGCACGCTGACCTGGCATTTCAAGATGCAGAACACGCGCGACGTGTCGTTCGGCGCGTCGAAGGCCTACGTGTGGGATGCCGCGCGCATCGACCTGCCGGGCGGCAAGACCGCGCTGGCGATGTCGACCTATCCGGTCGAGAGCATCGAACCGAAGGACGGCTGGCAACGCTCCACCGAATACGTCAAGGCGACGGTGGAATATTTCTCGAAGCAACTGGGCGTGGACTATCCGTGGCCCAACGCCATCGCCGAAGCCGGTGTCGCCGGCGGCATGGAATATCCGGGCATCGTGTTCGACTCGTGGAAGGCCACGGGCAAGAGCCTGTACTGGGTGACCGCGCACGAAGTCGGCCACACCTGGTTCCCGATGATCGTCGGCAGCGACGAACGCCGCGACGCGTGGATGGACGAAGGCTTCAACACCTTCGTCGACGTGCTGGCCGCGGACGCTTTCAACCACGGCGAATACGCGCCCAAGCGCGACAGCGAATACGCGCCCAAGGGCGGCAATCCGGTGGACGGCATCCTGCCGCTGCTGGCCGATCCGGGCGCGCCGCCGATCCTGACGCGCGCCGATGCGATCCGGGAGAAGTACCGGCATCCGCTGACCTACTTCAAGAGCGCGCTCGGGTTGATGCTGTTGCGCAACGTGATCATCGGCCCGCAGTTGTTCGACCAGGCGTTCGCGCAATACACGCAGGCGTGGGCGTTCAGGCATCCCTCGCCTTCCGATTTCTTCCGGTTGATGGAAAGTGCATCGGGCGAGGACCTCGGCTGGTTCTGGCGCGAGTGGTACCGGAACAACTGGAAACTGGATCTCGCCGTCACCGGCGTGAAGTACATCGACAACGATCCGGCGAAAGGTGCGCTGGTCACCGTCGCCAACCTCGATCGCATGGCCTTCCCCGCCACGCTGTTGGTGAATTACGCCGACGGCAGCAGCGTGCGCGTGCATGTTCCCGTGGAAACCTGGATGCAGCACGCGAGCTACGACGTGGCGGTGCCAGGCGCCAAGCGCATCGCCTCGGCGACGATCGATCCGGATCATCAACTGCCGGACGATGATCGCGCGAACAATGCGTTCAACGTGAAATAGGGCCGCATGAGCACCGCCACGCTGCTGTGGGGTCTTCTGTTCGGCTCGATCTGGGTCGGCTTCTTCATCTATGGCAAGCGCCAGAGCATGATCGTGCCGCTGGTGTGCGGCGTGGCGCTGATGGTGTATCCGTACTTCGTCTCCAATGTCTGGCTGCTGTTGCTGATCGGACTCGTGCTGATGGCAATACCGTATTTCCTGCGCTATTGAACCGATGAGCGACGGCGCGCCCAGCCTCGCCGACATCCGCGCCGCGCGCGAACGGCTCGGTGAGCGCGTGCGCGAAACCCCGGTGTGGCCATGGCGCGGCGACGCGATCGAACGCGCGGCGGGCGAAGGCACACTGGTCTTCCTGAAACTGGAGCTATTCCAGGTTACCGGCACCTTCAAGGCGCGCGGCGCGCTGCTCAACGCGATGGCCTTGTCGGACGAACAGAAACGCCGCGGCATCACTGCCGTCAGCGCCGGCAACCACGCCATCGCGGTGGCATTCGCCGCACGCAGCGTCGGCACCAGCGCCAAGGTGGTGATGCCGAAGACCGCCAGCCCCGCGCGCATCGCGCTGTGTCGCGCGTACGGTGCGGAAATCGTGCTGGTGGACGACGTGCATCGCGCCTTCGACATGGTGAAGCGCATCGAAGCCGAGGAAGGCCGCACCTTCATCCATCCGTTCGAGAATCCGCTCACCGTGCTCGGCACGGCCACCGTCGGTTACGAGCTGTGCAACCAGGTGCAAAACCTGGACGCAGTGATCGTGCCGGTCGGCGGCGGCGGCCTGATCGCCGGCATCGCCTGCGCGGTGAAACGGATGCAGCCGCGTTGCAAGGTCTACGGCGTGGAACCGGAAGGCGCCGACACCCTGCATCGCAGCTTCGACGCCGGCACACCACAATCGATCGAGAAAGTCGAGACCATCGCCGACAGCCTCGGCGCGCCCTACGCCCTGCCCTACAGCTTCGGCATCGCGCGGCGTTTCGTCGACGAACTGGCGCGCGTCGGCGACGAGCAGATGCGGCGCGCGATGGGCCTGCTGTTCGCCGACATGAAACTCGCGGTGGAACCCGCCGGTGCCGCCGCCACCGCCGCATTGTGCGGCCCGCTGCGCGAAAAACTCGAAGGCCGGCGCGTCGGCATCATCATCTGCGGCGCCAACATCGACCTGCCGACCTTCGCCAAGCTGGCGATTCCGTATGAGCCCATCGCCATCTGAGTTGCTCGCACGCCATGCAGCCCGCTCGATATTTTTCAACCTCCCAAGAGCGCGACGCAAAGCGCACTTCCGGCAAATGCCGCGGGATTAGGCTGCTGGATTAGACGGCGCAGCCGCACAACACCTGATCTTTCAAGCCAAATTTCCTCGCCAACCTACCTGATGCACTGATTACGCTGCAGGACTACACTGAGCTGCTGCCGGCCTCGTAGACACCACCTTAAGTTGCTTGCATCTGCTGCTCGAACTGGATGGGGCTGATGTAACCGATCGTCGAGTGCTGCCGTTTCAGATTGTAGAAGCGCTCGATG
>Ga0134126_10000260_pt1 | contig 68216 bp, 59 predicted proteins | sample KB31752_FD_96881 | JGI IMG/M metagenome (GOLD analysis project Ga0134126, IMG submission 96881) | Terrestrial soil microbial communities with excess Nitrogen fertilizer from Kellogg Biological Station, Michigan, USA - KB3-175-2 | ecosystem: Environmental > Terrestrial > Soil > Unclassified ...
ATGGAACGGGTGTTGTCGTTGAACCACGAACTGGTCAAGCGCGCTTCCAGAATTCGCGGACTGAAGATCGTGTTCGGCACCGATGCTGTCGCCGGCGCTCATGGGCGCAACGCCGAAGAGTTCATCGATCGCGTGCGTGACGGCGGTGTCGATCCGATGACGGCAATGGTTTCGGCCAACTCGCTGGGTGCCGAGGCCATGCACATGTCCGATCAAATCGGCTCAATTGCGCCAGGCTTGCAAGCTGACATCATCGCGCTCGATGGAGATCCATTGAAAGACATTACTGCTGTGCGCCGCGTAACGTTTGTGATGAAGGGCGGCGTCGTTTACAAGAACCTCGCGCGCGCATCAAGTCGGTAAGCTTTGGAGACCGGAGTAGGCGGCAGTGTATGGAGTGAGTCAGCCGCGTTAGGGGCCGAACGTTTATAGCCCCGCGATCACGAAAGATCTTCAGCTCCTTTAGGAGCGAAAGAGAAGGATCAAACCATCTTGCTAAAAGGAGCTTGATACTCGACGAATCAGATCAGCTAAACGCCGAAGGCGTTCGCAAACTTCAGCCCAGGGCAACGCCCTGGGTCAACGTCGATGAGAAAGTGATCGAACTCTGAAAGAGTTCGCAAAGAAATCTCGCAAGCAATACGATGTGGCAACCCCTTCAGGGTTGCGAAGTTGTTTTCACCGGTTCCCCAGGGTAGCGCGCTGACGCGCGCAACCCTGGGCTTGAAGGTTGCGAACGCCTTCGGCGTTACCACCTGCGCCGCAGTTTTCTAGACTTCTAGACTTCTAGATTTCTGCGCAAAACAACGCAGGGCGTCCTATTTCTCGCCAACGCGAATTGACTCGAGATTCTTTTCGGCCAGTAGCTTATTAAAGGCGGAGAGTTCACTGCTCTCTAGACCTTTGAACCGCGTGAGCTGAACCTGTAATTCCGCCGAGAGTTCCTTGAATACCTGATAGCTGCCATTTGTTGGCCGTGCGTCGCCGGTTTCGACCGTGCGCCGCAGCGCCGCAATGCGATTATTGAGTTTGATCGGGAAATTAAGCGGGTCCTGATTGCTTTGATTCCGCACCTGATAGATCTCTTCTTCGACCTCACTTAACTTCTTCGTCAAAGCATTAGCGGCGGTAGTGATGGCCGGATCTTTCGCTTTATCCGCGCGATCTTTTGCCTGCTTTTTGATTTCGCGAATATCGATCACGGCCTGGTTAGCCTCGCTGGTCTTGTCGCGAATCTTCATCGCGAGGTCGAATTGTTCCTGCAAATCCTTTTCCGTGATACCGCTGAGTCGCGGATCCATTTTTAAGATGAGTGGTTGGGTCTCGACGTGATCGCCAACCGTAAGACGCACCTGATAATTCCCGGGAACGGCGACGGGACCCTGGGCCGCGTTGCCGCTCCAGAGAATCATGCCCGGAAAAACTGTGGCACCCGGATACCGCAGGTCCCAGGTAAATTTTGTTAAGCCAGCGTTGGTGAGGCGCAAGCGCGGCTGGGGCGGGCCGAAATCTGATTCGTCGTCGGCGGCGTCTGGTCTGCGGGCATCTTGCTTCTGTTCGTCAGCGCGAATGCCGGTGAAGGTGCGGATCTTTTGTCCCTTCGCGTCGAGAATATCGATCGTCACTTTTTCAGCCGGCTGTTTCAGGAAATAGTAAATCGCCGCTTGATTTACTGAGCGGATTGCTTCGCGCGTTTGATAGAGATGGACCGATGATTGCGCGATGTCGGGCGTCAGTTGCCGCAGCACATCGACGTCGTCGAGCACATACATCGAGCGCCCGTGCGTCGCGATGACGAGGTCGTGGCCTTCGACGACGATGTCCGAGACCTGCGTGTCCGGCAGATTCAGTGACAGCGTCTGCCAGTGGTCCCCGTTGTCAAACGAAACATAGATGCCATGTTCCGTTCCGGCGTAGAGCAGGCCGGCACGCTTAGTGTCTTCGCGCACCGCGTGAACGTAATCGCCGGGCTTGATGCCGTTGACGATCTTCGTCCACGTCTACCGTAATCGTCGGTCCGAAAGATGTAGGGCGCGCGATCTTCCTGCAGATAATTCTTCACGGCGACGTACGCGGCGCCCGGCTTATGCGGCGATGCCTCAATCAAACTTACGCGCCCAAGATCGGGCAGGCCCGGCGGCGTGACTTTTGTCCAATGCTTGCCTTCGTCGCGCGTGACAAAGACCAACCCATCGTCTGATCCCGTCCAGATTGTGCCGCGCTCAAGTCGCGAAGGCGCAATCGTAAAGATAGTGGCGAACACTTCCGGCCCGTTCATGTCACCTGTGATCGGCCCGCCGGAAACTCCGAGCGTCTTCGGATCGGCGCGCGTCAAATCAGGACTGATCTGCGTCCAGCTTTGTCCGTCGTCAGTTGTCTTCCACAAATGCTGGGAAGAAAGGTAAAGCGTCTTTGGATCGAGCGGGTTGAAGACGATCGGAAATGTCCACTGCCAGCGCTCTTTCAATGCGCTCGACGGTTCGCCCGAGAAGAAGCGCGGATAAGGCTGGATGTCGCGCGTCTCGCCGCTGCTGCGGTCGTAACGAGTGATCAGCGCCCCCTGACTGCCGGCATAAAACACATTGGGATTCGTGGGACTCGGCGCGATGTAACCACTCTCGCCGCCGCCAACCGCATACATCTCGACGTTGCGCGCGCGCGTCTGCACGCTCTGCACACAGATAGTGCTGTTGTCCTGCTGTGCGCCGCAGACTTGATACGGAAAGTCTTTGGTCGTAGCGACGTGATAGAGCTGCGCCGTCGGATAGTCTTCCGATGTCCATGACGCGCCGCCATTCACTGAGACATTGGCGCCGCCGTCATTCGAGTTAATCATGCGCTGCGGATCGTTCGGATCGATCCAGAGATCGTGATTGTCGCCGTGTTGAGGACGAATCGTGCGATAGATCTTGCCGCCGTCGGTTGATTTGTAGAAGCCGGTATTCAAGACGTAGAGGGTGTCGCGATTCCTGGGATCGGCAAAGATGTGCGTGTAGTAGAAGGCGCGCTGTCGCAGCCGTCGATCCTTGCTTACTTTCGTCCACGTTACGCCGGCATCGTCAGAACTAAACACGCCGCCATTCTCGTTCTCGACGAGCGCGTAAACGCGATTCGAATCTGCGCCGGAGATGGCGACCCCGATGCGGCCGACAACTCCCGAAGGTAAACCTTTGTTGCGGGTGATTTCCTTCCAGGTGTCACCGCCGTCAGTTGATTTGAAGAGCCCGCTGCCGGCGCCGCCGCTAGACATCTGCCATGACACCCGGTAAGCCTCCCACATCGCGGCGTAGAGGATGTTCGGATTCTTGCGATCCATCGCGAGATCAATCGCCCCAGTCTTATTGTCGCGAAACAGAATCTTCGTCCAGGTCTTGCCCCCGTCTTTCGAGCGAAAGACGCCCCGCTCATCATTTGGCCCAGCCGGGTGTCCGAGGGCAGCGACGTAAACAATGTCAGGATTTGTCGGGTGAATTCTGATCCGCGAGATAGCTTGCGTGTCCGCGAGTCCCAGGTGCGTCCACGTTTTGCCGGCGTCGCTCGATTTGTAAACGCCGTCGCCCTGCATGATGTTGCCGCGGATGCACGATTCGCCCATGCCAATGTAAACCACGTCGGCATTCGATTCTGAAACTGCAACTGCGCCCACCGACGAGCTGTGGATTTGACCGTCGGTAACCGGATTCCACGTAGTCCCGCCATCGATCGTCTTCCACAAGCCACCGCCCACCGCGCCGAAGTAATATTCGAGCGGACGTTTGACCACGCCGGTTGACGCGATCGAACGCCCGCCGCGATTCGGTCCGATGTTGCGCCAACGCAAGGTGGCAAACAGTGCCGGGTCATAGCCGCCTTGATTCGTCTGCAAAGATTCGCTGCCTGATGCGAAAGCGGCGTGCGTGCTTTGTTGAGCAAGCCAGACGCTGCAGATGATGCAAGCCAGAATTACAAATGGAACGATCCAATTGAGCGACGAACTCAGACGTCTGCGCATGGGCCACCTCATTCAAATGATTTGACTGGTTGTCTGCGATCAGCAGATTGAAATGCGGGCGCACTGTATCCGAAAACGCTTGATCCAATCAACCCTGAGCATCATCGGATAGTGCCTAATTTGAAAGAATGGCACGGGCGTCCCGCCCGTGAATCGACGCGCGAGATGCGCGTGCCACATCAAATTAGGTCACTGCCATCATGGCGCTCAATTGTCATCCTCTAAAAGTCATCACGGCCGTTGAGCGGGTGACGTTTATAATGAAAGGCGGCGTCGTCTACAAGAATCTCAGTGAGTAAGTCAGTCAAAATCTTCTCTTGCATTTGGCGTCACGCTGAGTTAGAAAGCGCAACGGAGGCTCGCACATGGCTTATAACTTAATCGTCAACGGTAAAGCGGTCACGGTTGACGTTCCCGCCGACATGCCGCTGCTCTGGGTGATTCGTGAAGTACTGAACATGCCGGGCACGAAGTTCGGCTGCGGAATGTCTCTGTGCGGCGCCTGCACGGTTCACGTCAACGGCGAGGCCACGCGCTCGTGCGTCACGAGCATTGCCGAAGCCAACGGAAAGCAGATCACGACGATCGAAGGACTTGCCGGCAGCACTCTTCACCCGCTGCAAAAAGCCTGGATGGATGTTGATGTCGCCCAATGTGGTTACTGTCAGGCCGGGCAGATCATGTCGGCGGCGGCGCTCCTGAAAAAGAATCCTAATCCGACCGATGCACAGATCGATGCGGCGATGGAAGGGAACCTATGTCGCTGCGGAACTTACCTGCGAATTCGCGAAGCGATTCACAAAGCCGCGGCAGGGAAAGGGAGGTCGGCATGAAAACGAGATCGATCGACCGCAGAACCTTCCTGCAAGTAGCCGCGGTTGGCGGTGGCGGCATGCTTCTGACTTTGTATTTCAAACCGTCGCTATTTGGGCAGGGGCAAACGGCGCCGGTTATTCCGGTTCCGAGTTCGTTCATTCGCATCTCGCCGGACGGCGTCGTGACGATTGTGGGGAAGAACCCAGAAATCGGTCAGGGAGTGAAAACTTCTTTGCCCATGATGATTGCCGACGAGTTGGACGTCGACTGGAAGAACGTTCGCGTTGAGCAAGCCGACTATGACGCCACGAAGTATTCCAATCAGTCGGCTGGTGGCAGCACGGCAACCCCGCAGGCCTGGCTCCCCATGCGCCGAGTCGGCGCCGCTGCGCGCGCGATGCTCATAACTGCAGCGGCGCAGACATGGAGTGTGCCGGAAAGCGAACTTTCGACGTCATCAGGCAAAGTCATCCATCAGAAAAGCAAACGAGCGATCGGGTACGGCCAGCTCGCCGACAAGGCAGCGACGCTGATTCCGCCGGATCTGGAAAAGGTCAAGCTGAAGGATCCGAAAGACTATAAGATCATCGGCACGCCACAGCCCGGCGTCGACAATCTTTCAATCGTCACCGGCAAGCCGCTCTACGGAATTGATTTCACGGTGCCGGGCATGTTGTGGGCCACCTTCGAAAAGTGTCCGGTGTTTGGCGGCAAGGCGGCATCGGCAAACCTCGACGCGATCAAAGCGATGCCGGGTGTGCGTCATGCGTTCATCGTCGATGCCATCGGCACTGAGTTGAATGGCTTATTAAGCGGCGTTGCGATCGTGGCTGACCGCTGGTGGCAGGCGAAGTCGGCGCGCGAGAAACTCCAGGTGAAGTGGGAGGAAGGGGCGACTGCTTCTCAGAGTAGCGTCGGCTTCGCCCAACAGGCCGAGAGCCTGGCCAAAGAAAAGCCCCAGCGATCTTTACGCAGTGATGGCGATCTCACCGCCGCCTTTAATAACACGGCGAAAGTCGTCGAAGCTGCGTACTCATATCCCTTTCTGCCGCACGCGCCCTTAGAGCCGCAAAACTGCACGGCGCATTTCAAAGACGGCAAACTGCAAATCTGGGCGCCGACGCAAACTCCGGGAGCGGCGATGAATCTCGTGTCGCGCACGCTGGGTCTGGATCAAAAAGACATCAAGATTCATTTGTTGCGCACGGGCGGCGGCTTTGGACGTCGTTTGAACAACGACTATGTGGTCGAAGCCGCGGCCATCGCGAAACAGATTGGCGCACCGGTCAAACTCCTGTGGACGCGCGAAGACGACATGACGCACGACTTTTATCGTCCTGCGGGATTCCATTTCTTGAAAGGCGGCGTCGATGCAAATGGAAAACTGATCGCCTGGCGAAATCACTTTGTCAGTTTTGGCGCCGGCGAGAGATTCAATCCGAGCGCGGGCATAGGCGCGAACGAATTTCCGGCGCGCTTCGTGCCGAACTTTGCCATCGATGTTTCAGTGATGCCTTCAGGTGTGCCTACGGGAGCGTTGCGCGCGCCCGGCAGCAACGGCATCGCTTTTGTGATGCAGTCGTTCATTGATGAGCTGGCGCTGGCGGCCGGCAAAGATCCGGTGGAGTTTCGGTATTCGATTCTCGACGCACCGGCGATTCCGCTACCTGCGCCGTCGCCGGGTCAGACGGCCCCGCCCAGCGGAGGTCTGGGGGCGCCTTTCAATGCCAAACGAATGCGTGGTGTGCTCGAATTGGTAGCGGCGAAATCAAATTGGGGCAAGCGCAATTTGCCGAAAGGCACCGGCGAAGGCGTCGCTTTTCACTTCAGTCATTCCGGATATTTCGCGGAAGTTGCGGAAGTTAGTGTCTATGCGTCAAACAAACTTCGCGTCAACAAAGTGTGGGTGGCCGCGGACGTCGGCAGCCAAATCGTCAATCCTTTGATGGCGGTCAATCAGGTGCAGGGCTCAGTGGTGGACGCGATGACGAATTTGATGGGAGAGATCAATATCAAAGACGGCCGCGCGGTGGAAAAGACATTTGCAGATTACCTGCTGACGCGAATGCCCGAAGCACCCGGGCAGGTCGAGGTTCATTTTCTGAAAACTGATTTCCCGCCGACTGGAATGGGCGAACCCGCACTGCCCCCGCTGTTGCCGGCAGTGGCGAACGCGGTCTTTGCCGTAACCGGAGAGCGAATTCGCTCGCTGCCGCTATCGAATCACGGTTTCAGTTGGGCCTAATAAACGAGGAGGAACTTAACTTGGCTGCACAAGCAGAAGTCATTGCCAGGCCTATCGATCAAAGAACCCGCGAACGAATGTTCTACACGACGATGGCTTTCGCCATCTTGATTGTGATCTTCGTAGGTTTTTCGCGCACGTTTTATCTCAGACCTTATTACTTTCCCGAGCGACTCATCCCGCTGCTGATTCTGCACGGGATCATCTTTAGTTCGTGGATCGCCTTGTTCGTGACGCAGACCGCTCTGGTCGCTACTAAGAAGACGCGCGTTCACATGAAGCTGGGTATCGCCAGCCTCGTTATCGCGCCTCTGATGCTGCTGGTGGGAACGTATACAGCGTTAGTGCGAGCGAAAGGTCCCTCGCCGCTGCCTGATGTCAATCCGCTGGCGTTTTTGACGATTCCGTTGGGCGATATGCTGATCTTCGGCATCCTGTTCGCAGCCGCCTATCACTATCGGAAGAAACTCGATACCCACAAACGATTGATGCTGCTGGCGTCGATCGCGCTTCTGCCGGCGGGAGTGGCGCGCTGGCCGATTGGCTTTATCGAACGGGGCGGCCCGTTGGTGTTCTATGGTTTAGCAGACCTGTTCATTTTGCCGTGTATCATCTTCGACATTGTGACGAGAGGCAAACCACATCGCGCAACCCTTCTTGGCGGTGCGCTGATCGTCGCGTCACATCCGCTGCGCTTAATCATTGGCGGCACGCACGCGTGGCTGGTGTTCGCGACGTGGATTACAAGTTGGACGTGAGTGTCCTCAAAGAATCTTGCTCCCTCTCCCCGTGAGAGAGGGCTGGGGTCGATTGCCAATTTTTGATTTTTGATCGAAATGCCGATACTGAGCGGAAGTTCCGTATAGCGAGATTCAATCGGCAATCGGCAATCAAAAATCGGCAATAACCTAAGCCGGCATGCGCACGCCAGGCATCAGCCGCATAATTATTCTTTGTCGTCGCGCGACGCGCTTGGGATTCACCTGTGGATTAAAGACGGTGCGCGGATTGGGAATCATCGCAGACAGAAAAGCTCCTTCGCGCGCGTTCAGGTTGGCGGCGGGTTTGTGAAAGTAATACTGCGAAGCGGCCTCAGCGCCGTAAATCCCGTCACCCCACTCAATCACATTCAGATACAACTCGAGAATTCGCTTCTTGGAAAGATTGCGCTCCATGAAGTATGTGATGATCGCTTCCTGCCCTTTGCGCATGAATGAACGCTCGCTCGATAGGTAGAGGTTCTTAGCCAGCTGCTGCGAGATGGTTGAGCCGCCGCGCTTGAAGTCCGGCAAGTTCGGCAGCCACGAATCGTTTTCACCCTCCCGCTGCGCTTCTTTCTCGGCCTCTTTCTGCGCCTGGTCCCACGCGCGCTGAATCGCCTGGTAATCAAAACCGTGATGCGTGGCGAAGTTATCGTCTTCGCCGGCAATTACGGCGCGTTGCAGGCTCGGTGAGATGCGATCGAGCGGCACCCAGATTTGAAAACGCCGAGGTTCCTGGCCGCGGCTGCGAAATTCGCGGTTGCGAGCTTCAATGAGGGAAGTTGACGCCGGATTGTGAGTTTGTAAATCGCCGGTGCGCGGCACCGACGCCGCCTCAAAAATCACCCCGCCCAGAAAGATTCCCAGGATGGAATAGATGATGTAACGGATGACTCGCCACATGCAGGCAAGGGTAAAGGGAAAAGAGACAAAGGGGAAGGGGTAAAGGCGGAAGGCGGAAGGCAAAAGGCGGAAGGCAGAATGCAAAAGGCAAAAGGCAAAGGGCGGAAGGCGGAAGGCGGAAGGCAGAAGGCAAAAGGCAAAAGGCAAAAGGCAGAGCTGTTGTGTCAGGGGCTGTCCTTCTGTGAAGTGTTCAATTTTTTCTTTGCGAGCCTTTGCGTCTTTGCGCCTTTGCGTGAAATTTCCTCTTCGAGAGACGTTTCTCACGCCAAGTCGCAAAGTCGCCAAGAAAAACCGCAAAGTCGAACACCACACTCTTTCCGAGGGGGGCAGTTTTCCGACTGAAATCTGCGGTCATTTCGATGTTTCCTCTATTGAAGGGTTCGGAACTAAGAAACGAATTATGAAAGCTCTTTTATCCGCCATCGTGATTGCTCTTTCGTCGCTTTCTTTTGTCGTCGGGATCCGGGCGCAGAGTGGCTCCGGCAGACCACCGGTTTTGCGTGGGTCTTCAACCTCTTCGACCAGCGCAACGACAGACAGAACCACCTCAAGTTCGCAGCCAGAGGAAGTGGACTCAAACAGTGTCGTGAGAGTCAGCACGAGTCTCATCACCGTACCGGCCGTAGTGATGGATCGAAACGGACGCTACGTGGGAAATCTGCGGAAGGATGATTTTCAGATTTTCGAAGATGGCGTCGAACAAAAGGTCACTTACTTTGCTTCCATCGAGAAACCATTCACCGTTGCCCTGATGCTCGACATGAGCGGCTCAACGCAATCTCAGCTGGCCCAGATTCGCGAAGCGGCAAATACGTTTGTCAGCCGTCTGCGTCTGAATGATCGCATGATGGCAGTTACCTTCGACGGCGGGGTTCATGTGTTGACCGAACCAGAGGATGTCAGCAAGATACGCCGCACCAGGCTGCACATCCCAACTGTTACTGATGGCACCGTGCTCTACGATGCAGTACAGCTCGTCTTAAAGCGGATGGAACAGATTCCCGGACGCAAGGCGATCGTTTTGATGACTGATGGCGTCGATCAAAACAGTCGCGTGGCGATGAAAGATACTCTGGAAGGAATTGCCGAACAGGATGTTTCGATTTACACCGTGCAATACAACACCCTGCCGCAACTGCCGGAACGCCTGAGTGCCATCAAAGACGAAAAGGCCCGCCGCAAAATTCGCGAAAGACTTTTGAAAGGTTACGCCGTCAGCGAACCTTACCTGCGCACCCTGGCTGAGAAAACCGGGGGCCGTTTTTATCGGGCTGATGATCTGCGCGATGTAACTCCCGCGTTTGCCGCAATCACCACCGAACTCGGCGTGCAATACAGTCTCGGCTACTACTCAAACTCACAAACCAACAGCGGCGACCGCCAAATCAAAGTTCGCGTGCGTCAGCCCGGACTGGCGGTGCGGACGCGAGATAGTTATTCGACCTCGAGTATTGCGCAGAAATAAGAGCCACAGATTTACACAGATAACACAGATAACACAGATAACACAGATAACACAGATAACACAGATAACACAGATAAGAACTAGCAGGGCATCGCTTCTTAGCAATTCGTGTAATCCGTGTAAATCTGTGGCCTGCTAATACTGGATCAAACTTCCTTCGCGCTTCGCTCTTCTCACTGCGCGGCTAAAAACCCACAGCGACAACGGCAGCAGCACTGCCAGAAAAATCAATAGACTGATCAGTGGCTGGCGCACTTGCGCGAAGCCCTGGCCTTCAATCAGTACGCGGCGAAGGCCGTCAAGGCCGTAAGTCGCCGGCAGCACACGCGAGACGCTGGCCACGGCGCCGCCGGCGTAATCGCGAATCAGTTGCGTGGGAAAGAACACGCCGGAAAACAACGCGGAACCGGCCCCCAGAAAAACCCCAAATGGATCGCCGCGCTTGAAAACCATTGCGAAGCTGGCCGAAAGAATCCCGAGGCAGGACAGCACAACTGTCGTTAGCAAAAGAAACGCGAGCGCGAGCAGAAAATTGCCCATGTAATGCACGTTGAAAAACAGCCAGCCGAAGACCAGGTACAGCGACGAGAAAAGCGTCGCCTGCACAAAATCCCAGGCTGAACTTGCCACAATCACGGTCGGTACGCTGATCGGCGTCATCAGAACGCTCTCCAAAGTTCCTTGCACTTGCTCCTGTCGAATAGCGTTCGCCAGACTTGAAAAGCCCGTCATGAAGTAGTTCAGCATCGCCATGCCGGTTAGCCAGGCGGCCAGCGGATCATGCCACTGCGTAAATCGCGGGTCGGCAAAACCGACGAAGATCCTGGACACGAAGAAAAAGGTGGTGACGAGAATCAGGATTGAAAGCACGCGGAGAAAGAACTGCATGCGATAGCTCAGTTCCAGGCGCCAATCGCGCACTACAAACGCCCAGATGCGGCGGAGAAAGAGCAGGGGATTCATTCGCCCTTCTCCTTCTGCTGACTATCCGGCTGTTCGTAATGTTCCAGCACCTCCAGCAAAGTCGCGCGCTCCGATTCGATGCTTTTGACGATCGAGGTTGCGTTATGCAGGACGCGCAAAACCGTATCCAGAGTTTGATCGTTTGCCTTGCGCGAAAAGGCCAGAGTCCAGGTATTACTCACTTCGCCGCGTCCCAGCGTGAACGGGTGGCTGCTGAATGCGTCGCGTAAAGCCGCCTCAACTTTCATCGCATCTTCGACCGTAAAAGTGATCGACACTTTCTCGTTGTCGCTGTGCGTGGCGCGCAAGTTCCGCGGCGCGTCCAACGCGCGGATTTCGCCTTGGCTGATGATCGCGACGCGGTTGCAGAGTTCTTCGACTTCCGCAAGATTGTGCGAAGTCAAAAATACCGTCACGCGCCTGGCCGCGTCCTGAGTGAGCGATTTGATCGTTGCTCTCATGCGCGTGGCGGCGAGCGGATCGAGCGAACGGGTGGGCTCATCCAGCAGCAGCACCGGCGGATTGGCGAGCAGCGCGCGCGCAATTGCGAGGCCTTGTTTGTTTCCGGTGGAGAGCTCTGCGAATCGCTTGCGCGCCGAGTCTTCCAGTTGTAGCGCGCGCAAAAGGTGTGAGATTCGCGTGGTCGCCTCATCTCCGCTCAAGCCGTGCAGCCGCGCAAAAAACTGCAGATTTTGTTCCGCGGTCAGACGCCAGTAGAAGCTTCTCTCTTCCGCGCCCGCCAGCCCGACGTGACGCCGCACGTCGAGGTCGTCCTGCACGCTATCAAAGCCTTTAACCGTCACTTGCCCCGCGGTGGGCTGAATCAAGGTAGCGATGATTTTAGTGAGCGTCGTTTTGCCGGCGCCATTCGGACCAATGAGCCCGAAGATCTCGCCCTCGCGAACTTCGAAACTTACGTCGCGGACCGCTTCGACCGGCGGTTTGAATTTTCGCTTGAACGCTTTCTTCAAGCGCAGAAACGGAACCGGATACGTCTTCGAGATGTGATCGACAGACACGACTGCTTTTCCGTTTGGCGCCGTGACTGAAGAATCAAGCGGGAAGGTGGCGGCGGACATTTCGAGAGAGTTTACCTGCGGCGTTGTCTCGGGTCGAGGTACTCGCGCAAGCCGTCGCCGATAAAGTTGAAGGCGAGCACGGTGAGAGCGATTGCGAGTCCGGGGAAAATCAGCGCGTGCGGAGCCGCCTGCAAAGTGGAAAGGTCGCGGGCTTCTTCAATCATCACGCCCCAGGAAGGCGCGGGCGGCGGCACACCCAATCCGAGAAAAGAGAGCGAAGCCTCTGCGAGAACGGCGCCCGCCATGCCTAAACTCGCCTGCACGATCAGCGGCTGAATCGCGTTCGGCAAAATGTGCACAGCCAGAATCCGCAGATCGCCGGCGCCGAGGGCACGCGCGGCGTTTACGAAATCGTATTCACGCACCTTCAAGACCTGCGCGCGAATCAGCCGCGCGTAACCAACCCAACCAATGATGCACAGCGCGAAGATCAACTTATTCAGGCCGGCGCCCAGAAAAGCCACCAGCGCGATTGCCAGCAGCAAACCAGGAAAAGCTAGAAACACGTTGAAGATATAACCCGACAGAAAGCGATCAACCCAGCCGCCGTAATATCCCGCAATAGCTCCAGCGATTGTGCCGAAGAAGGCTGAAACGGCGACGACCACAATTCCCACTTCCAGCGAAATACGCGCACCAAAGACGACCCGCGAAAAAATGTCTCGCCCAGTCGAGTCGGTGCCGAACCAGTGAGCAGCCGACGGCGGCGCATAGCGCAGCAACAAATCGGTCGCGCCGACGTCATGCGTGGCGATGAAAGGCGCAAACAGCGCGACCAGTACGAAGACCGCGACAATTACTATGCCGATGATGCCGAGACGATTCATGTAAGCTGGTAAATCGTAAATGGTAAATCGTGAATGGTTAACGCGCTGCGTCTGTGTATGTATTTACGATTCACGATTTACGAAACCCTGATGCGCGGATCGAGCCAGCGATAAACCAGGTCCGTTAACGTGTTCGCAATGATGTACGTCGTGCTGATGGCGAGCACACAGCCCTGCACGACGCTGTAATCGCGCTTGGCGATTCCGTCTTCAACCAGGAGCAAACCCAGGCCGGGCCAGCCAAAAATCTTTTCGGTGATGATGGCGCCGGCCAGGAGCACTCCCAGTTGCAGACCCAAGACTGTGACTACGGGAATCAACCCATTCTTGAGAACATGCTTGTAAACGACTGTGCGCTCGCTCAGTCCCTTCGCGCGGGCAGTGCGAACGTAGGGCTCGCCGAGTTCTTCGATCACGGAAGAGCGCACCATGCGCGTCAGGATCGCTGACAGCGCCGCGCCCAGCGTGAAGGCGGGCAGAATGATGTCGCTCCAGGTGAAGCGTCCCGACGGCGCCAGCCAGCCGAGTTTCACCGCGAAGATGTAAACCAGCATCGGGCCGATGACGAAGCTGGGCAGACTGATGCCCACCAGAGCCACCACCGATAAAGCGTTGTCCGTTAATGTGCCCCGGTTTTTCCCGGCAATGACCCCGAGTGGAATCGCTATGCAGACGGCGATGAGCATCGCTGCCACCGCGAGTTCAATCGTAGCCGGGTATCGTTCGGTGATCAGTTCGAAGACAGGTGTTTCGGTGCGGAACGATGTGCCCAGATCGCCGTGCAGAATAGCCCGCCAATAGTCTGTGTAGCGATTGTCCAAACCGTACCAGCGGAAATGGCGTTGGCCGTTCTCATCCGCGGGAATTCCGAAAAAGAAAGCGGGTCGATCCAGCCCGTGACGGGCGCGGAATTGCGCGAGCTGTTCGGGCGTGGCCTGATCGCCCAGAACGGCCGTCGCGGGGTCTCCGGGAACAAGTTCGATCAGCAAGGTGACCAGCGACACGACCGTCCAGACCACGAGCACGAGAAAGCCCAGGCGACGGAGCACTCCGAAGATTTTGCGCTTCATCAGGACAGTTTCGAGTTTCCGAGCGCGGATGATAGCAGAATGTGTTTGTGTGCAGCTATTGGGAGAAGAGATTAGAAGCCAAAGACGAACGTAGCCCGGAGGGAACTTGCATTATCAGCGACTCGGCCCCGACAACCTTATCACCGACTAGCAAGCCCCACGGACTACGTTGTATTGGTTGACTGCCCTGCTGGGCCCAACCAAGTTCCGGCGCAAAATTAATTTGCGCGTTACGTGGGTACTTCGCGCAAGAGGACTCGCGCTAAGCAGCGCGCTGGCCCGTATGCAGAGCAGCTACGCCGCCGGTCAAATTTTCAAACGTCACATTATCGAACCCTACGTCGCGCATCATCGCCGCCAGTTGCTGCTGATTCGGAAATTTGGAGATCGAATCAGGCAGATATTCGTAGGCGGTGCGCGATCCACTCAACCAGCCGCCGATGCGCGGTAATAATCGCGCATAATAGAACGCTACGAGGTGACGCAAGCCGGATACCGTTGGCTGTGAAAACTCGAGAATCGCCGCCCAACCGCGTGGTTTAAGCACTCGACGAAGTTCTCGAAGCCCCGCGTCAGTACTGGAAAGATTCCGTAAGCCGAATCCAATCGTAACAAGATCGAACGATCCGTCCGCAAACGGAAGATGCAGGGCGTCGCCTTCAACAAAAGGAATCGCCTTCGTCTTCGCCTTTGCCAGTTCCAGCATCGGCCGGCAGAAATCAATACCCACAACGCGTGAGTTTTTCGCTTCAAAGATCTCGATACTTAAATCGCCTGTGCCGCACGCCACATCGAGAACGTGAGCGTTGACCGGCAACAGAGGCGACAACTTCCTGATAACCCTGCGACGCCATCGCTTGTCGATGTTGCCCGACAACAGATGGTTGAGGAGATCGTATCTCGGAGAGATTCGCGCGAACATTTCGCGCACCCGCCGAGCGTGATCCTCAGGTAAATTGTTCGCAGGTTCAGTTAAGCCCATGGTGTCGGGGCGATGGTTGCAAGTGCCTTGCGATAGGTTTCTAAAATCTTAGGGCTTTGCCGGAGGCGAGACTGTGTTGCTGTACATTTCGAAATTGCCCGGGAACTGCGGTTTCAGTTGTTCCGCGTTGCCGACGAGGACTGTAGCTGCATTCGCGCCATTAAATAGTTTGGCGGCGACACGCTGAACATCCGCAGGCGTAAGACTTCTGACCAGAGTCGAGACAGTGCTCGGGCGTGCCGACTTAAAAGTATCCACGTCGAGCCAGGCTTCAGCGAGACCAGCAGGTTGCGAGTACTGCTGTGACAACTGCGCGGAAAGAGTTGCGCGCGCGCGTTCAACTTCGTCGGCGGCGGGGGCTGTTTGACTCAACTTGCGCATGACTTCCTGCGCCGCAGCCACAGCTTTCCCCGCCGAAGCCTGCGGGGCCGTTGCGCTGAAGACGAACATCCCGGGAAGCATATGACCTTCATGCCGAACTGCGACATTCGTTAACTCGGGCAAGGCTGCTTGCCAACGACTGCGCGCCACATTTGCCAGCAGCTCCGCCGTCAGGGCGTCGTTATCGCCGCGCGCCAAGCCCCGCACCGCTAGTCTGATTTCTGCGTTCGAACTCTGGGGCGCGTCTAATATCAGGACGTGAGGATTCGGCGGTGACGCCTGACGGAAGGTCGAGGGGATTGTCTTGTCAGACTTCCCCCATGGCCCAAGCAACTGCCGCAAGGCGCGCATGAGACGCGCTTTGTCAACGCCGCCAACGACGGCGAGTGACGTGTTGTCCGCATTCAGAAAGCGTTCGCGCGCGAGCAGCAAATCCGCACGATCCACTTTCGGAAGCGACACCGGCGTCCCGCCTGCTGGATGAGCATAAGGAAACGATCCGAACAGGCGAGCAGTAATCGCGCGATCGGCTAGTTCGCCAGCCTGGGACATTTTGGCTTCGTAGGACTTCATCCGCGCGCTCTTCAACGTAGTCACGTTTTCGGCGCCCAGCTGAGTTGTCAGCACGGCGCCGCGCAGCAAGTCGATCATTCGTTCGAGATTGGCGGCCTTGCCGGAAATCGTGACATCGATTGCATCGTACGTGGTCATAACCTCCAACCGCCCGCCCAATTCTTCTTTCACATAGTCGCGGGTGGATTCGTCGGGAAACAGAGCGTCGCCAAGCAGCGCCATCATTCCGCCCTTGTCCGCCAAATCGAATGCCGCGCCGCTGTGAACCCGCATACGCACAACGACGTCGGGATTGCCCGGCTGGGGCCAATACAGAATTCTGAGGCCGTTCAAGAGAATCTCGCGGTCAGGTTCCGGCGCCGTTTGCGCGGCGGACATCGCGGGAACCAATCCGGCTAGTGACAGACAGAGAAGCACGCGGCAAAGGCGAGGCAGGTAATTCGTCATCTTGTTCAGCATTAATTGAATCTGAAAGCTTCGGATGGCGTAATCCTAACGGCTTTAGCATCTCGAGCAGCCAATTGGGATGCGGCGAAAAAGAGTTTAGATGTCGTCGAAAAACGCGTCAACCTGCGCCCGGAAAACCGCATCAAAGCCCTGTGCTGAAAGGCGTTGCAGGCTACGGTTCGCGTGCTCAAACCGGGGCAATCAATAGTATAATGCCGGTTCGTCAGAGGAATTTTTTCACGGCTGCCCTAAAATAGTTCGTAACTTCCGGTCTATTAGCAGTAATAAATAGTAGGGAACGGATTCCTACAGGATCGAGCGCTTTGATTGGCGAACCAGGTGACAGACGAAAAGCTGCTTGCGGACGCGGCGCAGGGTAACACAAACGCTTTTCAGATCCTGTACCAGCGATATCGCGACCCGATCTTTAGGTTCGCGTATCGCATGTTGGGTTCGGTGGAAGCAGCCGAAGATGTCGCTCACGATTGCTTCCTCAGTTTGATAAGGCAGCCGGGACGATTTGATTCAAGTAAGGCTTCTTTTCGCACGTACTTATACGCGGCGGCGAGGAACCTGGCGGCGAAGCAGTATCAAAGCTTTGGCCGCGAAACGGCTCTGGACGAGCTTTCGGAAGAGCCGGCCGGTACCGACCGAAACGAGCCAATGGCGCGGGTTTTGGATGACGAGCTTGCTACTGAAGTAGCTGGAGCGATCGCGACCCTGCCGCCACTACAACGCGAGGCGCTGGTGCTTTTCGAGTACGAAGAGCTTTCGTTGGCGGAAATTGGAGAAATCGTCGGGGTCGATGCTAACACGGTGAAAGCGCGGCTGTTTCGGGCGCGCGAGAAGCTGCGAACAAAGCTTGAACGGTACTTTCGCGCAGGGCGTGAAGCTGCTACATTGAAACGCGCGTAAGCACGTCGGCATGAGCGGCAGGAGTTACCAGTAATGAATGATTTTGACGCTAAGTTCATGCAGGACGAGGACCTCAGAGATTTGCTGCGGCAATGGAACGTGCCGGAAACACCCGACACGCTGGACAACCGTGTAGCGGCAGCTTATCAACAAAGTATGAGCGGCGGTTCGGTGTCCAATTTGGCATTCAATCCCGAGCGGGGTAGCGAGGTAGTAAACATGAAATTTTGCAATACGTGCCAGGAAGAATTCGCTGAAAGATTCAGCTTTTGCCCGGTCGACGGGTCGCCCCTCACGGCGGTCCCAGTCGCGCCAGTCAGTGAGGCCACTCCCCCGGAGCCGGCTATCACTGCTGAACCCGCAAAAGTTGCCGCGTCCAGCTTCTCAGTTCCCATTCCCGCGACTGTGGCGGCCACAGCCGGCGCCGCCGCACTCACGGAAAATATCGGCGAGTATCATCTTACGATTCTGGAAGACCGCGGCCTGGCGTCGCGTCTGGCCGATGAAGTCGGTAACGTCGCACACAATTATCAGTTGACCTGGCCCGAGTTCAAACGCGATCCGTTTGGCTTCGTGAAGCGCTCAATCCAGGGCTATGGCCAGATGATGGGTAAGTTCTTCGGAAAGCGCGACGCAATGCTGGCCATCCTGATCGCCCTGGGCGCGATCGCTGCTTTGGTTGGATTGCTCGCGGTGATCGATCGGACGCAATCAGCATCGACATCACGTATCGGCTTGTTCGGAGTTGGCGGGGTGGCGGCGTTGGCGCTGCTGGCCTTGTTTGCCACGTGGCTGGGGCGTGATAGCGGCGCTGCGGTGATGGGTGCTCGCCCTGCCGATTCTTCAAATGTTTTATCGGGAATAGTGGTCGCACTGGTCCTCGTTTTCGGCACCATCGGCGCGTATGTCTTCTGGTCTCGTATGCACGAGCGGGCTATGGCACAGGCGAAAACCGAAGAAGAGATGGAATTGACGCAGATGATCACCGACATTCCGAACGAGCAGCCCACGCCTGACGAAGGCACTGCGGGAATGGCGAAAGGAAATGGCGGTGGCAGCAAGCCCAAGCAGGAAAAAGCCGGCGGCGGCGGCGGCGGCGGTCGTGAAGAACAGACGCCCGCCTCTTTCGGAAAACTGCCGCAGGCTGACTTGCACATTCCGCAGGTGGTCGCTCCGGATCCGCATCCCCCGAAAATCCTAAATCCGGCGCTGCCTATGCCGGCGACACTTGACGCTGATCCGAAACTATTCCCGCCCGACGCCCGCAACTTGCAGTACGGCGATCCGAAGTCTAAATCGACGACGGCGTCCTCCGGACCGGGAACCGGTAACGGAATCGGTAGTGGAACTGGTGGCGGTGTCGGCCCGGGTGAGGGCGGCGGTTACGGTCCCGGCCGTGGCGGTAACACTGGCGGTGGCGACCGCAATGAAGGCGGCGGCGGTGCTGGCGGCGGTGGCGGCGGCACCGATTACAATCGCATCTTCAAGAGCGGTGAGGTGTCCAGCCGCGCGCGCGTTCTGGAAAAACCTGAACCGCAATACACTGAGACGGCGCGCAAGAATCAAGTCACGGGTACAGTCGTGCTGCGAGCAGTTTTCTCGTCCAGCGGATCGGTAATGAACATTTCCACGATCCGTGGATTGCCGGACGGGCTCACCGAGCGCGCGATTGCAGCCGCGAAGCAGATTCGCTTTGTGCCTGCGCAAAAGGATGGGCACAACGTGTCGATGTGGATGCAGTTGGAATACAACTTCAATCTGTACTAACCGGGGCGCACGCATCCTGGGCGGCCGGCATCTTGCCGGAGAAATCAAAAGAGGCGGGACTTGTCCCGCCTCTTTTATTTGTCCGGTGTCAGAAGCCCGACCGTCAGGGAGGGCAAGACGCGTAGCCGCTTAAGTCCAATGCATCCGCAAGTTGCCCTCCCTCACAGTCGGGCTTCTGATATCACTCGTTTGATTCTTTCCACTCCCTCACGCAAACGATCCAGCGAGGTCGCGTAAGAAATGCGAATGAATCCATCCGCGCCAAAGCCCGCGCCGTCGGTGACTACCGTTTGTTCCTTCTCCAAAAGCTCGTTGACGAAATCTGCCGACGTTTTCAATTTTCCGCCGAGACATCCGCGAAGGTCCGGAAAAGCGTAAAAAGCTCCCTCAGGTTGCGGACATCGCCAGCCTGAAATTTCGTTGAGTGCCTTCAGCAGCCATTCGCGTCGTTTTGTGTATTCCGCCAACATCGTCGCCACTGATTCCTGTGGGCCGTTGAACGCTTCGGTAGCGGCCGCCTGGGCGATCGAAGTCGTGTTGCTGGTTGAGTGTCCCTGCACTTTCAGCATCGCGCGCGTCCAGTCCGCATTTGCCAGCGAATAGCCGACCCGCCAACCGGTCATCGCGTACGTCTTAGAAAACGAGCCGGCGATGCAGAGCCGTTTGCGCAGCTCAGGCCGCAAAGAAGCCGCGCTGAAAACTTTGTGTGGCGGATAGACGAACCGGAGATAACACTCGTCAGAAATCGCGTAGGCATCGTGTTCCGCGATGATTTCCAGTATGCGTTCGAACTCGTCAGGCGGAATAACGCGGCCCGACGGATTTGAAGGTGAATTCAGAATGATTAGTCTTGTCCTGGGAGTGATCGCCTGGCGCACCATATCGGCCGTCAACACGAAATCATTCTCTTCGGTTTCAATAAAAACCGATTTGCCGCGCGCGAACGTCACAATCTCGGGAAAAGTCACCCAGTAGGGTTTTGGAATCAGAACCTCGTCCCCCCGATTGATCAAACAAACTACTGCATTGAAGACAGCCTGCTTGCCACCAGCCGTCGCCATCACTTCGTTGCGTTCGTACGCCGCGCTGAATTCGCCTCGATAAAAGTCGATGATGGCTTGCTGAAGTTTGCGCGTGCCTGCAGTCGGCGTGTACTTCGTCTGACCCGCTTGCATGGCCGCAATGGCGGCGTCCTTGATGTTTTGCGGCGTGTCGAAATCAGGCTCGCCCGCGCCGAGATCGACGACGTCGATCCCTTCAGCGCGCATCGCTTCCGCCACCTGCATCGCCGCGAGCGTCGATGACGCTTTCATCTCGGCAACGCGTTCGGAAATTGGAAAGGCCGATGAAGATTTCGGAGTCGACATAACTTTACGGATTTACGGCTTTGGACCTGGGGCCTGGAACTTGGGACTTAGTTCGCATGCGTTCTTCCACGATCGCCGGCACCAGGCCTCCGATGCTGCCGCCCAGGTGAAACACTTCTTTGACCAAACGCGAGCTCACATATGAATAGGCCTCGGCCGGCATCATGAAAACTGTTTCGAGAGCAGGCTCGAGTCGCCGGTTCATCAGCGCCATCTGCATCTCATATTCATAATCCGAAATTGCGCGGATGCCACGCACAATGGCGTGTGCCTGGCGCTCCGCCGCGTACTGCACTAACAAGCCTTCAAAGCTTTCGACCACCACTTTACAGCTGCCCCGCTCGATATCTTTCAGCACCTCGGCCAGAATCTCGCGTCGTTCTTCCACGGAAAAGAACGGCGTCTTTTCGGGATTCACCAGAATCGCGACGATAATTTCGTCGAAGAGCTTGCAGCCTCTTTGAATGATATCGAGATGCCCGTTGGTGACGGGGTCGAATGAGCCGGGATAGATGGCGCGACGCATGAACGAAGATGGTAAATCCTAATTGTTAAATCGTAAATAGACAAAGCCGGATTAGGCAGCGGGTGTGTTTGACAGGGTGCAAATGCGATGTTTCAATAGCCGTTGACAAAACGTGGTGAGTTAAGGCGACTTGCGGCCACGTAAAATAATCCGCTAAACAGCTCGGCGAGTCTTTCAAACGGTTCGGAATGTTTTGATGAAGGCCCCGCGTTGTTAGCAGCGCGGGGCTTCGACATTTTAGATTTGTGATTTTCGATTTCTGATTGTCGGCCGCGATGGTTGTCGCACGATTGGTAACCAGGCAATCGCAAATCAAAAATCCAAAATCAAGAATTCTGTGAATGGCTAACTTTCTCGACACACTTCGCGATCGCATCGTCGTCTTTGATGGCGCGATGGGAACCAATCTGCATGCGCAGGACCTGACCGTGGATGACTACGGCGGCCCACAGTTCGAAGGCTGTCCGGAACATCTCCTGATCAGCAAGCCGGAAGCAGTCGCCAACGTGCACGCCGGATTTCTGGAAGTCGGTTGCGACGTGGTGGAAACTGACTCGTTCGGGGGCGCGTCGATCGTGCTCGCCGAATATCAGATCGCGCATCTCGCATATGATTTGAACAAAAAGGCCGCCGAACTCGCCAAAAGCGTCGCCTCAGATTTCTCCACCAAAGAAAAGCCGCGTTGGGTGGCCGGCTCCATGGGCCCGACCACAAAGCTGCCGACGCTGGGCCACATCTCATTCCTCGACATGAAAGCGTCCTATCGCGAGCAGGCGCGCGGGTTGCTGGATGGCGGCGCAGACTTGCTGATTGTCGAAACCTGTCAGGACATTCTGCAGACGAAGTCCGCACTGGCCGCCATCTTTGAAGAATTCGAGTCTTCAAAACGGCGCGTGCCCGTCATCGCCCAAGTCACCATTGAAGCGTTCGGCACGATGCTGATGGGAACTGAAATCGCTGCGGCCTACACAGCGATCGAACCTTTTCCCATCGACGTGCTCGGCATGAATTGCGCCACCGGCCCACAGCAGATGGCGGAGAACGTTCGCTACCTTTGCCAGAATTCAAAGTTTCCCGTTTCCGTGATTCCGAACGCCGGCATCCCGGAAAATGTCGGCGGCCATGCTGTCTTCAAAGAGACGCCCGAATCTTTGTCGAAGGATTTAGGGCACTTCGCGCGCGATCTGGGCGTGAGCATCGTCGGCGGTTGTTGCGGAACGACGCCCGCACACTTGCGGGCTGTGGTTGAAGCAGTCAAAGACGTGACGCCGGTGAAACGAAATGTTCCGCGCACTGCGGCGTCCTCATCAATCTTCATTCAGCAACCTTATCGGCAGGACACTTCATTCCTGATAGTCGGTGAGCGCGTGAACGCCAGCGGTTCGAAAAAGATGCGCGATCTACTGAACGCCGAAGACTGGGACGGCCTGGTGTCGCTCGCGCGCGAGCAGGAACGCGAAGGCGCGCACGTGCTCGACGTGAACGTGGACTTTGTCGGCCGTGACGGCGAAAAAGACATGCACGAACTGGCATCGCGGCTGGTGACCAATGTCAAGATTCCGTTGATGTTCGATTCGACCGAATGGCAGAAGATGGAAGCCGGTCTCCAGCACGCCGGCGGCAAATCGATTCTGAATTCGACGAATTACGAAGACGGCGAGCCGCGCTTTGCGAAACTGATCGAGTTGGCGAAGAAATATGGCGCCAGCGTCGTTGTCGGCACGATTGATGAACAAGGGATGGCGCGCACCGCTGACGGCAAGTTTGAGATTGCGAAGCGCGCTTACGACCAGGCGACGAAAGAACTCGGTATTCCCGCTGACGATATTTTCTTCGATGCGTTGGCGTTGCCGATCTCAACCGGCATTGAAGAGGATCGGCGCAACGCGCTGGAGACAATCGACGCGATTAGAAGAATTAAGAGGGAGCTGCCCGGGGCTTTCACCATCCTCGGCGTCTCAAATGTTTCGTTTGGGCTGAGCCCGGCGTCACGCATAGTTCTTAATTCAGTATTTCTTCATGAAGCAGTCGCTGCCGGGCTTGATTCAGCAATCGTCAACGCCAGCAAAATCGAACCCCTGAATCGTATCGAAGAAGGGCAGCTCAAAGTCGCGCTCGACTTGATCTATGACCGCCGCGAGTTTGATACGCAGGGCTCCGGCGTGCAGCACCCTGGAAGTGTGCGTACCGAAGGCGACATCTGCACCTACGACCCGCTCGTCGAATTCACGAAGCTCTTCGCAGGCGTCACGACAAAGTCGAAGAAGAAAGAAGCCCGCGGCGAAACTATCGAAGAAAAACTTAAGTTCCACATCATCGACGGCGAGAAGCTTCGGCTCGAAGACAATTTGAAACTGGCGCTTGAGAGCTATTCCGCACTCGACATTATCAACAACATTCTGCTCGAGGGAATGAAGGTCGTCGGCGAGCTGTTCGGTAGCGGTCAGATGCAACTGCCGTTCGTGCTGCAATCGGCCGAAGCGATGAAAACCGCCGTGCGCTTTCTTGAGCCTTTCATGGAGAAAAAGGGCGGAGCTACTGCGAAAGGAACGATGGTCCTGGCGACGGTCAAGGGCGATGTGCACGACATCGGCAAGAATCTCGTCGACATCATCCTGACCAACAACGGCTACAAGGTAATCAATCTCGGCATCAAGCAGACGATTGATGCGATTCTGAATTCGTACGAAGAACACCAGGCCGACGCGATCGGCATGAGCGGACTACTGGTCAAGTCGACGCTCATCATGAAAGAGAATCTGGAAGTGATGAACGAGCGCGACATCAAGGTCCCGGTCGTGCTTGGGGGCGCAGCTTTGACGCGTCGCTACGTGGAAGATGATTTGAAATCTCTCTACAAAGGCACGCTGTTCTATGCGCGCGATGCGTTTGCGGGGTTGCACACGATGGACAAGCTGATGTCTCGCAATGGTCAGGCGCACGCCGCGGCAGCCGGCGCCATGTCGGAGCCGGAAGCGACTGGCCAAACATCGGACGACCAGGAGGAGCTGCTAGCCGAGGAAGCAAAGCTCGGCGTCCGTAAACCGACGCGAATTCGTCCGGTCATCGGAGACACCACGCACACAATTCGTTCGCACGTCAGCGCCGATGTGCCGATTCCGCAGCCGCCGTTTTTCGGGTCGCGCGTTGTCGATCGCATCCCGCTGAACAACGTGTTTCAGTTCGTGAATGAAACGCCCCTCTTCAAAGGCCAATGGCAATTCAAGCAGGGACGAACATCAAACGATGAGTACCAGGCATTCGTCGCTGAACACGTCCGCCCGGTTTATGAGGAGCTGAAAGCGCGCAGTGAGCGCGAGCGTCTGCTGGTGCCGAAGGTCGTCTATGGTTACTTTCATTGCCAGTCATCCGGCAACGATCTGATCATTTATAAAGATGACGCGCAAACCGAACGCACGCGCTTCACTTTTCCGCGGCAACCTTCAGGCAACCATCTATGTCTGGCGGATTATTTCGCGTCGGTTGAATCGGACCGCATGGATGTTGTGGCATTCCATCTGGTGACGATGGGCCGCCGCGCCAGTGAGTATTCGCAAGAGTTGTTCAAGAGCGACAACTACGCAGATTACTTATACTTTCACGGTTTGAGCGTGGAGAGCGCTGAAGCCCTGGCCGAACTTTGGCACAAGCACATTCGCCAGGAGCTGGGAATCGCAGGTCGCGACGCCGCGAATCTCAACGAATTGTTCCGTCAGGGTTATCAGGGTTCGCGTTTCAGCTTTGGCTATCCGGCGTGTCCGGACCTGGAAGATCAAACCAAGCTGTTCGAATTGCTTGATCCTGCACGCATCGATGTGGAATTAACAGAAGAGTTCCAGCTCGACCCCGAGCAATCCACTTCTGCTATCATCGTGCATCATCCCGAAGCACGTTATTTTTCAATTGAATAAGCTTCTTCTATGTTGAAAAAGGAAGTATTATCAAGGGAATGAGCAAGGAATTGACTAAAGGGGATCAAAAGGAAATCGACCTTGGGGGGCCGAAGAAGTATCCGCGGCATCCGATTACCATGGAGCACACCCCCGCGGAGACGATTCGGATCATGCAGGCATTGCCTCAACGCGCAGAGAAAATACGGGAGTTGATTCGTGCCCTCAGAGAAACGAACTCGCGTTGAAATCTTTCTTCCGGTACGCACCGACACCGCGGACTATCGAGCAGTAACCGAATGGCTTTCAGAAGAGCTTGCCCTCTTGCGTGGCGGCTCGACCGTCACGACCCCGTTTACTGGATTGTTCGCGTCCTCAACTTCGGCCGGCACCATCGTCCAAGACCAGATTCAAATACTCTTCTGCGACCTGGACCTAAACCTTGAGGACCCGCTTCACCATTCAAAGCTAACTGATTATTTGGACGAGCTCCGGCAACTCCTGATGGAATTGCTTCGCGAGGAGGATGTCTGGATAACTTATTATCCGATCACGCGAATTCGATGAAAGTGGCTGCCCGTACCAGCAACGAGGCGCCTTTAGTGCCAACCGATGAAGAAATCGCGGTCCTTTCGCCTTTCGAGCGTTTCGCTTTTCATTTCACGCATCGCATGAATCTCGGCGGCTGGAAGAGGTTCTGGACCTGGTGCCAGAGTTTTTTTGGCGCGGGCTGGATTCATATTTCAACCTACAACTTGATGAGGGTGTACGGCCTCGAACACGTTGCCGCAGTCGATCATGCGCGCCCGCTCTTGCTGGTAGCGAACCATCGATCCTTCTTCGACATGTACGTGGTTTCGACCACGCTCTTCCGCCAGACTAAACGGCGCAAGCAATTATTCTTTCCAGTACGTGCCCGGTTTTACTATCAAAATCCCATCGGGATGTTCGTGAATTTGATCATGGGCTGGTGGTCGATGTATCCGCCGTTCTTTGTCACAGGGATCGATCCGATGCCTGAGAAGCGCCCGTTTGATAAGTATTCGCTGCGCCGGCTGGTTCAGCTTTGCACCGAAGGCGCCGGCAACGTGATTGGTTTTCATCCTGAGGGCACGCGCAATAAAAACGACGACCCTTACAGCTTCCTGCGACCCCAACCGGGGATTGGCAAGCTGATCAAGGACGCCAACCCGCAAGTCATTCCGGTTTTCATCGCCGGTCTCGGTAACAATTTGCCCAAGCAGGTCCTGGGGAATTGGTTTGGTGGCGACAAGATTCGGATTCATTTTGGCGCGCAGCTCGACCTGTCTGAGTTCATCGCGAAGAAAGATCACGTGCGGACTTACAAAGAGATTGGCGAGTTTCTGATGAGCAAGATTGCGGAGCTGGGCGAAGCGGATAAGGAAGTGATAAGTAATGAGTCATGAGTCATGAGTATGAGCAATCAATTGCCGATGGTTGGTGTACACTCATCACTCATTACTCATCACTAGTTATTCATGACTCTGCCTTTAGTCATTGTTAACCCGGCTTCCGCCGACGGCGCGACGCGCGAAAACTGGGCCAGGATCGCCAGCGATCTGCGCACCCATTTTGGCGCTTTCTCAGTCACGTTTTCGGAAGCAGTTGGGCATGCGCGTCAGTTGGCGGCGGATGCCGCCAAGCAGGGAACGAAACTGCTCATCGCCTGCGGCGGTGACGGCACCATTTCGGAAGTAGCGAATGGCATCATTGAATCTAAATCAGAAACTGAACTTGGCATTTTGCCGGCCGGCACTGGCAGCGATTTTCGGCGGAGCCTCGGTGTTTCCAATAACGTAGCCGATGCGGCGCGCACTCTGCGCGACGGCCGCGCCAAGACCATCGACGCGGTGCGCGTGACTTTCATTAACGAAGCCGGCGAGCGCGAGACTGGATACTCGATTAACGTGGCGAGTTTCGGCATGAGCACCGAAGTGCTCGATCGCGCCGCCCTGGGTGGAGCGAAAAAGTGGGTGCCCGCATTTACGCCGCGCAAAGTCACCAGCAAGCTCTCGTACGCCGCAGCCACAGTGCAGACGACTTTCGCGGCGACGCCCTCTGATGTGCTTTTGCAAATCGATGAGAACCAAGAGCGGCGTTTACGCGTCGCCGAGTTCTGCATCGCCAATGCGCGCTATTACGGCGGCGCCATGAAGATTGCTCCCGACGCCAAACTGGATGATGGTTACTTTGACGTAGTGACGATCGGCGATGCGAATTCGTTTCGTCTGCTCACCAACGCCCCACGGCTTTATTTTGGCGCGCACCTGCGCATGAGCGAAGTCACACACGAACTCGCCAAACAAGTCGTCGCGCGTCCGGCGAACAAAGACAAAGAAATTCGCGTCGAATTAGACGGCGAAGTCGTCGGGCGTTTGCCCTCGACTTTTCAGATCGCGCCGCGGGCATTGCGCGTACGATTTCCCTAGTGTCGGAACCCGGAGCGGCAGCGATGGGATCAGTAATCCCAGTTGAATGTAGATCCGGTCGCTACCGCTCGCGGTTCTGACACAATGCCGGAGGTTCTTGCAACATTGAAACATCGGCCCTGGAGATTTGAAGGCAGGCACGAGCGGCTCGCTCCGTTTTCGATCTTCGCCAAGCGGGTAGCCTTCTCAATAATAATCTCGACAGGATTAGTCGCCGTTGCGTTGATAATCGGAGTAGTGGGTTATCACTCTTTAGCGGGCTTTGGTTGGATCGATTCGCTTTTGGAAGCGTCAATGATTCTCGGCGGCATGGGCCCGGTCCACGGGAGTGATCTAACGACCGATGCTTCTAAAGTCTTCGCGTCCGCCTATGCGCTGTTTAGCGGGCTGATGTTTATCGGAATCATGGGAGTCGTGCTGTCGCCGATCATCCACCGGTTCCTGCATAAGTTTCATGTTGATGAAAAAGACTGATTACGGCGGTACAGAACCGCGAGCGGTAGCGAGCGGGATCAGAACTCAAGTTTCAGGTGCTGCACCCAAGTCATCGCGAGTTGAGCCTTTATCCCGCTCGCTACCGCTCGCGGTTCTGTCACAGTTTTTAATGGAGGTTCCTCATGTCTGAACAAAACACACAGGAAGCAAACAAGGCTTTGATGCGTCGCTGGTTCGAAGAAGTTTGGAACCAGGGGCGACCTGAAGCGATCCCAGAGATGTTCGCTGAAAATGGCATAGCACACGGCCTTTCCGACGACGTCGACAATCCACTGCGTGGGCCTGCTGGTTTTCTTCCGTTTCATGCGCAATTCCGGAGCGCGTTTCCTAACATGGAAGTCGTTGTCGAGGATCAAGTTGCTGAGCGCGATTTAGTTGCTACGCGTTGTGCGGTGCGTGGCAAACACACTGGAGATGGGCTCGGAATTGCCGCAACTCAGTCGCCAGTGGATTTTAGCGGCATGACCATTACGCGAATCATTGACGGCAAAATCGTCGAAGCCTGGAACAATTTTGATTTTATGAGGATGTACCGGCAGTTGGGAACGCTCTGATGGGTCACTTCCCAACTCGAAAATTCTCGCGCAGGTAACGCACCGTATCGTTGAGCGTGTCGCCGGCATCGCGTGGTGAGAAACCAAGTTCGCGTGCTTGCACGCCGAAGGCGTTGCACAACTCAGCCCAGGGTAACACCATGGGTTAGAATGAGCCGCATTCGTTTGTACCCTGAAAGGGTTGAACAAACCGCAATGGAGGACTCCCATAATGTCTCAGTCTCTCTCAAAGATGTGGACACATCTCATTTTTTCCACTAAGGACCGATACGCGTTTCTTACGAAGGCCGATATTCGTGAGGAAACCCACGCATATATCGCCGGAATCCTGCGGAACCATGATTGCCCAACTCTCTTAGTTGGCGGTGTAGCCGATCATGTTCACTCACTCTTCGTGCTTTCTAAGAACGTTTCGATTGCAGAGATTGTGTATCAGACCAAGCGTGGTTCTTCTAAGTGGATCAAAACGCAAGGTTCCGAATTCAGACAATTTCATTGGCAAAATGGATATGGAGCATTTTCGGTGAGCCAATCTCATGTTGAGCAGGTTCGTCGGTACATAGCCAGCCAAGAGGCGCATCATCGCCGGCACACGTTTCAAGATGAGTTGCGCGAGTTCTTGCGCCGATATGAGATTCAGTATGACGAGCGATATGTCTGGGATTGATTGTTCAACCCTTTCAGGGTGAGATTTGGAAACGTTCGCATACCCAGGGTGCTACCCTGGGCTGAGTTGTCAAATCGCCTGCGGCGAAATATTCCGCACTCGCGCGTAACCACGTCGCGAGATTCACTTCCCGACCCGAAAATTCTCGCGCAGGTAACGCACCGTATCGTTGAGCGTGTCGCCGGCATCGCGTGGTGAGAAACCGAGTTCGCGACGAGCCTTGTCGTGTTTGAAGTACCAGAAGTATTCGGCCATCTCGATTTCGTCGGCCTGCACCGGCGGCGTGAAGTTCCATTGGCGGAACAGTGAATCGATGACCTGCGCGCCGGTGACGGCGACTTTCGACGGAAATGCGAGCCGTGGCGATGCAACCTTCGTCAGCCGTGCCAGGCGATCGAAAAACTTTACAAACGTCCAATTCACTGCGCCCAGTAGATATCGATGACCGTGCCGTCCTTTCTGCATCGCCACGCGAAACGCCTGCGCGGTGTCACGCACATCGACAAAGTTCAACCCACCGTTAGGCACCGCTGTAATCTTGCGCGCCATGAAATCCAAAACGACTTTGGTTGAGCTGAGACGATCGTCGCCTGGCCCGAGGAGCAAACTCGGATTCATGATCACCAGCCGCAAACCTTCGCCATTGAATCGTTCGAGTGCCGCCATCTCCTGATAAGCCTTGCTCGCGTAGTACGGCCAGCGCGCAATAATGTCGAGCGGTGGATTGTAAGTCTCGTCGGAAACCACATCGGATTTGTCGGACACTGCAATCGTGCCGCTGCTCGACGCCATTACCATGGTTTTCACGCCCGCTTTTTTCGCCGCATCGCAAAGCAAACGAGTGCCTTCAACGTGCAGCTTGTACATCGCGCGCGAGTCCTCTTTGTCGCGCGAAACCTTGCCCGCGAGATGATAAATCTCGGTGACGCCTTCGACTGCGCGCGCGACGTCCTCGTCGCTGGTGATCGATCCTTCAAACGTGTCGACGCCGAGGCCCGTCAACCATTCCGGAATCGAGGTCGCCATGACCCGGATGTCTTTCGACCCCGCATCAACCAGCTGCCGCACGAGATGCGCTCCGAGAAAGCCTGTGCCGCCCGTGATCAGGGTCGTCGCCGGAACCTTCTTGACGATCGCCGCATGACGCTTCGTGCTTTTCTTTGGCACGATCTGCGCGGTGCGTTTCTTTGGTGTCTTATTGGGCATAGAGCAAAGGGCAAAGAGCAAAGAGCTAAGAGCAAAGAGCAAAGAGCAAAGAGCTAAGAGCAAAGAGCTAAGAGCAAAGAGCATAGAGCTAAGGGCTAAGAGCTAAGGGCTAAGAGCAAAAACTAAGAGTTGACCGCTTTGCTCTTTGCCCTTACCTCTTTGCCCGTTACCCGTTCGCCATTTCGTATTCTTCGTCGCTCGCTTCAATGCGCAGCTTGCCGGCGCGGCGTTCGGCTTTCCATTGTTCATGCACAGTCGTCGGATCAAACTTCACATTCGTGCGGTCGCGCAGATTCACCACTTCTTGACGCACGCGTTCGGCAATCAGGCGATAGGCTTCGGCACGCGGCAGGTCCTGCGTCATGGCTTCCAGTTCTTCGATGGAAATGAAACGACCTATGCGCGCGCCCACGTCGCGACGCTTGAGAATTGTCGAGCCCTTAGGGTAGGCGTCATAGGTCCCTTCCAAATAAACCGGCAGAATTCCGATGCGCGCCGCCAACGCCAGATAACCTATCACCGGCTTAAAGTCCGCCATCGTCCCGGTCATCGAACGCGTGCCTTCAGGGAAGATGAGCGCGTTGTAGCCGCGATCCAAATATGAGCGCGCGTGCCGCAGCGACTGGCGCAAAGATCCGGAACGCTCCATCGGCACCAGGTTCGTGAAGTTTTCCATGTAAGCGCGCTTGTACTTCGTGTCGAAGAAGTAATCGGCCGCGGCCAGCGCGACCAGATCTTTGCCGGCCTCGGCCAGCGCCATCTTCACCAAACCCATGTCGAGGTGCGACTGATGATTCGCGGCGACAATGAAATTCGTGTGGTACGGAATGTTTGATTGTCCTTCGCACTTAGTGCGCAGAATCCGGTCGTACAAGGTGCGTTGCGCAATCTCGACGACTTTGTTGCCCACGATTCGCACCGCTTCAGGCACGTGAATCTCTTCGTCTTTCTCCGGCTCAAGCTTTAGGCGCTGCGTTTCACGTCGCGATGCCGCGCCCACCCGGTCAACGACGCTCAGAAGTTCGCGCACATCCTGAACCTCATTCAGACGATCCGGCGCCTGCAACGCGCCACCCGCGTTTTCGATGGCCGCGGCCAATTCGACAAACATCAAGCTGTCGAAACCAAGATCGGGCAGGCGCGAATTCATGGTAATTTCGTGGACCGACCGGCCCGAAACCGACGCCACGATCTCAGCCAACCAGGCGGCATCGCCGGATACTTCTTCGCGCTCCAGACCGACCTCAGAGCGGCCGGCCTCCATCTGTTGAGCGATCTGCAAAACTTCGCGACGCTTCACTTTGCGCGTAGCCGTCCGCGGCAGTTCTTCTTCAGTGAAGTGCAGCACCTTCACCCGCTTGTAATAAGGCAGCTTCGCCGAAACATCGCGGAAATGTTCTTCGATCTTTGCACGCAATTCAGTTTCCGTGAGGGCGATATCGTATTCCTTGTCGGGCACAACGATGCAGGCGACTTTTTCGCCGATGCCATCGGGCAGACCGAAGACGCTCAGCTCTTTTATGTAAGGCGAGTCCTGATAGACCTCTTCGACTTCATCCGGATAAACGTTCTTGCCGTTGGTATCGACAATAATGTCTTTTGATCGGCCGACGAGGTACAGATTGCCGTCGTCATCCAGTCGTCCCAGGTCGCCCGTGTAAAGCCAGCGATCGACCAGGGCTTCACGCGTCGCCTCCTCGTTGCCAAAGTATCCGAGCATTACGTTTGGCCCGCGCGCGATTACTTCGCCGACGCCGCTCGGATCCGGGTCCTTGATGTCGATCTGCACGCCCGGCAGCGGTCGCCCCACCGTTCCCGAAAGCATCCGATTCTCGGGACGGGTCACGGTCAAAACCGGCGAAGCTTCCGTCAGCCCATAGCCTTCGAGAATCGTGAAGCCGAGTCCCTGGAAGTCGCGCTGGATCTTTTCGCTCAACGCAGAGCCGCCGCTGATGAAGTAACGAACGCGGCCGCCCATGCCTTCATGAATCGGATAGAAGAGCAGCTGTCCGAAGTTGAGTGGCGTCTTGTCGCGCAGCCAGGCGTTGAATTTCATCAGCACGTCCGCCGTGTCACCAACAAACTTGCTTCGTTCATGCAGACGCGTTTTGATGCGGCGATGCAGCAGCTCCCACAGCGCGGGCACGCCGACCATGCCTGTGACGTGACCATTCTTAATGGCTTTCGCAAGATTCTCGCTGTTCAGTTCGTCGAGATAAGTAATCTGCGCGCCTCGACTTATCGGCGTGAGAAATCCAGTCGAGAATTCAAAGGTGTGATGCAATGGCAGGACTGACAAGACGCCATCGTTCGTGTCCATATCGAAAACGGACGAGAGCATCGAAACCATGCTCGTCAAATTGCGATGCGAGAGCATCACGCCCTTTGGCCGGCCGGTTGTACCGGAAGTGAAAATCAGCGAGGCCACCGACTGCGGCGAAGTTCGTTGCGGCAGCAGGGCGATGCGTTCGTCTTCAACTTCCTGCGCCGGCAGTTCGTAGATCTCGTCGAACGTCCAAACGCGCACATCTTTCAACTCTGCCGCAGTCAGCTTGTCGTGCAGGTCAGAATGTTCGTCGAGCAGCTTCTGGCTGATGACGATCGCCGCGGCGTCGCCGGCGGCGGCAAAGTTGACGACTTCGTTCGTTGAACTTTCTGCGTCTATCGGAATACAGGTCGCGCCGGCCTTCAGCACGCCGAAATAGGTCATGCCCCACTCAGGTGCGTTATGGCTGAAGAGAATCACGCGCTCGCCTGACTTGATTCCGTTACTTGCAAAGAAAGCGGCCGCGCGCGTTGCCAGCTCGCGCAAGTCCCCATACGTGTACTGTTCTTTGCGGCCGTTGCGTTCGATGCGCATCGCGACGCGCGTCTCGTGACGCTTGGTCGTCGTGTCGAACAGCTCAACCAGATCGCGATACGTGTAAACACGCTTCGGTTGGGCGCGCATGTCTTCTTCCAGCGTCGGCAGCACCCACTTCTTCAATCCGGGCAGGTGGATGTTCATCCAGTAGTCGTACCAGTCGAACTGTTCCGGATTCCAGGTCAGGATCTGTCTCTCGTCCTCGCGAATGCGATCGAACAACGCGCGCACGTTGTCGCAGCGAAAGACGTAAGCGTTCTCGACAGTGAAGGGAAGAAACATTTCGAATGCTTCTTTCGCTTCACGTGTTTGCTCTTCGACAGTGTCGACGGTCTGCTTGATGCGTTTAATTACGCTTTCGTAGCGACCGCCGCCCCAGCGTGGCTTCGCGCGATCGAGCAACTCAGAAGTTCTTTTCGCGGCCTTGTTCATCAACGGCACGGACGTCTTTTCAAATCGCTCAGGTGAAACTGGAAAAGGCTCGAAACGGGCGGAAATCTCGTGAAACAAGCGCAAACCATCTTCTTTCTTAAGTTCTTCCTGACGACGAAACAGACCGCAGAATCCGATGATTCGCTCCATGTTGTTCGGATTCGCAGCTCCCGTGGCCGCTTGATAGACGAGCTTTGGTTGTTCGACGCAAGCCTGAGCCGCGACTGCGAGCATCACTGCGGCAACTTGATCGACCGGCGTCACGTCGAGAATAAGTTTCTTGTTGGCGGGAAGTTGACGCTGGCCTTTGAGAGTCAGAAAAACGATCGGCGCGGTCGTGGTGAAGCCTTCGTTCCAACCGGGGAAGGGATAGTCTTTCGCGGATTCGACGATGCTGGGCCGCACGATGCTGCGCACCATATCGGTTTCCGCCGCGACAAGTTGTTCGCCGAGGGCTTTGGTGTAGGTATAGATGTTGGGCCAGCCCCAGAACTCGGCGCGCTGAATTCCCATCTCGGTCAGGCGATTGCGCACCCAGACTTTTCGTTCACGAGCCACCGCAAGTCCGAGCGCGTCAGGATCGTCGCCATCGCGCATCTCTTCATTTAGTCGCTTGCGGGCTTGCTCGCGAAAGTACGCAGCCATCATGGCGTCTTTCGCTTCTTCACGCGCGCGTTCGGCCATCTTTGCGCAGTCGCGAATTTCTTCTTCCACTGAAAACTTAACGCCGGTGAGTTCGTCGCGGCGCGGAAAATAACCGAGCACTTGATCGTCTTCCCAAATCGATCCCGAACGATTGCCGGCGACGAAACAAGTCGAGATATGCACGAGGCACGGCCGCTTCATCCGTTTGGCGAACGCGATCACGTTTTGGGTGCCGACCACGTTAGTGCGCAGCGCGCTTTCCAGAGTCGGATTGAACGTCACATTGCCGGCCGAATTAATTAGCACATCGATGTCGCCGGCCACGCGTTCCGCTTCCTCTTCCGTGAATCCCAGGTTTTCTTCGGCGACATCACCGCCCACGATTGCTACCTTGTCGCGAATGAACTCATCGAAAGCGTTGCCGTATCTTTCACGAACGGGATCGAACGGCGCCGCGGTGATGACGTTGTTCCAGAAGCGCGCTTCGGATTCTTCCTGCGAGCGAGCGCGCACAGTGACGTACACCTTGCCGATGTTGGGAAACCGATGCAGCAACATGCTGAGCGTGACTTTGCCTACAAAGCCGGTGGCGCCAATGATGAAGACTCGCCGGTTTTGGAAAATCTCAGTTGGTGAAAGCTTGGCAGTCATAATCGTCTCGCTTACCGAACTTCGTTGGCTGCTTTTGCGCCGTAGTGTTTTAGCAGCTCAACAATCGCATCGTGTTTGGTGTTGATCGCGATGTCTAAAGCAGTGCCTTCATTGCTTACCGCGTTTATGTCAGCGCCGCGCAGGATCAATTCTTTGATTACCGACGTGTTGCCGTAGAACGTTGCTTCAGTTAGTGCGGTGCGACCTCGCTCGTCGCGCGCATTCACATCAGCGCCTTGATCGAGAAGATAACGAACTGCGTCGAGCCGGCCCTCGCCCGCAGCGAGAAGAAGTGGAGCGCAGCAACCATCCTGACGGTTAACCCGCGCGCCGGCCATTTGTAGCAGTCGCATGCTGCGCACGTTGCCGTCAGCCGCAGCACGCGCGAAATGCGTCTGGCGCCGCGCCCGAGCACCCGGCAAAAAGTTGAGTATCGCTATCGACAGCAGCAGCGTGCTGGCAAAAGCGACGGCGCGCGAGATGATTCCTGAGCTAATCATTTCTTACTAAGTGGCACAGACTTCAGTCTGTGGTTTCCTGCGCGTAACACAGACTGCAAGTCTGTGCCACTATTCCATGTCTGCGATACCGATCATCGGTTGATGCAGCATGGTGATTTCCGCTGAGTTGCCCATGTAATTGCGCGCCATCGCCACCGCTTCAGTCAGATTGTCGGCGCGTTCCCATCCGAGCATTGCGGGCACGTGCGCATTTTCAGCGCCTGCCGCGATCACTTTGCCGACGTGCTGGCGCCCGTTTTCTCCCCAGTACCACATGAAAAACGGGTGCGCGCCGTGGTAAGCGTTGCCGCGCCGATACATTTCGACGTAACTCGGATTGTTGGCGAACTCCCGCTCGTACTTGTCACGCAAGTAAAAAGCGTCGCGCGATTCAGGCAGGAGTCGATTGAAGAACTCGATGTAGCTCGGATGAAAGTCGTGATCGAATTCGTCGTAGCACGGATGATGCAGAATCATCACGCCGCCCTTCTTGAGCAGGGGCTTATTCCGATAGAAGTTGAAGTGATAACCAAGGCCCATCACCTGGACGAGCAGCGGATTCAGAATCGAGTACACGTTGTAAGGTGAAATATCCGGGATGCCCGTAATCAAAATGTCGCACTGTCCGCGCACCGGAATCGCATACTGCTGGAAACCCTTCTCCACAATCTTGGCATGCACCGGCTCAGTCTTTCCCGCGTAGCACGCGGTCATTTCGTATTGCGCCGGCCGTGAATGGAGCAGCTTGCGACGCGCCTGGCGCGGCAGCTTGCCCATGGTGTAGCGCATGGCTTCGAACTTCATGCGATCAAAGGCGCTGAAGTCGTCCTCGTTCTTGAGCAGAAAGTCCATGTCACCGCCATACATGCGATTGTTGATGGCGCTTTCAATGTGAAAGACGTTCAGCTCTTTATCGACGATCTTCCCCAGGCGGATGCACTTGTTGGCGAGCTCGGAGCGCGCCGGATCCATGTAGCTGTCGGAATCGCGAATAGTTTGCGGTTCGTGATGCGCGCGCAAGGATTCGTAGTCGCAAAGGCCGACCGCGACTGACTTGTGGCCGCCATCCATCGGGACAAAGTTGATATTGCAGTAGATCAGCAGGTCGCTTTCAGCTGCGCGACGATTCAGCACCAAAGGTTCTTTGTGTCGCGTCTCACCAATTTTGATTAGACCTTCTTTCCATTCCGCGTCGTGGTTGTAGTAGCGGTCCGGATAAAACTCGTCATAGATTTTCTGTCCGACCATTCGCTTCATTTCCCACGGCGTCATCTTTCGGTGCAGGGAATTGGCGATGATGATATGCACGTCATCGATAGCGTTGGCGGCCAACAGATCAAGCACAACCTCGAGCATCGTCTGCCGAATGTCCGGTGTGGCCATCGGTGGCAGCGGCAGACTGATGTCGTCGATCGCAATCGTGATCTTCATCCCGGGCTCGAGCTGCGCGAACAATGGATCGCAATCGAGGGGGTGATTCAGGGCATAGCGAATCGCTGCTTCGCGATTCGGCAGGCCCTTGAGCGGAGGATTTGGATAGAGCACGCGGGTGCCGACCGGGATGTCTTCAAGAATAAAATCCTCGCCCGACGGCATAATGCGCGGCGCGCTGTCGTTGTCGATGTAAACGATCGATTCGTGTGTTTTTCTTCTTAGTTGCAGCGCCATGGCAATCGGTAAATGGTCAATAGTAAATGGTAAGTGCTCGGTTAAGTTGTGTATCAGGCGCGCGCCTGACGCGCGATCGTGTTTCCAACGTGTTTTGACAGACCGGTAATCAGCCGACCCACTCGCTGTAGCTGATTGGTTAGGCTCGAAAAGCTTGCCTCATCGAGATAGCCGAGTCGATAAGCAATCAGCAGTTCTGTCTCTAACTCGCTTGCAGAGCCCTGTGCGTTTGATAAGAATCGGGCAAACTCCTTGTTAGAGAACCTCGCCGCACCTTCAGCAACATTCGCGGGTATGGACACGGCTGCGCGGCGGATCTGAGACGTCAATCCGTAACGTTCCTCTTTTGGAAAGTTGTCCGTTGCCCGATAAATATCAATCACCAGGTCAACGGCCTTGTTCCAAGCTTCTAGTTTATGGTGTGGTCGCATTTCAGTTTTCCTTTCGTGAGAGGTTGTCTGCGAAAACCATTTACCATTTACTATTCACCATTCACTTCAAATTCAAAATCGGCCAATCGTGATGCAGAGCTGTTTGGCGCAAACGCAAATCCGGATTCACGGCGGCGGGATGGCCCACGACCGAAAGCATCGGTAGGTCACTCATGCTGTCTGAGTAAGCAAACGATTCGCTGAGATTGATTCCTTCGCGCTCAGCAAATATGCGAATCCACGAAGCTTTGGTCGCCGAAGCAAGCACCGGTGGCAACAAGCGTCCGGTCGCTACACCTTTCACAAACTCGAGTCGGTTGGCGACGTAGTCGTCGATACCCAGGTACTCCATCAGCGGCTTCACTGAAACGTCCAATGCGCCGGTGACGACGACCTGGCGCAGTCCCAAGCTTCGCGATTTCTCAATCAGCTCGAAGGCGCCCGGGAAGACGGCCGGCTTGAGCACCGTCTGGAACAACTCGTCGGCAAAGTACCTCATTCGATCTTCGGACTCGCCCTTGTACCGTTTGAAAAAGAGGTCGTTGAAGACTTTTCGGCTATACTGGTCGCTGACTGCGAACAGAGGGACGCTCAGCAGGGTGGTGGCACTCTTGCGCACACTCCGCAAAAGGTCGGGCTGGTTTCGAGCATAAAACCCCAGAGTATGAACGAGGTTTGTGCTCACCAGCGTGCCTTCAAGGTCGTAAAATGATGCCGCTGCCAATGGTTCTCCGTTAGGATTTTGCTTTGCTGAGGCGTCACTATACCCCACTGAACTAGATTTGGAAAGGGCTATCAGCATCTGTATGCGACGACCATACAATTCAGGGCCTCGAAGACTGAGATTTTCAAAATACGGCCGAAATCTCGGCCTTTCCGTTTGCGCCATAACCCTCGCAATTGGCGTGATTGGCTGCCGAAAGTCGGCGGGAGAGGTCGTTTCAACGCCTCCTCCGCCACCATCTTCCGCAGATCCGAAGACCCAGGCCGAGGAGTTCTACGCGCAGCGCAGCGACCTGATGAAGGTACGGCAGGGGCTCATCGTGCTGCGGCAGGCGTCCACTGCCAGTCCCTCGGATTACGAAATTGCCTGGCGGCTTGCGAAGTTCAATTACTTTCTTGGGAAGCACACAACCGACGATACCGAGAAGGAGAGGGCGTTTGGCGATGGAATCGACGCGGGTAAGATCGCTGTCAAATTAAACGAGAACAAACCGGAAGGACACTTTTGGCTTGGCGCCAACTATGGGGGAAACGCAGAAATCAGCACCTTGGGTAGTTTGTCTGACATTCAAGACATAAAGCGCGAGATGGAAGCGGTGCTCAAGTTGGACGAAGGTTTTGAATCCGGCAGTGCATACATGGCTTTGGGCCAGATGTATTTGAAGGCGCCCAAGGTCCTTGGTGGAGACACGGGCAAAGCGATTGAGTATTTCGAGAAAGGGTTGAAGCTTGGACCAAATAATGGGTTGCTCTATTTGCGGTTAGCGCAGGCTTACGCGGAAGATCACCGGACAGCGGATGCGCGCCAACAGCTTAAGATTCTATTTGAAAAGGGCGCGACGCCCGGATACGAGCCTGAATACAACGATGCGGTCAAAGAAGGTCGGGAACTGGAAGAGAAGCTGAAGCAGCAGTAGTCACTGCTTTCCTGCCACGCGCTTGAGTTCTTCCAGCGTGCGTTTGTGCTCTTCGAGTTTCTTGCCCGCCTCAGCCAGACGGCCAGCCGCAGTTAGCTTCTGGTACTCCTCGAATTCCTGCACAGCACGATCGATTAGTTGTGGCGTGGTGAGTTGAGCCGCCGGTGACGGTGAAGCTTTAGCTTGCGCTTCAGCCGGCGGCTTTTGCTCCGCGGGCTTTTGTTCAGTCGGCGCCTTCGCTGCGTCACCGAACAGATTTGACATCGCTTCGTCGAACGATTGACCAAAGCCCAGCCGGTCCTGGGTCGCGAGAACCACCAGACGCAACTCCGGCATAGGACTGCTCTCGGCTTTCAGATAAATCGGCTCGACATAGAGAAGAGATTTTCCGATAGGTATAACCAGCAAGTGGCCGCGCACCACGCGCGAGCCTTGCTGGTTCCAAAGCGAGAATTGAGCAGAGAGCTGCGCGTTTTGATCGATGCGCGCTTCGATTTGCAGCGGCCCGTCGATGAGCCGTGACTTGGGAAAGTTGTACGCAAGCAGCTTCCCATAGTCTTCACCGTCCGAACGTCCGGCCATCCAGCCGATCATGTTGTTCCGATTCGCCGGAGTGAATGGCAGGATGAGCGCGAATTCGGTTTTCTTCAGCTCGCCGGGCAGTTGCATCAAGACAAAGTAAGGATCAATTCCCTGGACCTGCTTGTGGCTTTGCTCATCCAGAACCACCTGTTGGGCGACGTTCCAGGCGTCTTCCTGTTGGAAGAAAACGCTGGGGTTTTGCACGTGATAGAGTCCGAAAACGTCTCCCTGCACCCGCAACAGAGTCTCGGGATAACGCACGTGCGCGCGCAGGTCGGCGGGCATTTGGCTAACATCGCGAAAGAGCGAAGGGAACGTAGCCCGGTAAGCGGCAATCAACGGGTCTTCGGGATCAAAAACGTAGAAATTTGTGGTTCCGTTGTAGGCGTCGATGACTACTTTGACGCTGTTGCGTACGTAGTTGACATCGTTGTCACCGACGCTGTGATGGCGCGAATACGGATAGCTCGATGTTTCCGTGAAGGCATCGATGATCCAATAAAGATTCCCGTCGGCGCCAGCCACGATATATGGATCGCGGTCGTAGGCCAGGAACGGGGCCAGCCCATTCACGATTTCATGGATGTTGCGATTGAGCAGTAAGCGGCTGTCTGGTGTGATCGCGTCTGAGAACGGAACCTTGCTCAAGTCGCCTTCCGCCCAGGCGATTAACAACCGGCGCAAACCGCTCCCCATCCTGATGCCACCTGAGCCTTCGTAAATCGTGTAGTTGTCCGACTCGCCTTGCGGGAAATCGAACTCTTTCTGTTTGGTATCGACGTAGACGTGACTGTCGGTTTCCTGTCCAAAGTAAATCTGGGGACGCTTGAGCTGAATGTCCGAAGCTGAAGCCTCGACCGGCATGTTCGACAGAATGAATCGCGGACGGCCTTCGGCGGTGAACTCATTCGAAGTATTCATCGTCACGCCGTAGCCGTGTGTAAAAATCAAACGCTGATTGATCCAATTCCTGGAAGTCTCAGGCAGCTTGTTCACATTGAGTTCGCGTCCCGCGATCATCATTTGGCGAATTTGGCCGCCGGTTTGATATCGATCGACGTCTACATCCGGAAAATCGTAGTAGATGCGAATTGCCTGCATCTGTTTTAGCGTGTCCTGCAATGCGCGCCAGTCCCAAAGGCGAATGTTGTCCAGAGTCGCGTGGTTGTCTTGCAGGCCGAATGATTCGACCGACGTTTCAGCCTCGAAATTTCGCTGTTCGATTTTATCGATGCCGAAGGCGCGCCGGGTCCATTCGATGTTTCGTTCGATGTATTGTGCTTCGCGGCCGAGTTCATTCGGCTTTACGATGAAGTTGGTGACGTAAGCCGGAATGATCACTGCCGCAATCAGGTAGACAACTACGGGCAACGCGACCGCGCCGATCAGAATTCTGGTGCGCCGCAGACTGAAGGCGTTAATTACGCAGACGACGGCGGCGATGACTAACGCGATCGCCACCCAGAGCAGCCCGCGCAGCAGATGGTTCGCCTCCATGTAAGTTACGCCGGAAAAAATCTGATGATCCTCCCAGAGGTAGGGATAACGCGACAGCAACGTGCGCCATGCAATTACCAGCAAGCAGATGGCCAGCGGATAGGAAACCACCACGATGCCGACGCGCCAGGGCTGCTTGTCTTTTGCGCTGGCGAGCACCGTCTCCTGCGTTGCGGTCAACGCCGCGTAGGCGATCGCGGCAATCAGGATAATCACCGCCAGCGAAAGCAACCATGAACTGAGCGAGTCATAGACCGGGAGCGTGAATAAATAAAAGCTGACCGGTTTGTTGAAAATCGGATCGGCAAGAATTGTCTGTGGCGCATGAAAGTACAGCGCAAAGTTGCGCCACTCTTCGCGCATGCCGAAACCGAATATCAAGCCCGCGATGATGGCCACGACCCAGGCAATAGGGCGGAGAAATCGCGTGGGCGAAATACTCACCGGCTGCTTATTGATGAAGACTGTGCGTGGGCCGATGTTGAAAGACGCAAACGCCCGCTCGATCAGCCAAAAGCCAGCGCGCAAAATCGCGGTGGTAAGAACGAAGAAGAGAAGGAACAGCTCGAGTTTGATCTTGAAGATGTACCAGTAGACCGCCGAATAGCCGAGCGATCCGAACCACAGCGCCGACATGTAGATCGAAAGACCGCGGGAGCCGACAAACAGAAAAAGGATAAGGGCGGCGACAATCCACACCCACCAACGACGTCGCCGTCGAGGCCGCTCAGGAGTGATGTCGATAATCTCATCATCCCGATCGAAATGAAGGGGGGTGCTCAAGCGAGGCTAGGATACTTGAACAGTTTGAAAAGGCCAATGATGAGGCTCGTTCGTCAAAAGAGAACCGGCTGCGCTCGCTGGTCGTGTAAATAGCTTGCAAAGATGTGCTCAGGTTAGCCTTGCTGAATGCGGCAATGATAAACTCTCGACAAATTTGGCGGTTGATTTAGACGATGTTGTCACCAGAAACAGTTTTGCAGGGGCGTTATCGCATCGTGCGCCAACTCGGCCAGGGTGGTATGGGAGCCGTGTACGAGGCGGTTGACCTGCGGCTGGACACAGTCGTAGCGCTGAAAGAGACGCTCTTTACCGAAGAGAGATTGCGCAAGCAGTTCGAGCGCGAGGCGCGTCTGCTGGCCCGGCTTCATCATCAGGCCCTGCCGCGTGTCAGCGATCACTTCACCGAAGGCGACGGGCAGTTTCTGGTGATGCAGTACATTCCCGGTGAGGACTTGTTTGAGATGCAGACGCGCCGGCAGGGCGCATTTCCGCAGAGCGACGTCCTGCGTTGGGCAGATCAGCTTTGCGATGCTCTCGACTATCTTCATACGCAGGATCCCCAAATCATTCATCGCGACATCAAGCCACAGAACTTGAAACTAACTTCGCGTGGGCAAGTCGTGTTGTTGGACTTTGGCTTGGCGAAAGGTTCAGCCGGGACCATGACCGCAGTAACAACCTCCGCGAGTATCTTTGGCTACACGCCGAACTATGCGCCGCTCGAGCAGGTGCAGGGACTGGGCACGGATGCCCGCAGCGACATCTACTCTCTGGGTGCCACGGTTTATCACTTACTTACGAATGTGAAACCGCCAGATGCGTTGACCCGGGCAGGAGCGATCGTTAATGGCGTGGACGATCCCTTGGCGCCCGCGGATGACGTCGCACCGCAGGTGAGCCCGGCGGTGGCGCACGTTCTGCAAGTCGCGATGTCGCAGAAGCGCGACGACAGATTTGAGTCGGCCCAGATGATGCGAGAGGCGCTGAACTCCGCAGCGACAGGTTCGCTGGGCGAAGCCGCCACAGTGCTGACTTCGGGTGCAACGACCAGACCGAACACCATCGTTCCCGCTGGGAGCGCCGGCACTAAAGTCGCGGGCCAGCACACGAAAGGTTTCGCGAGCGAAGCGCAGACTCTGCTGGCTGATGAGGCGACCAAAGTTCGCGCCGGCACAGTCACTCCGGAAACTTCGACGGTCGTCCGTCCGGCCGCGGGCGGCGGGAAGCGTTCGCGTGCGTGGATAGCAGCAGCGCTCGTGGCCCTGGTAATCGCCGGGAGCGCCGTTGGCTTTTACGTTTATCGCGCGCGCAAATCTCAGGGAAATGTGGTGGGAACGCCGACTCCGACTGACAGTCCGGTTTCGCAGCCGACTTCAGCGCCCATCGATGAAAAAGTGACGCAGACGGCGACGTCCGAAGGCAAAAATCCGGTTGCGACTTCAGGGAAATCCGAATCAGCGAAGCACGCTGCCAAGCAAACTGAAAATGCGACGACTAAGCCGACGCCGGCGAACGATGCTGTGCCTCATGATCGGCCGCCTGATCGACCGCGGGTTCCTGAGCCGCCGGCCCGTACCGATCCATTCGGGCGTCCCCCGGTGCCACAACAGTCGCCGAATGAGCCACGCGTGCGCACATTTCCGAACGGCACCACCATGGAACGAAAAGCCGACGGGACCACAATCGTCACTTTTCCGAACGGCGTGACGCGAGTCATTCCGCCAGGGGGGACACCGCCAAATCGTCGAGGCCCGCGCCCTCGGGGCACACCGCCTGAGTTTTGATGAACAGCAGTCTTCATGCCTGAGCCTAATCAATCACATTCCGAGGAATTGAAATGAACAGAGGAACTCGCAGAGTGTTGGCAGTCTTGATGCCGATCACCTTGGTGTCGCTGGTTTTATCTTCGGTGTCGATGGCTACCACGACGGTCGTCACGCCTGACCCTCCCGCGATTCGGATAACTCCACCCGCGCCGGTTTTCGATGATGGGAAACGTTTGGCTGAGTTAGCAGCGCGCCGGAAACACTTGAGCGACTCAATAGGACCGAAATCGATCCTGATTCTCTTCGGCGCTGAACCGCGCGTGTACACAAATGACGTGGATTTCCCCTTTCGGCAGGAAAACAACTTCTTCTATCTGACAAACTTGAATCAGCAGCGCGAGATTCTGGTGATCATGCCGGGCGATTCGGACTCACCCGAAATCCTTTTTCTGCCGCGACGCAACGCGAGATCGGAAACCTGGACGGGCCACATGTACAGCCCGGAAGAGGCCGCACAGCTTTCAGGGGTGAAGGAAATTTGGGAAGCGAGTGAGTTCGCTCCTTTCGTGGCCGCGTTGCAAAAGCACGAAGACTACCGTCCCAAGCCGGAGAATATTTTGCTCACGGGGGGACACCCGGCGGGTGTAACTCCCTCGAAACTTTTTGCCGCGGCCGCCAATAAGGAAGCATCGCTGTACATGCTGGCCAACTTTCCCGCGAATGGAGACAGTCGCGAATATCGACAGGAGCAGCTCTTCGCAGCAGCGTGGCCGAAAGAAGCCGGCTTCACGATTCAGAACGCCTCGCCACTCTTCGCGCAAATGCGTCTGCGGAAGTCGCCGATGGAACTCGAAATCATGCAGCACGCAATTGATATCAGCATCGAAGGGCATCAACGCGCGCAAGCGTTCGCGTCACAGGCTAAATGGGAATATGAAGTCGACGCGCAAGTCGCCTACACGTTCAAGCTGCGCAATGCTGACAATTGGGGATACCCGGATATCGTGGGCTGCGGCAAGAACGCAACCACTCTTCACTACGAAGAATCGCAGAGTCGCGTGCATCCCGGTTTACTTATGCTGATGGACGTCGGCGCTGAGTACGGACATTATTCGGCGGACGTGACGCGCACTTTTCCGGTTAACGGCAAGTTCACGAAAGAGCAGGGCGAGATTTACCAGATTGTCTACGACGCTCAGGAGGCCGCCGCCAAAGTAATCAAGCCGGGCGCCACTCTTTCACAGGTCCACAACGCCGCGACTGAGGTAATTAAAGATGGTTTGCTGAAGCTGGGACTAATAACCGATCGCAATAGCGAGCAGTATCGGGTTTGGTTCATGCATGGAACTTCGCATTGGCTGGGAATGAACGTGCACGACGTGGGCGGCGGCGCGACCCTGGAGCCGGGCATGGTGTTCACGAACGAGCCCGGCATCTATCTTCGGCCCGACGCGCTCGACAATTTGCCGAAGACGCCTGAGAACGACAGGTTCATCGCTGCGGTGCGGCCCGCATTTGAAAAGTACAAAGGCATCGGCGTGCGCATCGAAGATGACATGCTCGTCACCGACACCGGCACGAAATGGATGACGGGCGCTTTGGCGCGCAGCATTCCTGATGTCGAGGCGTTTATCGCCCAGGCTAGACGCGAAGCCGGTACCCACTGACGGCGACCATAGTTTTTGTTAGAGGCGGGCGTTTTGTTTCGAGGCCCGCCTCTCTTTTATCGGAGGAACCATATGAGCTCACTTATTCGTCAATCTTCGCTGACATTTGTTTTAATCGCGATTTGTTCTGCGGCGGCATTCGCGCAGAAACCCGACAACGAGTATCAAGTCGGCGCGATCCTCTGGACTCAGACCTCTGCCGAGAAGACCGCGCTGGCGTATCAGGCGTTCTCACTCGCGCGCCTGCGACTTGATCAGGATTTTCGGACGAACCGCAATCGCCGCGTAAAGCGCGCGGTGATCGTGGATGTTGACGAAACAGTCCTCGACAACAGTTTTTATCAGGCCAAACTTGTGAAAGAACAAAAACCCTTCGAAGCGAAAACCTGGACTGAGTGGTGCAATCGCGCGCAAGCGACGGCGCTGCCGGGTGCGGTGGAATTTTTGCGTTATGCGAATTCGCGCGGCGTGCGCGTCTTCTACATCACTAACCGCCGCGTAGCTGAAAAGGACGGGACCGCGCGAAATCTGAAAGCGTTAGGCTTCCCGGATGTCAGTGACGACACGTTGTTAGTGCGGACCGATGGCTCGAGCAAAGAGCCCCGCCGTCTGTCGGTCGCTGCGAAGTATCGCGTCGTGCTGCTGATGGGCGACAACCTCAACGATTTTGCGGAGGTATTCGAGCAGAGCAAGACAATCGACCGCCGTCTTTCTGCGGCTGAACAGAACCAGCAGCAATTTGGTGCGCGCTTTATCGTGTTGCCGAATCCGATGTACGGAGCCTGGGAAGATGCGGTCTACGGCGACGGCCGGCTGACTGAAGAACAGAAGGCTGAGAAGAGAAGGGCAGTGCTGAAAGGCTACTGACCCAGTGCAGTGTTAACCCAGGATTGTTGCGACTTCGAACATTACGTTGGGCACGATCGCTGACTGAAACTTTTCGCCGGGCCTGAGAATACTTTGCATCTGATACACGCCGGATTTCGGTTGTGAGTAATATTCCAGTCGATCTTCATGTAAGTTGAAAATCAACGCTTCCGCAATTCCGGCGCGCGCGTAAAGCGGTATCTTCACATTGCGGTCTAAAGAATATGTGCTATCCGAGACTTCGATTACCAACAAAACTTCATGCGGCCTGGGGTGTGATTCGCGATAACGGTCTGCGCGCAGTTGCAATATCGCGACGTCAGGTTGCGGCTCGGAAAAATCATCCAGCACAATCGGATTTTGAATTCTAACGATTGCCCTGCCATGTAACTGTACGGTAAGTGTTTCAGCTACAAATTCTACACACGCCGCATGACGGCTGCCGATGGGAGACATTTCAACGATTTCTCCTTCGATCAGCTCGACGCGCGCTTCGGGCGCGAAAATCCCCGATTCGCCCATACGCTCGTACTCACCGACGGTGAAGTAATGTTTTGCGAGATTTACAGCCATTGCCGTTGGGAATGTGCGGCAGTATAGCACAGGCTGAGGAGCCTACTTCTCCGACTGATGGAGACGATCGCGATCGTTATTTCTCTTTGCCGTCGCTGCCACTTCTTCTTTGATCTCGCTGTCGAGCCGCTCGCTCTTGATGTCCAGCCGGAGACGGTTGTAGACGCTCATGTACTGGTTCGCGATCCAAACCAGCGCCAGCCAGCCAATCAAATAACCGCGCCAGTCATTGAACAGCATTTTGTACTGGGTGATGGCCGCGAAGATGGCGCCGATGTAGTGACTGAAGCAGTATTCACACGTGAACAGGTAAAAGAATTTTCGTTCAAACCAGCGCCGGCAATCTTTGCTGCGCCGCTGGCAGTATTCGCGCGGCTCGCGAAAAACCTCTTCGTGCGTGACGGTCCACGCGACACACGCGACCGGAATCGCCAGCAGAAAGAGTTCGAGAATTTGGAGGCGCAACTGAGGCATCCCGTTCCTGACTCTATTTGTCGAGGGGAGTTGGAGGGTTTATTAAGGGCTCGTAACCTTGGCTTCCAGTTTAGCAAAGAATTGCGACGCCATCATTTTGGCAGCGCCCTGGATCATGCGTTGCCCCACACCGGCCATCGTGCCGCCGATCTGCATCTCGCCCGAATACTTGATCAGCGTGCCGCCATCCTTCTCTTCTAAATCGAAATCAGCGGATCCCTTCGCGAAGCCCATCGCGCCCTTGCCTTGCACGACGATCCGGTAATGTTCCGGAGGCCTCATATCTTCGAGATGCACTTCACCCTTGAAAGTACCTCTGATCGAGCCAATGCCCGCTTTCATCGTCGCCGCGTATAGATCGTCGCCGATTTTTTCGAGCGATTCACAACCGGGAATGGCGTAGCGCAGAACTTCAGGATCAATCAGCGCTGCGTAGACGCGTTCGCGCGGGGCTTTGATTTCGTGAGTGGCTTCAATGTTCATCAGAAAATGTTATCCGCAGATTATGCAGATTGTGGCAGAAGCCCGCGCGTGAGCAAGGGCGCAGTTTCGATAGTTGCCCTCCCTTATGGTCGGGCTTCTGACACGCTCATGGGTAATCTGCGGATTCTATCCGGCTCTTCCAACCGCTGCCGCAATTGCCCGCCGCGTGTAAACGGCGGCGAGGTGTCGGCGATATTCTTCTGACGCAAAGACATCTCCATTCACATCCACGCCCTCGGTCGCCCGGGCTGACGCTGTACCAATCATGTCTTCATTCAGATTCGCCCCGGTCAGAGAACTTTCGACTCCCGATGCGCGATACGCTTTTGAAGACACACCCGTGATCCCGATGCCGGCGGAGTTACATTGTCCACCGCCGTTGAACGAGAGGCTTGCCGCAACCCCCACGACCGCGAATCCGGAAGCGGGATGCGGCATCTTCACGTACGCATGACCGGTTGAACCTGGCGACTTGTGGATGCGAATTTCACGCAGAATCTCGCCGGGCTCGAGCGCCGTAGTCAATAGATCGACAAAGAAATCGTCGGCTTTGATTGTGCGTTCACCATTCTTGCTGACAGCCACCAGATCCGCATTCAGCGCGAGCATCGCGGCAGGCCAGTCGCCGGCGGGATCCGAGTGCGCAATGCTGCCGCCGATGGTGCCTTTGTTGCGCACCTGCAGGTCACCGATGTGCGAGGCGCACTCTGGCAGCAGCGGACAAATCTTCTTGAGCAGGTCGGACGCTTCGATTTGATAATGCGTCGTCATCGCCCCGATGCGAATCTGGCCGGCGTCTTCGCGAATGTACGAGAGGTCTTTAATCCGCGCGATGTCCACCAGCATCGACGGCATCGCGAGACGCAGTTTCATCGCCGGTATTAGACTGTGGCCACCCGCGAGAATCTTCGCATCTTCGTTTTGCGCGAGCAGATTCAGTGCTTCATCGATTGAGTTAGCGCGTTTGTAGTCGAACGATGCTGGAATCATGTTTCTCCTTCCTGGGAGCGCGGACGTCCTCGTCCGCATTACGTCTCATTCACGCAGGATGCGGACGAGGACGTCCGCGCTCCCAGTTACGCGTTGATGATCTTCCAAACGTTTTCCGGCCGAATCGGCATATCGAGGTGTATCACTCCATAAGGTGACAACGCATCGACGACCGCGTTCACGATGGCGGGCGTAGCGCCGATGGTACCCGCTTCACCCACGCCTTTTACGCCGAGCGGATTAACCGGCGAAGGCGTTTCGGTGCGATCAGTTTCAAACCACGGCATCTGCGAAGCTTTGGGCAGCGCGTAATCCATCAACTCGCCGGTGACCAGCTGTCCCTGATCGTCGTAGACGACTTCTTCGTACAGAGCTTGTCCAATTGATTGCACGATGCCGCCGTGAACCTGACCGTCAACCAGCAGTGGATTGATGACTTTGCCGCAATCGTCAACCGCAACATATTTCACGATCCTCGTCTCGCCGGTCTCTTTGTCGATTTCCACGACACAGACATGCGTGCCGAATGGGAAGGTGAAGTTCTTCGGCTCGAAGAAATAAGTTGCCGACAGTCCCGGCTCTGTGTCCGGCGGAATTTCTTTGGCGATGTGGGCCGCCAAAGCAATTTCCTGGATCGTCAGTTTCGAACGTCCGTTTGACGGAACCGGAACTTCATTTAAAGCTCCCCCCGGCCCTTCGCCGACCGGAACGACAGGTTCAGACTTTCCCATCGCAGCGGCTGCGGCAGCTTCTTCTTTCGAATAGCAGCCTGCTTCGAATTTCAGACGGGATGCATCGCACTGCATCATGTGTGCCGCGATCTTCTCCGCTTTCTCTTTCAGTTTTTGGATTGCGATGAAAACAGCCGTCCCACCCACCGCCGTGGCGCGACTGCCGAAGGTGCCGATGCCGTATTGCACCACGCCCGTGTCGCCGTGAATGACGGTGATATCGTTGAGGTCCACGCCAAGTTCATCTGCCGCAATTTGCGCGAACGAAGTTTCCTGTCCCTGCCCATGTGGTGATGCGCCGGTCAGAATCGTAACTTTTCCCGTCGGCTCAATGCGCACCGTCGCGCTCTCCCACCCGCCCGCCGGCATCGCTTGCGACGGGCCCAACGCGCAAATCTCAACGTAGCTCGACAAGCCGATACCGATGAGTTTGCCGTTGTCGCGCGATTTCTTCTGCTCTTCACGCAGCTTTTGATAGCCGGAAAGATCGAGCGCCTTCTTCAGCGCAGCTTCGTAATCGCCGCTGTCGTAATCCAAACCGGTGGCGGTGTGGAATGGAAATTCATCCGACGTCGGAAAGTTCTTACGACGAACTTCTACCGGATCGAGATTAAGTTCACGCGCAATAACGTCCATGACCCGCTCGACCACATAAGTCGCTTCCGGGCGTCCCGCACCGCGATACGCGTCGGTGGACATCTTGTTGGTGAAGACGCCGGTGACGTTCATCTGAATTGCCGGAATCCGGTAAGCGCCGCTCAACATCAGACCGGTCAAGGTAGGAATCGCCGGCGTTAATAGTTGATGATAAGCGCCGAGATCGGCGATCACGTTGTAACGAAGACCGGTGATCGTGCCGTCATTCTTCACGCCGACTTCGATGGTGCCGGCTTGTGCGCGGCCATGAATCGTCGCCTGCATGTTCTCGCGTCGCGACTCGATCCATTTCACCGGCTTGCCGAGCTGCATTGAAATCCAACCGAGCAGTGCCTCTTCCGCATAGACATTTAGCTTCGATCCAAATCCGCCGCCTACTTCGGGCGTAATCACACGCAGTTTGTTCTCGGGAATTCCGATCATCAACGCGAGTTGCGTGCGCAGCAGATGCGGAATCTGCGTCGAAGACCAGACGGTGAGTTCTTCTTCGCCCGGAAAGTATCTGGCGAGCACGCCGCGCGGCTCCATCGCGACCGGCGCGAGCCTTTGATGAATCATCTTTTGGGTGACGATTCGATCAGCAGCTTTCATCGCCGCTTCGATATCGCCTTCGCCTGAGGTCAGCTTGTAAGCGATGTTGTCGCCAAAGTGTTCGTGAATCACCGGAGTAGCAGGTACTCCGTCGACCACGTGGACGACCGCAGGGAGTTCCTCAACGTCGACACCCACTAGATCGACCGCGTCACGCGCGGCGTATTTATCTGTGGCTACAATTGCCGCGATCGGATGACCGACAAACAGAGCCTTGTCGGTCGCGAGCACGCGATAATCGGGCACTTTCAAATCGGGCAGGGCAGCGGCGCAGGGAACTGGCCCAATCTTCGAGGCGATGTCTTTGCCGGTATAGACGGCCACGACGCCCGGCGCGCCAGCCGCTGCACTTGTGTCGATGCTTTTGATGCGCGCGTGCGCATACATCGATCGGACGAAGGCGACGTGCAGCGTGTCAGGCAAGCGGATGTCATCGACATAATGAGCGAGACCTTTGATCAAGCGCGGGTCTTCAGTTCGCTTAACTCTTTTGCCGATATATTTTTCAGCCATGATTACGCGCTCGCTTTCTTCGCGGCGTACTCGACCGCTTCAACGATGTGCTGATAGCCGGTACAGCGGCAGAGATTGCCTTCCAGGCCATGTCGAATCTCTTCCCGGGAGGCGTTGGGATTTCGATCGACAATTTGCGTCGCTGTCATGATCATTCCCGGCGTGCAGTAACCGCATTGCAAGCCGTGGCATTCCCAGAAACCTTCCTGCACCGGGTGCAGATTGCCGTTCGCGGCCAGACCTTCGATGGTCGTGATGTTCGCACCGTCAGCTTGTACTGCGAACACGGTGCATGATTTCACCGCTTGCCCATCGAGCAGCACGGTGCACGCGCCGCAGATCGAAGTTTCACAGCCGACGTGCGTCCCGGTCAGCCCCAGCACATCGCGCAGATAATGCACCAGGAGCATGCGTGGCTCGACTTCCGATGTATTATCGACACCATTAACGTTGATACTGATAGCTTGCTTCATCCGTAGCTACCTCAGTTCGATTGAATTGTTTGAGAGGGAAACTGCGTCAGGTTTTCTATGCCAGTTTGCTTGGAAAGTCAATTGAGAAGTATTGCGAGGAGCAAAAACAAAAAGGCGGACCGCAGCCCGCCCATAGAGTTCATTCGCGACCAACGCTTAGCTCTTTTTCTTGCTCTGCTTGATCTGTTCGTCAACTCGTTTCTTCGCGGCCTTTGCTTCATCATCGGTCAAGCCGAGGTTGCGCAACGTCTTGCCAATGCTGTCACCGTTGGCCAATCCCGCCAGAATCGCGTCTCGAGTGATTGCCGGATTTCGCCGTCCAAGGTTCTGCCCCAGCCGCGTCGCGGCCACGTAGTTACCAAACGTTAGATTCGGATTTGTCTGCAACGCCGTTTGATAGCCCGCGCGCAGAGCATTCGCGTTGACATGCATGTCGCTCGCGATATTTGGATGATTTCTTAGATCGTTGTCGGCGCTGTGCAGATTCTGACTTGCCACGCGCGCCCGCTCCAATCCGGCATCTGATCGACCGTTCGAACGAGTCGACGCATTACCGCGGCCTTCATCGGAACGTCCCATCGATGCGTCGGAAGAACGACCCAGGCCTCGATCCACGCCCACGCCGCTGGGCGGCCCACCGGGCGATGCGCCGCGACCCCCGCCGCCGCCACCGTGACCTCGACCCTGTGCGCTCGCGCCGTTTGTGAAGGCGAATGCGAGTGCGACTCCGACAAAAATTGCAGAGAACAAAATTCTTTTCATGAGTGATATTCCTTCCCGATTGTTACCACGCGCTGAGGAGAGATCGAAACGCCTGGCGACTGATATGGGTGACAAGGATTAGCTTAGCGGGGAGGTTACCGGCGATCCGCACAAATTCCTTCGCCTTTACTTGCGACTGGGTTGCAGAGCGCCGGTCTTTACGAATGCGTGCCTAAAATTACACGGTAGCTTTGTGAATCTGCCGTTTCAGGCGGTGAATGGAGCGGCGGGCACGTTTGAGCTGCGCATGGTCGTGCGCGCTGAGTGCGTCGTCCCGCTTCTTCTTCCATTCTTTGATACGTGATTTCACCGCGGCTTTATCGATCCCGACCACCTCGTGGTGCTCGTGAATATCGATATTCAAAGCTTTGCACATCGCCACGACAAGGTGTTCTTTATTCAGTTGGGTGTAACCCTGTAACGCTTCGTGATCGATGTCTTTCGCGATGTCACGCAGTTCCGCGAGGGTCTTATGTTTCAGTTCCTGATGTGTGTAAGCCATATCTTCCTCTCGAAAAATGATTGCAGCCCTTAGGCCAGCGCCTTTTGCAATGAGCGTCCCGTTAGCCAGGGAATTATTAGCAGAATAAAGTAGCCAAGCCAAACCGTCAGCGATGCGAAGTATCCGTAACCTGCTTTCAACAGCAGCGCCAGCATAAGCAGATCCAAAATAAAGTTCGTTACGGCAAACACAATCCCAACTTTGAAACCGTCGGCCGCCGGATTGGAATTGCGATATAAACAAATTCGCGCGAACAGATACGTGACTGGTATCCAGATGAGCAAGATCGGAAAGCTGATCGCCGGATTCGCCGAAACAAACGGAATAGGCGGCGTTCCCTTCAGGGCCGGCGTCATGAAAACGAAGCTGCCCCAGACAAAACCAATGATCCAGATTAGAATGGCAAAGCCGAACGCTTTCAAGATGTTTAGCACCATGTGACGTGCGAAATATCACGTTCGCGATGCGATGTCGAGCGAGGCAACAAAGGCCTTGCGCAAGAGTCGGTCAGTGCTCTGAAGGACGTCCCGCATTGTCGCGGAGCGACGGCTTGAATTTAGCCCGGCCTTTCAAGGCCGGGTTCGAAGAAGAAAGCCAACCGCGTCGCGTCAGCGACGATTGAGTGAAACTTTCAGTCGTCGCTAACGCGACGATGTTTGGTAGCGCGGGTTGTCCCGGCCTTGAAAGGCCGGGCTAAATTCAAGCCGCCGCTACGCGGCGAAGACTAAGGGATCAGAGATCTCGCAATGTGAGACTCTTTGGGCAAAGCCAGACACAAATGAAGAAGATTATTTTTCGATCTCTGGTGCTGATTGTGACAGTGCTGCTCGGTGCGGTCCTTTACGATTTGTACTATCCACGCACGGCGAAGATGCGCGAGTTCGATCCGGACGAAGTGGCGCGTCTGGAAACCGCGATGTGGCGCTCGTATTACGATAAAAAACAGGTGCAACTTTTCAATCAGTTGTCAGAGCTGCTGCGAACGCAATATCACATGCCGCTGGTGCGCTCGAACCAGGTCGCTTACTACGCCGCGAACGCAGCCTTCACGTTCAAAGAAGGAAAAACTGATCAGGATTACGAAAAGGCGATACCCGACTTGGTTAAGTTCTATGGCGCGATTCGTAAGATGAGCGACATTCCGTTTGATGTCGATCGGGTGGCGCGGCTGGAACTGCAATGGTGGATCATTCATCGCGAACGTTGGAAACGACAGGCGGACGACTTGCCCAAGGCACTGTCGGAGCTTCAGGCCGCGATTTACAGCGTTCCGGTTGAAAAGGTTATGGAACATGGCCGATTGCGTGCAGAAGCGATGAAGATTCGGGATACGAAAGCCGACGAGGGCCGGGCTATGACTGAGGAGGATTGGTCGAAGATTAACGAGCTACTCAAACACTCGTGGCGTTCGCTGGCTGAAGCCGTGAAGAGCTCACCTAACGCGACACCGAATAACCGAGCAGGCGATTCCCGCTAGCCGAAAAAAGTATTTGCACGACTTCGTCCGTCACGAAGCGCTCATCCAGATCTTTAATTCGAATGGCGCGATCAGAGGCGCCGGTGTGAATGTTGACGCCCGCCAGGCCATTTCCCTCCACGCCTTTCAGATCCGTGTAGAAGTACATCCAATCCCCGCGCAAAGCTGCCAGCCGTTCGCGATGCCAAAGAAACTTCGACAACCTCTCGAGTTGATTTGCCGGATCGAGGCGATCCAACAAGCGGTCTTCGATGTTCGCAGCGCGTTTTTGCGCAAAGCGATCGCGCGTCCCCATGTTCGGACGAGAAATACGCGCCGCAACTCCAAAAGCTCGAAAATCCCGACCTGTCCGGATGCCGTATGAACGGGCGGAATTCGTCGCGAGGCTTTGCAGATTCGAGAATGATGAACGACCCGCGAGACCGGACCAACTCAACGATGAAAGTCCGCGCGCGATCTGCACGCCACGGAAAGCTGTCGTGGCCGTGCCGCCATAACGAAAATAGAGCGACGCCGCGCGCGCGGCAATGGCTCCGATCGTGCGCAGCAAACCGCGGCCTGGCGGCGGATAATGGGCGCGCCACATCTCGCGTCCCGAAACGTAGTCGAAGGCAGCAATATCTTCACGGCCGCCGATAATCACTTCGTTCTGATTGTTTAAGAGCGCAAAAGCTGCGTCTTTGATCTTGTGCGGCGCATGACTGCGCCGCTTTCCCGTCGCGGTATCGATCGAAACCAGATCGTCACGATCGGCGATGACAATTGTGTTGGACTCAGGCAGCGCAATGTTCGTGATGCCTTTGTCGGCGCCCTTGTAACGCCAAAGCACCTTACCGGTGCGCGCATCTATCGCGGCCACGCCATAGGGTCCGCGCTCGACCGTCTCGCCATCTTTCAAGCGCGTGAATTGGCCGCCCATGCGCGCGTAAAGAACTCTTCCGTCGAGCAGTAGTTCGGGCGTCAAGCCGATGTCTTTCGCTTCCCATTCAACCTCGCCGTTGTCCCGCCGGATCGCCCGCACATGACCGCGTCCCGAAGTGTAGATAAATGCCTCGTCAACGACCGGCGCAGCTTCGGTAAGTGCGAAGCCGCTTTCGTTGACTTTGAATTTTTCGCGGGTGCGCTCTTTCCCGGTGCGCGCGTCAAACGAAGTCGCCCCTTCGTAGAACAGGTAGAGACGTTCGCTGACGAACATCGGCGGGTAGTAATTGTCGAGCGTGAATTCAACGTCGTCGCCGCCGGTCCAACGTGACGGCATCATCTCGATGTCGCTGCCGATTTCCTTTTTCCAAATCTCATCGCCGGTGGAAAGGTCGAGCACGTGCACCATCGGCTTACGTTTCAGGTTGTCGCTCGATTTGCCTTTTGCATCTTTCACGAGCACGACGGCGAGCAGGTTGCTGTCGATGTCCACAGCCATCTGCATCACCGCGCCTTTTAACTTGTCGCTCTGCCAAGTCGTTTCGCCGGAAAGAACGTCGGTCGCTTCGATGCGTGTCTTCTGATCTTTTTCAAAGCTCACCAAAACCAAATCCGTGCCGGGTACGGGCGCGACGTCGTTTTCATCCAGCGACGCGTTTTTGCGCCGCCACAGAATGTCGCCCGTAGCGCTATCAACTGCGTACAGAGATTTCTTTGTGCCAACGACGATTGCGCCAATGTCGGTCGGTTGATAGAAGCGCACTGTATCGTCAAGTTTCGCGCTCCACGTCTGGGCAGAGACCGTGATCATTACGAACGCGCTGAAAATGAGACAAGCGAGGGTAAAGAATATTGTCCGAATCACGGTCATGCTCCGAAGTAGAGGAGAGATGTTAGTGTTGGGGTTGTACGTTGCCGCCGATTCTCGCGAGTTTGCCCAAATTTGCGATGCCGCATTTTTTTGTCCGCGTTCGCGGACGAGTGCGAATTTCCTTTTTTTAGCCAAAGCAGCAGCGCAGCGTCACAGCCGCACTTCGAGCTTCTCGCGCTGTTCAGTGTCGCAAACCAATTCGACTGACCCCCACTCGTTAAGCCACAACCCGAGCAGACGCACATTCAAGGTATAGGATTGCAGCACTTGCACGCCTAAATTGATCTGTTCGATATGTTCTTCGCGGTTCGAGTGGTTCGCCGCGCAGTCGTGATGACCACACAAGGCGACGACGGGAGACTCATGATACTTAACCGAGAAACTGACCTTGCGAATGATTTCATCAACCACATAGGTTGTTTCCGAACTCAGTACTTTGTCAGGCCCCGGCTCGGTGATCAGATCGACGTATTCGCAGTTCGCGTGGAGCTTCATCCAGTCAGCGACCGGCTGCTGGACGCGTCCGTCAATGCAGGTGATGGCGGTGGCGAATTTATGACGAGGCATCTGAGAAGAGATTACGGCTTTTCAGAATTGATTTTGTCGATCGCACGGTCGATCTCAGGCATCAACTTCTGACGGAGCCTGCGCACGAGATCATCCGCTTGCCGCACGTCCTCTTCCAGTCGCATATGCGCCGACGCTGCCACGTTCAGAAGATTCTCCTGGCCTTTGCGTTCGTTCTCCAAAACACGCCGCCGGTTGTCGCGCAATTCGGCGGTGCGCGTCGTGCCGTAGGGATTGAGAGTACGCTCAATGTTCTCGGGGCGCATGTCCTCATCAATTTGGGCGATACGCGTTCGGTACGCGGTTTCCTTCTCGATTAATTCGAGAAGCTGTCGCCGCAAAAGTTCCGCGCGCTGCTCGGCCTGCGTTAGCAACGCCAGCCGCCCAGAGATTCTGTTTTCATTTTCGGCTTCAGCTTCTTTTGCCTTTGCGTAAAGCGGCAGGAACTTGTCCGAAATGTCGCCCAGGGTCGCATCGAGAGACTGCACCGCGTGACGTAACAGGCCCAGTTGGGTGGCGACGGGTTCAGTTGAGCCATCATTGATTGGATTCGGCTTCGACGTCGTTTGGCCGGCGGCGGTTACGACGAGCACAAAAATCGAAAACAAGAGAGCAAAATAATTCATGCGGATTGTCATCGCATCTCTCTCCTTTCAGTGGACGTGTGGTTGCTCGAGAGATTATGCGTCATTCCGGGAAAGTCAGCTACTTGTTCCGATGTTCAACTGCGGGCAGTTCTTGCTGGAGCAGCGGCGCGACGGCAATACGATCGCGGCCCTCGTTCTTTGCCACGTACAGGGCTTTATCACTTGCGGCGTATAACGTTCGTTCGGAATCCGCGTGCTCAGGACAAGCGGCCACTCCAATGCTAACCGTGATGTGTCCCACGCCTTCGATGTCCTGCTGCCTCAGCACCTCGTGCAGTCGTTTCGCCGCCAGCTCACCTCGGGTGGCATCTACGTTGGCGCAGAGCAGGGCAAATTCTTCGCCGCCTAACCTGGCCGCAATGTCGTTATCGCGACAAACTTTGGACAGAGTCTCCGCGATGTCTCGCAGCACGCGGTCACCCGCGGGATGCCCATACGTGTCATTGATCTTTTTCATGTGATCGATGTCGAGCAGCAGCAAGGCGCACGGCGTTCCATACCGGCGCCACCTTTCCAGCTCGCGCGATAACGCGACGCGAAAGCGCCTCCGGTTTGCCAGCCCCGTCAACGTGTCGAGGTCAGCTTCGCCGCGAAGCTGATTCATCCGCCGGCGCGATTTGATCAATTGTTTCGCGCGCAGTGTCAGCAGCTCGAATTGTTCCGGAAGCTGGAAGTAATCTGCCGCACCCGCGGTCATCGCAGCCTGTCTCAATCCCAGCGTCGCAGGTTTCTCACCCACGACAATGAAAGGCAAATCATCGTCACCCTGATTGAAAATCCGTGCCAACTCGTCGATCGACAGTCCGCGAATCCTGGTGTTCGCAATGATCAGATGCGGCCGAGCGCGGCTTAGCAAAACCGGCGTGGCGGCGGCGGTCGACGTACCGACGACTTGGAAGCCTGAAGACTCCAACAAAGATGCGAGTTCAGAGTCTGGCTCGTCGGCGATGATCAGAACCCGTCTCTGATCCGCAGAGTATCTTTCGGCGGTTGCCTTTTTCTGTATTGCCTTCACGATGACGTTACGGGGGGCCTAGCCGGTTTGATGAAGCAACTGGCGGTTTAGTTGACGGAAGGTGTCAGCTATTTCGCGAAGAAACCAGGATCCATTAGATACCAATTCACCAGCCCTGCTAACAAGCCAATGCCGAAGACCAGCAACACGAGGACTTTGTCCTTTGTCGTCTCGGGCTTTCCCGCTTTGCCAGGGAACAGCAGCATGAAAAGTCCACCGACGATTCCCACCGGGCCGAATGCCGCGAGTTTGAATGGATAACGACCTTCACTAAGCAATTGGTGCCACCCGAGGTAAGTAAGACCAGCGAAGATTAAGATGATCACCAATGCGAAGATGCGAGTTTTCATTTCTTTAGTGCACTCAGAAACTCCGTGATATCTGATTCTTTCGTGGCCCAGGAAGTTACCAGCCGCACGACCGATCGTTCCTCATCGAATTTTTCCCAGAAATGAAATCCGTAGTCCTTTTGCAGCCGCTCGATTAGCTCGTTCGGAAAAATCGGAAACACCTGATTCGTCAGGGCATCGACCAGGAGTTGATAGCCGCACTCTTTGATACCGGCAGCCAACTGTTGCGCCAGAAGATTCGCGTGACGCGCAATATCGAAATACAACTCGTCACGGAACAGTTCCTGAAACTGCAGGCTGACGGCGCGTCCTTTGGCGAGCAGGCCGCCGCGCTGTCGCAGATTGAAGCGAAAGTGATCTTTGAGCCGCGGATTGACGATGACTATCGCCTCTCCAATCAGCGCCCCGTTCTTCGTGCCGCCGATATAGAACACATCGACCAGAGTCGCAAACTTTGGTGGATCTAAATCTCCGTTCTTCGCGGTCAACCCTGCCCCCAATCGCGCGCCGTCGACAAACAGATAGAGATCATGCTCCTTGCACTTCTCGGATAACGCGGTTAGCTCCGCAGTCGTGTAAACGGTACCGAGTTCCGTCGATTGCGAAATATACACAGCCCTCGGAAGAACCATCTGATCGAAATCGTGCATCTCTACCATGTCCTGGATTTCATGCGGTCGTACTTTCCCATCCTGGCCCTTCACCGCATTTATCTTGTGACCGGTTGCCTCGATCGAGCCGGTTTCATGCGTATTGATGTGACCCGACTCCGCGGCAATCACTGATTCCCACGGCTTCAACATCGCCGACAGCACGCAAAGATTTGCTTGCGTGCCGCTCGCCACGAAGTGAACATCAGCTTCCGGACTACCAAATTTCTCTCGAATCAGCCTGGTCGCTTCAACGGCGAACGAATCCATCACATAGCCGGGTTCCTGCTGCAGGTTGGTCCGCTGCAGTGCTTCCAAAATGCGCGGATGCGCCCCTTCGGAATAGTCGTCAAAGAAAAGATGTTTCAAGGTCATAATGAGTTTAGCGATTCAGCATTATCGGGTAACGTAAGCGGCCCCAATTATTCCGAGATGCGTAAACATGTGCGCAATGATTGATGCTTCGAGCCCTTTTCGCCAGTAGAGGTAGCCGGCTATCAGTCCAAATATTGAATTAGCTGTGACGATGTAGAGTCCGATTGGGAGCGAAATGCTGCCGAGCGCCGCTGCTATAGGCAAATGGCCTATGCCAAAGACAATAGATGATATTAGGATCGCGCCAATAAAATATCTTGTGTCCGGTCTCCCATTGCCATGTTGGAAAAGTTTCCAGCCCGCCCAAACCAGGAGCGTCAGCAAACCCCATCTCAGAAGGACTTCTTCCGTAATGCCGCCAGAGAGTAATCGAGTCGGGATGGGAAGCAAACGATTGAACTGCTCGGCGCGAGCGACAAATTCCGGTGGTAATATTGATCTTGCCACAATCCAGCTTGAAACCACGGCCGCGGCGCCGATTACTCCACCAACCACGCCGGAAATGATCTGCGGGCGCAGTGCTGCGATGAAACTGTCGCGGCGCGCAAGAGCCTCGAACGCCGGAGCTGAGAGTCTAACTTTCTCCGTTAGCAAAACTCCGACCCAGGCCGCTGCACCCAAAATCACCGTCGGCTGGATTAGACTTACGAGTTTGATTAACCATGGCGACATCGGCAGGGGCTTTCCGGCGGCAACGGGCAAGACCGCTACAAGCGCGTTTAGGTCAATCAAAACTGTCGAAAGAACACCGATGAATCCAGCGAGGAAAACGATTCCGAATAAACGCGTGCGGTAGGTCATCTATTCGCGTCGTCCTTGACCCTCGTCAGAGGCAAGCCCTTGAAGTTGCCACGGACGGGGAAGGGCGGCAATCCTGAGGTGTTCTTTCCCGATACCACGTTCTTGCACTGCGTCACTTTAAGGAGAAAGTTGCCGTCAAGCCTGTCACCGCGCGCGGTAGTATTGAAATAGCCGACGCCCGGGTCCGCGTGCCGGCAGCTGAATATATGACTACCGCCGCCGTATGAAATTGGAAACACCAATCGCGTACCTTCTGTAACTCGGCCTTTGCCGTCGCTCTCGATTATCAGATCCCAACCGCCGTCAGCAGCGAGTTCGAAGTGTTGGGGCGTGACTGTAGCGAATTTCACGCCCGGGCTTGTCTGCCTCAGCCGCAAGTCCGGGTCTCTATCTCCGAAGACGGCGCGAGGTACTTCCCACGGCGCACGGAGAGAGAGGATAGGCTTCTCAACCTGCATGACGAATGATCCATCCGGCGCGCCCGCAAGACTCAAGGTATTCATCTGGTTGCTTCGCCATTTCAGGAATAGCAGAACGACGACGCCGGCCAACAACGCCAGCCCAATGACGATCAGTGGTTTCTTCTTGCCAGGCATCTCTCAGGCGATTCTTAATTGGCGGCGTTACGGTACCAACTCTAGTTGACTTCTAATTTAACGCGCAAAAATGCCCGACTGAAGTCGGTACTCTAACGCCGGTCATCTGAAATTCCTTATGTGCTCTTGAAGGGTTGACCGGATCGTTCTTATTTTTTCGGACGGCCGAAGAACAAGATATAGCCGTCTGCATCCCTGATTTCAAATCCTCGCAAACCGTCATGCGTGTCCTTCAGTGGCTCAAAGAATTGGACATCGCGCGAAGCAAATTCGGCCGCCAGGGCATCAGGATCAGGAACGGAAACGAATGCGTCCCATTTGGCGATGCCTTGTTTGATGTCGCGCGCGCAGTTCGGCACTGGAGCGACGCCAATGGCTTTCATCAGGATCTGCGCACCGCCCCGGCGCACGATGCCAAAGAAGATATCGTCAGGTTCCGGTCCCTCGAAAGTGATCTCAAATCCCAGCCGGTCCCGGTAAAACGCCAGCGATGACGGCACGTCGCTGACGATAAAGAAGGGCGAGATGCCGGAAATCTCTGGTTGGGTCATGTCGGCTCCTCAGTGCCTTTGGCTCGGCGTCCAACGATGTGTTATGCGGCGCGTACCTCGATAAATTCGACACTGGATGAGGGAGCCGGAACAACGGTGGTCTCGAGGGGTCCGATCCATAATTCATACCACCCCCTGGCTCTTAGGAATCAGCACGCTAACTACTCATTATCCGTCAGTTCTAATTCATAATACCGCACTGGACGGACAAATCGTGCAGATAGGCCGGGGCCTGATTCACTCGTAGCTCAACGCTTCGACTGCATCCTGGCGGGCGGCGCGCAGCGCAGGATAGAGTGCGCCGATGGAGCCGCCGATCAATCCGACGATCAGGGAAATCGCAATCCATTTTGGCTCGATGTCCACGATCAGAGACGTGGACCGCATGACGGTCGCGCGCAGCAGCAGGGTGAGCACGACGCCGATAAAAACGCCGAGTACGCTGACCAAAATGGCTTCCTGTTCGATGACCCAGGCGATGGATGCTTTCGACATGCCGAGCGATTTCAGAATGCCGATTTGCCGAGTGCGTTCGGTGACGGTGGTATACATCGCCAAAAGGATCACCAGCATGCTGATGGTGGCAGCGACGCCGATCACGACTTTCAGAAAGACGTTCAGCGCCGGCAGGCTCGACATGTAAATCTCCGGCAGGTCACGCGTGAAGATGATTTGATCGTCGGGGAATGCTTCCTTGATGCGGGCGGCGACCTCGTCCTGCTGCGCCGGATTTTCGCAGGCGATGAGGATTGCGTTGCAGCGATTCTCACTGCCAACCTGGTCCTGCATCGTGCCCAAAGGAATTTTCAGGCGGCCGCCGCCGGGAGGTTCGTAAATGCCGACGATTTGAAACGGCCGTTCGTAAAGCATGATGGTCGAACCAACTTCAACCTGATGTTCGTTCTTCCACGCGGCATCGACAATCACTTCGTCACCTTTGTCGAGCTTGCGGCCTTCGCGAATCGTCAGGCCGGTGAGCGCGGCGTACTCATCAAACCGAATTCCCTCGATCAGCCGCGAGCCAAAGCCGCTGTCGCTGCGATCCAGACCCTGACCGATCGGCACCGCCATGCGCACACCCGCGATACGTTTAATCTCACCTGCGTGCGCCACCGGAATGGTGAATGATTGCGCGCCGCTGAGGCCGATGGTCCCGGCCGGGCGCAGGAGAATTTCTGCGTTAATGTTCGCCTCGCGCCGGCCACGCTCGCGCAACATTCCGTGTGCGAGTCCCACCGTAAAGACGACGAGCAGAACGCCGAGCGCAATTCCTGCGATGCTGACCGCAGTGCGCGCGGGCCGATGCGCAATGTTGGAAAGCACAAGACTGTCGGCGAGTTTCTGCAGGCGCGGACTGCGATGCAAAAGGCTGGCCCACGCATTGGGCACCGCGCGCCAGGTCAAAACGAAAACACCGATCACCGTCCAGAAAATGATGGCCGCTTTGCGCACAATGGCCAGCGCCAGACCGATGGCGGTGGTATAGCCCAGCGTCCTCAGAATGATGCCGTTGCCGGTTTCATAGACGCCGATCGTGCCGGGCACAAAGCCAAACGCGAAGTTAATTACTTTGGTCAAGGACTCAATGATGTAAGCCGCGCCGGCTGTCGAGGTGTAACCCAGCAGCCGCAGCGTCACTAAAACTTCGACGACGCTGCTGACGTGAGAAGCGATATCGAGGGCGCACATCGTCAAGAAGGCCCCACGTCGTCGCTTGAAAAACGCATAGACAGTCAGCTCGACCCGATAGATATGATGTCTTTGGGTGCGCAAGAAGCGCGGGCGAAAGCCTTTGCGCGCGAGTTTGTCGATCAGGGCGGTGATCAAAGTTGCGCGGCGACGGGTGGCGAGCACGGTCGCAACCAGGCCCAGGAAAGCAATCGCCGCAATTACGATCAGCAGTTCGCGCGCGACCGGGGGCACAGCATACGCGAACAGCATTAGCAACGCGCCGCCGAAAATCATCAACACGACTGACAAGTTGTAGAGCAGATTATCGACGACCAGCGCCGGCACGCCGTGCACCAGCGGCACGCGCTTGCGCAGGAGGGCGATCTTGGTCGGCTCGCCCAACAGCGGACCAGCGAAAGTGAGAAAGCTCATGGATTCGCCGCCGAGTCTGGCGGCAAATGCCTGCATGAAACTGAAACGACGATGTTCGGCAGGCACCGAAATGCGCATCGAGATGGTGCGCAGCACGTGACGCAGGCCGTTCAGCGCGACAATGATGAAAAACCCGAACCCGACGCGACTCAACGCGGTGAAGATCGGCTGCACGCCAACGCGCTTCACGACATACCACAGCAGCAGCGCGCCGAGAATGAAGGCGACGGCCTGTCCCCACGCGACCAGGCGTTTGTTACGAGCGGATTTGGTTGAATCGGTCATTGACTATGCGCTGCGCCAGACTGCTGACCCGTAATCTCAGTTATCACGCGCCCCGGAAACTTAATGAACCCACGCTTCACCAGATTCTCTGCGGGCGTGCTGTCACTCTGAAGATTTCCCGTCAACGCCAGAATCGTGGGCACCACGCTCAAACTGTCGTACGGATCAGTCACCGCTAATCCGCGCGGCACGCCATCGCCGGCCAGCATGAAAGTCGCGTGCGTCGAAATCCGAAAGAACGATCCATGATTGCCGCCGGGATTAAAACCGCGCACGTCGAAATTCCAATGATTGTTCGCGAAAATCTGCAGGTCAGTCTCGGCTAAATGTCTTTGGCGGCGGCGCAGACTGCGCAGCAGCCGTTCGTCTTCAGAAATGCCTTTAGCATTGACGTCGGTGGCCGGCGCCACGAATTGCATAAACTGCTCGTGCAGCCCAATCAGCCCGTTAGAGTATTGCGTCTTATGCAGTGCGCGCAACCATTCGACGTCGGTGTGCCAATCATTGAGCCACTTAGTGCGATCGCCTTCAGGCGTTTCCAGGCGCGCATCTTCCAGAATTTTCAGCGGCAGATCGGATTGCCAATTAATACGGTCGAAATGGATTGTGCCGCTCGCGTCCTGGGTCAGATTGGCGATCGGCAGATATCGCAACTGCAGTTGTCCGTTTGCTTCGCCGCGCGCGAGCAAGAGCGCCTGACGCTCGGGACCCGCGTACAGCCAAATCACATCGTCATCCGGCTGAGCCTCGGGCGGCAGCAGCGCCGCGATCGCTTCACGCGGAATTCGCGTTGCCAGAAAATCCACCGGCTGGTTCGAGATACCCGGCTGAACGTTGTTCCTGACTGTTTGTCGCTTGAGCAGATCGTAATAGTTTAGGCGCACGAACGTGCGATCGAGATCGAGCGAACCATCGCCATTCAAAACCAGACCTGAAGGACCGAGGCCGACGATATAGTTTTGCAGCGCATAGACGGTGTTGCGCTGGCCCATCGAACTCCTGGGGATGAATTCCGGAATCTGGAGTTTTGCCGGCTGCAGGGTATCGGGATTCAAAGCCAACAGAGCGCGCATGGTGGCGATGTACCCGGCGTAATGCGTTTCCAGTTCGGTCCACTGCGTGACGTGCAGACAGGTGCGCCGGGCGTTGTCGTCGCGTCCCATCTCGCGATCCTCATCAGTGAATTTCTTTGGCTGTGATTTGCAACGCCCGTCTTCTGCTTCGATCGCGCGATGCAAGGCGCCGATTTCCTTTTCGAGTTGATCGAGATCAGGAACCCAGGCCGCCCGGTCTCGCGCGATGACAGCAAAGAAGGTATTGGTCGCGGCCGTGCGCAGCTCGGGCGATAGATCTTTGCGCTGCAACTGCTGTAAGAGGATATGAAGTTCGTTGAGGTCGGTATTTCTCAGATGCAGTCCCGCACGTTCGTTGCCGTCGAAGTCGAGCAAGGCAGTCGGATAGTCCGTGCTCTGGCCTTTCAGATAGTAGCTCTGCGAGGTGGTCGTGGTAATCGGTGGAACGAAGGGATTGATGCCTTTGATCGCGTAATCCATCATTAAGCGGCGCTTGGTAATCACGTGATGAGCGCCGCCTTCGCGACTGCCGAGCAGTTTCACGAGATTGAATCCCTGGCTCAGCACTTTGGGGTCGCTGTTGAAGCCGTGATCCGACACGACGATGAAGATGGTTTCGCCGGCCAGCGGACTCTTTTGAATCGCGGTCCAAAATCGACCCAGGCGCGCATCGAGTTCGCGCAGCACCTGCAAGTGCGACGCGTCATCGTTTGTGTGGTGCGCGGCGTGGTCGTACGACATGTCGAAGAGATCCAGATACTGCACCCGAGGATCACCGAGAGAATCGATCAGCTCGCGTTCGTACTGGCCAAAGACTGCGTTGCGGAGATCGAGACCGGTGAGGAATTCCTCAGCCAGTTGAATCGGGTTCTTCCCAAACTCGGCCTGGCCGGCGCGCTGCAAAGTGGCCAGCCGCGCGCCGCGTCCATACAGCTGCGAGCCAGGCAGCCGCTGATAGTTGTCGTACGCGTCCATCAGCAGATGCAGGCCGAGTGAATCGATTACTTCGGTTCCCGGCATGTCCACATTGCCGCGGTAAGCCTGCTTGAAATAGAAGGGAACGAAATTCAGATAGTCGTAGGTGTGAAAAATGTATCGATCGAATTCGACGTTGCCTTTGATTTGCAGGTGCTGCCCCGTGTCGATGAGCGACCATGATGGCGCCGACAAGCTCATGCCGCGCACATAGAAGTTCGTGAGCCGGGCGCCATTTTGATAGAAGATGTAGTCGAACCAGGGCAGGCGACTCTTACCCGTTTGGGGATCTCGTTCGTGCACAAACCGGTCGACTGTGTCGTAAGGCAGACCGTCTACTTTCAAGATGACGACGCGTTTGGCCTGGGCGTAGGTTGAGAAAAAGAGAAGAAGTCCGACAAGAACAGTGAGGCAAGTGCGTGCCAGCGTAAGTTGCCGCGACCGAAGCGCCGGAGGGGCACAATGTTTATAGAACCGCACGTCTTGAGCATTAAATCTCTCGCGCGAAGCGAAATATCGGTTTCGCTTCGCGCGAAAGAAGCTTTCAGAACTCATCCCTATAAACATTTGGCCGCTACGCGGCCCATGAAAACGCTTTTCTAAAAAGTGTTCCCAGGCATAAATACCTGGGCGACATAAAAACTTTTCCCAGTCCCCACCCTTTGGGGCTGGGCTACAAAAAAAGAAAACCTAAGGCCGGCCGCCGATTTCCGCTATCACGGAATTCGCCTCGTGAGCCTTGATTTGGTCAGCCTCGTCGACCGCCTTGCGCAGACGAGCCGCTACCACGGCACGCCATTCGGACTGGGGAGGCTGCTCGCGAAAGATGCGCAGCATTTCTTTGCGCGCGGTCTTGTCGTTAATGCGTGACAGCACGTCGAGGCACAACGTACGCGACTGGTCATCCGTCGTGCGTTGAAAAACGCGGGCGGCGACTTTGGCGGCCGAGCCGTTCGCCGCCGCCGCGTTATCAGCCAGAAACTTGAGAGACTTTTGCACTGTGGCGATGTCCCACGCCACTTCAATTTGCGGCGATGACTTCGCCGCGCGATCAAGAAACTGCGTGTGGAATTGAATCCGCCGCGCGAGCTCCAGGCGCTGTTCCAGCTCCGGCGTGGCATCTTCACGGTGCACGTAATGGCCGAAAGTCAGGATGTTCCCGAGACCAAAGAAGAACTGCGCTGCGGGTCCATGAACCAGCGAGACCATCTCTTCACGACGATCGCGTTCGACTTTAGCCGGCAACCCGTTATCTCGGAGCGCGAATGCAACCAGTGCCTCGTATTGTTTGCGCGCCAATTCAATTTCGCTATCGCCGTCGTTCGCCATCGGATTAATCGAAACTGCTTCCAGACGCTCTTCCAATTCCTCGCGCAGTCTCGGATTGATATCCGAGGTCAAAGCCAGCATGAGTTTTAGCTCGGAATAACTGCGCACACGCGAAGGCTGATTCAGATCGATGCCGCGGCGTCCCGTTATGAAACCGTAGACTTTTCGCCCCGCGAAGTACGGCAGATTGCCGAAGCTCGACAGCGAAAGCATGTTCTTCGCGACGTCGTTGAACAGCCGCCGCGACACCTCCCGCTTCTTCGGGTTCAGGCTATCGCGAAAATCGATCAGTACCGCGGGAATCTTCGGATGATTTAATCCATAAAGCGCCAGCGGAATCATTTCGAGAGGCTTGGCGCCTTCAGCATCCGCCGATGTGCGGCGATTTTCACTGTCGAAGAATCGAGTTTCGGAATAACCCTTCCAGTTTTTAAGCCGGCCGTCTGTCCATGGATTTGAGATGCTCAGGAACCGGCCGCTGAATCTTCGATCTGGTTGCGCCAGCAAATCGTTCTTCGCCACCCAGAGAATGGCGTGCGTCGCGGTCCC
>Ga0134126_10000261_pt1 | contig 68021 bp, 92 predicted proteins | sample KB31752_FD_96881 | JGI IMG/M metagenome (GOLD analysis project Ga0134126, IMG submission 96881) | Terrestrial soil microbial communities with excess Nitrogen fertilizer from Kellogg Biological Station, Michigan, USA - KB3-175-2 | ecosystem: Environmental > Terrestrial > Soil > Unclassified ...
GAAGCAATGAAGTTAGATGCCGGGAGTGGCCGCTCGACGCCGTAGTAGTCGGCTTCGATGCACTCCTCGAGATAAATCTGCGCGTCGTGCAGCGCCTTAATCTGCTCGGCAAAGACCTGCCGATTCCCGTAGACGATCGCCGCCTCGCGAATGTAGTCGTCTACCTTCCCGCACAAGCCCACCGGCTTGGTGCCCTTGTAGACAATCTCGTTCTCGAGATTCTTCACCCACAACTCGACAGCGACGATCCGCTCGGAGCGCTCCTCGTCGGTCATCGTTCGTGCGCGTAACCTCGGATCTCGGATGAAACTCGGGATAGCGTCGCCGGGCCGATAACAGCCGGCAGCGAGGCATCCCTTATAATTCGTGTGGACATGCCAACCGCGCGAAAGAATCTGCGCCCGAAGGCCGGCAACAAATCCAAAAACCATACCGACGCATACGAGCAAGCACAATACGAAAGTCAGCACTCGCGGTCGGGGTCCTCCACGCTTAGGGTGCAGTCGACAATTGCGAGTTCGTGCCGCGTATTGTCGGCGTTGCTACGACGAATCAGGTAGCCGGTTTCCGTGCGATCGTATACGCGAAAGCCATCGCGTAGCGCATCTCCCAACCGACGGTAGACGCGCACTCCCGGCACGGTCCGACCCTCCAATGGTTAGGCGGCGGTCTTCGTTTTCAAACGCAGCGCCAGCGCTTTCATGAAGCGCGATACGCTTGCCCACCACGCGCGTACCTCGTCTGGCATGACGGCGCCAAGCGTGAGGCGCGTTTCATCATCCCGATCGAGAGCCATATCGCAAATGGCGGCAATCTTTAGCGCGGTGTCCGGCGTCTTCGGGTATTCCAGCCAGGGCAAACCCGAAAACCCCTCCGCAGCGCCGGTATGCTTCGGTCGCATAATCTCGGCGTACGTCGACCGGGCACGGGCTCGAATCACAGCGGCCGGATCTCTGGAATCCTCGCTGACGTTCAGTTCGCGAACCTTCTGCTCAACGAGCGGCTGCGCTTTGGGCGCCGACGCTGGCCGTCGAACATACGACTTGCGGCCGTTGACTCTGAGCCCGAGGGTCGCCACTCGCTGACAGCAGGCCGTAAAGGTCCTGGCGTTGAGGGCCACATCCTTGAAGCACGATTGACCGTGGACTGGGTAGTTCGCTCGCAGGAACGCGTCTTCTCGCACGCTCCAAACCGGGTAAGCCAAGCGGAGATTCCTATCCGGCGATGCCAGTAAGCGCGAGGCGTGCAGCCTGCGTCAGTTCAGCCGTTGTGCGCGGGTCGTTCGCATCGAACGCAAGCTCCGCACGCCGCAAGCGCCCCTGCGTCACGATCTCTCGCTCGAGGTGCTCGTTGGCGATGCCAGCATATCGACGTTGGGCGATGGCTCGGCGACTTAGCGGACGACGACGCGCCATAACTCGCCTCCATGAACGCACGAAGGCCCAGTGTGCGCCGGGCCCCGCACGCATACGCACGCGGCTGGTGAAAACTTGGTGGAGCTGCCGGGCAACGAACCCGGGTTCGCATCCATCGTTGACGAGCATTTCTTGGACCGGGGCTGGAGTCGAACCAGCTTCTCCCCCTCCCGGCCACACACCGACGAGCGAGCTCGCCGGCGGTTGATGCGGCTTTAGACCGCGACGAGTTCGGCACCGAACGAGCGGGACATGATCCCCTCGAACACGGTGTCGGTCTCGGACTGCTTTTCGGTGTTGCCGGTTAGCAGATGCACGATTTGTGGCGGGCCATCGTGCGACCCGGCTCGCGACGAATACGTCGAATCGATCAGCCCCAGGGCAAGCGAAAACCCGGCCATCCACATCGTGAACGCCGGGCCTCGAATCTTTTCGTCTGCGAAATCCTGGGACTCCACTGACACGCTTAGGATACCAAGGGCGCGGAGCGTTGTCAACTTGCCGTGTGCAATTCCTCGCCGCCGTGCTCAAGTAGCGTTTGAAGCCGATTGAGAATAGCATCGGTCTGTGTGCCGTTGCGCGCCATCGAAAGTAGGCCGTGCATCTGCTCGGCGAGTTCGATTACGCCCATCCCGGTCATCTCGTGCATCTCAACGACGACGCCCGGCTCGATGCGCCCGGAAATCTTCATCCTGGGCTCGCTGCCCTTCAGTGGCCGGCCGGACCCACGGCGTCCCTCGATCGACCGCACGTTGCGCGCGTGCATCCGGCGGGCGCGCTCCTCCTCGGACAGCGGACCCGTCTCGTCGCTCAGAATCTCGTCATAGTTGCGCTGCCGGCGATCAGCCATGGCATCGGCGTTCGGAGGATCTTCATGCTTGCGACCCGATCGGCTACCGCCGGAAATCTCGACGTCGTGTTTCATGAGGTTCGTGACCGAATCGCCCAAATAGTCCGCGTCACGACCCTTCGATGCATCGGTCTCCCCAAGCCGCGCCGCTTCTTCCGCTCGTTGACGGCCGAGTTGGACGATCTCCACCTCTGGCAAAGCGGGGAACTCTTTGCGGACTTCGTCGATCGCCTTGCTTACATCGAGATAGGCACCGCGATTCGAGGGGCCCTTCTCCGGGGGTGGCGCACCAAACGGAATCCCCGCGGCTTCCAGCCGAGCCCGCTCTTTGCGGTTTTGCCGTTCGTTCCACTCGAAGCCGTCGACGCGAGTCGCATGGTGCCCGATCCCCAAGACCGAGGAACTATCATCGGTAAAGGAATCGTCCAATTGCGACGACGGAGCCTCCCGGTTATCGGGTGCTCCGTCATACTGCGGCTCCGGCTGATCGTCACCGAAACTCATTGCTCAAATCCTCGCTCACGCCGGTCCGGAAACCGGCGGCCTAAAAGCCGCTACGCGGCTGTTGCGTCTACTGTTCCACGTATATCGAGGCGCTGCTTTTTTGTCGCGTCTGCCGCGGCTTTCCCGGCGGCCTTCGCTCGAAAGCGCCTTTTATACTCGGCGTGTCGAACGACGAGGACGGCTCTCTGGCAGTCACGACACCGCTCTTTGCCTCCGGCTTTGCGCTCCTCGGCGCCGCAATCCTTACAGGTCATCGCAGAGTAGACGCGGGGCTTTTGTACCCTCGCTGCTGCGCGCGCGTTACCGCGGCAAGGACCACATCTGGACGAATGAAGCTGCGGCGGAACTGCAGCACCGCACTCTCTGCACACGCCACCAATGGGGCGACGCACGCGTTTCTGTCTGGCTGGAATTACCCGCCGCATTGTCGCGTCGCTAGCATCCGTCTGGATCATTTCGTCGCGCCACCCGTCGCGAAGCAACTTCGCGAGGCGGTCGAACAGTTGTTGCGTTGGTATGCTATCTAGAACACGCATCGGTCTTGCGATCATGCCACCCTCCCGCGCTGCTTTCGATCGGTATCGATATTATTGCCAAGATGCCACCCGTGTAGCGGGCAGCGGTAGGCGTGTTGACGGTTGACGAGGTTGCGCGTTGCGATCTTGGCTTGCGCCTCGTCGAAGCTCGCGTACGCCCTCTTGGCCGTCCCATCGGACTTGATGCACTGCCGGTACTCGGCGTGCACGACGTTGCCTTTCTTCTGCTCGATAAGCGATAGCAGGTGCGCCTTCGACTCGCTCCCATGCCCCACGAGTTCGCCGAGATAGGCTTCCACTTGCCGGCGATGCGGAGCCACCCATACGACATCGTAGAGGATCGCCAAAAGGATAGCCCCGGAAATGACGGCGGCGGTCACTCCAGGTATCCAAGCCGCTCGATCGGAGATAGCGACTCCCAGGCGTTACGCATCGCGCTTCTCTTTCTCGCAGTCATCCGCTGCTTGGTGCAAGAAGTCTCCGATTTTGCGAGCTTCACTTGGCGTGAATGCCCATGAGCCGACGACGCGCCTACTTAATGACGCGGTCCCCAAAAGTACGCAGTCTCCCGGTTGCACCGAAATCACGACTTGAGCCCTGCTGCCCCTCACGATACCTCCCCACCCTTGACCGACAGGGCAAACGCGGCTTCGAGGGCGCGACGCACAGAATAAGTGTCATGGGCTCCAACAAGCCCTGCCGCTTGCAAGGATTCTTCCGCCGCTTCCACCATTTGCTCCGTAACGGCTGGCGAGGCTCGCTCGGCATCGCGCTTTGCTTGCCACTCTGCTCCAGCCACGAAGGCGCGTTCCAGGTGCGGCGCTCGCGCAATGGTTTCGCGTTCCAGCATCGCGTAGGTCAACGCCGCTTCTCTCGCGTCATCCATGCTCAACCCTCGCTTTCTCTGCTGCTTCTAGCGCAGCGCGCATCGGTTTCGGTTGCAGGCAAAGGTCGTCGTCGTCGCAGGCTGCGTAATAAGCATCCCGCGCGGCGTCAACCATCGCCTCTGTCACCTCTCGCGGTTCTGACAGAGCATCGGTAAAGCCGAGAATGTAGGCTTCGCGAGCGCAACGAACGATTTCCGGATACCGTTCGGTATAGGTCTTTCCGTAGTGGTACTCAGACATTGGATACGCCTGTTTGGCCCGCTCTTTGCCGCGCTCTTGGCTCATACCGGTTCCTTTCCGTGAAGGATGCGACGAATAGCGCCAGATGGAACGGGGACACTATCGCAGGTAGCTGCGTGTAAGTTTGATATGGCGTTCTCGTGTTCGATGCAGTACGCAACTGAAGCCGCGATCTTGCCGCGCAGTCGCTCGTTCTCCGTAGCCAGGGATTCGAGAGCATCGGCTGCTTCCGTAAGCGTTGCCCAATCCGTCTTTTCGTAGACCGGCTCGCGGTCTTCAACGACGGCGAGTTGGCCTTCTGTCAGCGTTGCCGCCCAACCCGAAAAGATATAGTCAGGCTCTCGGCCTAGAAGCCGCTGGAAGGCTTCGGATACCGCGTCCCTCATTGGGCAATCGGACGCTGGCGCAAGCAGGTTGCGTGGAATCTCACCGACCTTGCACGACCATACGGCTGCGTCGGGGTTCGGTTCTTGCGGGATTCTAAGCGCGCGAATCCGCGCTACGAGGTCCGCGACGTTATCGGCCATCGGGTGTCTCCAATATGCTAATCACGAGGTCGCGCTCCGCCCGAGTTAACTTCACGCTGCGGTACTCGATGATGCCCTTGCGGCTAACAATCGGCGCGCGTCGCAGTTTGCGGAGGATGCGCTTTACGGGTTCAGTCACGCTCTCGCCTCGCTCATTCGCTTGCCCTCATCCACGGTATTGAATCTCCTCTCGAATCTCGTTGGCTATGTCGATGCTGGTTTGCATCTCGCGCAACGAACGCTGCAGATGCTTTAGGGCCTCGTTTGGGCCACGCAGTTTCATGAACTCGGTGTCTCGAATCTCATAGGTCGTCCACCTATTGCTGCAGTCAGCGTTGGCGCACTTGCGGCGGCGCCGCACATGCTCGCGGGCCTCGCGGGAGTCGATGACCGCCGACTCGGGACAGCCGCACTCGTCACAAGCGGCGCTGGTTCCCCGGCGCTTGCCCTCATCCGATGGAGTCATGCTCGACACCGCGGATGATTGCCGAGGCAGTCCGTGGCGCTCTCGTGGCCCTGAGGGCGACCGCATCCGCAAAGCGGCAGCGTCGAGCCCGTTACCATGACAGGGACGTAACCCGGCCCGCAGGTGCATGACGCGACCCATCCAGCCCAAACTTTTCCGCAACGCGGGCAAATCCACGGTTCCATCTTGGTTACGCCGGGACCAGCGTGTGCGCGGCGATGAAGGCTCGGATGCGCTCCGCTACCGCGTGAGGGTTTCGCTCCCATTCCGAGTACGCAAAGAGATGGAACAACTCATACGCATCGGCCAACGCTATTTCATAGAACGACTCGACGGCGTTCCAATTCACCAGCGATGCGCCGTAGCAGGGCACCTCGCCGCGCCTAAAGTCTCTGAGTCGTAGCCCCTCGGCGTTGTGCGCCGCATCCTGGCAGGCGTGGCCGATGACGCACGCGGTGGTCCCGCACTTCCAGATTGCGAGGTCTACGGCTGCAGGGTCGAGCCGGTCGGCGAGATCGGCGGTCATCTTGAGGCGACGAATGTTTGGCATCACGCCGCCTCCAATAGTTCGATCAGCACGTCCGCCATGCGCGAATACGCCGCGCTCCACGCCGCGCCCGCCGCGCTCTCCGCGCTCTCCGCGCTCTCCGCCGCGCTCGCCGCGCTCTCCGCGCTCTCCGCCGCGCTCATCGCCGCGCTCATCGCCGCGCTCATCGCCGCGCTCCTCGCCTCGCTCCTCGCCGCGCTCGCCGCGCTCCACGCCGCGCTCCTCGCCGCGCTCGCCGCGCTCGCCGCGCTCCTCGCCTCGCTCGCCGCGCTCGCCGCGCTCATCGCCGCGCTCCTCGCCGCGCTCGCATCCATCGGGTCGCCCTTAGCCCAGGCCGCAACGAGCGCCGCAACATCCGAAACAGCCTGCTTCACCAGCGGATGGTTGATGCCAGGACTTATCGTTTCGTCAGTCAGTATTCGGTGTAAAAACTGCCATTGAACGGCCCCCAGGTCCGCTCCGGGTCGAATCGCGCCCATAAACCGCAACGGAAACTGTTTGGCAGCACCGTTGGGCAGCCCCTCAAAGAGCGTATCTTCGAGGTACGCGAGCGGTGCGGGAATCCCAAACAGAGCCTCATATCGCGAATGGTCCGAGTCGTGAATAGTGCAGCCGATGGCGCAGCCCTTGCCGTGCTCCCAATACTGACCTTTGACGATCTCGTCGGCGGCAGCATGCAGGCGAAGTTGTTCGAGGATTGCGTCTTTTTCCACTTGCGAATCGTGATAGGCGATGAGTTTGGTTGCCGTCATCATTTCGTTCCTTTCGATTGCGGTGCAGGCGTCATGCCCACCGCTTTCCGACGTGGCAGTGACCTTGCGAGCAACGGTAAGCGTGGCAGGTTCGTCCCCGCGTGGACGCCGCCGAGTCGGCCTCCTGCATCGTTGCAAAGTGCTTTTTGGGTGAGCCATCTTTGCTCGAACATTCTCGGATTGACGACACCCACGACCCATCGGGAGCGTAGTGGTGCGTTGCAATAATCGCAGCAATACGCTGACTGCTCAACGGGTGCGCGATCGACCGCTGCCCAGGCTTTAGCCCTGTGTGCCGCGTCGCAACCGTCCAAGGATGCTTCGCCTTCGCGTGATTGACGTAAGGGCGCACCCATCCTGGGCGCCGATGGTCGTGGTAGTCCCACCGGAGCAGCGCATGGCATTCGACGCAGGAGAACCGGCCTTCCACTATCTTGCGGGGCGCTCACGGGGAATACGGGTGCTCCAAAAGTTCGGCGATGCGGCTCAAGGACTCAGCCCAATGCGAATTTAGGTAACGCGCCAGGCTCTCGCGCGCTCCGGCAACAGGCTTTGGCGATCCGCCGCGACCATAGTTTCGCTTCGCCGCCAAACGTTCGCGCAAGCATGGTCGGCAGACCCAATACGGACTGTCCGGGCGACCAGCTCGCTCCTTGACTCGTCCGCAGCGGCAGATGGGATCCGTCACGTCGCTGAATCTCCGAATAGCGTCGGGCTTGCCAGCGAGCCCCAGGAGCCGTCCGCGCGGAGTCCTTCGAGGCAGGCGCAGCCCTTCACGCGGCACTTCGATTCGCTACGCTTAAGCGAATACGAATGCTGAATGTCGTGGTGCCCGCAAAGGCACGCGACGACCGGAACCTGGCCGCACTCGTACTCGCGCACCTCGACGACAAGGCCGCCCATAAACACGTCTCCGACCTTCACTCGTTGCTCCTCGGTGAAGGCTGCGGCGTTGCGATCGCCACGAGGACAGCGAGGATGACGGCGCTCGTCATTCTTGCCCCATCGCGCGACGGTACGCGGCCTGCTCATCTTCCGGCGAGAAAACTCCAGCCGCCAATCGCGGACCCTGGAAGGCGTGAAACTCCCCGCCGACCCCCAACCCTTCCCACGGTCGCGCGCAATCGCCGCACAGTTGCGTATCATTGAATGGCTGGTGCGACGAATACGGATGACCGCACCCGGACGCCGAACAAATACCAGCCTTCTCGTTGTCGCTCACCCCTTCACCGATGCCTTTCCGCGCTCCGTGCGCTGCGTAGATGATGTGGTCATGCGGCTCGGCGTTTCTTTGCAAACAGTTCCATTAGGCGCTCGAACTCATCGGCATGCCGCGTCGCAATCGGCGTTTCCGGCCTGGTTGTATTCGGCTACTTATGCTTACCAATCCATCGCCGTCCGATTTTGCGTTTATAACGGCGCCCGCACCGCATCCGAATCTTTCGGCGCGCTTCACTTGCCGCTGCCATCTCGGGAGTAACGCCCAAAAGGCCGGCTAAGAATCCAACTTCGCGCGTCGATACGGCTTGAAGCGTTTTCACGGCTTCACCACGGGCCAGGGGATCGCAGTTGTCATGCGGTTTATCCGAACAGCGCTGGCGAATCGCGCTCGATCACGGCCGCCTCAAGATTACCAACAGCCTGCTCGAAGTACGATTCCTTGAGTTCGACCCCAACGAACCGCCGACGCATCTTGACCGCGACATACCCTTCGCTGCCGATGCCGGCGAACGGAGACAGCACCACGTCGCCAGGATTAGACCAAAGCATCGTGGCGCGTTCGATCACGTCTAGTTGCAACGGCGCGATGTGGCGCTCGTCTTTCTCGTCGCGTGCCGAGTCACGTTGAAGCGTTCGGCTGGCGTTAATATCCATCCAGACCGGAGAAGCGTATCGCTGCCAAAGATCGACCGGGAAATCCTCTGCGCGATGCGCTACGGGTTGCGGATTGTCGCCCGGCTTGCGAACGGTTATGAGGTAGTCGGGGATGCCCTGGCGCGACATTGCCGAGTCTTTCTTGAGCTGCTTCCACAGTAGCCCTAAAGCCTTGGTGCGTTGCATCGCCGTCACCGGATCTTTCCAAATGCAGACGCCCGAATGATAGATGAACCCGCCGTCCGAGAACGAGCGGAGCAGATCACCACGAAAGTCGTAGAGCCCGATGACCCCGTCCCGCGTTTTGCTTGTCGGCAGGTCCATGCAATGGAAACTCAGATTGCGGCCGGGCATCATCACGCGATAGAGTTCCGCCACCAAAAATCGGAAGTGCTCGAAGAACTCCTTGGCGTCCTTACAGTTGCCCATGTCGCGATCGGAGGCAGAATAGGTGTAGAGGCTCGCGAAGGGTGGGCTAAAGATCGAGTAGCCGACCGAATCATCCGGCAGTTCACGCAAGACTTCAATGCAGTCCCCGCGATACAAGGCGTAATCGTCGGTTACGATGCGGTCAGCCACGCGGGTACCTCTACTTTCGGATGGGCATAGTCACTGCGGATGGGAGCGTTTTCGTTGAAGCCGAGCATCGACTCGGCAACCATCGCGGCGCGCATCCGCTCTGCGTCCCGCTCCTTGCGCTTGAGATTTTCCAGAACGCTGCGCTCGCGTTCGGTCAGGACGAGGTGGCACTCGACGGGCCGCGTTTGCCCGAAGCGCCAACAACGCCGAATAGCCTGGTAAAACTGCTCCCACGAGTCCGTTACGGACGCGAACATCATCTTGTGGCAGACCTGGAAATTCATTCCGAGCCCGGCGATCTTGGGTTTCGTGAGGAGAACGCGGATGCGCCCATGCGCGAAGTCGATCAGGCGACGTTCCTTTGCGTCGCGATCGTCCGAGCCGCGAATCTCCACGGCGTCCGGAATGCGTGCGCGAATCGCGTCGGCCTCGGCGTTGAGATCACACCATATCAGCCACGGTCCATCGCCTTGTACCGTTTCCGCCACGCGGTCTGCCCGAATCTCGATACCCTCGCTACGCGCCTGCCGGCGCTCCACCAAGCCCTGCGCGGGCATGGCAAACAACATCCCTTCGGTCGTCGTGCCGGATTCGAGCAGGTGCTCGACCATCCGCAACTCCGGCAGATCGTATCGTGAATCATCGAAGCCGAGATCGCTAGGCTTCTGCATCACAACCGCCCACAATGCCACCCACCGCCAGAACGCAGTCTCGGCGTGACCCTTAAGTCTCCACTTTTGCGTATCGCCGCCGTCATGAACGAAGTACGTCGCGAGCATCTCAACCGCCGAGAGAATCCCAAGGAACTCGGCATGGTTGCCTAACTCCATCGTATCGTTCGGAGCGGGCGTAGCCGTGCAGCACAGACGGTATGGGGTGCGCGAGAACGCCTCGGTCAATGATCGGCGCGTCTTGCCATCGACCGACTTAAGAATGCTCGACTCGTCCAGGACGACGCCAGCAAAGCGTGAGGCGCTGAACCGATCGAGGCGGTCGTAGTTCGTGATATTTAGACCAGGGCGCAGGTCGCGTTCCTCTTTGCAGAGCGTTACCGTTTCGCCAAGGAGGGCGGCTTCTTCGACCGTCTGCTGCGCCACAGCCAGCGGAGCCAAGATGAGTACGTCGCCGGCTTTCTGCACGACGTTAGCGCCCCAGGAAACTTGCATCGCCGTTTTGCCGAGTCCGGTATTGGCGAAGATCGCCGCACGCCCGCGACGCAAGGCCCACCGTACAATCGCCTTCTGGAAATCGAATAAGCGGTCGTGGAGTATCTCTCCGTTGAATCCGGTCGCTTCCGCAGCACGCTGTTTGCGCGCTAAAAACTCCGCGTAGTTCAATTTACGGTCCAGGGGATAGGCGCAGAGAAGGGATGCGCGTGAGGGGCGTACAGGATACTCATTTGCGAATCAACTCCTTCGCGTAATCGAGCATTACCAACTTGCCGCCGAGCACCGCGCAGCCGTCAGGTATTGGGTCACCCGGGCGCCATGCGGCGAGCACCGACTCTCGCGATGGAGTTGCCGTGCGTGTGCCACCCGGCACGGCGTCGGGTGTCAGTGGCCGCGCCGCGCCGACGCTTCCAAGACGCTTTGCGGCTGGCACTTCTTGGCGTTGCTTGACGACGACGATCGCTAAACGGTGACCGCCCTCGGGTGCATAGCAAACGCTGGAAACAAACGGCGTCGCGAGCGAATCGTCATCCCACACGCCCGCGGCCGTCAACGCATCAAGTTCGCATTTGCCCTGGTTGGAAGCGTCCCCACGACGACGGGTGACGACGTAGCGGACGATCATCGCGAAGCACTCGCAGCTCGCCTTCTGCCATCCGATCCGGGCCATCTCGGCTTCCGCCGCGGTCTTGACGTCGGCAAAGAGTCGTTTGTAGGCGTCGGACTTCTTGCCGGCGCGATGGCCGTTTGCACCGACACTGTTGACCGAGGCATACCGGCTTCCGAGCGGCACGGAGATCGCAAGCACGTCGCTCACGCAGGGCCCTCCGGCAAGCGACGAAAGCGCTCTAGCTCGGCCTCGGCTTCCTTACGCGCTTCTTCTTCGCTACATCCGAATGAGCCATAGACCGTTACACCACGAAAGGAGGTGATCGTCACGATGTCACTCACGATGCCTTCTCCCGAACGAGCGGACGCGACGGCGGAAGTCTCCGTGCAATCCCAACTTTGCTCGCCATATTGATCGCTTTGAATGCCGTGAACTCGCGCTTTAGCGGCACACGGACCCGATCGCCGTGCCGATCGTATTCCTCGTGGCAATCGCGGCACGCCGTGAGCCCCACGATGGCTTCGAAGCGGATGGATGGCGGCAAGTGCGGACGCCCGTAAATATGCGCTGCGTCCAGCGGGTTGCACGGATCGCCCTTGATGCCGTGCTCGACGTAACGAGATCCATCCCACCGCTCCATGCGGCAACGATGACCGTCGCGTTCCTTGACGTTCCGGGAGAAAGCAGCATCGAGCGCTGCTCCGTTGAAGGTTGCCGTCTTGCGACGCGCGCGCATCTGTTTCATGCCGACGCCGCCTGCATGACCTTCGCCCATCGGAGTAACCCCTCGAAGGTAAGGAATATGGGGATACCGATTCGCACGGCTTCGGCTTGCTCGATGTCGGCGCCGCGACTCTTACCAGGCAACCGCAAGAAGGCATCGCACGCCGGCAAAAACGCAAGATCGATTTTCATCCAATCTTCCCACGGACGTGGGGTCATTGTGTGCCAGAAGTGCGAAATATGCGGAACGAACGGCACCAAGCCAGCATCGAGCAGTTGATTTCCGGCGACAATCGCGTTGTGCGTATTCTCGCAAGGATCCCCGTAGCTATACGGTCCGCTGACGTAAACTTTCACGCCACACCTTTCTCGCGTTTGGAAAAACAAGTCCGACACATGTGCTTCATCCCGTTGGCAGTTCGCACGGTCCGCATGCTCGACGGCGACGCTTGCGCCGGGCATGTCACGCAGGTTTCACTTCGATCGCTACGACGCCGCAGTGTGAGCCCATACCCCACCGTCATGCCGCGTGCTCCTGCTGCGAACACTCTCGGCAAACGAGCTTTTGCCGATCGTGAACGCTCGGAACCATGTCCAGCTCGCGCTTGAACGAATCACAACGACGGCACCGGGAGTACATCGTCGTTTGGGCGCCCGAGGGTTTGTCGGTCGGTTTCACCGGCTGCGGCAACGCCATACGCCCAAGTTGATCTTGCACGATCTGCAAGGTGCGCGGCGGGGTTCCCATGCGCTTCTCGGCGGCGCGATAGGCTGCGATGCATTGGTCAGCCGTGACGCCATTGGTCGCCAAGTCGAGAGCGACGCGAGAGTTGCGCCGGCCCCACTCGGTCTTGGTGATCGTTCGGGAGAATGGGGTGCGTCCGATGAGGTCCCACACGGCAGCGAGGATCGCTCGACGAGCGTCCTGGACCTGAGCGTCCAGCGGCAGCTTCAGCGGTCGGTGGGAGGGGGGTGGATTTCCCTGGGTGCTGGCCTGCGATTTTTTCGCAGGCAGAGCCGAAGGCTCTGCTAATAAACTAGGAATTACCTTATCGCGCGTGAGTCCGTTGGCGGTGCCGTTTAGGTGCCGATCCGGTGCCGATTCACATCCTTGCGGCACCTGATTTTCCTCATAGCCGCCCTCGTGCTGCGGCACCTGTATATCGGTGCCGACTTCAGGTGCCGCGAGCGGTGCCGATGACCGAGCGGCCGCAGCTGCGATGAACGGCTTGAGCCAATCGCTCGAGTCCTTGTTGGTGAACTTGTAGCCAAGCGAGCGAGCAGCGAGGCGAACTTTGTGAATGTTCCCCGAGCCTGTTGCCCTTTCGATCGCCAGATAGAGTTCGATCACAATCTTCTCTGCGCTCACGAAACAATCCGGAATGGGAGTGCTATCATGCGCCGTATCCTTGCGGTGCCCGGACCTGGGTCTGCAGCATCGACGCCTGCTTGGAACGAGTCCGCACGGCAACCTCGACCTTCTTCAGATTGCGCTTGGCATCGATGACCCGGGCTTTATGCTCGCGCGACGGCTCGCGCGTAAATATCATCTCGGCATCCGCCAGGACATCGATCGCTAGCATCTGCACCCCGGCAAGTCGTCCCGTTTCGCCAATCAGATCGTCAAGCAATTGGCACTTGACACCGTAGGCGAGCGTACGAAGCTCGGCGTTCGAGTAGCGGTCGATGTCCAAAGCAGATACGTCCATTAGAACGGGATGTCGTCGTCTTCGTCGTCGAAGGTTTCGGCCGGCGGCGGAGGCGCTGCGGCGGCCTGAACATCGCGCAGACGAACTTCGCCAATGCGAACCTCGTCCGGCTTACCTTCCTTGCCCACGACCGTTAGCCAAATGGGAATCGGAACGATCGCTTCGCCGGCGGGGCCTTGGCGCGTCGGCAGACTGTCGTACCAGGCTTTGATGTCCTCGGGGTCTTGCAGACCCGAGATCGCACTGAGACGCACCCACATCGTCGACGCCTTGGCCACCTTGCCGTTTGGGAGTTGCTTCGGAGCGGCCAAAGACCGCGTCACCCACTCCTCTTGCACAGTGTTTTTTCCGGTGGCGTAACGCAGCGCGACTTTTTCTTGATGCTTCTTTCCCGTGCCGGCGCACGCGCGGCAGTCCTCGCCGTTCTTTATGCGTGAACCGCTGCAAATGCCGCAGGGGAACTGTGATTCTTCCTTGGAAATCTCGGGTCCGATCCCGAGGAAATAGGACTTGTGATCGCCGCGCGCGACCGTAATGACGGTTCGCTTGAAATCGGTGTTTCGTTCGCGCGGGATGGCTCCATCGAGAATGCTCATGGTGTGTTTGGGTTCCTTTTCAAGATTGCCGATGCACCATTGGTTGACTGCGATCGCGTGGCGACAGATGTTGCCGTATTGAGACGCGACGCAGCTGCACCGGACTTCGTAGGTGTTTCTATCGACGGTAACGTCGTAGACCCCAGAACGGCCTGGAACGTGGAACGCAAGCTCGTGGCGCGTGTCCTTATCGACGTTCCGGTAGACCGTGAGTGTGAGCGCGCTGATCCGTGGGATCCGCTGCAGGCTCTGAGAGAGGTGCCGAAAATGCATGGCATGGGTTAGGCCACGGCCGACAGCGCGGGAGGCTTCGGCGCGATAATGCCGGCGATCACGTCGAGCAACTCACGCTGCGACGTTACGAGATGGTCGGCCATCTTCCACATCAACTCCGGCTCGAATACCCGCCGGCCGTGGTCACCAATGTAGACGATCGTCGTCTTTCCCGCACCGACCGCATAGCCAAGTTCGAGATTCGCGCTGATACCGGCTGGCATCAAGAGCAGACAGACATCGCACTCGCGAAGCGCGGTCATGTCGTAACTGAAGCCCTGCTCGGCGATCGGATCGGCCAGCGCAATCTTGAGGGATTCACCGTCCCACGGTTTGGCGCGGGCAGCGGTTTGATGCCATGCGAAGCCGTTGTCGCCGGGGACCGGATTGCGAAAATCGTAAACGCTCTGGTCGAGTTCGCGGAGCAGCTTGACGTAGGCGGGCTGCTCGTCATTGCGCCACGAGGACGCGACGTACCAACGCAACGTGCGACTCATGCGCGCAGCCACCGATAGACCCCATAGCAAACACCAACTACTGCGAGAATGATCAATCCGAGAAGGACGGATAACGCGATGCCGGTGTAAATATCACCGTCGGCGAAATTATCACGAATGAAGCCCAGCATGGCGGGCAGGGTGACGAGAACCCCGATCGTCATGGCAGCGGCAGCGCCTATTGCCAACAGTTGATCGCTCATCGAACCATCATCCTGTAGAACGGCTCAACCAGCCGGTAAAGGGGTACAAACAAGGCGTTCCACTCCCACTCGAACAGCAGTGACGATAGGTACATGTCGAGCGTCAAGCCAACGGCTAAGAGACGTAGCTTGCGGTGCGTCATCGTTCGGGGTCCTCGACCTTCGAGCACACGACGTCAGGATTCGTGCGAACGTGCTTGTGATAGACCGTCCCGATCGACGCACCCGGCGCCATCATCATCTCGTACGCCGCTTTCAGGTCGGCCGTGGGGCCGTTCTCGCGGTACTCGTAAACGGTAAGCTCGCTGCCGGAAGAACGCACGAACTCAACGTGCATGATGCGGAGTTCCTCGTCGAAGCCGACGGAAGCGAGCGACGTCGACGCGACCTTCACGCGGTTCATTTGGCCACCGACTTGCTCGGCTTCCACACCAGCTTCGTACCGAGTGATTCGCGCGTCTGAATAGCTTTCAGCGCCGCACCTAAGCCCGGCGTATCGCCGTACTTCTTCACCAATGCCGTGATCGAGACGCGCGCGCCCAACTGATCGTGGGCAGGCTTGACGATCGTCTCCTCGGGAATGTGCTTAATGATTTTGGCGGCTTCTTCGTCCTTGCCGGCGGCGCGTAAAAGCTCCGCGGCCGTACGAGCAGCGTCGAGGTTGTCCATGTACGCCGTGAACTGCTCCTCCAACGCCACCCGCTCCATTCCGGGCACGGCAAGCTCCGTCGCGTTGTTCTCGCGCATCCGGCGCTCGATCTCGGCTTTGCCGGCGTCTTCGATCGCCCGGAAGAAGTCCATCAAGCGATGGCGTTCCTCGGCTGCGGCGTTGACGTACAGAACGATGGCGTCGTTCGTCATCTCGCGCCATGCGATTTCCTTATTGCGCGGCAGGTCGATCAGTTGCGGCGGCTCCTCCGTAACGCGGAACTCGCCTTCGTGAACCTCTAGTTGTGCTGACATGGGACACCTCCGCAAGTAAGCGCGGCTGCAACCTCAGTCGATACGCGGTCGGCAACGGTGTGGAGGCCGTAGGCCAAGCCACACAAGAGCGAAAGCAGAATCAAAAGGTGCACCGCGAATGGATGAATAGATAGGTAGGCGCGCCCCATCGAAGGGGAAACGGCAGGACGCGCACAGCATGGACAGAGCGGCTCGTTCGAGCCTGGCAAAAATGAAATCCCGCACGCTAGACAAGTAACGAGATTGCGAGCGCTCATACGTCACCTCGCATGGAAAGCCGGTAGGTCGTCACGAACGACGAACCAATGCCGGAACGAGCGATTCGCTCAGTGCGTTTCGTGGGACGCTGCCCAACCGCAATAAAGTCTTTCGTGTTGAACACGGTTCCGAGAATGCGGTTGTCGGCGTTAATCTCGTCGGGGAATGGAAAGCCGCGCTCTTTCATGACCTCGCGCAAACGGTCGATCGTGACGGAGCCCTCTTCAAGGCAGATGACTCGTGCGAACGAACGCAAGCTCGTCAGATAAACGGAATGGTTTTCTGCCATCGCGGCAAGGATGCGATTGCGCTCGCCAACGCCGTGAAAGAACGCGAGTTGCGTGGCGCTCACGGCCGGTACGCCTTCGAAAGAAAGTAGGGGTCGGCAACCAACGCCTGCACGGAATCACCGCGTACATGAATGCCAACCTCGCGCGCTTGCGGACGAGAAGCCACCCAAAGGCGAGCAATGACCCAAGCGTTTGCGCCAATAAATGCGAGCAAGAGAACGCCGAGAATAAGGTGGAGCGCCATGTCAGGCCGCCACGGAGGAGGCCGTACGCATCCGCACGATCTCGTCCCGATTCTCGACCGACCCGATCAGCGCGGCTTCCCAAATCTCTTTGAGCGTTTCTTGTACCGCAGCGCGCTTGGCCGAGTCGGTCTCTTTCTTCAGCAGTTCCAGCCCACGCTTCAGGTCTTCCGAAGCATGGGAAAGCGTTACCGGGAGAAGGTCATCCTCGCGCGATGCGCGGACGAGCTTTTCGTTTTCCAGGAACGCGCAATGCGGGCACAGGCCGGACGCGTCGCCTACCGTTTTGCCGCACCGCGGATGAATCACGCAGTCGGTGCAGGTCGAACAATGCGTCAGGTTCTCCGAGAGAACCGCGACATTGCGCGTTCCTTCGTAGTTTCGGTCGCCGTCGTCAAACTCGATGCCGTGGCATTTGGCGCAGAGGCGCGCGCTGGCGCCGCGGCCATCGGCGTTGGCAACGTGATCGTCTTCCGGCTCGCCCGTAACTCTGGCTGCCCACTCCGCCTCGTCGATGATGATGTCGAAGGGGATGTCATCGACCGCGGGCTTGGACGCTTGCGCGGTATAAGGAAGTGCGATATGGTCGTTATGCATTGATGGCTCCTTACTAGCCGTTGGTGCTCGCGGCACGATCGTTACGAGCGGTCGTGCCGTTTTTGTAGTTTTGCGCTGCTTCGGCGCGCAGAATCAAATCGACGATCTGCCGCACGTTCGCGTCATCAGCGTTGTCGATGTAGATGCGAGCGCGGCCGGGTGCCGCGGTGGTGCCGCGTACCTTCCGCCCACTCGTAGCATCTGTTATGGTCAGCGACATGCTAAATCGTCGCTTTCACAAGTCGGACGGCGCCTTGGTGGTCGCGGAACGACTCGTAGGCGATGCCGGCGCGCGCGATGCGCGCCAGGTCACTGTAATACGTACGGAGAGAGCGTTTGAAATGCCGCTGGTACGCGGTATAGTTCACTTCATGCTTCAGCAAGAGCTTTGCTGTAAGCCAGACGGCACGAGTCACTTGGCGCTCGACGGCCGCGGAGGCCAGCTTCACGCCGCAATCTCCAGCCCAATCAGTCGGGCGAAACCGGGGACGGTCGCGATCAACGTGGCGATGTGCTTACCGCGAGGCGACCGCAAACCGGTGCGCCCGCCCTGGAAAGGGCCTCGGCAATAGTCATTGGGGCCATTATAGCCTAGTGGCTTACTGTTTGGCAATCCCTTTGGCTGAGTTTTTAGCCCTAAGATTCAGGCATGCCTAGCCGCGACGGAAAGACCGCCGAGAAGGGCGATTTGGAGCAGCAGACCTTCTACGGAAGGTTGACGATGGCGGCTAGCGAGGCCGGCAAGACCGAGTCCGAAGTCGCCGCCATGCTTGGCTATAAGAACTCCCAGAGCGCCAAGCGGGTGATGATGGGCGACCGCGGGTCGGTGAAGTTCCCGGCCGGCCTGAAGCTCTGCGAGGAGTTGGGGATCGACCCCTATTGGTTGGCGTTCGGGCGGCCTAGGCGGACCGTTTCCTCCGGTGCGATCGAAGCCAATCCTCCATCTGAATCACCACCGCGGGACCCGCTGCTGGCGATTCTGGCACACACGTTAGTGCAGATTGCCCAGCAGGTCGGGCTGAACATCGACACTCTGAAAGAGCACATTCCAGAGGCGTTTGACACCCCTCCGGAAGCTGGTACGCCCTCCGAATCTCCGACGAAATCAAAGCGCGGAAAGCGGGGAATTGCGTGATTGGGTTCGGGATGCCGTCCGAGGATACCAAACGTTCACCCTCCTTTAGGGCGAGAAGGAAACTTCAAAACGCCAACCTGGGCGCCTGTAAGCGCCCGCTCGGTTTCGACCATCAGCACTTAGCGTAATGGCGCACCGAACCTCGCACAACAAACAAGCGGGCGTTAACCCTGCAATACATGTATTGCACACTTTCTTAAGGTTCGCCCAAGCGGCTCTCGCTTGGAAGTTCCACCGTACGCGCCAATGGTGCCATACGCTCGGCATGCTCGTCACGACCGCCGGTCTTTTTTCATGCCTGGGCGCCGTCGCTCGAGCCGAAACGTGTCACTTTCCGGTAGCAGCTGCGATCAGCGTTGGCGGATTCGTGCAAGGACGTACCGCCCAAGATGCGGCCGTCGCCGTTGCGATCGCCGGCGGTCTCGGACCGAACGCGTACCGATACGGAAAGGCAGACGCACCGGTGACGGTGCTCGCGATGCTTCCACCGGCCGTGTGGATCCCGCGCTATCACGACGTCATGGCCGCAGCGGTGCACAAACGCTGGCCGAAGATGACGCTGGGCGCATTCTTGGATCTCGATCAACTCGACCGAAATCCCTGGCTGTCACAAGTAGCAATGGGCAGCAGCACGGAATGGATCGCCGGCGCGAACGTCATCAACGCTCCAAGCCTCGGCGGCGTTCTAAGCGCCGGCCCAACGACTTGCACCGCTCCCTAGCGTCGTGCCGACTGACGAGGAGATACGGACCGCCCAACTCGCTGCAGCAAAAGCGTCGCTTGAACTGAGCAAAACGCAAGCCGGTTGCATGTCGATGGCTGGCGGCTGCGGCGCCCTGATTCTCCTCCCTATTGGCATCATCGTTATTCTGATCGCCGTCGCACTCATCGCCGACGGTTTTGGCCTCTGGAAATGAGCGCCACCGCGTGGTCGTACCTCGTCGTATCGAGCGATCAGCAAGCCGAAACCCTCGACGCACAACAACGTTGGGCCGAGGAGACCGCCGCCGCGCAAGGCTGGCGCATCGAGCGCGTGTTTCGGGGCGTTTCCACAGGAAAACTCGGCGTCCGCAAACTCCTCTCGGACCTCATCTCCGAACTGCAAGCCATTCCGAAGGGCGCTCGGCCGGCGCGCATCCTCCTGACGCGCATCGATCGGTTAGGACGCGGCGACTCGCTCGACGTCATGGGGGCTATTGCTGAACTGCGGCGCCTTGGGCCGGTGCTTCACACACGCGAAGATGGCGACGTCCGCCTGCAGCGCGCAAGCGATGCGATCTTGCCGGCCATCAAATCGATCGTGGCCGCCGTCGAAAACGAGGTGCGCGCCGACCGGGTGCGCGCTGGCCATGCCCGACGTCGGGCCGCCGGCAAGCACCTTGGAGCCGTTCCCTACGGCGTGGTACTCGTCGACGGTAAACCGGTTCCCTACGAGCCCGAGGCAGCGATCGTGCGCGAGATATTCGACCTCTTGGCTCAGCGATGGGGGCTAACCCGTATTGCGAACCATATCCGCATGAAGGCGCCACCAAAGCGGCTGTACGACGGCGCCGAACGGCCCCTCACCTGGGGTGCGTCGACGATCCGCAGTCTTTATGCCTCGGAGGTCGTGCGGCGGGTCGTCGTGTCACCGGAAGCGGTTGCGCGCGCGGAAGCGGCCAGAGTCGACAACTTCCGCTTCGCCCCGACTGGCGAATGGGAGTGGCCGCTGCGCGGCGCCGTGCACTGCACCTGCGGGCACCTGCTCGTCGGTCACGCGACCGGGAACGCCCCCTACCGAATTCGGTACTACCGTTGCCGTCACCACCCGCAAGAGCCGGGGAAGGAGTCGACGAACCGGCCGGGCCATCGGGCGGACGCCTTGGAAGCGGCGTTCCTCCAGATCCTCCGGGAGATTGGGGTGCAACCCGACCTTCTGGCACCGGAGCCCTCGGCGCGGGACGCTGAGGCCATTGCCGTTCGAATCAACGAAGCGCGCAAGCGGCTGGCTAAGGTCGAGGCCCGTCGACGACGGGCATGTGAGTTCGCGGAAGACGGGGTCTATACCGCGACGGACCTGCGGGAACGGCTTCGCAAGATCGACGCGGAAAAGCAAGGCGTCGTCGCGGAGTTGGAGCGGCTCGAGATCGATCACGCCGCGTTGGGTACCGATTCGGCCCTTCGGCAGCGGCTCTCAACGGTTTTCGGGCGCCTGCCAGACCTCTGGAAGACGCAGTCGACGGAGTGGCGCCAGGACGTGGCTCGGGCCATTGGCAAACTCGCCTGCGGCCTCTGGGCGCATCCTAGCCGGCGCGGGGAGCTGTTTCTCGGGCATGACGCGGCCTTGCGAGGGTTCAAAATCAAGAGCACGTATGCGACACGCGAACGTATGTTTTCACGTGAAATGCTTAAGATTTTGGAGCGGTAGGAGACACCGAAAGGGGAGACCGGCGCAAGCCAGCCTCCCCTTCTTCCGTAATCCTATGGCACCAGCACGGCACCTACCTGGCGCTGCGGCCGGCGGCCTGCGTGGTAGTATCCGCGCATGAACGCAACCAAATCCTTCGGCGTCGACCCCTCGCTGCTCGTTGTGGCGATTCCCGTCGCGGGCGCGATCGTCGGAGCCGTGTTAGCCCTGATTTTCCGCTAGGCCCCACACCGGACTGTCCTCCGAGTGTCCACCAACCCTCTCGGGGGATAGCACGACCCCTCGCCACCCATCCGGCGGGGGGTTCGCGTTTTTACACCGTCGAGGGATCAGGCAAGATCACCGCTGCCGCCTGCCGTTGCTCGTACTCGTCGCGCAACGTCGTGTATACTGCGCGGTACGCGATCCCATCGACGAGCGAGTCTGGATTCCACTTGCCGATGAGGCGCGAATCCTTGACGTCGATGAGGCAGGCGAGCTGCAGTAGTCGCATTTCGTAAGCGTCGAGGCCACGAATGCCGAAGCGTTCGAGCGTGGCCCTTGTGACTGCGTCCGTGACGTTGGAAACGTCCCAACTGTCGCCGTAGCCGTTACCGCGTTCGGCGTAGGTCGCTCGCGTGCGGTCGAGCGTAGCGTCGGCCGTCCGTTCGAACGTCGGCGGCCGTGCAATAATCGTTTTGGAACTGAGTTCCGCTGGCAAGCGTATCTCCTTGTGCTAGATCGTGCGGGTTGACGGCTTCGCGATGCTCCGCCTTGGGTGGTACGGTTGAATCGGCGTCATCTTGTCGGCGAGGCCCTCGGACACCGCCTGGCGTGCGGTAAGATACCAGTCGCGTCGCTCCATTTTGCCGCGCCAATACTCAACCGGCTTTCCGCTGCGCGCCGAATACAGACCGTTGATGATCGTTTCCCAGGTCCGATTGAATGCAACGCGATCTTCGAGGTCGCAGTTCTTTGATTCAGGCGGAGCGTCGCTCATACCGTGAACCATCATCGCAGCGAACGGCTCGATTGTTCGAACGTCGCACGCCTGAGCAAGAATCGAACCCATGCTCATGGCGACGCCTTGAATGTGGCAGTTCACCTTGCGACCTTGCCGGCGGATTTCTTGCACGGTCGAAAACAATGCGAGCCCCGACTCGACGCTTCCGCCGAGCGACGACAGGTACACGAGAATCGGAATGCCGGCTTTGATATTGTGGTGGATCGCCATGAGTTCTTCATGGGAGTCCACACACGCGGCCTCAGTGAAGTCGCCGTGGAAATGAATGAGCCCGCGTTCCCAGATAGGCTTTGTGTCGAATGCCTCGGTCGGAATGTGCGCGACGAGCTTCGGAACGATGTCATCCGCAACCGTCTTCGCGCGAGGAACCCTTAGCGACCGTAGCCGTGCGACGATCTCCTCCTGGAAAGCGTAGGCGATTTCGTGGGTCGTGATTCTCGCCATGGCATCTCCCCATAGTGGGCATCTCGCGGCCACTCACACCGCTTGCAGACGGTATCAGCGGCGTATCCGATCGGGAACTCGCACGGCTCAGGCTGCCGCACGCGCCGTCTTGCCGCCCGGAAGCGGCGCTCGCTTCGCCTCGAACTTCTGGCCCCGATAGAGCGCCACACCGTCGAGAATGGGAATGAACTCGACCCGGTGCTGCCCGGTATCTTCGAGGATCTCGACCACGGCGATGCCGTTCACCCACTCCGATACAAAGCCGCGGTCGGAAGGCGTGCGCGTGCGCTGAATGGCGCCCTTGGCCTTCACGCGTTCGAGCGAGCAGAGCGCGCCGATTTCGTACAGCGTAAAGGTTTGGTGGCCGAACGGCGTCCGAACGGTAAAGGTTTCTTCCCGGTGCCGGTGCGTGTGACCGGCGATCACGGAGGCTTGATAGGCCCCCTTCTTCTTCGGGTCGTGCACGACGACGAGTGCATGGCGCCCTTCGATCAGCCACGCCTCCGATCCGGGCCACATACCGCATTGCTCGAACCCGAGTTCGTCGAGTCGGAGCAGATGTGGAAACGAGAGGTCTGGCCACGATTCCGGCGTCGCGTTGGCCGGCCGTAGACCGAACGCCGCTCGGGCGTTCTGTTGAACGTAGGTCGCCAGGCGTTTCCAGTCGTGGTTCCCGTCAACCAATCTATAGCGTTTTGCTATAGTTTTGCCAGCGCGGCGGCGGGGCGAACCCATGGCGCTCTTGACGTTCGCGAGGTAGTTGTGGCCCCAATTGATCGACTCTTGCGTGACACGCCAGAACTCCTCAACCTGCAAATATTTTGAGAACTCGGACATGTCGAGCAGATCGCCGACGTGGGTGAAACCGTCCGGCTGAATCGCAGCCGTCAGTTGGAGTGCGACGTCGACGGCGTCCTCGTCGTGAATAGCCTGGAGGATGTAGCTTTCGCGGTGTCCGTCAAACTCTCGCGAGTCGAGCACGCGTTGGAATCCGCCCTGGGTGTCGGGGTGCACGACCTCGATACGTAAGCCTCGCGGAACGATGATGGTCGGTGCCGTGTATTTTATGGTGGCTGGTTTAGCTGGCTGAACGACGGGCCACGCTGGACCGCTCTCCCATTTCGGGCTGAGCATGACGGTGACGTTCTTGGAACTCAGGCGCGTAACAACCGGCTCGTCGTCCGGGCCTTTGGTCAAACCTTCGTGGAAACCGCTCTTGATCTTGACGTTGTCGATCTTGTCGATCGCGTCGAGTGGGATGTTCGCTTCGTCGAGCAGGTTCTTGATTTGGTTCAGCTTATCGGCTTCGGCGCCGTCGTAAATCTTCGGAACGTCAGCGGCACCCTGCCCGTCCAGGGCTCTCCGCATACAGTGGATGACGGCTTCGAGTGACGGCTTGCGACCGTGCTCATCGCGAAACTGCGCATGAATGGCGCGCGCGGCCGCAGTCTTATTACCGTACTGCGCGACGAGATCGAGCGCGATGCGTTTTGTCAGGGTTCTCGAGGTGTACTGGGGTTCGCTCACGTATTTCCACCCGTGCCGTCAATATGTAACCGGGATGGCAACATATTGGCAGCGGTTGGCTCCGGGATGATTCCCGGCGCGAGAGACAAAACGAGCCCGCACCACGCCGGAAAATCGGGTGGATACGGGCTCGTTCCGCACGCTAAGTGCCGAAATGGGACTTACGGGTTCGGGGTCCAAGTAATGACGACTTTGCCGTTCTCCTCGGCTTCCGTGAGGGTGCCGTTCAGCACTTGCTGACTGACCTTCTCGGCCGGGATGGCGACGGCGAACTTCGCCGGCAAACGCAGAGCAACGTTCTCGACGAACTTCTCCGCCTTTTGCAGCAGCGTTTCGGTGTCGGGTTGCGCGGCGGGAGCCGCTTGAGCGGCCGGAGCCGGATCGGTAGTGGACATGAATACTCCTAGCTAGTGAGTGTTGGGGGAATCCGGCGGTATCGTCGTTGGCATGCCGAAGTACGATGCGAAAAGTGCCAGGATGATGCCGCCGAAAATGGCCATGCCGGCGCCAATCAACTGCGCGAACGTCTGAACGTCCGCAGGCGTCGATGAATGCGAGCCGGCACGGATGACCGCGCCGTACAGCGCGACCAAAAAACTCGGATCGGAAAGCAGCTTAAAGAGTGCGGCTATGGCTCCAAGAATGGAGAATCCGCCCACGCTGACGCCGATGTAACCGACGAGATGCGTGTTCAAACTGCGAAGCAATGCGTTCATTTCGATAAGTTCTGGAAGGTAAAGATTTGCATGCGCTCGACTGGCTTGGCGATGCCGGAAAGGAACTCGTCAAAAAGAAAGCGGCGCGCCGGATCGGTGAGCGTGAACCGCCCGATGATGCCGTCGCCGTATATGTGGACCTTCTCACGCGTGACGGCCACCTTAATCGACTTGCCGACTTCGCGGTGGTGCCGTTCGAGCGCAATGGCGAGCGGATTGTGCCAGGCGTGGACGGAGAGCATACTTTTCGACCGGGCATACGCTTGAAGAATGTCGTCGCGCGTAATGTCGATATGCATGGGCCTCTACTTGCAAACGAGAAGGGCGTGTGTCGGGAGGTCAAGGATGCAGGGAGCCGGCGGCGGCTGGCGGCAGGTCAACGGTGGTGGAGCGCGATGGCACCGACCGGCGACACCGATCGAACGATAGACCACCACGCTCGCAAGACCGTCCATTCCAAGTCGGTCGCGCACGGCAGGAGAAACATCCAGAATACGACCAGGAACAAATGGGCCCGTCCCTATCACAACGCAGGGTGAAGTTTTGTGAGTGTCGACGTTCTCGACGTAAATGCGCGTACCGGGAACGACCATATTCGACGCGCACACCAGCGCGTTCGATCCGTACAGCCCGGTGTCGATGTTGAACCACGACGCAATGCCAGCAACGAGGAACACGAAGATATGCACGGGGCGCCTCCTTGCGGAAGCCACCCCAGCGGGCGACTACGCGGGCTTGTATCGCACGAACGCCTTCAGAAAGACGCCATGCGAGATTTCTTTGCGAACGATGATGCCATCGTCGGTATAGGAGTAGACGCGGAACCCTTCGCGGATCGCGTCTGCGAGCGTCGGTAGTTCTTCCAAGGCTAACGCATCAACTCGGCCAGGGAGTCAGCAAGCGCGACGTCACGATCGACGTTCGTGGAGAATCCTGGAATGACGCCGGCGTTACTGAATTGGTGCATCTGTGCCGATCGCCAGCCGTCAGGAAGCGCGAAGTGCCCCGGCTCGCGCGGGTAGTTGGCAACCCAAAGCGTATGGCCGGCAAAGGCGTCCGAGCCGGCGAACCGCGTGGCCCACGTATCGGCGTTGGTATAGATGATCGGATCGCATCCGAGCTGCCGCCGAATCTCCGAGTTGAATGCTGCCAGCCGTGTAATGTTTTCCGTGACGCTGCCGGCGCTGCCGGACTGCTCCTCGACGTCGACCATCGGTCGCAGTTGACCGTATCGGCCGTTCGCCTGAGCAAGGAAGTGCTGCGCTTCGGCCACCGGGTCTTCGCTGGACAGGAAGAAGCAGTAGGCGCCGAATGGGATGCCCAACCGCTTGCACTCGTCGTGGTTCCGGTTGAAGATCGAGCCGTCGTCGTCGACCGGATTGTCGCCAAAGCAGACGCGGGAAAAGACGAACTTGACGAGCGGAGATTTCACTGCCAGGTCCCAATCGGGGTTGCCCTGAGCGAACGAAATATCAATGCCGTAAATCAACGGGCGGCTCTCCTTAATGGGTCACCGGAGCATGATAGAAGAATTGGAAGTAGATCGTCAGCGCGGCAAACACGGCGCTCACCACGAGCGAGGTGATCGCGATGAGGTTTTGCCGGCGAATCTTGTGAGCTTCGCGCGAGTCTTTAATACGGTCTTCGATCGCCTTGACGCGACCCTCGATCTTTTCGAGTTCCGTAATTTTCTCGGAATGCTCGCCCACTGAATCGGCGACACCGTCGAGTCGAGCGGAGGTTGTCGCGAGTGCTTCTCCGAGACGAATGACTTTATCGAGCAGGAACTGGAGCTGATCCATCGCTGCCCACCCCGACGGCACGGAAATAGAAGCAGTAAATGCGGGCGATCGGCTCGAGTGCGGTTACCGAGCGACCTGGACCGGCCGTGACGACCATGAAATGCCGGCCGACGAGCGTCGTCGAGACGCGACCGGCATCCACGCGGATGGAGCCCTCCTGAACGGCGACGGCCACCTCCGCATCGTCCGGGAGAAAAAATGGAGCGTGCTCCTCGGGTTTTGAGCGAGCCTGAACGATTCGAAACTCCGAGTTGACTTCGATGATCGTCGGCTTGCTAATCGTCCACCCAGGAACGTCCTCGTCGGAAATGTCTTTTTGAAACCCCACCAAGTCGTCGAGGATTGCCCGTACTTGTGGGGTTACCGGTTCGCGAGGGACCTCGCACCCATCACTCATGGCCGAAGCCCTCCGCCTAGAGGAAGCATTGGTAGTTGTAGGCGAGCGTACCGGTCGCCGAAGACGTCTGCAGCGTGAACGTCGCTGTGCTGGAACTGACGGCGGAAATCGCGGCCGGCTCGAGACCGGAAAGATCCACGGTCGTATCGGTAGCGTTATAGGCTCCGCCGCAGACCGATCCATTGGGTGCCGTTGCCGTCGCACTGCATGAGGTGGCCGCGGCCACCGTGCAACTGACCTCGCCGTATGTCACCGTAGTCAAACCGCCAAAGACGGCGCCTGCGGAGATCATGCCGGTGGTAATCGTCGACGTTCCGCTCGGAACGAGTACGTAAGCGAAGGCGACCCACCCGCTATCGACCGCGGGCTTTGCCGGCGATACCCCCGGGGTGCCTTCCTTGGTTTGGAAAACGATTGCGTCTTGCCGCTGCGTATTTACCGACTGCGAGGCGATCGCGCCGGTGATCGGATTGAAGAAACCACGCGAGTCGACGGCGCCGTCCGACGTCTGAAGTTGACCTTCGAGCAGCCAATAGACGGAGTTGGAGCCGGGCGGCGTGAGGGGTCCGATTTGCGATGTAGATCCGGTTTGCAACGCCTGCACCACGATAAGCGTCGGGTCGGCGGCTAGTTGCGGCGTGTATCCCACGGGTATCGGATTGGCGTCGTCGGGCTGGACTTGGTAGAGCCCGCAGACCGATCCGGAAACCGTTGGGGATACCTCAACGTACAGGCCAGATGCGGGAGCGGTCGTGCAACCAGCGTACACGCCGTCGCCGGACGCTGTGAGGTTCAACTCTTGCATGAGCCACGCGCCGATCGCCAAGCGCGTGAAGCGCGCCGGTTGCGTAACCGTGTCGGTCGACGGAGGATTCTCAAGCGGGTAGACGATCGTTCGTCCTGAAACCGGCACGGCTTGCGCCGACGCTGGCGCCATAATAAGGCCCACCAGCAGGGCCAGCATCCCCGCGAGCGCTGCGATCTTCTTCATGGTGTCCTTTACGGTGGCGAAAGGAAGTCGAAGTTCGTGATGCTGATCGTTCCGAGGTCGGACGAGTCGCTACTCGTCCATGTCGGAGCGCCATTGATGTCGTTGATGAAGATCAACTCGTTACTCGATGCGGTGTCCATCGCGTATGCACCGTAGTGCTGCAGCGCGGTGCAGACGATCGCGGCCTCGCGGTGCATCGCGGCGCAGTTCACGGATGCCTTCAACCGAATATGCGCGCCGTATGGTGCGGGTGTATCGCTTGGAGGACCATTGTAGGTAAGCCCATCGGTACAGTCCGTAGAGCCAGCCGGCGATACGCAGGCGGTCTTGGAGAGCGATCCCTTGGTGGCGTCCCAACACAGTGCGTGTGAGATGACGCCGGCCGTCAGTTCTTCGGGCCGTACGGCGCAGAGTCCAAGCGCGACGCCAGACGCCGTTGACGTGGCGCCAGTTGGCGGCCGCACGAACGGAGCCGTAAGGTCGACGTGCTGGTTGTTGTAGGCCGAGAGTGTCGTGCCGCTGACCTTCGTTCCGTACTGCTCGTAGTATTGGCAGGTATCGGTTTGTAGAACGAGCGAGTGCGCGTCGGACAAGGGTTCGATGTAGAACGGCGGGCTGAACATCCACGGAATCGGAGAGTACGGGATGTGCCACGCCACCTGCTTATTGACCGTCACCAGCGGCGTAGAATTGTTGGCGCTGTTGACCTTCTCGTTCGTCGTCGGTGCGTACGCGCCGAACGAACCGCCGCCCCCGCCCTGGGCCGTTGCCGTAACATAGGCAGCGCTGTTGGGATCGGGCGAAGCGGAGAAGATGTCGGTCTGCCAAACGTCGCCTGACGGGTACGGACAGCCGAGGAATCCCGCTGGTGTCGGCGTTGCCGTTGGAGTCGGTGTCGGGGTGGGAGTCGGCGTTGCGGTCGGCACGGGCGTCGGCGTAGCCGTTGGCGAACTCGTTGGCGTCGGAGATGCCGTCGGTGAACTTGTGGGCGATGTGGTGGGCGACGTCGTCGGCGACGCGGTTGGAACCGGAGTCGGCGTTCCCGTGGGCATCGGCGTCGGGGTCGGCCGATGCGAGGTGTTGTAGTTCGTAGCCGGCGTGCAGCAGTTTGGCGGAATTGAGGCGGCCCGACTGAGGCGCCCGAACGCGAGTGCTAAGCAAAGCATCGCGAATGCGGAAAACAATGCACGACGCATTAGTAGCCCATCGCGATCCAGCCGATGTCGCCGGTTCCGGTTGCGTTGACGGTAAAGCCGCCTGCGCTCTTAGAGGTATAGTAAGGGGCCGAAACGCCGGCGCTGCCCTTGCACGTCAGAACAATCTCGTAACTCGAACTGCTGAAGAAATTTGCCCCGCCAGAGCCGGCAAACGTGACGTCCACGGGGGCGCCGCTGGTAATCGTGACCGTCCCCTTTTTGACCCGAAGTGGTTGCGTTGGATTCAGGAATCCGCCGTTGTCCTGATCTTCTTCGATAATTCCTGGTGGCGCGCACGAGTTGATCGTCGAGCCGGGCAGCAGCGTCGAGCCCAAAAGCGATGGTCCGCCCTGCGCGATGCCAATGAGCGTGCATTGCAGTTGCGTCGCCGAGTTCTGATTGGTAACCAGGAAGTACGCGCCCTTGCCGTGCACTCGGCCGGTAATCAAACCGTACGATCCTGGCGTATATTGCCCGGTGCTAGACATGTCGATCGTGAACGAATCCCCGATATTAGCGGGAATGTCAGTGACCGTCATCGAGCACACGACCGGAGCAATACCGGCCGGAACGACCAACGCACCGATCGGCATAGTTCCGCTGCCATTGATCGCCGTATTCAGGTTTTCAACCGTCAACGTGTTAGCGTTGCCGTCAACTCCGCCAGATACGATTTGCGCGAGGAACCCATTGTCCGAGTGTGGGCCGACAATGTAGGCGAGATCGAGTTCTTTCCATACCGACGTATCGTTCACGTTGACCGTGACCTGCGAACCTTCGGCTGGAACCGTGGTGCTGGTAGTCGTTACCGTGAACGCGTTAGGATTCATGTACGGGAACTGCACGTCGATGTCGCCGTCCACGATCGACGTCGCACTGTCCGGTACGTTTACGTACGCGAAAACCTCCCAACCGGTCGGAATGGTCGGATTGCCGCCGCCATCCGGGCCCTCGACGTATTGGAACGCGAGCCCTTGGATGACGATGGGGATGTCTTGCGTCGGAGTGCTGCCGCCGGGTTGCTCAACTTTGCGGGAGGCCGTATCGACTTGCGGATAGTCCGGTTGGCAGCAAATCGCGTCGACGCGCGTCTCGCCGGTCGAGTTCGCCGGCACCGTGAGCGTGACTTGGGTTCCCGGCGGATCGCCAACGGACGCGCAGAGCAATCCCTGACACAACGTCCACTGCGGATGGTCCGTATCCGGTCCACCGATATTGATCTCGAGGACACCGCTGACGGGAGCCGCCTGCACCGGTTGAATCGGCGGCAGTGCGTTCGTCACGCCCTGTTGCAGGGCAAGACCGATGCTCGACATCGACTCCGTTAAGGAGACGAGCTGGTTCCAATCCTCAAAGGAAATCTGCGTGCCCATGATCGGTTGGAGCACGGCTGGAGCGATCAGCTTCACGGGATCTCCTATGAAGTAGCGAGGAACGTGGTCAAGTAAATCGGCTTGGTGCCCTCGGCTTTAACGAAGTTCACCAACTCGCCAAGACGCGGGTCGGGAGGCGTCGTCGACGCGTTCCAATTGTTGATGTCGATCAGGAATGAGTCGTAGTCGACGTACCCGTAGTCGAGATACCACGCGCGCAGCGCCGGTAAATTGAAACCGGCCTGAATGACGAACCAGCCAACGCCAAAGCGTTTGGATATTTTGTAGAGCGCATCGAGGTCGGGGCGCGAGTGGTGATCCCACACGGAGATCGACGGCAGCGATCCGCCGCCGGCCGTCGATAGGTCGAAGGCTCCGACCGGAGCATCGAACGCTCCAAACGGGGCATCGAACGCGAGGGCGCCGCCGGCCGACGTTTCCACGGCCGTGTAAAAGGCCAAGACCATTGCGTAGATCGAAGCGAGCGTCGTCTTTGGATTGGCGAGCGCCGCATAGATGCGGTTCTTGAACGATTGATCGCTCTCGCCGGTAAACCGCGGAACGTACTGGCCAAGGAAATCGAAAGCCCAGGTATCGACGTCGCCGCCGGCCGACGATTGGAGCCGCGCGGCTTGCAAGCGGTCTTGCGTGGAACTATCGAAGAATTGCAGCATCGCGCCCATGGCGCGCGCCATCGCCCAGGCGATACCACCGCCGGGCTGCAAATACTGATCGCCCCACCACGATACGCCCTTGGGCAGCAGACGCTGTGTAATGAGCGAAGCGTAGTTGTCAGTCGTCAGTGACGGCGCCCGGTACGGCAAGCAGTCGACAACGGTCGGATTAGTTCCGTCCCCGGTGAACTCTTGGGCCGTGGCCGGGCCCTGTCGTCCGGTAAAGAATGCGACGTAGCTTTGGCCGTCAACGGCAAAAAGGTTGGGGCACAGACCGCCGGATTGCGTCCAATCGGTGCCGATCAGATTGGCATCTGACGGTGGCACGCCTTCAGGGTAGAGTTTCACCTCTACGCCTGCGGCCATTGGGTTGCCGTCCTCGTCGAGAAAGAGCAACGCCATAAACTAGCCCACCGTGAAGTTTGGAGATCCTGCGATGAACTGATTGCCGAATGGCAGCGAGAGATCGACGCTCGAACCGTTCAGTGTGAGACCCTTGACATCGAAGATGCAGGGGACGCCGTTGATCGTCGCGCCCAAGAGTGCTGCGTAGCAACGCGCGATTGAACAAATCGTTGGCGACGTATCGGCGTTCAAGCCGATCGCGTTAACAAACGTCTGATACGCGAGATTCGCAGCGGCAATGACCGCAGTCGGTTGGTTCGCGAACTGTGGCGTCGGCACGAGCACGGCAGAGCCGGCGACGGCTTCCACCGCAGGACCGAGAACTTGATAGTCGATGCCGGCCGACCGCACGGCTTCGATCGCAGCTTCCGTATCGACGATGAGACCGCTCGGAGCGGCTGCTCCGGTGTTGGCCAGATTGACGATGAACGTGAAATACGCATCGTGCTCGGTGAGATCGAGGTCGACGCGATCGCCCATCGAGTAGATGATGCCGGCCTGCCCGGCGAGCACCGCGGCGATGATGGCATTCGCCGTGCCAACGCGGCCGCTCGAGACGGTGATTGTAAAGCGGGTCTTGTAGGCCGCATCGCTCTCGGCGGATTGGGCCGAATCGAAAGCGTCGGCGTTCGTGATCGAGTTGACCGACGGCGGAAGTGGACCACCGATGCCGGTAGCCGTAAAGACGGTGCCGGCGAGCACGTTTCCGACGATGCCGGGCGTGAGGCAGACCACCGGAACGTCGACGCTCGACTGCCCCGAGGGGATGTCGTAGCCGCCAGTGTCTGGGTCGTAGCCGGCGCCGCCGGGCTGAATCTGGAATTGGACGCCCAGGGGGGTCGAGAGAATGGCACCTGCCGGGACGGTGATCTGCTGCGAGCCGGGCGACGGCGTCGAACAGGTGACCGTACCGTCAGCGAAGGTTGCCGGAAGGCGCGGGACGCCGAATGGGGCGCAAAACGAGTCGACGTCGGGATTGGGCTGGCCGTTCGACAGCGCACGGATGCTTGCTAGGCGCTCGATCGAGAGAACGTAGAGGATCTCGTTTTGGATCAGCGTGCCGCCGAAGGCGCCGGCTTGGAAATATCCGCCAAGTGCTGAGCCGGCGTCCGTATTGGGCGCCTTGACGCCGTTCTTACCGACCAGGGAGGCGAAGTTGGTCGCCATCAATTGGGCGAGGTCGGCCTGACTAATCGGCGTGAATCCGGACACGAAGGACCCCCCTGCGAAATAGGTAGCCGAACCCGCTCCCAATGGGGCGGGAAGTGTGGTAGGATGCCTGCGTGCTACGGATGCGCGTCGCTCGGGTAAGCCGCTGGGCCCAGCCCTTCGTCGACGCCGAGGACGACGAACCGATCAATGTCACGCCCGGACGCCATCAACCGCGTCGACCGCGTTCGGATAGCGCGCTCCGCGACCGAATCGACGCTTTCCACGACGAGCAAGCCGCTAAAGCCCAACGGCTATCGCGCTGCTCGCTTCAGGGGTGGGCGTTGTCTGCGCTGTTTTTCGCGTTCACGTACTCAACGCTGCCGGGACCGCACGTTTTGGGATACTTCCTCGGATCGCTGAGCGGTGGGCTCGCGCTCTATGCGTGGTTCCAAGGCAAGCTCGCGCGCGAGTTCAGCCGCATGGAAGTCGACTAGCTCGGAAGCGAGAACTGCACCGTCTGGCCCTGCACCGTCTTTGCCGTGATTTGCACGCTCACGGTCGATGTATTGACCAGCGTCACGACGACCTGGGGCGCAGGATTCTGCACGATCGTCGGGTCCATTGAAAGACCCTTGAGAATGCGCGCCTGAAGATCGGCGATGAACGCCTGCGTTACCGGCTGGTCGACGAGCGCGGGTTCGCTCGCACCATAGTCGGGATGAAAGAGATCACCCGGCGTCGAGATTGGGTTACCGGCCGGATCGACAATGCGCGCGTTGGTCGTCAGTAGACGGCAAATGCGCTGAATCGTCGCGGGAGCACTGTCGGCATCGTCCACCGCAAGCAGCAGGTCGCCGTTGTCGGTTTGAATGAAGTCGCCGCCCGGAGCGAGCCAGATTTCCGTTGCGCTCACAGCGACTCCTTACGATCCGGTAGCAATGCGAACGATCGAAGAACCTTCAGGCGTCTCTAACGAGGCGACCGATGAGGTGATGTCCTCGAAAGACAGGGACGGCAGTCCGGCTTGAATGCCTGCAAGCCATTCCGTCGCGTTGGTCATGCTGGCTGCAATCGCCGCCTTGGCCATCTGTTGCGCGACGTTACCGACCATCGTTCGGATGTTCGTGGCGAATGTTTCGAGGATGTCCTTATTGATGGCCGCGGTGCTACTATCGAGCGAACCGGCGAGCCCGCCAAGATTTAGAAGCGGAGCCGAACGGCTTAAGTTCGGAACGATTGAGATTGCGTTTCGGACGTCGTCGAAAATCTGCGTCTGGCCACCAGCGGTGACCGTTTCCACGACCTGCGCGGTGTCGTCGATCGTGTGGCGCGCACCGGAAGCCGTTTGCGATTGGGTGAGCGCACCGGTTCCACCGACGAGCGTACCGCCAAGACCGTCGCCGGCTGTGGCCGCGTCGTTTTGCAGGCGCACGGCAGCGTCCCATTGCGGCGATTCCGGCAATGTACCGACTTTGCGATGCTGAATCCACCGCTCGCCGGCCGGAACGGGTGAGGTATCATCCGGCCCGTGATAGAGCCAGCAGTTCCAGCCGCCTTCGGTCTCCCAAATCAGCGCGCGTTCACCGCCCACCGGGGCGTATTGGTCCCCGATCGCGGGAGAGATCATACGGCATACGGGCATTAACGGTTGGTTGCCATCCGCGAAGAACGCGTTCTCAAATCCGAGCGTACTGCCAATAAAGACCTGGCAAACACCCTCACTGGCAATCCACGAACCCGGTAGCACCCAGCCTTCGACGGCGTCGTCGGGCGGCCGGAACGCGGCGACTGCGGACTGCAGCGCAATATCATCCAGGCGCCCCATGTCAGACCGCTCCCTGCGGCAATTCGTGATTCACCGCGTCGATCTCCCAAAAGAAGCCAGTCTTTGTATCGAACGTCTCGACGATCTCGCGGGGCCAGAAATACGAAAAAGGCTCGTTGAACAGCGCCCACGGATGCCCGCTCAGCACGATCTTCGCCGTGACATCCATCACCTTGAGGTCTGCTGGCGTTACTGGTGCACGTAGCTTAATGGCGTATTCGTGCATCGAGATTTGGCGCCAAATCTGCTGCGCGATTACTTCGCACTGAGCAAGCGTCTTGTTTTTGACGAAGAAAATATGCTTTTGGATGCCCGATTCCGACTCGGAACCCGTGCCACCATTCGCTCCGCCGCCGCTGCTCGTGCTCTCGCTCGTCGTCACGGTTCCGTTCGACGAAATCGTGGTGATAATACTGGAGGTCGTTCCAAAGATCGGGGTCGAGCTGGTCTGCCGCGTGTACGATGACGTCTTGATGCCGCCATTGAGGTCTGTTTGCACGCGCGTCACGCTGCCGGTACGCGTCCTGGGCGTGTACGAGTGGACTTCGACCCGAACGTTCTTTGAGAACTGCGGGGAATGGGTCGACGCGAGGCCCTTACAGTTCGAGCCCCATTGATAGTAGACTTTCGCGCGTTGCCCATTGGGATTGCCGACGAGCGATGCGGCCTCGTAGTGGATCGTTCCGGTACGATCGACCCAGATGTCGACGTCGTCCATAAGCGCGCACTGCAGCATCAAATCCCAGATATACCAGCCCTTCACGCCGGTGATGAACTCGCTGCCGAGAACGTCGATCATGAGAAACGGCGGGTTGGCGAGCTTGGGCGGAGCGAGCTTCAACCCGAAACGCGCGGCCTGCTGCTGAATGAACGCAATTGTGGTAACGGAATCTTCGCGCGGGAATGGGGTAACGATCTTCGTCGATGTCAACGGAAACGCTAGCGATCGACAACTGAAGGTCGTCTGGTTTTCCTCGAGCACGCCCGAGTACATGTCCACGCAGCCGCGAAAACGCAGGTACAGCCCGTCGAGGCTCTTTTGCGAGACGCCAGCGAGGTTGGTCGGGAAACCGGCCCAAATCTCGGCGACCACGGGCTGACCAGCGTTACCGGCTTCGTCAGAACGCTGAATACTGACGGTCCAATCGGGATAGAGGCTCGAGAGCCCACCGCCGGAGATGCCAGCAAAGTTCGCCTTACCATCGATCGGGAGCGTGATCGTCGCTTCGTCCGTCGCGCCGTGCGCGTTTTGGGTGTACGTGTAGGACTTTGGGAAGTAAATGTTGCCGTCGATCTTGACCAGGCACCGCGGAGCCTGCCGGAGATATACCGGCTTCCAGACGACTTTATTTAGAGGTGCCTGATAGCCCGGCGATGGCGAGGTATTCATCTACGGTCCCTGTTGCGGCGGTGGAATCGCGACGCTCGTTTGCAACCCAGTCGGGAGAATCGGATACACCAGGCTGTTGGCAGCGGCGATCGCAAAGCATTGCGTGATGTCGCCGTACTCAAGCGCAGCCACTTCAAAGAGGTCTCCGCCGTCGAATGGTACAGTCTTTTGTACCATCCCGGCCTGGACGTTCGAATAGATGCCCTGCAACGAGGACAGCAATCCAACCGTGTTGGGATACTGCGAATCGGTTGGGGCAATCGAGCCCTGATACGTCTGCACCGCATTCATCGCGAGTTGCGCCGCGGTAAGGATCTCCGCACCGTATTGTACGATGTTCTGCGACAGCGGCGAAGCGTCCGAAAGCAGTTCCCACAGGTCTATGAGGTATTGGGCATAGACTTGGTTACCGGTTTGGTCCGGCACGGTACTCGCGAACTGCTCGGCCTGCTGAACGCCGTTCTGCTGAACGATCGCCTGCGACTGCAGTTGCGTCACGGCCTGGTCGATCGATTGACCTTGCGACACCGTTAAGGCGCCGTTGAGGTCTTGGATGACGACGAGCGTAATCGTGTACTCGTTGCGGCCGCCCATGTAGCCTGGATCGAAGGACTTGATCTGAACGCTGTAGCGCTCGTTCCACCACGTTAGCGGAATCTCGGCACTATTGACCTGGTAGAGCCGAATCTGTTGAACGCGCGGCCAGATGTTCGGTCCGTACAAACGGCCGTTCCAGGTGACCTCGTGCGCGGAGTTCCCGAAGTCATCGATGACGCGGCCACCGCCCGGCATATCGTCAACGACGAGCATTTGCTCACTCGAGCCGATGTTCCACTTGTCGGGCAATTCTTCGGTGGAAAACAGGATGCCGCCGAGGTTGACGGGGTACTTCCCCGGCCGGATCACCATCTGCGGTGATTGCGGCGCATCCTGTGGGGGCGATGGCAACTGTACGACGGACACGATGCCCCCTAGCGCGGTTTAGTGGTCAGTGGCCGCGGCAATCCTTTGGACGTCCGGGTGCCGCCGGAGTTGTAGAGCGGCGAGCGTGGGTCGGAAAGCTCGTTGACAAACTCGCGCGCATTCGTGACATGCGGAAGGTGGACGTTCTGAATCGTAATGTGCGTCGCACGATCGAAGGCGTGGACCGCCTTGGGGGAGGCCCCGAGAGCATGCCCCGTACGCATGAGGTTTTGGTACGCCATCCACGCTTTTGAACCGTAGGGGGCATTCGGATCCGGAACGACCGGAGCGTTCCCCTCGGCGGACGCATTATTGAAAGCGGTGAGGATGTCGGATGGAAGATTCGCGAGCGATGCGAGCTTCGCAATGATACCACCGAGCAATCGAAGCGCCGGAGACGCCTCCGTCGCCGCGCGCCCTACGTCGCGGATGGTACCGAGCATTTCCTGCCCGACGCCGCGAAGAAAGATGTTGTCGATGGTCTTGCCGGTGCTCACGGCAAACTTTCCAATGTCTAGCAAGCCGCCGCCGATGAACTTCAACGCCGGAACGATGATTTTAGCGCCGGCACCGATCGCCGCGATGCCCGTACCGATTTCGATACCGCGGAAGATTCCGCTTGCGGTTGCCGGGTGCCGCTCGAGGTTCATCGTCGCGTGATAGAGCGCGTTGCCAAACCGTTGGAGGACCGGTGTGAGGTTCTTGATCTCCGGGCCGGCGAGTGCTGCACCCAAGCTGCCAATACCGCGGGAATCGCGCTGTAGCGCGCCCCAGAAGGTATTCAGGCGCATCGCCTGGTCCTGAGCGATCGATGGAATCTTCTCCATCCGCTTCAGAACGTTCATCATCTGCTGGTTGCCACCACCGGCGGCGACGAGCCCAACCAGCGAACCCTGAATACCAAGCGCCGAGAAGGCGTTGCGGAGGAAGATTTCCTCGGCGTGGGACCTCGCCGTGCCGGTGAGGCCCTGCGTTTGCGACTCGGCGTACTTCTGCACTTGGCGCAGCGCGCCGATGACGTCGAAATAGGTCTGATTCTGGGCGTTCGTCCGAACGAACGGCGTATTGCCGTGCTCGTCGATCAGGCCCATCTTCAGCAAGGCTTCGCGCCGGCCGCTCTGGGCGTGGCTCGTCATCGCGAGGCCCTGAATGATCTGCCGCTCGAATGCCGCGACGCCCGTACCACCACGACCGCGGCCAAGGCCCGTCTGCTGCAGCAGGATGCCCAAGAGCACCGACTGACGCATGGCGTCCACGTTGCCGGCCGAGAGGGCCAGCAGTGGGGTGAAATACTTCGATTGCGTGAGGAACTGCGACATGCCGCCCGGCATGAAGTACGTCGCCTTGTGCAGCATCTCGGCAAATGTGCCGATCTGCTGAGGCGTATACGCCCGGTATTGGTGGGCAAGCTCGATCAGCTGCGTGGCCGCCTCGAGCGCCGTGTACTCGTGCTGAGTCCCGGCGGACTTCATCTGCACGATCTCGCCGAACTTCGTGACGGTCGAGAGGAACCGCGGCGTCAGCGATGACGCCGGCAGGCCGGAAGTCGAAGCGATCGCACCGTAGATGGCAGCAATGTCGGGGGCGCTTTGCGCCGTCGCGAATGCGGTCTGATAGACCGAATCGCGGAAGGCGTCCATCGTCTTGCGCGAGGAGTGCGTAGCGATCTGCAGGTTCAACATGGCGCGTTCCATGTTGGCGGCCTGCGTGACCGAGTAGGCCAGCACGCCGGCACCGGCGAGCGCGACGCCACCGGATACCGCAGAGAAGGCGGCGAGACGCGCCTTTTCGACGCCTGTAATACGATTCTGGAGCCGGAGGTAGGCGGCTTCCTGAGCGGTGATTTGGCCGCGAAGTTCTGCTTCTCGGATCGCTGTCGCCTTGGTCGCAACGCCGAGGCGCTCCATGTACGAGATGCCGTTGCCGCCGAACCGAATCGCAGCTTCGACCACCCAGCCGCCTATAGCCACGGGCTACTCCTTCTGGATGGCCTCCGTGAGATAGGAGGCCGTGCCCGATTCGATCGCGCTCGACAACGTCGGAAGCGAGGTCGCGAAGCCCAGCTGAATGCCGAGGGCACCTTCGATGAGTTTGACGACGCCCGCAGCCGAACGCTCGAGCGCATACTTGTAGACCGCGCGCGCGACAACAAACTTTTGCGCGCGAACGTTCCAGTAGCCGAATTCGTGATAACCCGCAATCGGCTCGGACGTTCCGGCTGCGGCTACGTCTGGACCGACGCGCATTTCGGTCGAGTCGCGCAGTAGCGCGCCGTCCCGCAACAGCGGATCATCCGGCGAGTAGCCCTTTGCCACACGATCGGCTTGCGTGGCTTCCGCGAGTTCCGGCAACAGATGGTCGCCGTAGCCCTTGCGGACTTCTTGAGCAAGAATACGAGCAGACTCGCCGACAACGAGCTGGCCCGTGGGGATCATGACGGCCGGCCGCGCCTCGAGAAACTCTGCAAATTGCATGAGCCCCTCGAAAACCTTCAACGCGCCGCTCACGACTTCACTCCTTAGAAGGTTTGATGAAGTCCCACTCGTCGTAATCCCAGGTGAGTCCCTGCGCCTCTCCCATAGCGATGTGCGTCTGCCAGAGTTCCGGTTCGGTCATCCGTTCAGCGCGCTCGTAGGGAATGCCGGCGGCGACTACTGCGTAGAAGAGTCGCTCGAGGGGGGACTGTTTTCGTTTTTTAGGACTTCCGGTTTCACGGAGAACACGACGGTATAGGCCGAACCGAGTTCGTCCAGGTCGAGACCCGTGAACCGGCGCAACACACCGTCGAGCGCCTCGATTGTTTCCGGAGGCGGCACTTCCTGGCCATCGATCGACGCGACGGCAATGCCCGTCCGGTAGTACCCGATCCGCGCCACCTCGCCGCGCGTCCACGAATCGGCCTGCATCTGCTGGCGTGCCGTGATCTCGCGCATGGCGACCTTTTTACCCGACGTCAGTTCGAACACGCGGTTCCCATCCGGTCCGAGTTCCGTGATGAAGTCGAGGACCGACTCCAGCGTGCTCGCGGACTCCATGCCTTCTTCGCCGATCTCGACGAACTTCTTCAGGATCGCGTCCTTGAACGGGGTCCACTGCGCCTTGTATGCGTCGCGGAGTTCGTCCTGATCGCGTCCGGAAAGGCGTTCGATCATCATCTCGAGATTCGCCGATGAGAGCACCGGCCCAATCAGGACTTCCGTACCGTCCTCAAGCGTCAGTTTCTTGATCGATGCGGCGATGCGGTAGTATTCGGTCCTCATCGGATCCGACATAGCGCAGCAGTCCGCTCGGACTTGCTCTGCGCTCGAGAGTGGATGCAGTTCGGCGACCTTTCCGGTGGAAAGGCGCACGGTGATCTTGTCGCTCAAGGCGATACGGGTCCTCCCTTAGACGCGCTGCGAGCAGGAGAAGTCGACGTGCGGCAACGTGATTGACGTGCGCGACCACTGGCCTGCTTTGTATCCGTGAAACACGACGTCGACGAACGTGTTCTGCTCGACGGCGTCGCCCGGCTTAACCGGAAGGATCGTTTCGACGATTGTGAACCGCCTCGAAGAAAGGCCGGCGTAAAACGCGGCGTCGAGCAGCTTCACGTAGGTCGAGAAGTTGGCGTTGGCCTTTTCGACTTCGATCGAGCCGGTCCAACCGCCAGGGATTTGCTCGTGATCGACAACGCCGCCGCCGTCGATCGGGGCAGACGTTACGACCTCGTCCTTTGCGCTCGACTCCATCATACGGCGTTTGCCGTCGAGTTGGACCTGCGCTCCGGTCGTGTTGTCGATGATGACGATCGACTGCTTGGTGCCGGTCAGAAACGTACCGGTAGCGGTGACGCTCATGGTTGGTGCTCCCTAACGATGTGGGCTTGAAAAAGAAAAAGGAGCGCGTGAAGCGCCCCCGAGGGGTGGAGAACCGAGAGCGGTTAGCCGCCCTGTGCGACGACGACTTGGACGTTCGGGCCGACCTGAACGAGGTTCAGGATGTATTGCGCGGACGAGAGCGTCGTCACGCTGACCGAGATGATCAGGAAGCCCTGACCAACGGTCTGCGGCGTGTTCTGCGAGCCGAGCACGAACGAGAAGTCGCTGATCTGTTTCGGCTGGCCGTTCTTCATCTGATTGAAGAAGGCAACCGCGGCCGACTGAATCAGCCCGAACGTGGGCTGACCGAGGTTCGCCGGGTTGGTGTCGATCGGTCCGTCGACGAACTGCCCTTCGATCTGCTGCAACAGGTCGGTGACGAGGCACAGCATGCGGAAGTCGAGGATGCGCGTGATGCCATCGGACGCCATGCCGTGCGGCAGTCCGAGCAGCGGGCCGCGCAACGAACGCGGCGGACGACCGATGTACTCGATGCCGTTTTGCTGCCGACGGCCGGCCTCGGCTTGCGTGACCGAGTTGATACCGTTGACGATGCGCTCGGTGCCGAGCAGTCCCGCGACGCCATTGACGGGTTGGTTACCCGGCGAGTACGCCGCCGTTTGACCGGCGATCACCGCGGCGATCTTCGCCGAGGGATACGAGAGAATCGGCTGGCCGACGAAGACGTCGTTCACGCGCAGCCAATCGATGCCGAGTACGAGGCCCGGGTTCGAGAGCGAGTATGCCTGCCGCGTGGCAATCGCGACGTCGGTGGTCGTCCCTTGCGGGAACGAGAAGTGAATGAGGCAGTTCTCGCGCGTACGCCAGGCGACCATGTCCTGCACGATCGTCGGGTCGGTGAGGCCAGCGATCATCGCCTGTCCGCCCGAGACCTGGCCGTTGAAGGCGTACAGGCCCGTGGGACCGACTTCGAGGTCTTGGCCGAGCAGAATCTCCGGCGTGAGACCGGAGGTGCCGTCCGTGCCGCCGTCGGCCGCTTGCGGCTCGTTCAGCGTGGGCGGAATCGCAGCGTTGCCGGCGACTGCCGTCCAATAGGCCGAGCCCGATACGTTGCTGAGCGCGCCGTTGATCGCGGCGATGGCGTTGGTTTGCGCCGTGGCGGAATCGTAACCGCCGCCGGCCGTCGCGTACGCAACGATATTCGCAAAGACTTCCGTTTGGAAGCCCGGGAAGTTGAGCGAGATCGACAGCACCGGCTGATAGTTCATCGAGCCGGACTGCAAGGTCACGAGCCCCGACGCGCCGGCGTTGCTCGGGTTGGGCAGCGAACCGGTGAACTTGTTCGTGAGGATGAGGAAGTTGACGTCGCTGCCGTTCGTGCCGCCGGTGAGTGCCGTCGGGCTGTTGGGCGTGATCGTTGCACCGCCACCCGTGGCTGTACCGGAGATGACGATGGAGTTGCCGCCCGTTCCGGGTTTCAACGCTGCAATGCCGATCGTATCGGAGCCTCCGGGGAACACCGGTTGAACGAAGGCTTTGCCGCCAACGACCGCGCCCGTCTGATTGAACAGCGCGCATACTGCTGCGACGATGTCGTCCAGCGAATCGTCGGCTTGCACCGTGTAGGGCGCCGAAGTGTACGAAAGCGCACCGCTAGCGTTTGATGCCGCGACCGTCATCGTGACGGTGTTGCCTGCTGCGGGCGAGCCGCCGATGGTTAGTTCGCCGGCTGCGTAGTTTCCGGACGTACCGAGGTCCATGACCGCGGCAACGTCGGTGCCATCCGTACGGCGCGAGCCGAGGAACTGCTGGCACTCGGGCATGGCGGTCAAACCGGCACGCACGAGCGAATACGGCGAGGCCGTATCGTTACCGAATAGCGCCAGAAGTGACGGCCCGTCGGTAAACGGCTGAGGGTCGTCGACGGGTCCGTAGTTGCCGCCGCCTTCGATGGCGATCAGGCCCGTTGCTGGTCCGACCGGAGTCGGTGGAACGGTGACCGGACTGGTGAAGACGCCGTCCGTGGTGAAGTTCCCGGGGTTGGTATCCGTGATAATCATGTGGGCCTCTCAATGGGCAAACAAAAAGAGGCCGGTAGGCCCCTCGGACGTGCTGAAGTGCGGGGTTGAAACGAGGTTTACGTTGCGCGCAAGATCACGAGACCGTGCGCGTACGGTGACGCATTGGAAAAGGTCGCGACGATGACGTCGCCAGCAGCCACCGGAATCTTTCCGATAAAGACGCAACGCCTGCCGGTCGATTGCACGACCACCGTGCCGTTTTTCGTCATGGTCAGTTGGGCGTTTTTATCCTCGGAGCGTGCCATGATGCGACGGACGGCCCCAGTCGCAGAAGCGGTCCAGGTGAGAGCCGTACCGTTGCCGTACGTTGCGCCGTGAATCATGCGTCGGGGCTCCTACGAAAGCGTGAAGGTAACGTTCCAGGTGCTCGTCGCACCGCCCGATGTCGTCACGGTGAGGGTTGCGGTGTACGTTCCCGTGGAACCGTACGTATGGCTGGGGCTCGGCAACGCAGAGGTGTTGGAATCGCCAAAATCCCAGGCGTACGTAATAATCGAACCCTGCGATCCGTCGACGATCGACAGATTCGTGAAGTCGACCGTAAGGCCGGAGATTTCGATGTCCGCGATCGCGGCGACGGAGCCTTCCGGGCTATCCGTGAATCCGATGTCGGACTCGACGCTTTGGCTCTCAATGGTGAGGAGACCATCGTCGACCGTGAAAACGGCTTCGCTCGCTTCGGTCGGACCGTCGAGATTGAGCGAACCGCCGGCACCGATGTGCACGACCGGATCACCGGTTGTTCCACCGTACAACTGTGCGTAGTTCTGAATCTTGAGATCGCCGCCGTTATCAACGAGCACGTCGCAGGTCAGCTTGGCGTTGAAGGTAAGGTCGGTCGATGCCTGTATGAGTACGGCCATGTTAGCTCACCACGACCGGACGCTTGGTGACGCAGACTTTCCCATTCCCGCTGGTGACCGTTAGCGTTACGAGATACGAACCCGCATCGGCATATGCGTAAGTTGGGTTCCGATCGGCACTCGTGCCGGATCCGTCGCCGAAGTCCCATGCCCATGACGCTTCGCCGTCGGCGCTTGCATCGGTATAAGTACCGTCTGTGAAGTCGACCGTGTGGCCGCCAACATCTTCGTAGTCGAAGTACGCCAGCACGCCGCCGTTCTTCATGTTGATGCTGGCGTCGACGTGCGTGAGGCTCACACCGGCAATGTCAAGCGTTCCACCGCCAAGATTGACGGTCGGTCCAAACCAGTGGCCGATGAACATCGCCTGGCTCGGCGTGACCGCGCTCATAATCCAACTCGCGTCGGATTCTACCGTTACGTCAACGTCTGAGGCGCCGCTGCCGTCATAGCCAGGCTCGACAAAGACCTCATTGCCGTCCGTCGGCAGACCGATCTTCATCACGCCCTTGACGAGGAGCGTGCCGACGCCGGGTCCGAACGACAGCGAGTTTCCCGCGTCGTCCTGAGCGTCGATAATGAGCGTGCCGCCATCGACGGTGATCGAGTCGCCATCGACGCCGATGTCGAACGCTGGCTCTGCGCCAGAAGCGGTCGCATTCCCAATGAGGAACGTGCCGCCGTTCTTGACGTAGACCGGCGTGACGCCGCCCATGAGGTTGAACGAGCCGGGGTACGAGTAGTAGATGCCGTTTGTATCTACGGTGAAATCGCAGCCTTCGGCTTGGATGTCCAAGCCGGCATCGTCGAACGTAGCCTGAGCGCCGCCGTCCGTATCGACGAAACAGCGGCCGCTCTCGACGACGAAGATTCCCGAAAAGTTCTTTGCGAGAAAGAATCCGGTCGGCGCGTGAATGACCTCAGCGGTCAGGTCGCCTTCAAGTCCGAGCGTTGCATCGAGATCTTCGGCCGGTGGTCCAGGAGGAGTCGGCGAAGTCTGTCGTAGGTAGACGTTGGGGCCTTGGACCTGAACGCCCGTGACCTTACGGTTGGCGACGTTACGGTTGAACTGAATCATCGGCCATCGTCCTAGATCGACTGGCCGACATAGAGCGGACGCAACGGCGTCTGAATGAACGGGCTCGAACCATACTGTGCCTGCACCTGCCATTGGTACGTGCCATACTCGCTGGCCGGAAAATCGTTCGGAACGGTCGTGTATGTGGCGTACGTTCCATCGTCCGATGGCGTCATGTCGAATACTTTGCGCGTATGCGTTACGGGCGAAATCGTCACAAGTTGGACGACAGTCGCTCCAGTGAGGTTGCGGAACCCGGTGCCGACGGTGGGCGTGAAGGTGATCTCTACGCCGTAGTCGCCTGCCTGCATCGGGTGATTCCTTACGCCATGAGCGGAGCGGTGAGATCGACTTGCGCGACGAGTGCGCCTTCAAAGGCGAGCACGGAAGTGAGGCCACCGCTGAAACTGAGCTGATCGACCAACGGCGCGGACAGTGCGAGCTTAGCTGGTGGCGAACCGCCGCCGGTGACTAGACGGCCGACAAACGAAAGCGCTGCCCGGAGAGAGCGGGAGATGAGGCGTGCGATGCCGCCCGCGGGTGCGACGACTGCGGTCAGACGCTTGCGAATGGACTTGGCGATCGTAGCGGCCGGAATGATCGCGGCCGTGAACGCCTTACCGATGGCCTTGCCGAGCGCTGAGCTTGCAGCGATTTGCGCTGCCAGGACGACACTGTGAACCGTTCCCGTAACCAAAGAGCCAGCCGGGGCGATGACCGCGCTCTGGAGCAATCCTACGGCTTTGGAAAGGGTCGCGGACGATTGAACTTCAGCCGTCAGAAGCGCAAAGACGGTGCGGGTTAACCCACCGGCCGAGACCGACGCGGCCAGGTTCCTGAAAATCGACCGAACGAGACTTCCGACCGGGGTGACCGATGCGGCGAGCCGTTTCTCGGTGTTCTTTGCGAGGGAGCCGACCGAGTCGATTTCAGCGGTGAGGTCCTGGATGATGGGGCCCGTATCGTGAGGCCAAAGGAGTAGTGGCATCCCTTAGCCTCCGAGAAAATCCGATGGGTTTAGAGCAGCGCGCTTATCGCCTGTCTCATCAAATCGGGAGCCACAGGTTTATCGTGGATGAACCAGCGCCGACTTCGACCATGCCCGCGAAGTTCGTACCATTGAATATCGACGTGCATATATCCGCGCCGTTGTAAACGGGCGGAACTACCGGGATGCCGTACACGATTTGATTGTTCGCGCCACCATCGGAACCAATCCAAGGAGTGGGCATAGAGCCATGAGGAGCAAAAGCCTGGCCGCCTGACGACGAGTTGGGGGACAGCAGCACCAAATCGTTCGCCGCAACGCCCCCAAGGCAGGAGCTGTTTGCGCTTTGCACGATGGGTGTGCCGGTATTGAAGTTTGCGACCTCAACGACCGTAATTGATACGTCGCTGTTTCCTAGAGCAAAAGGCGTGATTGTCGTGCCAACGTCACCAGGGCCAGCGACCTTATAGGCAGCGCCGGCAGCGGGCGTGCAGCATCCGTTTGCGTAAATACTCGTCCAACCGCTTTGCACGGACCATTGGACTGTGTTGCAGCAAGAAATGAACGCCACCAACAAATCGCCCTGTACGATAGTGCGCTGCATGGGGACCGCTGGCGCGGCAGTCGCGCCTGGGTCAGCCGATACGCCGTAGTTCGCGACATACGGCGTATCGTATTGGCCGACGTAACCGTACAGTTGCGCACCCGGTCCACCATCAGTCAGGGAAACGACCTGCCCAACGGTCCCGGCACCCGTTGGGACACCCGTCGTCGTAGGGACACCCCCGCCGCTGGAGCACCCCGCCGGAATGTTTATTTGTGCTCCCGGTCCTACGCTTGGAGCAGCCGCACACGCGGTTGGGCTCACGATGGGCGAAGGCAGAGGCGATGGCTGACACCCGGCCGGAATCGACAGCGCCCAACTCGGCCAGGTACCGCTAAGACCAGGCGATGCCGCGCAAGCGGTCGCCGTTACCGTAGGGTTTGGAGAGGCAGTTCCCGTACCCCCCTTCGCGACAGCGAGAGGGAGCGGAAGTATCTGCGCGATCGACGGGGCCAGCGTATTGCAGTCCACTGTCAACGTGGTCGAACTCGACCCACCCGTACCAATGAACTGCAGCGTTCCCTGCGCGCTCGGATAGATGATGTAGCCGGAAGCACCAGAACTCGGTGTGAAGGCCGTGAGCGGAGCCGCACCAGAATCCAGATTCAGATTCAGAACGATGGGCACCGTTGTGTTCGACGGCTCAAACTTCACCGCCACCGACCCTGTGTACCCCGTACCCGGATTGGTAATGCGGCACTGCGACGATGCGGGGATAGAAACCGGGGCCGTGGTCGCCGAAACGGAAACGGTCGCATGGTACGGAGCCGTGACCTGCGCCACGCCGTTCTGCGCCAACCCAAGTGCAATAACCGCCGCCGCAAAGAGCGACAGCCCTAAACCCTTCTTCATTCGATCTCCCTAGAAGTCGCAGACGTTAACGCCGGAATCGGTACCATCCCAGATGCCGTAGAGCGCTCCGGTATAAGCCACCGGGAGCGTCCACTGACCACCGCCGGGAATCTTCCACAGCACAGCCGTACCGGACGCCGCGACGGAGCTTGAGAGGCCGACGTACAGGTTATCCTGAGACAAGTTGTTTAGCACGACGCCAACGCGCGCTGCTCGCGCAGCCAAAATCTGTGTGGCCGAGGTGGCAGCGGCGACGTTCGTAACTGTACCGCTGGAAACGCGCCCAACGATGACGTGAGCGTTCCCGTCTGAATCGACCGCCTGAAACTGCTCCGAGCCATCCGTGCCGTCACCAATCGCTACGACCTGACGCAGTGAAGCGGGGGGCGTGGGATTGGCCAGGCTCGACCCACCAAGGATGCCCTCAATGGGTACCAGCGCGGAGGATGATGCGTCTTTTACCGCTGCTTCACTTGGAGTTACCGCCATAACTCAATTTCCGCTTTGCAATAAAAGCGTATATTGCCACTGAATACTGTCGCCACTCGAAACGTTCACGGCGCTGAAAACTTTATGGTCGAGCATCACCGGGCGAATCACCAGCGCATCGGCGTTCGCAGGGAACGTGCCGGCCGCCGTCCCATCCGTGACCTTGTACCACGCCGGAACGGTGACGGTGCTCGTCGTATTCGACAGCGCCAACCCGTAGATGTTCGGGCTCTTGGTGGTGTCAACAAAGATAAACTGCTGCTCGCCCTGCGCCGTTGAACTCGATGCCGTATAAGGCGTTCCGGTTGCGATACCTGTCGTTGCCGAGCCGCCCGTCCACGGGGTTCCGGTCGTCGCCGACAGTGTGCCGTTCGTAAACAGCCCAAACTCCGTCACCGCCTCCGTGCCAGTGTAGCTAATCGTGCAGGTGACGCGATAGGACTGCGAGTTCGCCGCGGAAACGAGAGCCTGCGTTCCGGCGACCGGAGCGATCGAATCCCACGTCTGCAAGGAAATGTCCGTCGCCGCGGCAGCCGTCGTTCCCGTACCACTCGCGCAATACTTCGCCAGAGCCAAGGTGTTGATTGGGGCGCCGGAAGGACCGGCCCACGCGAAGTCGTTGGCCATCGCCGTAACGCCCGCGTTCGTGACCGCACCCGTGCCCAAGTCTCTACGGCCGAGCAGTTTGCCATGCCGGTAGTGGGCGACCCAAACGTGACCGATCGGACGCCAATGCGCCGTCTTAAGTCCTGAGTCTTTCGGGGCAGCGCAGCCCGCAATCAGCAGGGCCGATAGGAGGCCAAGTACGAGCTTCTTCACGGTTTGAGCCACTCCAAGAGACTAGAGAGAAAGGTGATGAATGGGTGCTCGACCTTGCCGTCCTTACGGATGACCGTGACGTCAAGAGAACCCGAAGGGCCGACGGAACCGTGCGAGGGATCGTCGGGCGGTGTCGGTTGAGCCGGCACGCTTAGGCGCCGATGCGGCGGACCGAGCCGTCAGTTTTGACCACGGCTTCGATCATCCAACCGGGGCGCAGATGCCCAACGTGCGATTCATGCACGCGCACCGTATGCTTCGCAAAGATTGGATTGCTCGCGACGGCCTCGGCCTCGGCGTCGAATAGCACGGTTCCGGGCGAGAAAGTCTTGCCGTCCTTGGTGAACGACGATTTGACGACGAGAGGCATGGGGGATCTCCTTAGCCGACGTAGATGTCTCGCTCGGTATCGCCGAGCGTGGTTTCGTTTTTGACCGCGCCGAGTTGGGCGACCGGCGACGTGAGAATGAGGCCGTACTCGACTAGGAACGAGATACGGGAAATGAAAGCGGAATAGCTGGATTGCGAGTCGTCGTCGTAGGCTTCGCCGGTCGAGTTTTCAATGTAGAACATCGAGCCATCAGCGAACGGTAGGAACTGTGAGAATACTGTGCCTATTCGATCAACGAGCGCTCCACTCAAAAAGGAGCGGCCGTACGGATCGTTCGTCCAAATGGTCGCGACGATCTGTCGTTGGTACCGGCCGACCTCATAGCCGACGGTAGCTCCAGGTCCGCCGATATTGCATTCGAGTAAGGACGCGCCGGTCGGAACGACCGTATTGCCTTCTGCTACTGCAGACACGCCGTCGAGGCCGAGTCCATTGATGGCATCGGCCACGGCTGTAGCGAGGTCCGCCAAAGATTGGTTCGGCGTCGTTTGGACGAATGCGTCACCGTCGCCATTGACGACCGTGTGCACGTTGTACTGCTGCGTGCCGATTGAGCCCTCGAACGTGATGACACCGCTCGCGAACGAGGCAGTTACGGAAGGCGCTGGGCCTGGCGTATAGAGCGGATTGTCGAACGGACTAAACCGCGTGGCGTTCTTTGCTTGGCCTACCGGGAAGACCGAGATTTGCCAGGTGCCAGGCGGATTCGCGAGGATCTTAATGAGTTCCGGCACGAGCGGTTCGCCAGCGTAGACCTGTCCATCGGTTGAGAGGATGGCGTCAACGGCGCCTGACGGTGTCGGGCACTCGTAGGCCGTGCCGAGAACGTTGCTCGACTCAAGCGCTGCCTTGATCGCGTCGCAAAGGGAGCCGCAAACATCATCTATCCGTCCCACCTAGCAACTCCCTAACATCTTTGGCTAGTTTTTGGCGCTTGTACGGTTTCGGTACAGCCTTCATTCCGAGCGCACGGTACGCGGCCACCATGTGCTCAGCGCCGGTCGCCAAGATGACGTTGCCAGCATAGCCCTTTGCGAGAATCACCTTTGCCGCGTCGTCGCCGCTGGTGGGCTCCATGTTGACATCCAGAATCGCAATGTCCGGGCGTTTCTTGCGGCATAGTTCGATCGCTTCGTCGCCGCTTGCGGCCTGTCCAACGACCTCCCAGCCAAGATCGGAAACCACAAGTCCGAAAAGGATACCGCGGCAGATGCCATTGTCGTCGGCGATGACACAGCGCACGGTGGCTCCTTTACGTGGCGAGTTTCTCGACAATGCAGATGTAACCGCTCAGGCCCACTTCGACTGTTGAGTGAACCTCCATAATCTCATAGCGATCCCCGGTAGCCGCGTTGATGCGGTCTTGCTCGTTCAGCTGCTCGCCAATGACGAGTGGAACGAATACAAGATGGTGCGTCCGGTATTGTTTCGTCGGAACCTTCGGAATCGTTCCATCGCGCACGCGGTTGAGGGGCTGAATCCCGATTGGAATGGTCGCGCCCATCGTTGCATCCGGCGGGCTCTTGAACGTGTAGACTCCGCCAGCGAGCGTGAGATATTCCTCGATCCCTTTGTACGTAGCGCCCCACGCGCGCGACACGACCACGCCTGAGCCGGCGACCTGCTGCGCTGAGGAGCCTGCCCCGGTGTTTGGCCTCGAGATGAAGCATTTTGTTTCGACCCGCATGAACACCGACTCGCGGGTCGGCCGGTCCTGGGCGAACATCCAGATGCCGTTGTCGCTCTTGTAGCCCGTTTCAACGAGGATGTCTCCCCGCTCGAGCTTCAGGTTGTCGACTTCGAACGTAAAGGCGAGGAGGTCAAAGGTGGCATTCTCTAGCGCCTTCTTCGACGACTTTTCCCCGCGCATCTGAAACTTGTTGTAAACGGGCTTGCCGTTCAGGATCGAGCCGTTAGACTTCGGGCCAAGCCGGTACACCGTGTACGTTTGGCCGAGGACGTTCGCCGCGCGCCCGCGACCATACTGAATCTTGCCGTCGACATACTTGACGCGCGTCGGTCCGGTGGCCACGGTTTACGCCTCCTAGACGACTCGCTGTATGCTTCGCGATTGGTTCCCGGCGATGTCAGGGTCGAGTGGAACGGAAATGCGATCGGCCAACTCTGCGCGATACTTGCGCCACAACGCGGCGCGCACTGACAGTTCGTCCTGACGCGGTTCCCAAACGTCCGCCTTAAGCGTGTCCAGATTGATGCGCGCGTTGATGAGGTCAGACTCGAGGATCCGAATGATCGGTACGTAGCCGTAGATCGGTTCGGTTGCCTCTGGGTCGAGAAACCGCGGGCCGGGCGGGTTCGTACCACCGCCCGTCGCACCGGTCGCAACCTGAGCCGGCGTGCCAACACCCACGACTTGGATCTGAAGGTTTGAGTCGCTGGAGGCGGCGATACACTGAAAGCCGTTGCCACTGCCGCCGAGGCCAGCCGTGTAGAACGCCGTAATTGTCGTGCCGATCCCATTCACCATGAACGAATCGGTGATATTAACGTCGTTCATCGCGAGCGCGAACAGCGCCGCCACGACAGTCGCGGGGGTGTCTCCAGTCTCAATCGTGTACTCGATAGTTTCGCCGTTTAGGTTCATCTGCACGACTGAACCTGCGGTCAGCGAACCCGTGGAGGAGAACACGAAACCTATCTGCGCTGGAATGAACATGCCGGCGAAAAGCGGACTTTCGGCGCCGAAGTATTGCACTTCGTCGTCGGGACTCGCCTGCGACAGGCGGTTCAGCAGCATTGCGTAGGGCTGAAACATCGCCAACTGCGACGAAAAGTACGGGTATCCAACCTGCAAACTCGACATCGGCGAGAGATTGGGAAAGCCGAGGATTCGAGCGACCTCGCCCATCTGCTGCTTGGTGATCACGTCGGGCTCCTTGCGGCTATTTCTTGGGTGCTTTCGCTTCCGCCGGATAGCGCAGCGCGACGCCAAAATGCTTTGCCATGTTGACGAGATGCTCGGTCTTGAGTTTCTGATTCGGCCGGAAGATGTACGTCGAGTGTGCGACCTGAACCGCGCGAGATTTTTCCTCGTCGACGATCGCCAATACTTTGGCTGACTTCGTGAACCTGGGCTGTAAGCCAGGTCGAATTCCGACGCGCGCACGTTCTCCGGCTTCGATAGCTCGCGCCTCGGCGAGCTTCGCGGGATCGGGTAGACGAATGGGACCGTTCACGTTGTCTCCATGGGAAATGAAGAGGAGGGGACCGCTTTCGCGCTCCCCTCCAGCTGTATTGCCAGCGCTTACGTCGCGCTGAAGGTCCAGATGCCGACCGCACGCGCGCGCCGACCGGCCGTGCCGGTCAGAACGACGCTCGAGCGAGTGACGTCCGTCGGGCACACCATATCGCGGATGGTCATCCAGTCGATGTGGATGCGCCGGCCCTGACGATCGGCATATGCCGGCATCAGGATCTGCACGATACCGCGGTCGAGTGCGACGTAGCCCGGGTTCAGACCGTTCGTGGCCCAATCCTCGATGCCGGCGTACCACGCATCGATCAGGGCGCCTTGACCCGTCACGATCGTCAAGTACGCAAAGCCGGAACCGCCATACGGTGCCAGCGCGATGCGCGGAGCGTTGGTATTCGGCAGGAAGGTAACGCCGACGTACTCGGAGACTTTACCGCGCTGGTAAATCTGCGACAGACCCAACGTTTGGTTGGCCTGTTTGAAGTCGTCGTCGTTGTACAGCGAACGCATGATCGACGGAGCGATGTGCGCGATGTACGTGCCTTCGTCGTCGCCAGCGTAGTTCCGAGCGAACGGAACTGCGTTGTTCTGCAAGCCGCCGACCGCATCCAGCAGGAGTGCCTGGGTCAGGCCCTCGGTAACCTGCGAGAAGTGGACGACGCCGCCAGAGAACAACTGCGTCGGGGCATCGCCAGCGACAATGACGTCACCGGATTGCACCGAGTAGCTGCCTTCTACGTCGGCGAGCGTGAGGGTTCCGGAGATTCCGTTGCCGCGAGCAGCCGTGGGAGCGCCGGCCGAACCGTACATCGAGCCGTACAGGACGTAGTCCGATACGTTAGTGACGTCCGGTGTGGCAAGGGTCACGTTGGCCGTGATCGGGCCGGCGAAGGACGCCGACTTCTTATAGATCAAAACCGGCAACGGGGTGCTGCCCGAAACGGGCGTGAGGACGCCATTCGTCGAGCCGGCGCCGACGGTGATGACCGTCGACAGGCCGCGGATGTCGTCGACCTGTACTGTCGCGCCCGAGGCGTTGGCCATCGCGACGGTATACGACGCGCCGTAGCCAGCGATGTACGTGTCGCGAGCGAGCAAGTCAACCGATTGGTATGCCTGCTTGAACGAGACCGTGACGTCGTGCGTGAAGCGATCGACGATACCGAAGTTGGTGCCGACCAAGTCGAGGTCGATACCGTCCGTCAGCTCGAAGGGAGCGAACGTATACTGCTCGATGTCGAAGTCGGATGGGGTGACGCCGTCGTCCGGTGGCGTTTGAGCTGCGGTCGGATCGGCCGCGACAACTACGGGCGCCTTGAGTCCCGGACGGGTGCGGGTGATCGTCGTGCCGCGGTTCTTCTCGAAGACTTTCTCTTCGAATGACTCGCCGTCGACGGCCTCCCAATACCCGTTGTTGGATTCGAGGAAGTCCTCGAACTCGGTCTCCAGGTAGCCCTGCTGGATCATGGGCTGCAACTGCGCCGGGAACTGCGCGATGTCGAAGATCGCAAGCACGTACTCGGGCAGGGCAACGCCGTGCGAATTACGCATGGTGTGAACCTTTGCAAGGGGAGTGAAAGTAGAAATGCGCGCCGAGCGTTAAATCGACGGCGTCAATACGCAGGGCGTTAGCCCGCTTCGGTGAGCGTCTCGCTCGCTTCGTTGGGCATCTCGCCCATTTGCGTGCGGGCATCGCGCCCGCCGTTCTCTCTCGTACACCTTGCAGCGCTCACGCTGCGGCCACACGCCTTAGCGGCGCAAAGTGGCCTTGTAGTCCTTGAGCGCTTGCGCGCGCTGCTTGCGGTCGAGACCGCGCAGATCTGGCAGACCGAACGTGTTGCCGCCAGTACCGGAGCCGTTTGCGGATCCCCCAGCTGGCGATGCTCCACCACTCGTGGAGTTCCGCCGCGTGCCCGAGCCGTTTGCACTGCCCTGGCCGCCAGCGGCATTCCCGCCGGCCGCTCCATTGTGTCCGACACCCGCGCTCGAGCCAGAGCCCGAACCGTCGCTTGAGCCAGCGCCAGCACCCGAGCCTCCGTCACCGGAACTCGAGCCGTCGCCAGCACCGCTGCCATCTCCACTGGCGGCCGCCGCTTTGAACAGAGCCGCGTGGGACGACTTGAACGCGGCTACCGCCTCGCTCAAACCTTTGATGTCGCCCGTCTTTGAATCGATGCTGATCTTGCCCTCGTTGTCGGAGAGCATGAGATTGGTTACGGTCGGATCGAGTACTCCCGCTTCCACCATCATGGCACGCGCTTCGCCGTGGATGGCGCGACGCTCCATGGTGGAAACACGGCCATTCAGCGCGCCGTTCTCCTTCTTTAGTTCGCGGGTCTCGTGGCGACGTTGTGCGGCTTCGCGACTGACCTCTTCGAACCGCCGATTGGCCTCTTCGATCGAAGCAAACCGCCCGTCGTTGCCGCGCGCGTCGTGCCGTGTTCCGCCGCGATCACCGTCACTTCCCGACCTATCGCCAGGCGCACCGGCGTCGCCGCCGGCCGCGCCGCTGGATGCGCTTCCTGCGCTCGAGCCGGCGTCTGAACCGGTTGAACCGTTAGCATCGCTCTGGCTCGAACCGCCGCTAGCATCGCCACCTTGCTCGCCATCGAACAAAGCGAGAACATAGTCAGGCAGTTCCTTATTGAATTTCACTTAGGCGGGTACTCCTTCTTTCGCTGGAGGTGTTACCTTGTTGAGCGCTTCCTGACGCGTGACTTCTTGCGCGACGTCGTTCGCCTGGTCGGCTTCGATTCGCTCACGCTCGTCGGATACGTTTTGCACGTCGTACATCGCGCCGACGTTGGCAATGCCGGTCTCTTGCGAGATGAAGTTGTTGTCCTTAGAAATCGCCGCGGCTTGAACTTCGAACAACTTCTCCTGACCGTGCAACTCGTAGTAGTCTGGCCATTGCCATTCGAGGTTCGCTTCAGCGTCGGGCTTCACGGAGGAGGCGTCTTGCAATGACGGAAGCGCGACGTCGACCTTGTCCGCCATACGCATAGCCAGGCGTAGGAGGCGCGAACCGGCGTGTTCACCGCATGTTTGCCGCAAAATACCGCAGAGAACGAGTTGGGCGAAGTTTAGGAGCTTCATCGCGGCCGCCGAAAGCGGGCCAGAGGCTCCGGTTTTGGAGTCGGGGGTCACGCGGGACATCGCGCCGGCTTCGCGCGCGAGATCGCGCAGCGTTTCCACGTACGTATCGATCGCGACCTCGAGCCCCTGGCCCGTGATCTCGACAAACTTTAAGTCGCCGCCGGCCGAGGACTCAAGGACATCGGATGCCGTTCCACCCATGGCAACGTCCGTGCCGAATCCGAACTTGCCTGCAGCCGCTTCCGGGCCAGCGGCCAAAATACGCGCCATCTGTGGATCGCCGGCGTAGTCCAATGCGCGGCCGGTCTGCGACACCGTGCGGTCGATTCGGAATTGATAGTCGATGACAGCGTCGAAGATGCACGCGCCGTCTGGATACAGGTCGTCCGCGTCGATCGGGAAGGGCCGCACCCACTGCCCAGGCACCTCGCCGAGCTCATGGTCGAACGTTCTTCCTGTATCGAGGATCCAACTCGACTGTTTCCAATCGCGACGCTCGTAGATGAAGCGAGGGACGGGTTCGTACCATGTCTCGGCCTTAGTGTCGAGCGTCACGCGCAAGACCCAATCCTGCTTCGCGTTCATCCCGACTTGAGACTGAGCATATATCCGGGCAGCGTTCTTCCATGCACGGTTGCCCTTGGCGTTCCACTGCTGAACGATCGCGTCGACGTCGTAGCCCTGTGCACGTAGCGAGTCCTCGGAAATGAAATACTCCCGATTTACTGAGATCAGGTCATCGGGCGACTGCCGATCGAAGACCGGCGTGCATTGTTCGGCCGGCCACAATTCGAAAAAATACTTGCCCGGACCGTCTGGCTCCCGACGCGATGTCGGTTCCCCGCTTTCGGGATCGGGATCTCCGGGAACGTCTTTCTGCTTGCCGAGAACGCGCAATACGACGAATGCCGAGCCAACCGAGCCCTGCCAGGTCGCGTCCATCATCGTCAGCCAGAATTGGGTATCCTTGATGAAGGCGGCAATCCAATCGGTCGTAGGCGTCTCGCGCCTCGCCGTCGACTGTCCGCCGCTGCCTTGCGATTCCCTGGGAGTCTTCTCATCCTTTGAAATGACGAGCGGTCGATGGTCCTCGCCGAAAAGCAACCCCACGACGTCGCGTACGAGCTCGATCGGGAGCGGATACTGCGTAGCGGGGCGCCGGTTATCAAGCAGGATACGCTTGCCGCTGAACCCGTCGCCGTCACGCTCCTGCGAAAACGCATTGGCGATATGAGCATAAAGTTTACCCTTGAGCGCGCGACGATATGCATCGAGCCTTTTCTGTCGCTCCGTCCACCGAGCGCACTGTGTGCGAGCGATTGCGGCGCGGTATGCCTGGAAGTCGATGACTCGGCTCCTTTCGGGCTTACATGCTCAGGGCAGGACTGCGTCCCGGGACGACGGCGTCGGCCGTATCGGCCGAGCGAACGCGCCGATTTCGGCGCAAAGGTGGTGACCCGCGAACTGGGTCGATGCGCTGCGCGGCGCCCGTGATCGGGACGACGTTGTCCGCTTCCGGGGGCGCGGCTTCTTCTTCTGTCGGCTGGATCTCGCCGTCGCCGACCATCCGCGAGACATCCGGAGCGACTACGCTATTCGGGTCGAGTGCCGCCGCCATTTGAGCGCGCCTTGGCCTCTCGCCGACGGTCTCAATAACCTGTGCAGGCTTAGGGTGGCTATTCATCGCGACAGCCGCCGCAAGACACAGTGCGTTCTTTAGGTCCGTTTCCGAGGAGAACTCCAAACGCGTGCCGCAAGCCAATGCCTGCATAGCGACAACCGATTCCCCGGTCTCGTAGTCGTACCGTTCGGTGCGGTAGACTTGAAGCGGTATCCTCTCTTTGATCACAGAGAGATATTTACTTGCCATTTCCCCGAAACAAGTCGCCAAGCGAACAGTCCTTTCTTAGCGAATCGTGCTGACGGACGCGAGATGCCGCTCAGCGATCGGGTATTCATACACGATCGGATACGACCACGCGTCCGCAAGGTGCGTCACGAGGCGGACGGGCTTGCCGTCTTTGATCTTCGGCACCTCGACGATCGATGTGCCAGGCCTGAAGTACATGCGCTCGAGGTCGAGCGGCAGATTCACACAACGTTCGTGGATCACGACGCCGAGGTTGCCGTTGGCGTCCTCGAGCATCCGGTTTCCAGACTTGTACCGCAGCGTGCGATCGGGGTTTGCCGCTGGCACCTTTGCCGTTCCAGAGAAGCCGAGGTCGGCCAGCGCCATCCGCAGACTCTCCCAATCGGATAGGCCGGTCTGCCGATTGCCCTGATAGCCAGAGGCATCGCCGTACAGCAGGATGCCGTTGCGTTTCGCGATGCGCGCGAGATCCCCGCGGTTCAGCAACTCCTTCGCTACCAGGTCGATCGTCGAATCGCGAATATAGAACTCATCGAGAACATACATCACGTCCTCTTGGTATCCATTCACGCGAACGCGGCGCCATTGGAACAGCACTGAGCAGAGCGGGTCGATGTTGAAGTCTTGCCCGAGGCACAGCGGCAATGTCGGGTCCGGCCGTAAGGCCGGCAGACCGCGGCGCCTTGCTTCGGTTTCGCCGAGAACATGTCGGCCACGGTTGAACCGACGCCAGACGCGACCGCGCTGAATGTCGCCAAACTTCCCGCCGAGTTCAATATCAGCGACTTCAGGGTCGTAGTTCCGACGGAGACTTTGAATGTAAGCCGCAGGCAAAAACGGGTTGTCTTCCGTGGCCGCCGAGATCAGGCGCACCGCTGGCTTGCCGGTTTCCGGCAGAGGCTTCGTGCACTTGTCAACGAGCCAATGATCCATCGTGTGGGGCGGATTAGCCGTGATCCGAAGATTCAGCGGCATATTCGGGTAAAGTCGACGCTGGCGATCGGTGCCACGACGTCTGGCCAGTACAAAATGGTACGCCATCTCGGACCATGCTTGCGCCTCATCGATCCACACGTAGCAGAGCTCGAGAGACTTGAAGTCGAGCGGGTTATCGACCGACCAGACGGCCAACCAGCAATCGAAGGTCGAGAGGTAGACCTTGTGTTCCGAGCGGATCTTGTCGACGTACTGAACGCCCCAATGATCGCAACGCTCGAAGAACGAGCCCATCGTGCCCTGCGACAGCTGCGGATAGGTGTTCGAGAAGATGCCGATGCCGGGCTTCTCGCGTGTCCCGCACCGCGGATATGTGGCCGCCATCTTCAGGACGTCATCGGACGCGACGACTGTCTTGCCCGTCCCGACTCCGCCGACGAAGGCAACCTCGGCTTCCGGCGCGTTGTAAAAGTCATCTTGCGCCGGCAAGTGCTCAAGAATTACGTTCATCTGGTGGTGCTCGGCGGTGGTGGCGCCAGCACGCGGTTCGCGCGCAATGGCTTCGCCAGGCGATCGTCATCGCGCATATTTGCTCGCCGCCCCGCTTCGATCACGTCGGTAATGTTCACACGCACCGCAACATAGGCGACCGTCCTGCCGGTTGGCATGTCGGGGTTGAAGTCGTCGGGGCTGTCTTCGTGAAACACGCGTCCAACGACGCACCCGATGATGCCTTCCCAGAGGTACACCTGGTGAGACATCTGCCGCTGCGGCTCAAGATCGAACACGACGTGCGTGTGGCCAAGCTCCCGCTGCTTCAGCGCATAGGCGAATGCCGCGCGGAGCGAATCAAGGCTTCCGTTTACGACCATCGTGTACTTCGAGTGATCCCGGCGCCGTGCGCTCGATTCCGGCCATCGAAACCACCAATCCAAAGATGCAACGGTCCGATGCCGGTCCGGGGATAAAATACACGCGATAGAGCGGTTCGGTGTGCTCGCCGCGCTCGAGCACGACCTCTTCCACGCACTCGAACTGCTTGCCGATCGCGGCCATCGTCTGCGCCGCCGCTGAGATCGCTATGCAAGCGGCACGATTCTTCGAGTGGCCGATGATGGTGACTTCCGAATCGCCGATGAGGCAACGCGTCTTAAACTTCGCCGGATCAGTCGGCTCCTGGTAGTTGTCCTCGACGAACGATCGAACCGGAATACTGCCAGCTTCGGGAATCGGCGGCTCAGGATTTCCCGCCGGCGTGTTTTCTTGCAACGTCATCCTCTCGTTGGGTCGACTGTCCGGCTCTCCAGAGAGTTGAGCCTATTTATTAGCACGTCAATCGTTGCCAGAAGGTTCCGATAGTCAGTCTGGTTAATGTGGCGCAGCCTCGCAAGGGCATCAGCCGTTAGTGGCGCGCCAGGGATATTTGGAAATCTTTCCGCGAACTCGGAGCTCCCGGCCAGCCACTCCAACTCCTCGGTCGGTAGCGATCTCGCAATAGTGTCGGCCAAGGCACAACGACGCGCCAACTCGGCAGCGGTGTAAACTGCACCGCCCATATTACGGATCGATGGCTTGGCTTTGAAGCTCTGGCTCGCCGGCCGACTGCAACGCGTACCCGCCGAAAGGCGGCGATACCGAACCGTCCGAACTGCCGGCGACGACCGCGGCGTAAATCGCCTCTTTGGCGTTGTCGACGATCGCCTGAGCGATCTCGGGAGCCTTGCGGGGGTCTAAACTGATGATTACCTCGTCCGGTAATCCGTCCTCATGCGCGTACGTGACCTTGAGCACGAGCACATCCGGTGCCCATCCGACCTCGAACTTCTCGGGCGGTCGCAGCATCGTCACCTTTGTATCGATCGGCTTATCCAACCGCGCGACCCTCCTCGTCGACGTTTACCCTTGATGGCTCGAGGCGTCGCTGCGTAATCGTCAGCGTACCATCGGGCTCGACGACCTGCTCTTTGGCACCGTAGTCCGCTCGGTAGCGACGCTCCAAGAACCAGGTCGCCGTCGAGCTACCCTTACCACTGGCCAATGCAATCTTTGTCAGATTTTGCACGGCCTTCGCGCGCGCGCACGTCACGGCTTTACGGAAGCTGAGATACGGTTCTATGCCGCGGTCGCCCTTACGCATCCAATCGTGGAAGGCCATCTCGGAAACGCCATTTGCTTCGGCCGCATATTTCTCGGGGACCGAAATCTCTAGCGCCTCACAAATTGCCTTTTGCACCGATGGCGTCAGACTGGTCGGCGTTCCCGGCTTTCTGCCCATGAAAATCTGCTACTTCTTGCTCCGAGCGGTCGTCTTCGCCGCCGGCTTGCGCTTCGTGGTCTCGGCCGGAGGGGTAGCGTAGGTTCGGCCGAGTGGGCCGCCCTTACGCTTGGGGAAGCCGCGGAAAAACTGGCCAGTGCCGCGGACCGGAGCAGCCGGTTCGCAGAGCCCCGCCATGGTACGCTTGCCGTCGAGCGTCCAGACCTCGGCGAATTGATGAAACGACTTGGCCGTGCCCCATTCGCCCATCCGAAGCACGAGCGATCGGAATGAAGGTACCCAGCGAGCCATCCGGTTCTCGCGCTTTTTGGCTTCGGCCAACATTCGAACGAGCCAATCGGCTAACTCGGCATCGCCCACGTTCGGAAGCTGGTCGGCAGCAATCACGCCGCCTACACCCTGATCAGTGAGAATCGCTTGACGCAGGATCGCGAAGGCCGACAGTTCGGCGTCGCAGACGAAGGCCGGCGATTGAATCGGGGGCAGCGTGAGGGCATCGAACCGCCGCCAGGTCGCCCACACCCGGGTAACTATGCGGCGATAGATCTCCGTCAGTAACGCCCGCTCGCCCTCGATGAATACCTTGGCATCTGGGGATGCGTACGGTGCGCCTTCGATCGGCTTCAGCGCGTAGGTTGGGGCGCTGGCCTTGCGACTGCGGAGGAAACCGAAGATACCCAAATCGTGCTCCTTCACCCGGGAAAATCTTTGCTCGCAGGTGTTGACATAGTAGGCGGGAAGCAGTATGATGTGGACATAGTAAGGAGTCCACCAACATGCTGATCCAAATCGAAGTTCGCAACGTCTACGGCAACGAAATGATCTACCCGGCCAACGACACAGCCGCGACGTTCGCGCACCAAGAGCGGCGATGGCTATGGCAGGAGCGTCGCGGGGAGGTCGATCGGGCGCCGGTCGCGCTCTGCGCATGCGGTCACGCCGCGCGCTGGCACGCGTCGCAGCACTCCGAATACCGCAGCTGCGAGCTATGCGACTGCGAGCGCTCGCGGGAGGCCGTCCGTGCCGCCAACGCCTGACGATCGGCTCGCGCGCGTCGCTGCGGGGCTCGATGCGGCCCTCGCCCGAGTCGAGCATCGCTGCGAGGTCTGCGGCGCTCCGTGCGAGGCCGATCACGCGGAGGTGCTAGAGACACCGTCGAATGGCGCCCCGATGGGGGATCGTACCGACTACTTCCGCCAATACAAACGCGACCAACGCAAAGAAGCGCGGAAGGCCGGCCTCTGCATCATCTGCTGCACGCAGCAGCCCCGTAAGGGGAACGTTACCTGTGATCCGTGTCAGAAGCGGGCCAATGAGGCGAAGCGATCGTGACCAACGATAACCATCGCCTCGCGGCGATCGAACGGCTACGCAGTCTACCCAATACCGGAGAGCGCCTGCACGCCATCATCTCACGCTGCGACCTGCAAGGTGAACTCCACCGCTCGGTAGCCCAAGACCTCGGCATCTCCCGTAGACAGTTCTACCGGGACCTCTCAGCCGCGCGCGCTATCGTCAAGCAAACCTCAGTCGAAATCGCTTCAGGGCCACGGATGACCGCAACGGAGTCGAGGGTTCACACCGCGCTCTCGCTTTCGGCTACAGGACACGGGCAAGCCGCTATCCTGCACCTCTCACCCTTCGTTGCATCCCTTCGTGGGGATGAAGCGGTGTGGGGGAATGCGGTCCTGGCCGAACTATCGCTTGAGGCCGGCGACCTGAAAAGCGCGGAGATCGTCCTGCGCGTGGCCGAATCGTTCTGTATCGACCCGTGCGGTCCACACGCGGCGTATGCCTTGCACGTTTGGGCGAAAATCCTTCACGCCAAAGGCGTGGCCAACGAAGCCCACAAGACCCTTGAACACGCCGTCGCCATGCTCGAACGTTGCACGCCGACGCAGCTCGCACGCGATACTCTCAGCGATGCCCGTTCGCTCCTAGCCTTCTGCCATCACGAACGCGGGAACTTTGCCGAAGCCGCGGCGATCGACGCCCGCAACGCCGCAAGTCTCCCAAGCCTATCACCGCTCGGCAAGCGGCAATATCTCAACGTCCACGCCATATTGGCGTGTGATAGCCCACACGGGCCCGAGTTGGGCCGGGAAGCCTCTCATGCCTACCACGCCTATGCCGTGCAGCACGGGCTCCTGGACGACGTTTCCAATGCACTCTTGCAAATGGGCGGGATTGCGCGGTTCGAGAATCGGCTCGAAGAAGCCGAAGGCCACTTACAAGACGCCCTGAACCTCAAACACGCCATCGGTCAGCCCACCGCTACCACACTAAGTATGATGACGGGGACCGCGATCGAAGCGGGCAAGGTGCAACTCGCCACCGCTCTCGCCAAGAATACCAGGGCAACGTCCCCCGAAGGGTCCTATGCCTGGGGGGCCTCCCACCTGCACGAAGCCGAAGCACTCATCGCATCGGGGAGGCACCTGGAAGCCCAAACGGCGTGCGACACCGCTCGGGAATTCAATAACGGACGCAATACCCGTTTAGCATCGTGGAACCGTAGAGTCTCAGCTCTTATCCACAAACGCTCGGGCGAAACGCGCAAGGCATTGCACGAAGCCGAAGAATCGTTAGAGATTCTTGGCGAGCATGGGCCGCCGTTTCACCGATTGAAGGGGTTACTCGCAGCGGAAATCATCAAGCCATCGAACAACCGGGCAAGCAAAATCCGCGAACTTAAAAGCGTGCTGCGCTGGCCCTAGACGGTGCCACCGAACGGCTCGTCATCGTCCCACGGTTTCACGAACCGCGACACCGTAAGCACCCCGAGCGCCAGCAGAATCAAGCCGAACACCAGGAAGCGCCGTATCACGGCCCAACCACCGCCCCACCAGGGAATGCCCCGGCCGGCAGGGTGATAACATACGGAACGGACGCCGAATCCGATTCGACCACCACGATCGCGGGTTGTCCCGTGTGGATGTTCGAGAACGGAATGGCCACCGCGCCGTCGTTAGCCGTTAGGAATTTAATGTCGGCGTAGGGCTGGAAATCTTGCCACCGCTCGCGCTTGTAGAGCGAGGAGAACGTCGCCACCACGCTCAGGTCGCCCTGGATGATGTTGTCGCCGTTGTAGACCGCTACACCACCGCAGCCGCCGCTGGCCCAAATCACCTGGTAAATCGGGTAGACCTCGGCCAGAAACACGGTCTGCCCAGGAACATTGACATCCGAGAACACCGTGCCGTCTTGGTTCACTGCCACGCCACCGCATAGCGTGTTGGTGCCGGGAGCCGAGATGGAGCGTATCTGCGTATAGTTGTCCGGTGCGTACTCACGGATGACCGGAGGCCCATCTGCGGGCTCGTTGCCTACGAACAAGTCCCCGTTAGCGTCGGCCGTGACGCTCGTCGGGTGCTCGACGTTCGTGGTAATCGTTCCGGTCTGAGCCGTTGCACCGTCGTTGAAGACGGCAATCTTTGAATCGGCCCACTGCGTGACGTAGACGCTGCCATCTGCGTCAACCGTTACCCCGAGCGGCACGTTGAGGTCCGCCGAGCGAACGGGCTGCGGGTTCGTCACCCCGTAGGGGTACACCCACAGCTTCATGTTGCCGCGGTCGGTCACATAGACGTATCGCGGAACGCCCGAACTGTACACGCGCTTGTGGCGCGCAATCAAAGACGGCGGAGTCGATTGCTGCGGCGCAGGGGGAATGTACGACTGCCCGGATCCACCGAGATCCCAACAGCCGGCCAACGCCAAGAGCGCCAGAGGCAATAGAAAACGCAAGCGCATAACAGCACCGCCCTAACACCCGGGATGAAGGAAACTTTATTTCAGGCCGCTATCGTCTCCGATAACGCATGGGCGTAACCGAGCACTCCTGCACGCCACTTCGGCAGCACCGCCGACATGACGTACTTCTCTCGAATGAACGAGCGGCTCGTATCGACCAACGCCTTGCGGAGCGCGCCGTCATCGACCAGGGCCAGTACCGCACGCACCCACGCTCGACCGTCGTCCGGCGCAACCGTTACGATCCCGTCGGGGCTTTCCCGACCGTACGCCTCGTACGGACCGTACCGCGTCGCCACGACCGGCACGCCGGCCATCGAATACTCCAGCACCTTCACGTTCGACTTCGACCGATTGAAGATGTGGCGTTCAAGCGGAGCCAAACCAATGTCGAGATCAAGATTGGCCAATGCCTCGTAATAGCGAGGCATCAACGATTGCCCGTAAAGGCTCGGCATTTGGTTTTCGGTCGCGCGAGCGGCGGTTGCGCCGCCGAACGACATCCGCGACCAATACTGCCGAGCAAACAGCCCGCGCAAATCCTGGCCGTAGAACACGGCGCGAACCTGCGGGCGTTCGTCCATCACCTTCTGCAAGGGCTTGACGATCGTCGCAACGTCGCCGACGTGCGACATAGAGCCGACGTACCCAACGCGAATCTGTCCAACCCGCTTGGGGCTCTCGCAATACGACGATGGGAAGCGCGCACAGTACGCCTCGAAGGTCTTGTCCTCGATCGCGTTCGGACACACGACCGCGCGGAGGTTTTCCTTTGCGTAGACCTCGAGGAGATCTTCCGTCGAGAGAATCAGGAAGTCCGCGGCGCGAGCTGCGCGCTGGAACCGAACCGTATTGGGGCGCCCGTTGCCAAAGACTTGGTAGTAGCCCGAACGCGGAGGCAGCGATTTCAGGTTGTCGTCAGCCTCGATCGCAATGATCGGCCGCTCTTTACGCTGCGCCAGATCCTCGATGAATGCGACGACGTGCTCGGTGTGGGCACGTTGGAATATGACGAGGTCGGCCGCCGGAATAGCCGGATGCTTGATCGTGTCCACGATCGTCACGTCTAGCCCGTCATGCTCGGCCAACGCTCGGAACGGCACCATCAGGCGATAATGGCCGCATCCGCCTACGTCACCAGGCGCAATGACCACCTTCACGCCGGCACCGCCTCGGCTTTTGCCTTCTCTTGCTCGGCAGCCTCGATGACTGCCAAGAGGTCGCGTGTGCGCCATTGATGTGGCTCGGCGTAAACCACCGACGCCTTGGGATGCATTTGCCAGGTCAACGGTGTCAACGCCGTGGCGATCAACGCGTGGTTAAGGATGCCGGCGGCATGCGCCAGGCGATTGCAGGCGGAGTCCGTCGTGATGACGGCCTTTTTGCACGCGCGCATGATACGAACGACGTCGGCCAGATCGCGACCGTACTCTCGCTCAATATACCAAGAATCAACAAATGGGCCTGTTGGCCACGGATCCCCGACCGCACCAAGAATGGCAATGCGGGTCTCTCTAGGGTCGATCTCCGCCAGCAACGCGCCGGCCTCGTCGGTCGTCATGCCGCGCGCTGGGTCTTTCGACCACGGAGCGACCACATAGTCGTAGGCGGGATACTTGTCGTTCGGCTCGAGTCCGTCGATCAGCTCAGGCTGAGGCGGCATCTCGGGAACATCTAAGCCGGCCCACGCGAAGAAGTGCTGCGTGAGGTGCATCTGCTCGCGCCGGAACTCGCCAGCGATCGACGCATACGCCTGCAAAACAAAGACGTCGGGTTGCCCATACGCAAACGGCGGATGGCAATCGAACAGGTCCTGCACACCCTCCGGCCACTTCATGATCTTGCCGACGTCGCGGTTCGCCAACGCCAGGTAGACGTCGGATTCCTCACGGAACTGCTCGACTAAGGCGTGGATCGCCGGAAACGCGCAGATCGCATCCCCGATACGGTCATCCCGACCAACGATGATAAGGGGCGACTTCATGTATTCGCCGACCCTAGCGGCTCACTTAATCCGCAATAGTGGCAACGCGATACCACACGCCCATCGTGCAGGCGGTACAGATGGATTGCTTGCAAATGACAGCTGGGGCAGAACAATCGTTACCCTTTCGGATAGAGTTCGGCAACCTTGGCGATGACCAGGTGCGGCGATAGCGTCGCCAAATTCGTGAAGATCGTGTGCGCCTCGGGGTACGCTCCCCAATCGCGCGCCACATCGTTATTGCATAGAAGCAAATGATGGCAACCAACCGCGTGAGCCAATCGAGCCGGCCCGCTATCGACCGTCACAACCAGCTTCGCACGCCGCATCATGTTCGCCACAACGCGAAGCGGTAAATCGAGATAGTGCTTCAGGTTCGGATGCGCCAGGGACGGCTGCATCTTGGCGTGATTCTGTGCGAAGTGTGCCTGCGTGTGGGGATTGATCTTCTTTAGACCCTCAAGGTCCGGCATGCGAGCCGATCCAACGCAGGCGATTGACACTTTCGCATCGACGGCGTCGACGACGGTTTGCCAATTGCTCAACGCCCAAAATCTCGGGATCTCGGCCAAGACGTACGGAGCAATCAGAAGGTCGGCGTACGGAACGTCAACGTGAGCCGGCAACTCGTCGTCTATTTCCGGACGGTGAATCTCGCCGGATAGTTCCGGAAAGCCCACCCAAGCGAGGAACTGCGACGTCGGATGCTCGCGCTTGGCTCCAAATGGCACCCCGTTGCGCCGGTGCACCATGTCGTGAATGGAAATCTTCTCGACGCATGCGGGCCGCTTGCCGGTCAACCGGTGGAAACCGTACTTCCGGTGTGGGAACAACTCCGCGACATCGGCGTTCGTCCACGCGATCGCAACGTCTTTGCCTTCGGCCTGACGCTTTTTCGCAAGCCCTAAGGTGCCTGGAAAGGAGACCAACGTATCGCCGAGACTGACGCAGTCATTCCAAACGACATGCATCTACGCTGGCTTTCGGTAGAGCATCAAGAAGCCGTAGCCCTCGGGCTCGTCGCGTTCGAATTCTTTCTGCAGTCCAAAGCCTTCCAGCACCGGACGCATGTACTCCAGCGACATGTCGAGGCAGCGGTGGTGCGGGTTGTAGCCCTGCCCGGTTTCCTCGCACACCCTACGAAAACGCTGTTCGTTCGGAAGGTAGAGCGATAGAATGCCGCCCGGCTTGAGAACGCGCAGCCACTCCGTTAACACAGGGCGCGGGTCCTCGAAATCTTCGAGCAGGTGGCTGCTGTGGATCACGTCGACGACGCCGTCGCGAAACCACACCAGATTGCGCGCGTCGCCAGTCAGATGCTGCGGATCGCAGCCCATGTTTGCATAGCGCTCTACCTGGTCGAGCGTGATCGCCGCCGGGCATAGACTGTCGCCCCCGAATCCGAGGTCGAGGATAGTCATACCGGGCTTGATAAACGGTAGAACGAACTCGCGGATGCGCGAAGTCTCACCGCCTGCAGGCACGAATCCACCCTCTACGACAATCTTGCCGTCGATACGTCGAATGATCGGAAACTGCGCGTCGTCGAAGCGGGCGTCGTCAGGAACCTGCGTATAGTAATCCATGCCGACTTCATAGTCGATCCATGGATTCGCCTTGAACTCGCCGAAGCGATCGCCCCAATGTCCCTTCACCACACGGGTAAACGGCAGCGAGATTTCTTCCCAAAGTCCGTTGAAACGGTCGGGGTTACACTCGCCGGAAAAGAAGTTTTCGAACTCCCGGCATCCTCGCGTGATGACCTGGATCTCCGACGCCGGGCACTCGTAGACCGGGCACCATAACGTGGTCCAGCCTGACTCGATCGCTTCGAGATAGTCCATGAGCCGCTGGCTCACGATGTACGCGTCCGTGGCGAGGAAATACAGCTTGTCGTACTCGGCAAGCAGTTCTTTCAACTGCCAATAGGCGCGCCAGACGTTCTTATAATCGTGCTCGGCGAACCGCCCGCGGGCGTAGTTCGGCTGAAGGTTGCGAACATCGACGCCGTGCTTTTTCGAAAAGCGTTCACACGTTGTCGGGCTTGATCCGTTGTCCAGCAGAATGATCGGATAGATGTCGCCGTAGTGCCGCAAGAACCGCTCGACGCGACGGCATCCGTCACCATAACCACGATAGTCGGGAATGGGGCAGTCTAGCCACGCGTGCGTTATTAGTGCGGTTTTCACCAGCGCGCCA
>Ga0134126_10000262_pt1 | contig 67849 bp, 44 predicted proteins | sample KB31752_FD_96881 | JGI IMG/M metagenome (GOLD analysis project Ga0134126, IMG submission 96881) | Terrestrial soil microbial communities with excess Nitrogen fertilizer from Kellogg Biological Station, Michigan, USA - KB3-175-2 | ecosystem: Environmental > Terrestrial > Soil > Unclassified ...
AACAACCGATAGCGCGGCTTTAGCGCCGGTATCAGCTGGCAAACCGCTTCGTTGGGCGTGAACATATCCGCGATCGCCGCATCGAGTTGCTCGTTGCTACACGTCACGCCGCAGCGCTGGCGCACTTTCGCGCGGAAATCGGCGAGGCTGATTCGGCCAGACTCGAAATCATCCTCCAGCTGCTGATCGAGATAGAGGTTCAGGATCTCATTGACCGACAAAGGAGTGTACGCGGCCAACTGCTCGGCGGCTTGGTGGTGACTGAAGAAACCGAGTACGTTGCCGAAATCGAAAACGATGGTGGTAATACTCATATTGCTTTTGTTATGAATTGCCTGTCGCCTCGCAAGAGGATGGGGCACCGTTCGCCGTCCTCGTAGCCGACGGCGTCGTTCGTAGCGATGAATTCGGCATCGTTGCGCACCCGACTGCCGGGATTTTCACGTCCGTCCAATGGCGAAGAATTGCTTGTAAAAGTATAAGGCTGCCAAACCCAACCCCGTGGCAATGATGAACCAGCGGACGAAGCGCGGACGAATGTGGCGCGCAACGCGCGCTCCCAGATAGCCGCCCACCACGGCGGACCCCGCCATGACCAAGGCGTAGCGCCAGGCGACCTTGTCCGCGGCGACGAAAATCACCACGGAAACGCCGTTGATGCAGAAGCCCAGGAACGTCTTGACGGCATTCATCTGATGGACGCCGGGCAGCCCCATCAAGGCCAGGGCGCTGAGCATCAGAATACCGATGCCCGCTCCGAAATAGCCGCCATAGATGGCCACGAGAAACTGAAATAGCAGGACCGCCGCGATCGTTCGGCGTGAAGGAGCCGCGTGCGGCTTGTGCTGCGCGAACTTCGTCAGAGTTGGCTGGACCATGAACAGCAGCGCCGCCGTCAGGATGAGCCAAGGCACAAGAGCCTTGAAGAATTTCGGATCGAGATAAGTGACCAGTAGCGATCCGACGATGCCGCCGAGAAGACTGGGACTGATGAGCAGAAGCGTCCAGCGCCGGACCTGTCGCATCTCACGGCGGTAGCCCCAGGCCCCGGCGAGCGAACCGGGCACAAGGGCCACAGTGCTGGTGGCGTTGGCGACCACCGCAGCCTCGGCCGGTCCCAGTCCCGCGAGCGCGGCCAGCAAGGCAGGGAACGTCAACAAGGTTCCACCGCCCGCCACGGAATTGATCGCTCCCGCTGCCAGGGCGGACAGACAAAGCCAGAACAGCAGATCCGCCGGATCAGTCATCGGCCTTCCATTTCAAAGGGGCGAAGCAAGACATCTTCGGAGGTAGGAAGCTTATGGGATTGTACTCCTCGATGCCAATGCCGCCGCGATCTCGACTCGAACGAGACACCGGCGCGATGTCGGGGTTCAAACCTGCAAGCGGGGTTCGGCTCCGCCGTGGTGCCACGCCCTTACTTTCTGTCGAAGGAGTCTGACGATGCTCTCCTCACGAACGATGACGCTGTTGCTGGCGGCCGCTCTGACGACGCCCGGCGCGGCACACGCTCAACTCAAGGCGGTGGTCGGTGATTGGCCCGCCTGGATGGGACCGGATCGAACGGGCGTCTCCCCCGAGACAGGACTGCTCAAGGAGTGGCCCAAGGATGGACCCAAATTGCTGTGGAAAGCCAGCGACATCGGCAACGGTTACTCGACGCCTTCCGTCGCCGGCGGAAAGATTTTCCTGATTAGCAATCGCGGCACCGACGATGAATTCGTCCTGGCGCTGAGTGCCAAGGATCGCAAGAAAATTTGGTCGAAGAAGATCGGTAAAGTCGGTAATCCCAATCAAAGGCCGCCCTATCCGGGTTCGCGCTCCACGCCGACGGTCGAGGGTGATACCGTCTATGTACTCGGCTCCGATGGCGACCTGGCTTGTCTGGATGTTGCCACGGGCGAAGTGCGTTGGAAGAAAAACCTTCGCACGGAGTTCGGCGGCAAGCCGGGCATCTGGGCCTACGCCGAATCACCCTTGATCGATGGCGACGTGCTGGTCTGCACGCCTGGCGGCGACAAGGCGACCCTGCTGGCCCTCAACAAAAAGAACGGCGCGATGATCTGGCAGGCACCGGTGCCGAAGGGAGAGGCCGCCGGCGGACGCAATGCAATGACGGGCAACACGGCCGCCTACGCTTCGCCTATCGTGGCCACCGTCGGCAATGTCAAGCAGTACATCCAGTTTCTCCACGGCGGTCTGGTGGGCGTCTCCGCCAAGGATGGCAAACTATTGTGGCGTTATGAGGGCGTCAAAGGCATTACTAATTGTACCACGCCTCTCTTCCATGACGACTGTGTGTTTGTCTCCGCGGCCGGCCGGGGACGTTCGGCGACGAGCGGCAGCGCCCTCGTCAAGTTGACCGCCAGCGATGGCCGTATCACTACGAAAGAGGTCTATCACATCCAGGATCTGGCCAACCATCATGGCGGCGTGGTGCGCGTGGGCGGCTACGTCTACGGCACCAGCAACAGCGGATTGGTGTGCATCGACTTCAAGACCGGCGAAACAAAATGGCAGAATCGCTCGGTCGGCAAGGGATCGATCGCGGCGGCTGACGGCCGGCTGTACGTGCGCAGCGAAGACGGGCCGACCGCCCTGGTCGAGGCCATGCCGGGTCGTTACAAGGAGTTAAGCCGATTTGAACAACCCGATCGCAGCGGGAAAAAAGCCTGGCCGCATCCCGTGATCGCCGGCGGCCGATTGTACATGCGAGATCAGGACGTGCTGCTTTGTTTCGACGTGAAGGAGAACTGAGGATTTCCTGCCAGCCCGCAGCGCAAGCAAGGGATCGGCTTACCCTTGCTTGCGCCGCGGGCTGGCGAGGTCCGAAGCACCTTGGCCCTTTCTTCCATCGCCCAACCTCTCCTTGATTCCCTCCCCGATTCTGGGATAATCTCCCTGTCTCTCCTCTACGACTCTTATTTTTTCGATTTCTCACGGTCGATTTCTCACTCTCGACCGTCTAGTAAGGTGGGGTACGGGACTATTACCGAACCGGCTCCTCCGGACTCGCGGAAGGAGCCTCCTGGCAGTAAGCGGAGTCTATTCATGATCGCCTTCCTCTGTTCGGGGTGCGGCAAAAGTCTCAAGGTCAAGGATGAACTCGCTGGTCGCAAGGGGCGTTGTCCTCATTGTCAGCAGCCCATGACGGTGCCCAGCGTCGCCGACGCGGCCCGCGAGAGGACCGAACACGCCGGCGCAGACAACTACTCCGAGACAGACGCCAAGACTGTTCTGCCGCCCTCCCTCGACACCGACCGCGATCCCAAGACCATCCTGCCCGCCGTCCCACGCGGCAATACCGGACTGAAAAAGGGCAACACGCCGGTTCCCACCCCTTCCGCCGTGAAGAATGCTGACGCTGAGTTGTACGATTTTCTGGCACCGCCGGAAGCGGGTGATGAAATCGGCCGGCTCGGCTCGTACCGCGTTCTGAAAGTGCTGGGTGCCGGCGGCATGGGCGTCGTCTTCCAGGCTGAAGACCCACGGCTGAATCGTCTCGTGGCGCTCAAGGCCATGCTGCCCGCCCTGGCCGCCAGCGGCAGCAACAAGGAACGCTTCATGCTTGAGGCACGCGCCGCCGCGGCCATCGAACACGATCACATCGTTGCCATCTTTCAGGTGGACGAGGATCGCGGCGTGCCCTTCATCGCCATGCCCTTCCTGCGCGGCGAAGCGCTCGAAGACCGCCTCAAGCGCGAACGTACGTTGCCCATCTCCGAGGCGCTGCGCATCGCCAAGGAGGCTGCCGAGGGATTGGCCGCCGCCCACGAACGCAACATGATTCACCGCGACATCAAGCCGGCCAACATCTGGTTGGAGGGCGAGAAGGGGCGGGTCAAGATTCTCGACTTCGGACTGGCGCGATCGGCACAAGGCGACTCGAAGCTGACCCAGCAGGGAGCGATCATCGGCACGCCCGCTTACATGGCTCCCGAACAGGGTGCCGGCAAGCCGGTGGACACACGGTGCGATTTGTTCAGCCTCGGCTGCGTGTTCTACCGCATGGCCACGGGGCAGATGCCTTTCAAGGGCGCGGATACCGTGTCCACCCTCGTCGCCGTCGCCACCGAGACGCCCAAGGCGCCGCGCAAACTCAACCCCGCGATTTCGCCGCGCCTGTCCAAGCTCATCATGGATCTGTTGGCCAAGAGTCCCGACGAACGGCCTCCCTCGGCCCTGTCCGTTGTGGATCTCATCGAGGAGTTGGAACAGGAGCCGCCATCGGACCACACCGAAATAGACGACGAGCCGGCTGTGCGCGTTCGGGTTGTCCGCGAGGATGATGACGACACCGTCTTTCACGATGGTGATCGCGATGAGGAGGAGCAACCGGCCGCTCGATCCTCAATGCTGCCCTGGCTCATCGGCGGCGGCGTCGGACTGCTGGCCCTGCTCGCCATCGCCATCATCGGCATTGTTGTCGTCGTCAAGAAGCAGGACACACCGGAGGTCGTTCAGAACAACAACAACCCGCTTCAGAATGCCGTCAACACGCCTCCGCGCACCGATCCCCCCCGCATCGTCAATCCCAATGGAAGCGGCAATCCCAACGTGGGAAGGAGAAATCCTCGCCTGGATCTCAATCCGGGAGGCGATCCGATTCGCAATCCAGGAGTAGATAATCCGTTCGACATCAAGCCCCGGCCAAAAAAAGATGGACCACGCGAGGCGGACAAGTCGTATAAGCCTTACAGTTCGGCGGTCAAGGGGCTGATCTTCGCGCCGGACGGCAAGCATTTCTTCAGCTTCGCCGACCGGAGTCCGCAACTGGATTACTGGGAATTGGCCACCCGCAAGCCGGTGCGGCGGTTCCAGTTGGCCGGTTCCATTCAGCATTGCCTGATGTCCGAGGACGGCTCGCGGGTGATCGCGTTCAACGCCAACCAACTTGTAGCCTGGGATACAGATGGTGGTGGTAAGCCTGTGGTGGTGACGCCTCCGGTTTTGCAAGGAATTCAGTACAAGATCGTCGGCGCCGGCTTCACGGCCGAGAAGGACATCCAGGTTGCCCTGGCCGGGAAAGCGGAAATCGGAAGAGGCTTCCCGAGACAAACCCTTGGAATCGTTCGCATCTACGACCATGCCACCGACAAGTTCTTGATGGTGGATCCGACCGACAAGAAATCCCTCGCGATCACCTTGCAGCATCCCGGCGAGGTGCATCATGTATTCTTCGGGCCGGATTGCAAGCACGTTCTCTCCTGGTGTGAGGATCGCCTCTTCCGTACCTGGGATCTGGAAGCGAAACGCCCGCTAACCACGTTCACGATTGCTCCGAAAATGTCCAAGTGCATCGCGGTGTCGTCCGACTTCAAGCGTGTGTTGGGCACCTTCCACGAGGCCGCCGTTCGCGTCTACGACATGGACATGGGGACGGAGTTGAAAGACATCGCGCCGCAACAATTCGGTGATACGGATGCCATCGCCTTCGGTTCGGAGAACAACCTCGGCGTGGCCGGCGGCTTCGGCGGCGTAACCCGCGTACTCGATCTCGATGACGGCACCATCAAGAAAGAACTTAAGGCTGGCTCCATCGTCACGGCCGTCGCCCTGTCGCCGGACGGTAAGACGGTTCTCTCCGGCGACTTCACGGGCACGGTATACATCCACAAGTTGACGGACTGAGAGTCTGTCCCAGAAGCTCCCCTCTCCCCCGAGTACAGGGGAGAGGGGCTTCTAGGACAGACTCTGAGGGATGTATTACCAGCAAGGAATATAAAAGGTTGTCTAAAATCAAGTTCCAAGTGTAGCCGCGACGCGCAGGGGAGCATGGGTTTACGTTTCGCGCGAAACGTAAACCCATGCTCCCCTGCGCGTCGCAGCTACACGAGAATTTCTTCGTGTTCCCGTTCGAGCAGCGCCCCGTGATTGCAGGCGGGCGTCACCAACACAGTGGTTTCTTCCAGGACGCAGTGATTACGCAGCTGGGCGGCGAGGCATTCCGCTCGGTCCTCGTCGGCGACGACAGCAAACACCGTCGGACCCCACGAGCTTTGTCCGACCCCCCGGACACCCTGGCCGCGCACGAAAGCGACCAATTCCGTGATGCGCGCGCTAGCGTATACGCCACCTTGCACCGGCGCGAACGCTTCGCCCACCCGCGCGTTGAATTCGTATAGCGCTTCACCGAATGCGTCCACGTCGCGCTCCACCACGGCGGGCAATAAACCCAGCAAAACTAAGCGACACAAAATATCCGTCTGATTGGCCGCGGCCGGGCGAGCGGCCAACTGCGCGAAGGCCTCCACTTCACGAACGCCATGCAGACCGATGTTCATCTCGTCCGTGGAGGGCAGGATCAATACCACGCGCCACGATTCGGGGAAGGGCAGACGAGCCACGAGAGGAGCGAGCCGATCCGCGGAGTTTTTGCCGGACTCGACCAGCAAGCCCCCCTGCTCGAAGCCGTGCGCTCCCAGGGCCGAACGCAGCCCCCGACCGACTCGGTGAGCCAGCGTTCGTATGTCGCAATCCAGTTCCCAGGAGACGGCCAGCGCTTGAGCGATGGCCAGACCCAGTTGTGTACCGGTGCCAAGGCCAGCGTGCTGAGGCGCGATCTGCTCGATCGACAACTGGCGGGGCGGCACGTCTCGATGGCCCTCCTCCTGCTGGATGTTCTGCGCGAAACGCCGAGCGAAGGTCAGGGCACGCTCGGCGAGCGGTCCTGTGGCCGACCACGAGGACGCCGGCCGTACCCGCACGCGCAGTCCCGGTCGCTCGATCATCAGGCCGACCCCGCCGAACCAGCGCGCGGAGGTCCGTTCAAGGGGTGCGGCCGCTTCCCCTTCCGGCCTCAATACACCAAGGTGCAATCGGCTATAAGCTTGCACGGAAATCATCGCGCCCACCCTTTCGCCCAACGAGTCCGCGAGAGCCATTTACCTCGGCTGCAATGGCGGAGGCCGAATTGTCCCTCAAAACTGATCCATGAACCATTCGCGAAAGAAGGAAGAAGGAAGATTCAATGGTTTTGTTCTTGTGGTGGCGAAAAGCGATCCAGTAGCATAAAACATTCTTCGTCTCCGCTCGACTCGCCGAGACCCAACGACGATTCGGTATCCCTCCTTGCCGATCGAGAGATCGTTTTCCTGCTGGACGAGTGAGAGAGGACGAGGTTCTCTCGCGTTATCGTATTGATTGATGCTTCGTGCCGCGACCGCTGTCGAGGGGTTCTTTCTCCACGATGTTGAGGAGAAGTCATGGTTCCATCTCGTCGCCGGATGGGGTTCACGTTGATTGAACTGCTGGTGGTGATCGCCATCATCGCTATCTTGATTGGGCTGTTACTACCGGCCGTGCAAAAAGTGCGCGAAGCGGCCGCGCGCATGACATGCTCCAACAACCTCCACCAGATCGCCTTGGCTGCCCATAACTACGAATCGAGCCTGGGCGTTCTCCCGCCGGGAGCCGATAGGCAGGATGTCGGCGTATTGGTTTACTTGCTACCCTTCATTGAACAGCAAGCGCGGTTTCAAACTTTTTCCTTCGCCCCCGCTTATACGCTGTACTATCAAAATCCGCTGAACACTCCGCCCAGCACGGGAGCGAGTACCGTCCCCCGCCCGCCCGCTCTCTACGGTACCGAAGGGACCATCAAGAACTTCCTTTGTCCTTCCGCTCCTTCGCCGACTCAATACGTTACCGTACTCCTTGGCGTCGATTATGGCGTGCCAGGGCAAGATTATCCCGCCACGGCTCCGGGACCGGACCATGTGTTCACCGCCAATCCAGGCGCTATCGTCATGGGGCGTAGTAACTATCTAGGTGTGGGCGGCTATTACGCGCCAAGCCAATTTCCCCAGTACGGGGGGCTATTCACCTATCAGTCGGCGAATACGCTTGTCCGCGCCACGGATGGAACCAGCAATACCCTGTTTTTCCTGGAATACATTGGCGGAGTCATTAATTGGGGCGGTTCGGGCGGCCTCTCGGATGGCTGGTCGGGAGCGAGTTGGTCCTGCGGCTTTAACTATACGGGTTGGGGCAATCCACTCAATTATCAGCAAGCGAGCGATCCCAATCAAAGTGGTTATGCCATGTTCGGTAGCGCGCACACCGGCAACATCGTGAACGCCGCCTTTGCCGATGGCTCCGTGCGGCACATCTCCACGGCGATCGACTTCAACGCGTATGTGTATTTGAGTGGATTTCAGGATGGTGTGTCGGTTGACTTCAACGATTGAACCTTGAAAGGGACTCCCTGATGTTACGCGCGCGGATTGCTTGGACGATGGCGGTCCTCTTGCTGACCTCGATCGGGACGGCTTGTAATCGTTCCGGCGAAAGCTCGAAGATCAAGGCGGACACCGCCGCCCCCACCTTGAAACCGATCACTCCAGGTGGCGGCGCTCCTGGTCCGGCGCATAAGGCACGCTAAAGAATAACGTCTCGTGTAACTGCGGCTTGGCGCTTCGCGCGAAACGTAAACCCACGCCTGCAGCGCGAAGAACTCAGCGGTTTTGCTCCGCGATTCGTTGCAGGTGTTCCCGAAGAAATGCAAAGGCGGCATGCTCTTGAGGACCACCTGTTTTCTCGACGAGGACCGCCAACTTACGATACTCGACCTCGATTTCGTCCAGGGGCAGGAAGGCGGTGCGTGTCGCCAGGATGGCGGCCTCGACGACGGCGTGTTTAGCGCGGTTGAAGCCGAAGAAATCGCGCAACCGTCCGGTGTGGACGACCTCCACCTCTAGGCGAACCCGCTCCTCCGTGTCGTCACAAGAGAGAACGCGGAATTCATGGAAACGGCAGGCATCAGCAAGTACCCAACCCCGCACCTTTGTCGCCGGCCGCAGCGCCGGTAAGGGATCGAGTACACCCAGGGCCGACCGTGCCAGGAGAAGCACATCATCGGTGACATGCAAGACGCCTTCGCCGTGGTGTTTGAGATTGGCATACGTCTGGGCGGTGCGGAAGGGACGCAGGACGAAGCGCGTCAGTTCGCCGGTGGCGACATCGACTTCAACATGCGGTCCCATCGGAGCGATGTTGACCTCGCTTGCGGCGGAAACCGTGGTGACAATACCTTCGAGGATCATGGCAGGAGAGCCGGCGCTACGGCCTCAACGATAGGGATGGGCACCAGTCCCGTTTTGACCGGCGGCGGCCGACTGATGATCTGGACCAGGGCCAGGATCACCAACACGATTGCGGAAACGAACATGGCCAACAAGCTCAGCAGCACCAACTCGATGCCGGCAATCAGCAATCCCTTCTTGAGTGATGCGGAAAGAAATAGGATGTAAATCCCCGCCGACAACAGCCAAGACACGAAAAGCGACACGATCAGAGCGACGATGCGCATGCTGCCGAACGAGTCATTGGGATCGGTGTCGTATCGACCGGCGAACCAGACCAACACGATGGTCAACGGCAGACAGACAACGACGGCCGTCAAATAGATGGGCAGCGAGCGAAAGTAGCCGCGTTCGGCCACATCGGCCAAAGCGCAGCTAGCCTGGAATAAGAACGTACCTGCGCCGATGAGGACGAGAAAGCCGCCCAGACCGAGAGCCACAAACAAGGGAGTGCCAATGCCGAACATGCCTTCTCCGAAGCGAATCACGCCAGCCTCATCCAGAAAGGCAACCTAGCGCGCCCGGAAGAGACTGTCAATCAAAATACGGAATCGCGCAGAGGGAGGCGGTGGAGTCCTCAATTTTGTAACAGACAGTAGCGCCAGTGATGCGGTTGATTCTGGCGATAGCGCCGGCCCGTGGGAGTCTCCAGGGGGTTTGCGATCTTGGCGTGACTCGAACGCGCGGGCGCGGCGTCTCGCGAAAACCGATTCGTCTTGTGCAATACCCAGCCGGTCAGCAGCAGCATGCCCACGGTCGTCAGTAGTAATCCATAGCGTTTCATGGCTCGCCTCCTTGCCTGCTCAAGTCTGTCCCATCTCCGATGGGACGCGAGAAATCGCCCGTTCCGCGTCTTGCATTATTCCTTCAAAGCAATTCCAGTGCCGAGAACGAAGAAGCAATGAGCCAGGTCATCATTTCGATTGCAACTGTGGGATTTCACGCCGCTTGCGCGATAGAGTCATTGTGGCCGGCTTGCATTTTTTTGGGAGGAGCATCCGCTAATCGGCAAGTCTTACAATGGATGCGGTGAAAGTTTGTCGCTTGCGACTCTATGGGCCGCTTAGAGGCACGAACCTTTTGGCTAGCCCGCAGCGCGAGCAAGGGAATCCCTTGCTGGCGCTGCGGGCTGGCAATTCATGGTGTTCGTGCCCCTCAAAGATACTTGAGCCGTCGGTCATCGGGGAGGTTGTGGATCGATGAAAAACGGATGGACGGGTGGCCAATACAGTCTTTTCCGAGTTGTCTTCGCTCTGTGTCTCGGCGTGCATTTCCTCCGCACCCTGCCGGAATCAACCGGACTAGCGGCAGCACTTCGGGCACTCGCTGTCGTGTTGAGCCTGCTTTTCGGCATTGGCTTGTATGATCGCGTGGCGGCTTTGGGACTGTGTTGCATTGGGACGGTTCTGTTGGGCCGCGGTTCGCTCGTCGTCAACGCGGACATTCTCTTCGCTGGCTGGCTCCTGCTGGCGCATGTGTTTCTGCCACCGGCGCCGTATGGTTCCTGGGCGGCGCGGGGGCGAATCGATCCAGGCGGCGGATGGCGTATGTTGCCGGTCCTCTTCGCCGCAGCATGGATCGTACTGGCGCTGGGTTACAGCTACAACGGTTATATGAAACTCGTCAGCCCCTCGTGGGGCGATGGCACCACGCTATCTCGCGTGGGGATGGGAACCGCGCTCACGCTCGAACTCGCTTTCGCGCCGCTGGCGCTGGTGCCTCGGTTGCGTCCGTGGCTATGGAGCGCGATGCTGTTTATCTATCTACCGCTGATCGCGCTCTTCGACTTCGCCGATCTGAGCCTAGGACTGGTCATGCTCCAGTTATTCACCTGCGACCCCGGTTGGCTTCGTCCGCTACCGGCGACCACGGAACGGCTTTTTTACGATGGTCACTGCGGCCTTTGCCAGCGATCGGTTCGCCTGATCCTAGCCGAAGATTCAACGGACGCGGCGTTCCGCTTCGCGCCCTTGCAGGGCGAGACGTTCCAGGCACTGCTACCCGCGAAGGAACGCGACGCCTTGCCGCTCAGTCTGGTGGTGCGGACGGAGCAGGGAACGCTGTTGACACGCTCAGCCGCCGTGTTGCACATCATGCGGCGATTGGGTGGTGTCTGGCGTCTGTTGGCTGGATTGCTTGTCCTTCTACCCGCCCGCCCTCGCGACGGTCTTTATGATGGAGTCGCTCGCATCCGGCATCACCTCTTCGCCCGCCCGGTGGAAGCGTGTCCGCTGATGCCGCCGCAGATGCGAGCGCGTTTCGATCCTTGAGTAATCCTCCATCTCCCCGAGCGCAAACACGACTTCATCCGTAATTCCGCTCGGCATTCACAAACTATTAAGATTCGACTGCTACACTCAGGAGAGGTATTGCTTACGTGTAGCGGGTTGGTGGATTGTGTGGATCTTTATTGTAAGGGGTGCGATCATGAAGAGACTCGGTCAAATCACGTTGGTGCTGGCGGTTGCAGCAATGGCTTCCGGCACGGCGTTGGCCCAGCAGCGAGGTCAGCGCGGCGGCGGAGGATTCGGAGGAGGTTCGATGTTCCTCCTCAGCCAGAAGTCGGTTCAAGAGGAGTTGAAGCTCACGGAGGATCAGGTCAAGAAGGTGAAGGAGCTTTCCGACAAGCAGCGCGAGTCGTTCCGTGGCCTTCGCGATCTGAGCCAGGAAGAACGACAGAAAAAGATGGCGGAAGCCGCCAAGGCCAATACCAAGGCACTGGCTGAAATCTTGAAGCCGGAGCAACTCAAGCGGGTCAAGCAGATTTCGTTGCAACAACGCGGGGCGGGCGCTCTGCGCGATCCCGAAGTGGTCAAGACTCTCAACCTCACCGATGAGCAGAAGGACAAAGTGAAGACGATTCAGGATGAGGCACGCAAGGCGCGCGGCGACGGTCAGCGCGGCGATCGCAGCGCGGAAGCGAGGAAGAAACGTGAAGAGGCACGCAAGGCAACCAACGACAAGTTGCTGGGCGTTCTCACGGCCGAGCAGAAGTCGAAGTTGAAGGAACTGACGGGCGAGCCGTTCAAGGGCGAGATTCGCCGTCCGGAGTTCGGCGGACGTAATCGTCCCAACCAGGGAGCCCGTCCCCGCAACCGCGGCTAAAAGGCACGAACAGAATGACCTACTAGCCCGGAGCGCCAGCGACGGGACCGTGCAACCCGTCGCTGGCGCTCCAGGCTAGTCATCAAAAAGTTAGTGCCTCTGTGGATCCAATTACGCAAAGGACTGCCTTATATTCCGGAATGGCAACATTCCAATTCAAGGGAGGAACAAATGAACAAGCTTGGTGTCGTTTTGGGAGTCGGAGCGGCCCTGCTGCTGACGGCCAGCCTCCACGCGGAGGAACCCGCTTCAGGTAGCGGCGCAGGTAGCTCACGGTTCCAGCGTTCGCGGTCGCGCGGTTTTGGCGGCTTTGCTGACTGGGATAGTCGGCGCGGCGGCTACGATCGCTCTCGGCGACAAGATGCTGGGGATCAAGACAAAAAAGCGGGCGACGACAATCGCGATCGGCGCGATGGGCGTCGCGGCCCTCCGGGACGTGGTCCAGCGGCCGAGCCGCGTGGCGCTCGTCCGACTCCGCCGGCTGCATCTGCGGGCAGGGGTGGACCGCCGCAGCGAGGCGCTCGTCCGGGGTTTGGTCGCGATGGCCGCTCCGCTCGCGACGCGGGTCCGGCGAAAGGATCGCGTCAGGGACCATCGGCTCGGGGGACGGAACGCCGCAGCCCGGCGGGACCGGCGCGTGGCGGTTCCTCGTGGCGTGGTTTAAGTCGTGGAGGCGATTGGCGCTCGTTGGCTCACGGTGCGAGTCGGCCTGGCGCTTCTCGTGGAGAGAAGGCCGGCGTGCGCGGCCATGAACACCGAGGCTCGGCCCATCGTGGAGGCGACTGGCGTTCCGCTAGCCGGGGTCACGATCACCGCAGCGCATCTCGTGGCGGTCGTCATCCAGGGTTTAGCAGCCGAGGCCATCACGCCAACGCCGGAGCTTCTCATCGTGGTTCGGCTCATGGCAGCCGACATGGTTTCGCCGCGCATCGCGGTTCGGCTCATGGTTCTCGCCACCATGCCGCTCGTGGTCATGGCAGCTTTGGTCGCGGCCAACAGGGTCATCGCGGCCATCATGCCGGTTTTGGCCGCGCGCATCATGGCTCCTCACGCCATGCGTTCGCGGGGCGCGGACACAGCCGAGGTCATCGCGGTCACGCCCAACGGCACGGCCGCCACGGTCACGGCCAGCACTTTGGCGCTCGTGGTCATGGCAGCTTTGGTCGCGGCCAACACGGTCATCGCGGCCATCACGCCGGTTTTGGCCGCGCGCATCATGGGTCCTCGCGCCAGGCGTTCGCGGGGCGCGGACACAGCCGAGGTCATCGCGGTCACGGTTCTTGCCATCAGGGACGTGGCCACGGACGCCAGGCGTTCGGCGGTCGATTCGGGCACCACGGACGTGGCCACACGGCCCAGGGACATCGTGGTCACGGTCGCGGATACGGCCATCAGAGCCATGCTCGCGCCGGACACGGGCATCAAGGATTCGGCGGTCGCGGTCATCAACACGGTGGTTGGGGCCACGGTTCCAGCTTCCATCATTGGGACGCGAGAGGCAATTTCTCCCACCACCATCGCATGAGTTCGGGTCGGGGCGAATCGCACCGCCGCTAGTGATTGGTGGATCGCTGGCGTACTATCATGGAGGGTGAGCGGTCGAGGATGCCGTCCTCAGCCGGCTCACCCTTATCTGTTATTCGGCCGCATCGCGAGGTTGCCATGAAGTGGAACATGAGACGATTCGTATTGGGGTTCCTGGGACTCGTCGCGGTGGCGGCGATTCTTTGCCATCGAGAAATCGGGAACTGGCTGCACCATTTTCCATCGTTTTCCAGTCCGGTGCGGGCCGATGATTCGGACGCGGAATCGCCCGCCGTCAAGGCGTTGGCCGAGGCTCTCAAGGACAAGGACGCCGAGGTACGCAAGAACGCCGCCCAGTCGCTGGGGCGCATCGGCAAGCGCGCGAAAACGGCGGTTCCCGCTCTGACCGACGCCCTCAAGGATAGCGATGTCGATGTCCGCGGCGCGTCGGCCTTGGCCCTGGGACGCATTGGCAAGGATGCCGGCAGCGCCGCCTCGGCCCTGGGCGCACTGCTCAAGGACAAGGATCACGATGTGCGCGGCGCTGCCGCCCTAGCCCTGTCACGGATCGGCAAGGATGCCAAGGCAGCCCTACCCGCCCTGAAAGAATTGGCCAAGGACGAAGACAAGCAACTGCAAGCCTACGCTCATTGCGCTCTGGCCATTCTCGAAGAAGAACCGCGCTCCCATGTCACCGCACTGGCGGAGGCCTTGACGGATAAGAGCGCGGAGGTTCGCGGCACCGCCGCCTATATTCTTGGAGAACTCGGTTCGCTGGCCAAGGACGCTGTGCCGGCATTGACCGATGCGTTGAAGGACAAGGATACCGCGGTTCGCCGCGTGTCGGCGCAAGCCCTCGGCGAGATGGGCACGGCTGCCAAGAGCGCCGTCTCGGCGCTCGCCTCGCTTCTTAAGGATGAAGATGTGGAGGTGCGAGCGTCGGCAGCCTCGGCCCTGGGGGAGATCGGCCCGGACGCGCGCGCCGCCGTGCCCGCTCTGATTGAGGCGCTCAAGGATAAGGAAGTGGATGTGCGCGGCTCGGCAATTCACGCGCTGGGCGAAATTGGTCCCGCCGCCAAAGCCGCCATCACGGTTCTCAGCCAGGCGCTGAAGGATGAGGACACCGAAATCCGCAAAGCGGCCGTCATCGCCATTGGGAAAATCCAGGAGATGGATTAAAGAATTAACCACAGAGACACAGAGGCACAGAGAAGAAAGACAGAAAGAGAAGAAAAAAGAATATTTCCTTTTTTTGTCTCTTTTATCTTTCTTCTCTGTGCCTCTGTGGTTAATTCTTTTTCATCGCGCGTTGGATGGTGACGCCGAGGTCGGCGGGACTCTCGGCCACGGCGATGCCGGCCTTGTGCAGCGCCTCGATCTTGTCGGCGGCCGTGCCACTGCCGCCGCTGATGATGGCGCCCGCATGGCCCATGCGCTTCCCCGGCGGAGCTGTCTGACCGGCGATGAACGCCGCCACGGGTTTCGTGACGCGCAGCTTGACATACTCCGCCGCGCGTTCCTCGGCCGTGCCGCCAATCTCACCAATCAGCAAGATTGCCTCTGTTTGCGGATCATCCTGAAACATCTTGAGCAAGTCAATCTGCGTGGTGCCGATAATCGGATCGCCGCCGATGCCGACGCACGTCGATTGACCGAGTCCGAGGTTCGACAATTGCCAGACGGCCTCGTAGGTGAGCGTCCCGCTGCGGCTGATGACGCCGACGGGACCGGGCTTGTGGATGTAACCGGGCATGATGCCGATTTTGCACTGTCCCGGCGTGATGATGCCTGGACAGTTGGGACCAATCAGCCGACAGGATTTGTCCTTGAGGAAACGCATGGCGCGGGCCATGTCGAGAACGGGAATGCCCTCGGTGATGGCGACGATGAGGGCGACACCGGCGTCAGCGGCCTCCATGATGGCGTCGGCCGCGCCGGAGGCCGGCACGAAAATCATGGTGGCGTTGGCCCCGGTCTTCTGGACGGCCTCGGCCACGGTATTGAAGAGCGGGAAGCCTTCCTTGCTGGTGCCGCCCTTGCCCGGCACGACGCCGCCGACGATTGACGTGCCATAGTCGCGGCACAGCTTGGCGTGATTGGTCCCCGCCTTGCCCATGCCCTGGCAGAGGACGCGCGTGTTCTTATCCACAAGGATGCTCATTCCCATTTCCCCTTATCATTCATGGAGCGGATCAATTCCGCGAGGTATGCCGTCCGTTCATTGCCGGACTGATACAGATGACTGCGATGCCCGGCCATCGCCAGATAACCGCCGAGTACGAACAGAGTCAATCCGGCTGCCGGCAACAGCCACATCGTCATCGGTCCGGTTTGCACCAGCCAATATCCGCCTAGAAGCAATCCGGCACCCGCCGCCAACAGACCGAACAAAATCTCCAGCTTGGCCCAGGTACGGCTCAGCCGGTGGTAGCCCAACCGCTTGTGCAAATCGTTCAGTGGTTGCGGGTCAATCATGGTGAGCGGTTTACAACTCCAGAATGATCCGCAGTGCATTAGACACTTGTTGCATCCGCGCTGCGGAAAGATCTCCCAGTTGGGTCAGGAGACGCCCCTGATCCATCACGCGAACCTGCTCGCATAGCGCGACGGAGTCCTGAGTCAAACCGCCTTCGCCAGCCGAGACAAGCACATGACTCGGCAGCAGTCTTTGTCGGATGCGCGTGGTGAAGGGCACGATAATCGTATGCGGGCTGTGCGGATTGGCGCGATCCGTCTGGACGACGACCACCGGACGTATCCCCGACTGCTCGCTGCCACGCGTGGGCGACAGGTCAGCTTTCCATACTTCGCCCCGCTTCACTGCCACTGAATTTCTCCTCGCGCCAACCGTTCCTCGTAATCGGTAAGCTGATTCAGATAACCACCCGGTTCGGATAATACCGTTTCCTCGCCGCGCTCAAGGATTGTAATCATCACCTCCACGGCATGATCGGGCAATTCTTCTCGCGGCAAAGTAACCGTACCGTCGGGATGCAGAACGCCTTCCACAGTCTTGTAAGTCATGGGATCCCTCTGCTTTGGTTCGTCGTTATTTTACCGCCGCGACGACCTTTTTCGCTGCCTCGGTCAATCCGCCAGCCGTCGTGATGTTCAGGCCGCTGTCCGCCAACATCTTGCGCCCCAACTCAACGTTGGTGCCCTCCAGACGCACGACCAACGGCACATGGAAACCGACTTCCTTGAACGCGGCGATGATGGCTCCGGCGATGATGTCGCATTGCATGATGCCGCCGAAAATGTTCACCAGCACCGCCTTGACGCGCGGATCGCTCAGCAAAATGCGGAACGCCTCAGTCACCTGCTCCTTCTTGGCGCCGCCGCCCACATCGAGGAAGTTGGCCGGTTCGCCGCCGTGATACTTGATGATGTCCATCGTCGCCATCGCCAGGCCGGCACCATTGACCAGACAGCCGATGTTGCCCGTCAAGCTGATGTAACTCAGCCCCGAACGCCCGGCTCGCAATTCAGCGGGATCCTCTTCCGTCTCATCGCGCAATTTCAGGATGTCGGGATGGCGGAACAGGGCGTTGTCGTCGAAGGTCATCTTGGCGTCGAGCGCCAATACCTCGCCGTTATCCATGACCGTCAGAGGATTGATCTCGGCGAGACTGCAATCCTTCTCCAAATACACCTTCACGAGCGCGGTGATGATGGACTCGACCTTCTCGGCCTGCTCGCCGCTGAAGCCTAACGCATAGGCCATGCGGCGGGCCTGGAAGGGTTGCAGACCGAACTCCGGCTGAACGATCGTCTTGAGAATCTTTTCCGGACTGTGCGCGGCGACTTCCTCGATCTCGACACCGCCCTCGGCACAGGCCATCAGCACCGGCGCACCGACGGCGCGATCGAGTACCATGCCAACATAGACTTCGCGGACGATCTTGGCCGCCGCCTCGACGACCAACAATTTCGAGACTTTCTGCCCTGTCTCGCCGGTCTGCTTGGTCACGAGCGGATACTGAAGCATGACCTCGGCGACACTGGCGGCGTCGGCGCGGTTGGTAAGGAACTTAACGCCGCCGAAATCCTTGCCGCTGTCCTTGAAGTGTCCCTTACCGCGTCCGCCGGCGTGAATCTGTGCCTTGACGACGACGGGACCGCCGCCGAGTTGCTCGAAAGCTCGCTGCGCCTCGTCCGCGGATGAGGCCACGATGCCGCGTGGGATGGCTGCGCCGGCTTGGGCCAGCAGTTCTTTTGCCTGATATTCATGAATTTTCATACGACGATCCTCGGAGGGAGTGCCACATTCCGCCGCGGGCGCGACGTTCTCTGTTATAGGACAGCGGCACGACGCTGGCAGGGGCGGCGAAGAGGCAAGTAACGCCAGGAGGTAGGTGCCGCTTGCCGAGCGGCACCTGCTGGGGCAAGGTCCGGCTCGGCAAGCAGGACCTACATCATTCTCTTACAGCTACTAACGGCTTGATAACAAGTCGCAAACATCGAGAGTGGAAATGCTCGACGCTTGAGCGATCAATGCTGTTCCTCCAAGGTCGATTTCACTTACGACGCTTCCTTAATCGCTGGCTGGTTCTCATCATCAGGCCAATCCTCGAAACGCACGGCGATCCGCCGCGAGATACCCGACTCCTGCATGGTGATGCCGTACAGCATGTCCGCGCAGGCCATCGTGCGCTTCGAGTGCGTGATGATGATGAACTGCGAGCGGTCAAGGAAATCGCGCAGCACCGACGTGAAACGGCTGACATTCGCCTCATCAAGGGCGGCGTCCACCTCATCGAGGATGCAGAATGGACTTGGCTTGCTGCGAAAAATAGCCAACAGCAGGGCAACCGCCGTCATCGTCTTCTCGCCACCAGACATCAAGGAGATGCTGCGCAATTCCTTGCCCGGCGGACGCGCAATTACCTCAATACCGCTCTCTAAAATATCTGCTTCATCTTCCAGCACGATGTCGGCCATGCCGCCGCCGAAGAGCTTGCGGAACAACTCTTGAAAGTGTGTGCGGATGGTGGCGAAGGTGTCGCCGAACAGCGTGCGGCTGTCGCCATTGATCTTGGCGATGATCTCCTGCAACGAACGCTGCGCCGAGGTCAGATCGTCGTACTGTATCTGCAAGGCGCTGGCGCGGACCTCCAGGTCGGCCAGTTCTTGCAGGGCGTCGAGATTGACGCTGCCCAGCCGGCTGAGCTTGCGGCGTAACTCCTCGATTTCCTGCTCGGGAGGCAGGGAAGGTTCAGCACTATTCTCGGCTTCCGCGAGCGGCTGCTCGGCGGGAAGGCCAGGCTCAAGGAAGGTGCTGGTCGTCCGCGTTTCCTGGTAGAGAGCGGCGAGGTCCATCTGGTATTCTTCGTGCAGCCGCGTACACAGGGAATCGCGGCGATGACGCAGATCGCTGACGGCCAACTCGCGAGCATGGGCCTGTTCCTGCTGAGTGCGCCAGGTGTTGCGGCTGGCTTGCGCCTGCTCGTTGCGCTGCTGACGCTCTTGATTGAGCCGAGAACGCTCGCGTCCCCACTCGGCAAGTTGCCGCTCCGCGACTTCTTTGCGGAGATACCAGACCGCCAATGCCGATGACGCCTCCAGCAAAGTCTGCTGATTCTCCTGCTGTCGAGTGTGCGTCGCGGCCTGCTGTCGATCGGTTTGCTCGCGTTCCTGGCAGCGTTGATGCAGGTCTGTCTCAATCTGCTCGTGCCGGGCACGCAGCGCGGTGAGACGTTCTTCCACCTGCGCCAACGCCACGCGCACCGTCATGGCTTCCTGCTGGCGCTCTTGCCGGTGCGATTCGTGTTCGCGAATCTCGCGCTTGGCGTCTTCCAGACGCGCGTGCAAGCGCTGCACCTCGGTGTCGGCGTGGGCGGCCTGATCGCGGGCTTGCCGCCAGCATTCTTCAAGGTGGTCAATCTCTCCTTGCAGCCCGCTGATTTCACTGCGGCTGACCTGCACCTCCTCATTCAATCCCTCGCGGCGCTGGCGGTGCTGGCCAATGCGCGAACGCAAGTCCGACACCTGTTCCGACAGCACATCAATTTCCTGCTGTCCGTTCTCGGCTCGGCTGTCCAACAGCGCCAACGCTTCGCGCAGATCGATCAAATCGCGGTCGAGTTCGCTCAGGCGACGATCGAGATTAGCCATCTGCTCGCGCAGCTCGCGCAGTTCGCTCTTACGCGAGAGAATGCCGGTTTCGGCGTGATGCGTGCCGATGGTTAGCGTGCCGTCCACTTCGAGCAGTTCGCCGTGCAGCGTCACGAAGCGATAGTCCGGCAGATGAGCGGCCAACGCCCGCGCCGCCGTGAGATCGCGCACGATGAGCGTGCCGGCGAGAAGACGAGCAGGCAGATCGACTAACTCCGGATTGTCGCAGCGCACCACTTGCTCGGCCAAGGCGATCACGCCCGGATGGGCGGGCACGCCTTCAATTGGCGAGGACGCCAGAGCCGCGCCGGTGCCGGGGCGCACACGCCGAGACGAACGCGCTAGTTCCGGCGACGCCGTCACGGGCAAGAAACTGACGCGACTCGAAAACGGCTGGCTGCGCTGGCGCAGCGCCTGCGCCAGTTGATCCGTATCGCGCACCAAAAAGCGCTGCGAGCGTTCGCCCAAAGCGAGATCGAGCAGAGCGGCATATTCGCGGCGCACCGTGAGAAACTCGGCCAGGATGCCGAGGACGGTTCGCCACGGTCCAGGGTCCGGCTGTTCGAGCAGGGCAAACAGTTCGCGCGGTCCGGTGCCCAATCCTTCGTGACTGCGTTCCAGTCCCTCCAGCACTTCGATGCGACTGAGCAAACCGCTTCGTTGTTCGCGCAAATCGCTACACCGCTGGCTGGTCTCATCGCGCACCTGCCGCAAGCGATCGCGCTCCTGGCGCAGCTCGGTAAAAGCCTGACGCGCGCCATTGAGACGTGTTTGCAGTTCCTCCTCAGCGCGGCTCAGTTCTTGCAACTCCAGATCGAGCGAGGCCAAATGCTCGGCGGCTTGCTCGCTGCGCTGCAAGAGCCGAGTGCGTTCGCGCGTCAGATTATCAACCTGGGCCTTGTAGCTGATGGCGTCGTTCTTGAGTCGGCCAGCCTGACGCATGCACTCCAAATGTTCGCCATCCTCGCGCTGCACCTGCTGGCGCAACTCGGCGAGGCGCATCTCCGTGGCCTGCAACTGCGCCTCGCGTTCTTGCACGTCGTGAAGCTGCGCCTGGCACTGGGCCTCGACCTGCCGCAACTCCTCCTCGACACGGTTGGACGCCTCGCTGAGTGTGGCCACATGTTGGCTCAATTCCGCGCGCCGCTGTCGAGCGCGAGCCAGATCCTTGTCGATGTCCTCGGCGAGCGTCCATTCGTGCGACAGCGTTGCCTCATGCGAGGCGATTTGCTCGCGTGCGCCGGCCAACTCGGTCGCCTGTTCGCGGAGGGAAGCATCCAGTCGGGTCAAGGATTCTTCCAACTCGTGGAGTTCACGTTCCCAAGCGTCGGCCTGCGTCATCTCTTCGGACAGCTCGGCTCGCATTTGATCGAGAAGGGCCGACTCCGCTTGCAAATGCTCACTAAGTTGATGGAACTCTTGCAGGCTCAGCGAGACGCGCAACTGCTTCAAACGCTGCGAGTATTCCTGATACCGCTGCGCTTTGGCCGCTTGCAGCTTGACGCTGCGCAGATGTTTTTCGACCTCGTCGAGAATATCGCGCAGGCGGGCGACGTTTTGATCGACGCGCTCCAGGCGGCGCAGCGTTTCGATTTTCTTGGCCTTGAAGCGGCTGATACCGGCGGCTTCCTCGAAGATAGTGCGGCGATCTTTGGTCGAAGCCTGCAACAGAACATCGACGCGGCCTTGCTCGATGATGCAATAGGCGTCGCTGCCGGCGCCGCTGCCGAGGAACAGATCTTTCACGTCCTTGAGACGGCAGACCTGATTGTTGATGAGATATTCGCCTTCGCCGCCCCGATAGACGCGACGGGTAATTTGCACTTCCTCAGCGGGGGTGGCCAAGACATGACGGCTGTTGTCGAAGGTCATGGTGACCTCCGCCATGCCCAGGCTGCGCCGCGACGCCGAGCCGTTGAAGATGACATCGGCCATCTCGCCGCCGCGCAGACTCTTGGCGCTCTGCTCGCCGAGAACCCAACGGACACCGTCCACAATGTTGGACTTTCCCGATCCGTTTGGTCCGACAACACCCGTGACGCCCGGCGCGAAATCGAACTGCGTCTTGTCGGCGAACGACTTGAAGCCTACCAGTTCCAGGCGTTTGAGCATAAGCAATCACCGCGTTCAGTTTTCAGTTTTCAGTTTTCAGTTTTCAGTTTTCAGTAAAAAACACTGAAAACTGAAAACTGAAAACTGAAAACTGATTACGGTTGTTTGCCGTCCTCCAGCAGAATCTGCTGCTGGCGCACACGAGACGAATGCGAGGACAGTCCGTTGTCAAACAACGTCGGCGTCACACCCAAATCTTGCCCGGCAGAGATTAACTCGGCTTCGGCTTCGCGCACGCCGGGTTTCTCCTGACCCAATTGGGCGAGTTGCTGAACGGTAATGGATTGCGGCAGGGCATCGCAGCGCACCCGGCAGGACAACGCCTGGCCGGTGTCGGCCTGCTGCAAGAGGGTGACGGCTTCCGGATACAGACAACCCATCTCCGCGAGCGTGTGCAGCACCTTGGCCAGTTCGAGCGAGCAGGTACGCCGCACGGTCGGACCACGAAGCGGCACCCGGCTGATGATGCAGTGATCGTCGTCCTTCGAGGCGGTGACGACGAACTCGCCGGCCGACAATCCCAGATTCCCCGTGTTCGGCGGCCTCAACATCGGCTCCTGGCCGAACAACACGATCTCGGCTCGCCGTGTGCTGGAAATGTGTACCAGCGGCGGCGCCTGCGGGGCGACCCGGTGTAGCCAGAACGATTCGTTGAGCAGTTCGCCACGCACCAATTCATCGCGTGGATTCAAGGCCCGCAGCGCACGGAAGGCACCGTAGCGTGTCTCATCGTCCTTCCCCGTCGTCACCAACTTGGCAAGCTGGATGTGGCAAATGGCCTCATCAAGGGACGCCATCGCGGTCAGGGCGAAGGCCCGCAAGACCGGCGAATGAGCGACGGCTTCGCCCAACTCTTCGCCACAAGTCGGATCGCCCAGATACGCCAAGGCCTCGGCCGAGCAGAAGCGCACCAGCGGATGGCGGCTCTCCATGCCTTTTTTCAGGGCCGACTTGCTGATTTGCCCCAGCGCTTCCAGTCGCAGCGCGGCCGTCACCGTTCGCGCCGGATCGAGCAGATCGTCGGCCACACGCTGCCGATACGAGCGATGATCCTCACCCTTGTTGATCGGCATATCGAGCAGTCGCGCATCCGTCGTGTACGGGATGAGGCGAACGACGCGCAGGAAACGCGGCGTGTTGAGCCGATACTGCGGCGGCACGCGCAACAGCACATTGATATTATCCCCCGTGTGGGCCACGGTGCCGCCGGTCTCATCGTGGAAGCCGGCCTGGAAGGTTTCGTTGATGCGATTGGCGATCAGGGCAGTGACACGGCCAAACTGTTGATCGGGATTCATCACGAGGCTGAACGTCGTTGGCTTCATGCAACGCCCGCCACCCCAGATTCGGCCACGCTTGACGCGCGCCGACTCGTCGCCATCGCCCAGGCCGACCAGCAACATGCCTTCCGCCTCGACAATCGGATGGCCGCGCAACATGCCGTGCGGACCATTCGGATCGGGATTGAGCCGCTCGGCGAAATCATAGTTAAAGAGCATGCACTTGCTGAGATAGCCGCCCCGCAGACTGGTAGCCCGGCTGCTCTTGGGCAGCGTTACTTCCAGGTCGATGCGATCGCCCTTGCTCGAACCGGGTTGAATTTGGCCCGAAACGAGTACCATGGCGTTGTTGGGCGACGCCATCACCTCCTTGACGCGGGGCACGCGGCTCTTGAGCAGATCGGTCTCCAGCATACCGCGATAGGCATCGGGCGCGCAATCGCCGCCCGTGCCCTCCAGACCGACGACGAGGCCGACGCCGCCAACCGGGATGGGCGCGGCGTTGCCAACCATGGTTTTGTCGCCGATGGTTTCGACATAGTAGTGTTCGGCATCATCTTCCGACTGCAAGCGCGGCTGCAAGGAAGTGCATCCGAGCAGCCCGATAAGTCCGAGCAGCACGGCCCCCAGCACTCCCTGCACGGCCAGTCGGCCGACGCCCCGCAGACGTTTGATCCAGGCACGACGGTTCATGGCTTCGCCCCCGAAGGATGGCATCCCCTACGAGCCGGATGCCATCCCGGCCCATCTCCCCGATCCCGCATAAAGCTGTTAGAGGGGGCGAACCATAAGGAGTCGAGGGATCACTGTCAAGATCGATTTGGCCTGTTTGATCCAGAAGATTAACCACAGAGACACAGAGGCACAGAGAAGAGAGAAAACAAAAGAGATAAGGGAGGTGCGGAACAAGCTAAAGCGCATTCTCCCTCCTCTTTATCTTCACTTACTGTCTTCTCTGTGTCTCTGTGCCTCTGTGGTTAATCTGCTTTTGTCGTGGTCGCCGGAATGAAGACCCCCGGTACGTCCAGCTTTTTCGCCTGTTCGTTGAGTACAGTAAGATCATTCGACGCGAGCGCTCGCCATTCTGCCTGATACTTCCGCAATAGTTCCGTCTGCTCGGCGAAGACCTCGCGGATACCCTGCGAGGGGGCGCCGTCGCTGTCCTTCATCATCTCGAACAGCCATACCAGCTGCGAGTACAGGCGTGCGCCGCCCTTCTGGGCGAGGATGTCATAGACGATTTTCGCCTTTGGGTTATGCAGCTTTTCTTCGAGAGCATCGATCTTGGTCAGCAACCCCCGCGAGGATTCCACCAGTGATTTCGCTCGGGCATTGTCCTTGAGCAACTCATTGCGAGCGGCGAGTTGCCCCTTGACCGTGCGCATCCGCTCGACCGTGCGCGACAGAATGGTGATGTCATCGCGGATCTTCAGGGCGAGTTGAATCTGTTCGTCCAATTCAACGGAGACTTCGGGGGCCGCGATGCGTCTCAGGATAACCTCCGGGGCCAACGGCAAACCATCTTCGCCCGTTTTCGCCGCCTTCGCCCAGATCGTGGAAGAAATCGTCCGCGGGTCGGGCAGCACTTCCAGAGGCTTCTCCAGCGGCTTCCCTTCGACCGTCAGCCTCAGCGTGTATTTGCCGGGATTGACCAGCGGCCCCATCTTCGGCTCGCCACTGTCAACTTTGGCTCCCTTGATAGCCTGGGCGCCTTCGTAACGCAAATCCCAGACGATGCGATGCAGGCCCGCTTCGACGGTCAGGAGCGGCTTCTTGTATTTCTCGCTGGAATAATCGTCCTCCGCCGGTTTCTCCTCGGGGTCTTTTTTGCTTGTCAGCCGCATTACCCGCCCTCCTTTGGCATCGAGAATTTCCAGGGTGATGTCGCTTTTCGGCTTCGTTTTGAGGAAGTAATGCACGATCGCGCCTTCCGGCGGATTCTGTCCGGCACCCAGAGGCTTCTTCTCGCCTAGCGCCTTGTGATAGCGATAGCGCACTGCTGGCTGAGTCGGATAGAGGAACGCGGCGGTGTCCTTGAGGACCGGCGCACGCTGACGCAACGGTGTCAAATCGTCGAGGATCCAGATGGAGCGCCCGTTGGTACCGACGACGAGATCGTTGTGCTTGACGATCAGATCGGTGACAGTGACGGTCGGCAGGTTGAGCTTGAGGGGCAGCCAGGAGAAGCCGTCATTCCAGGACACGAGTACGCCGCGTTCGCCGCCGAGGTAAAGCAATCCCTTACGTTGCGGATCTTCGCGGATAACGTGGAGATAGCCGTCGGACGGCAATTTCTCGGCCAGCGGTTTCCACGTCACTCCGTAATCGATCGTCTTGAACAGATAGGGCCGGCGATCATCGAGTTTATGTGCGTCCACGACGACATAAGCCGTGCCCGCGTCAAACGGCGACGCCTCAATGCAGCGCACGGTCGCTCCCTCCGGCAACCCCTTGATGGCGGCCGTCACGTTGGTCCAACTCCGGCCGCCATCCGTCGAGACGTGAACGAGGCCATCGTCGCTGCCGGTCCAGAGGACGCCTTTTCGCTTCGATGATTCGGCGAGGGCGTAAATGGTGCCGTACACTTCCACACCGGTGTTGTCGCCGGTGATAGGCCCTCCCGACCATTTCTGTTTGCTCCGGTCGTTATGAGTTAGGTCGGGGCTGATCGGCGTCCAGTGCCGGCCGGCGTCGTTGGTTTTGAAGAGGACATTAGCGGCGTGATAGAGGACACGCGAATCGTGCGGCGAAATGAGGATGGGAGCCGTCCATTGGAAACGATAGCGCAGGTTCGCCGGCTCGTGGCCGGATGGATTGAAGGGATAGACGCCGATATTGCGGGCCTGGCGCGTGCGGTGATCGTAGCGCGAGATATAGCCGCCGTATTCGCCGGCGTAGACGATATTCGGATCGGTGGGATCGGAGGCGGTGAAGCCGGTTTCGCCGCCGCCGACGTGATGCCAGTCGCTGGGAACGATACCGGGTTTCGACAGGCTGTTACTCGGTCCCGAGCCGGTGCCGATGTCTTGCATGGTGCCGGCGACGTGATAGGGCAGGCGATTATCCACGCTGATGTGATAGAACTGTCCCCACGGCAACGGCGGCGCGAACCATGTTTCGCCGCCGTTAGTTGAGATGTCCACGCCGCCATCGTTGCTATTGATGATGCGGCGCGGATCCTTCGGATCGATCCAGATGTCGTGATGGTCGCCGTGGTGCGGCCCCTTGATGCGCTGAAACGTCTTGCCGCCGTCGATGCTTCGCAGCAGCGGTACCTGCGGGCACCAGACCACATCGGCATTGCGCGGATCGACCGTGAGCGTCATGTAGTAAAAGGCACGCTGGCGAAGAGCGCGGTTGTCGCTGACGAGTCGCCAGGTGTCGCCGCCGTCGTCGCTGCGAAACAATCCGCCCTTTTCCGCTTCGATAAGGGCGTAAACGCGCCGGCCGTCCGAGGGCGCGACGGCCACGCCGATCTTGCCCCAGATGCCTTCAGGCAGTCCCTTGCCGTATTTCTTGCCGGCCGGCGTATCTTCCGGCTGCTTGGGTACAAGTTGCGTCCAGGTATCGCCGCCGTCGCGGGAGGTGTATAGACCGCTGCCCGTTCCGCCGCTGAGCAACTCCCACGGCCGGCGGCGTGCTTGCCATAGGCCGGCGAACAGGATCTTCGGATTGGACGGATCGAAGCACACGTCGGACGCGCCGGTATCGGCGTCCTTGAAGAGAACGCGCTGCCAATTTTTGCCGCCGTCGCGGGTGCGGTAAACGCCGCGCTCGGGATTGGGTCCGAAAGCGTGGCCAAGCACGGCGGCATAGGCAATGTCGGGGTTCGTCGGATGGACGATCAGCGTGCCGATCTGCCCTTCTTGTTTCCAGACGTGTTTCCACGTTTTGCCGGCGTCGGTGGACTTATAGATACCGTTGCCGACTTCGATGTTGCCGCGGATGTTAGCCTCGCCAGAGCCGGCGTAGATCACGTTCGGATCGGAGGATGCGATGGCCAGCGAGCCAAGGGTTGAGGTGGCTTGATCGTCGAAGATCGGCTTCCAGTGAATGCCGCCATCGCTGGACTTCCATACGCCGCTGGCCGCCGTCGCCGCGTAAAAGGTCAGCGGATCGCCCGGCACACCGGCGGCACGGCAGACGCGCCCGCCCGCCGCCGGCCCGATCGAGCGAAACTTCAAACGCTTGAACTCAGGCGGCCCGCCCTTGGATTCGTCGCCGTGCGCCGCCGGCCGGCAACTCAGGGCGAAAAGGATTGTCAGGGAGAAAAGGAGGCGAGGGGAGATGCGAATAGTCGGATACACGTTCATGCTGCTCCCGTCCAGAATAGAAGGATCACGCGAGGCGTTCCGGCGGTAAACCGTGCGTGTCGGGTGAGGTCAACCACGCGGACATTGTATTTCGGAAAGCGCCGATTGGTCGCCAGCGTGTTCGCGGTGGTGCAAAAATCCGTTGACACATGCCGCATCGAAGGACAAGGATCTCGATTCGGTATTTGATTTGACACAAACGGAGAAGGACTCAACAATAGAGTCCGCCCAGGCGATTTGCAGAAGACTACCCGGTATGAACACCACGTCAGCCAGTTTACTGGAGCGCTTGCGACGCCCAGACTCGCGGGATGCTTGGTCGCGCTTCATCCATCTTTACACCCCGCTCTTGCATCATTGGGCCTGTCGTTTGGGCTTGCCGCGCCAGGACGCGGCCGACCTCGTGCAGGAAGTCCTGACGCGACTGGTTCAGCAACTGCCGCACTTCGCGTACGATCGGCAGGAACGCTTTCGTGGCTGGCTGTGGACGGTGACAGTCAACCAATGGCGTGCGCAGTGCCGTCGCCGGCAGCCGATTCTCAATACGGGAATTGAAGGCAATCTTTCCGAGCCGGCGGTACCCGATGGCGTCGAAGTGTTGGCGGAAGATGAATATCGCCGGTATCTGGTCGATCGCGCCTTGCGGTTGATGCAGGCGGAGTTTCAGCCCGCGACGTGGAAGGCGTTCTGGGAGTGTGTCACCGGCGATCGCTCTGCTGCGGACGTGGGGGCCGAGTTAGGGATGAGCGTCGCCGCCGTGTATGCGGCCAAGTCGCGTGTGCTGCGACGTTTACGCGAAGAACTGGACGGATTGCTGGAATGAAGACCATCCTGCCTTGGATGGTTGGCGCATTTTTCTGTCAGGTTTTCACCGGCAGGCGCATAGTCCTTCCATGAGGCTAACCGCGAAACCGCACCCGTTCCTGAGGTGAACCGTGCCGAACATCGCCTGTTGTCCCACTCGTCAGGATTTACAACAATTCTTCCTGGGCCGGATGCCGGCGACCGAAATCGAACGGCTCGAACAACACCTGAGTGAGTGCGGTCCGTGCCTGGCTGCGCTGGAGCAACTCAAGCCAGCGGACAGCTTGGTGGAGGCCGTGCGCGACCGCACGGCGACGCCGGTGCCGCTCAATAGCGAGACAGTTCATGAGCTAATGGAACGGCTGCAAGGACAGCCGCCTTCCTCAGCGTTGGATAAGACTACAGGGAGTTCCGGCACTCCCGCCCCGACTTCCGAAGACGTTACCTTGGCTCCCGTGACGGCTGCTTCGCCTGCCGGTTCTACGGATGCCACTCTGCCGCCGGTAACGGCAACCGAATCGCCTGCCGCCAACTACCAGGGGCGCTATGATTTCCTGGCACCTCCGCAAGGAGCGAATGAGATTGGCCGGCTCGGTCCCTACCGGGTCTTGGCCGTACTTGGTGCCGGCGGCATGGGCGTCGTTTTCCGAGCCGAAGATACGGAGTTGGAACGCCCGGTGGCGCTCAAGGTGATGTTGCCGGCGATGGCGGAAAACGCCTCGGCCCGCGAGCGTTTCCTACGTGAGGCGCGGACGGCTGCCGCCATCGAACACGAACACGTCGTTACCATCTATCGGGTCGGAGAAGATCGCGGCGTGCCGTACCTGGCCATGCAACTGCTGCGCGGCGAGAGCCTTGACGATCGGCTCCAGCGCGAGAAGCAACTTCCCATCGCCGAGGTGCTGCGCGTGGGTCGTGAGATCGCCCTCGGTCTGGCGGCGGCGCACGAGCATGGTCTGATTCACCGCGACATCAAGCCGGCGAATCTGTGGCTCGAAGGCGAGCGCGGCCGCGTGAAGATTCTCGATTTCGGCCTGGCGCGAGCGGCGCGGGACACCGCGCATCTGACCCAGTCGGGATTGATTATCGGCACACCAGCGTACATGGCTCCGGAGCAATCGCGTGCCACCGGCGTCGATCATCGCGCCGACCTGTTCAGTCTCGGTTGCGTGCTGTATCGCTGTTGCACCGGCCAGATGCCGTTTAAGGGCACGGACACGATTTCGATTCTGGCGGCGCTGGCGTTGGACGATCCTCCGCCGCCGCATCAACTCAATGCCAAGGTGCCACCCAGATTGTCGAAGCTGGTGATGCTTTTGTTGGCGAAAGATCCGGCTGGCCGGCCCCCGTCGGCCCGCTCCGTGGTCAAGGCCATCACGACTTTGGAGACGGGTGGTCCATCGCCGACCAAGCAAGCCGTTCCGAAAGCTCCGCCGGCTCCCCAGGCTGAACGTGCCAAGAAGACCGAAATCCTGGAAGCACTGCCCGCCGAGTCAGCCTCCCGCAAACGGAGCGTACCGGCTCGCCGCAAACGTGGCGTGCCGGCCGGACGGCGCTGGTGGCGAATCGGCATCGCCGCCGCAGTGTTACTGGCCGTTTTGGGGCCACTGGGTTACTGGGGTGCCACCACGATCATCCGTCTCGCCAACGGCAAGGGGCAACTCATCATCGACACCGACGATCCCGATGTGGAGGTGCGTGTCAAGCAAAATGGCGAGCAAGTGACGATCATCGATGCGAAGACGAAAAAGGAAATCACCCTTCAGGCTGGAGCCTATCAGCTGGAGTTGGTCGGCGGCAAGGATGGTCTGGCGCTTTCGACCAATCAGTTCACGTTGAGTCGAGGCGGCCGCGAGGTTGTCAAGGTTCGGCTGGAATCGGTAGACGTCGCGAAAAAGCTGGATGAGAACAAGGTCGGGGAAATCCGCCGATTTGAGGGACACAAAAATTGGGCCTGCCGAGTTTTCTTCTGTCCCGATGGTCGCCGCATCTTGGCGAGCGGTGCCGATGGCACTCTACGGACGTGGGATATTAAGACGGGCAAACAACTCTGTGTGTTCCATGGTCATAAGTGGTCGTCCCTTTGGGGCCTTGCCCTGTCGCGAAACGGAAAACTCGCGCTCTCGGCCGGAGAGGACGCCATTCTGTCGTGGAACATGCAGACCGGCAAGGAAATTCGGCGTTATCCTTTCCACTCGTCTGATGTCGCCCTGAGTCCGGACAATCGTTACGGTTTGGCGTCATGCGGTGGGGGCGACTTTTGTCTGTGGTCCCTTGAGACGGGCAAGGAAGTACGCCGCTTTCGCGGCCACAAGGACAATGTCTGGCCATTGTGTTTCTCTTCGGATGGACACCGCGTCCTCTCCGGCAGCGGCTTTCCCACCGGCGACCGAACCGTTCGCCTCTGGGAGACGGAAACCGGCAAGGAATTACGCTGCTTCCAAGGGCACACGGGACAGGTTATCACCGTGGCATTCTCCCCAGACGACAACTTAATCGCGTCCGGATCCCTGGATCACACTATTCGCCTCTGGAATACGAAGACCGGCGACGAAATTCGTTCCTTCAGGGGGCACACCGATCAGGTCATTAGCGTGGCGTTTTCTCCCGACGGACTCCATCTGCTTTCCGGCAGCGGTGACCGGAGTATGCGGCTTTGGAACGTCGCCACCGGCAAGGAATTGTATCGTTTTGAAGCCGACAAGATTCAAGTCCGAAGTGTCGCCTTCTCCGCCGATGGTCGATACGCACTCTCAGGAGGAGCGGACGGGGTCGTGCGTCTATGGCGTCTGCCCGATCTGTCTGCGGATAAGCCAGGGGCCGAGAACAAGCCTCAACCGCTTGCGCCCGACGAAGTCCGTCGCTTTGTGGGACATCGCGGCCCCGTCCGTGGCGTGGCCATTTCGCCGGACGGCACTCGTGCTCTCTCCGCCAGCGGTTATCCTTACGGCGATCGGACCATACGGTTATGGGATCTAAAAACCGGCCAGCAGATTCGCACGTTCACTGATCCAGAGATGCAGTGGGTTTATCACGCGGCCTTTTTGCCCGATGGCCGCCGCGCCCTTTCGGTCAGCAATGATATAGTGCTTCGCTTATGGGATCTGGAGACAGGAAAAATCCTTCGCCGTTTTCGGGGAGTCGGGGAGCCTCTCATCGTGACTCGCGATGGCCGACAAGCCTTGTTGGGCCATCCTAATGATACAGCGATTCATGTCTGGGATGTGGAGACGGGCAAGGAACTGCGCCGGTTTATCGGTCATTCAAGTCGTCCTTCCTGTTTAGCCCTTTCCCCGGACGGTCATACCCTTCTCTCCGGCTCCGGGGATGCCACCATGCGTCTCTGGGATATGGAAACCGGCAAAGAACTGCGGCAATTCCCAGGGCATACGGGTCCTATCAGCAGCGTGGCTTTCTCTCCCGATGGCCTTCTCGCCGCCTCGGGATGCCCCCATGAGGAAATGGTGAGACTCTGGAATGTCAAAACAGGGAAGGAATTGCGCCGCCTCAAGGGACACCACGGGCGAATTCCCCAAGTCCTCTTTCAAATTGGCGTGGCGTTTTTGCCGGACGGCCAGCGGCTTCTCTCCTGGTCCCACGACAAAACTCTGCGCCTGTGGGATATCGAAACCGGCAAAGAACTTCATTGCTTTACGGGACACCAGAACTGGATTTGGGACGCCGCCTTGACGCCGAAAGGAGATTTTGCGCTCTCCGGCGGCGGAGGCGCTTTCGAGGGCAAGTGGACGGCCGGCAGTGATTTCTCTCTCCGCCTGTGGAAAATACCGAACCTGCCTCCGAAGAAAGTGGGGGCCGCGGAAAAGCCCCAGCCACCGCGCCGCGCGGATCGCGCGACGGATCAGCCGGTTTCCGCGCCGCCGGTGGATGAGAAAATACCGGCCCCCTTCCTCGTACTCCGTCCCCGCGCCATCGTGCCGACGAGCGACAAGGCCGTGCATGCCGCCGCCCTCTCCTACCCTTACGTCTATTTACTCGGCCGCTTCGGGAAGGGGCTTTGGGTCTTCAAACTGCCCACGAAAAAAGGCGAAACGGTGGGCCAGGAACTCGCGGAGGTGGGCCACATCGACGCGGCCGGAGATGGTGGCGGCCTGACCATCCTCGGCGACACTCTCCTCTGTACCTCCCGCGGTGGTCTGGAAGCCTTCTCGCTGAAGGATCCGATTAGGCCACGTTTCCTGGGGCGTTTCGGCCCGCAGGGGAGTGGAAGCAGCAAGGCGCTCGTCTCCTACAAGGACCGCGTAATCTTGATCGGCCAAAAAAACTTGTCCGTCTTCGACGTTTCCCATCCAACCCGCCCCCACCACCTCGGCAGCACGCCAATACAAGGTTTCAAGTGGAATGGCTGTGTATTGGGAGATCGCCTGTTCGTTGCGGAAATCCAACTCTCGAATTCTCGGAATAGCCGCAACGGGATCTCCGTCTTCGACTTGAGAGACCCCACCCACCTGACGGAACAAACCTTCGTCGCCACGAAGGCTCCCTCCCACTTGCTGCCGGTCGGCTCGGATCGCTTCGTCTCCCTGGCAGGGGATTCAGCGCAGCTATTTCGCGTCACCGACGGCAAGCCGACGCCTGTCGGTGAGTCCATCGCGGCCTCTGGCCGGTCGGGAACGGTTCTCACTCTGGAAGGCAAATCGTACCTCATCACCTGCGCCGACGTGATCCGAATCGAGGACAAGGAGTTAATCTCCATCAACCGCTATCGAGGGGGTTGCGCCTTCGATGGAACTCCCTACCCGGCCAGTTCCCAGGGACAATACGCCATCATCCCTGGGAGCCTGTGGGCCATTGCCTTGCGACCGGAAAGCCGGCTCGCGGCACCGTTTGAGCCGCCCCCTTTCCTGCGCCCCCAGTCCAATCCAGCCCAAAAGTGAAGGGATGATCACGAGAACATTGGTCGATGCGTTGATGGGATTCCTCCACGAGAGACAAGACAAGGCGGCACGAGCGGTGTACACTGGCAAGTCGAACCGACGAAGAACGGCCGCGCCACTGCGAACCGGTGCGGGCGAACGATCCTCGAATTCTCGATGGGAGTGCGCCGGTGAATTTGCCTCGTCTTCTCTTACGACTTTTACTTGGCCGGCGCTTGCCCCGCACGCAAGGCAGCCTCCGCGTGCCCGGTGTCCACGGCCAACTCAGCATCCACCGCGATCGCTGGGGCATCCCCTACCTCGAAGCCGACAACGAACTCGATGCCTATTTCGGCATCGGCTTCTGTCACGGTCAGGACCGGACCTTTCAGCTTGAAATCCTCCTCCGTGTCGTGCGCGGCACCCTCTGCGAACTGGTCGGCCGCGCGGCCTTGCCGGTCGATCAATTATCGCGGCGCATCGGTTTTCATCACTCCGCGCGAGAGCAATGGCCGATCCTTGATGCCAAGGTACGGGCCATGATCGAGGCTTATGCGCAGGGTGTCGCTGCCGGCGCGACACACGGATTACCGCGACGACCGCACGAGTTCGTCCTGCTGCGCAGCCAACCGACGCCGTGGACGCCGCTCGACAGTCTCGGCCTTGTCAAGCTGATCTCATTCACACTCGCCACCAACTGGGACATCGAGTTGGCCCGGCTCAAGGTGCTGCTCGAAGACGGTCCCGAAGCGCTCGCCGCCCTCAATCCGGCCTATCCGCCCTGGCTGCCGGCGACCGCGCCGCCCGGTAAGGAGGCGGGTCCCGCACTCGATCGTTTGGCGGAAGAATTGAAGGCGTTTACCGCCGTCACGGGGCTGGGCGGTGGATCGAACAGCTGGACGTTGGCGGCGAACCGCACCGCGACGGGTCGGCCTCTCCTCGCCAACGATCCGCATCTCGATAGTCGTTTACCGCCGCACTGGTATCTGATCCAGGCGCGGACGCCGCAATGGTCCGTTGCCGGCGCGACGTTCCTCGGCGGTCCCGCCGTGCAGGCCGGCCACAATGGCCACGCTGCCTGGGGCGTCACGGCGGGGCTGATCGACAATACCGATTTGTTCCGCGAGCAGATTGGCCCCGATGGCCGCAGCGTGCGTCAGGGCGAGGGCTATGTGCCCTGCGAAGTCCGCGAGGAAGTCATCGCCATCAGGAGAGAGGCCAGTGTCACCGAGCAGGTATTGATTACGCCGCGCGGCCCCATCATCAGCCCGGCTTTGCGAGACGTTTCGGAGGCACTATCGCTGCGCGCCGTCTGGCTCGATCCCCATCCGCTGGATGGTTTGCTGCATCTGCACCGCGTACGCAGCTTCGAGGAGTTCCGACAAGCTGCCGAACACTGGCCGGCCGCGTCGTGGAACATGGTTTACGCCGATCAAACCAACACCATTGGCTGGCAGATGTTCGGACAAGCACCGAAGCGACGCAAGGGCTGGGGGCTAATCCCCGCACCGGGCTGGGACGCGGAATTCGGCTGGGAATCTGAGTTGGTGTCAGCCGAGGAGTTGCCGCACGTCGTCAATCCGCCGGAAGGATTCGTGGCGACGGCCAACAATCAACCGCTGCCCGATGGCGTCGGCCCCTTTCTCGGCATGGACTGGCTGGACGGCTACCGTGCTGCCTCCATCGCCCGTGAACTGAACGCCCGCGCCGATTGGGACGTGCCACGCACGCTCGCCTTGCAGATGAATCAGCACGCCGTCGCCTGGGACGATCTGCGTGGGGCGGTGCTGTCTGCTCCCGCCGGCGATGCCGACGTTCGGCAGGCGCTGGAGATGCTGCGCGGCTGGGATGGCCGGGTGTCCGTCGATTCGCCGGCCGCAACGGTGTACGAACTGTTTCTGTCGGAGATGGAAGGGCGGGTGGCGCGTGCGAAGGCACCGCGTTCGTTCGCTTACGTCCTCGGCGAACCGTTGGGGCCGATCACGTCGTTCAACTTCCTCTGCTATCGTCGCACCGGCCACCTGGCGCGATTGCTGCGCGAGCAGCCCGCCGGTTGGTTTCCCCATTCCTGGTCCGATGAAATCGCCGACGCGCTGGCGACGGTGGTTCAAGAACTGCGAACGAAGCATGGAGGCGATCCGGCGGGCTGGGCGTTTGGCCGCTTGCGAACGCTCATCCTGCACCATCCGCTCAGCCGTAAGCGCTGGCTGGCGTCTCTCTTCAACCTGGGACCAATCCCCTTTGGGGGCGATGCCGACACGATCAACCAGGGGGCCGTGTTGCCGCTCGATCCGCTGGCATCGGTGGACAACATTGCCTCGCTGCGAGTGGTCATTGACGTGGGAGCCTGGAGCAACAGCCGATTCTCGCTGCCCGGAGGTCAGTCGGGTAATCCCCTCTCGCCGCACTATGACGACTTGTTTCTGCTGTGGCAGCGCGGTGAGGGCGTACCGATCGCGTGGACGGAGGAGGAGATTCGCCAGGCCGCTGTTGAGACGCTGACGTTGATGCCGGAGTAAGCTCCGGTTGTAGGGATCGTAAGAGAAAATGGGCAAAATGAAGGGAATTTGCGGAGCCTTCGCCCTTGCGAGTGAAGAGGAGCCGCCCTTATACTCGACGTATCAATTCCACCCTCACGGGTGGTTTTCGCGGCGAACTTTGAGAGTGGGGCTTGCGGACACATGCGACTCGACAAGGACCACGTCCCCATCTCCGTCACCGTAGTCGATGACGAACCCATGGCGCAGGACGTTCTCGTCCGTGCCGCTCGCTCGTGGGACTATCATTGTCAGACGGCCAACACCGCCGAGCAGGCCGTCGAACTGCTCGAACAACACCCCACGCCGATTGTCGTGACGGATCTGCTCATGCCCGGTCGCGGCGGACTCTGGTTGGTTCAGGAAGTCCGTCGTCGTTGGCCCGACGTTGGCATCATCGTCCTGACGGCCGGCCACAATCCCGATGCCGCCGGGGAATGCCGGCGTGCCGGCGCCCACCACTATTTTTTCAAACCCATCAAGCTCGACGAGTTCCGCCACGTCCTTGAAACCACCTGGCAAAGCTACCATCGCCATCGAGAACACCAACGCACCCACGACGCCTTGCAACTCACCGTGCGCCGGCAGACCCGGCGCGTCCGCCGTACATTCCTGTCGGCGATCGCCAGCCTGGTCCGCACCGTCGAGGAACGCGATCCGTACACCGCAGGCCACTCTCGGCGTGTGCGTGCTTATGCGGTCCACCTGGCGATCGCCCTCGGTCTGGACAGCCGCCTGCGGAAGCAACTCAGCCTGGCCGCCATGCTGCACGACATCGGCAAGGTTGGCATCCCCGACAATATCCTGCACAAGCCCGGCCGACTGACGCCCGAAGAAGACCGCATTATTCAGGGCCATTCGGAAATGGGCGAGCGCATCCTCGCGCCCATTGTCCGTAGCCGCGAGGTGCTGGCGGCCATCCGCAACCATCACGAACGCCTTGATGGCAGCGGCTATCCCGATGGTCTGGCCGGCGGCCAGATTCCGTTGTTGGCCCGGCTCATCGCCATTCCCGATTGTTTCGACGCCTTGACCACATCGCGAGCCTATCGACCGGCCCTGCCCGTGCGCGAAGCCCTCGCCATCCTCGAAGCCGACGCTGGCACCCATCTCGACCCCGTGTTCGTGCGTGTGTTCCTCCGCATCGCCTCGAACCTGCCTTTGGCATAGCCTAAATTTTTGGCCAGCCCGCAGCGCCAGCAAGGGAAGAACTTACCCCTGCTGGCGCTGCGGGCTGGCAGGGTCCATGTCATCACCTTGCGGCGGGTTTGCCGATAGCGAGCAAAAACGTCGGATTGACCGCCTCGAAGCGCAGCGTTTCCAGCTGCTCGTTGCCGCGCGCGATGTTCACCAGCAGAGCGCGCACGCTTCCGGCCAGGCGCTTGAGTACGGCATGCGTGGCGCTCAGGCTCTCCAGCGTGGCCACATTGACGACCATCTGACCGCCCGGTCGTAGAACATGCCAGGCCGACTCCAGCAAGCGAGCGACTTCATGGCCGGTACCGCCGACAAAGATGGCATCCGGCGCGGGCAGATCGGCGAACACGTCCGGGGCGATGCCGTGGATCGCGTGCAGGTTGTTGACGCCGAACGCCGCCGCATTGGCCAGGATTAAGTGATAGTCGGCCGCGTCTTGCTCGATGGCGTAGACCGGACCGGGATCGCTCAGGCGAGCGGCCTCGATGGCGACCGAACCGGAGCCGGCACCGATGTCCCAGACGACGCCGGCCGGCTGAATGGCCAGTTCCGCCAGGGCAATCGAACGCACCTCGGCCTGCGTGATCAGTCCGCTCTTGGGTCGGCTCTGCGCGAACACATCGTCGGGATTGCCGAACTGCCGAAAGCGCGCCGCCGTCGCCGGTCGATCCGGCCGGCCCGGTTTGCGCTTGAGGATGACGACGTTGAGCGGAGCAAACTCCATGTCCTGAATGTCGCGCAGTTCGCCCTGTGTGACGCGTTCATCGGGTCCGCCGAGATTCTCGCAAACGTAGGCGCGGAAGTAGTCGAGGCCGTGGGCCAGCAGTGTGTGAGCGATTTCCGGCGGTACTTCGTTTTCGCTGGGGAACAGACCGACTGTCTCGGCCGTGCGAATGCGATCGAGTACGGTTTCCAGCGGATGGGTGTGCAGATTCGTCAGGTAAGCTTCTTCCCAGGTTTCCTTGACGCGCGCGAAGGCCAGTTGCATGCTGCTGACGTGCGGCAGTACCTCGAAATGCTCCTTGCCCAGCCGATCGCACAGGTAGCGTGCCACGCCGTAAAACAGCGGATCGCCGCTGGCCACGATGGCCAGCCGCTTGCGGCCCAGCAAGGCCGTGAGAGTGTTTAACGCTTCCTGCAAGTCAGCGCCCAACGGCCGGCGTTCGGCCTTGAGTTCCGGCAGTCGTTTCAGCGTGGACTCGGAGCCGAAGATGAGATCGGCGGACACGAGCAGATCGCGAGCGCGGCTGGTGAGTCCGGCGAGTCCGTCGCTGCCGACGCCGATGATGTGGATACGCGGTTCGGAGGGAGTCACGGGTTGGGTCCAGTGGCCTTGGTTCTCGTTGAGGAACGATGTGGAGGATGGTATACGCCGAAGGCGGTGGGATGTCCGCAGCCGACGGGAAGCGGCCCCGCCCTTTCTCGGATGCGGCAATTGTTTCTGGTGTTTTTCGCTAGCCCAGCTCTTTACAACATTGTGCATTTTAGAGCAGGGCACTAAGGTGAACGCTGGCGAAAAGGCTGGACAATCGATCGACAATGAGAAACAATCTGGTCATCCGCCCTGAATTCCTCGCCCGGTTCGGTGAACTCCATGTCTGAGATCATTTCCTGTCCCGCCTGCCAACGGCGACTTCAGTTACCCCGCGATTTCCAGGGCGAAGTGGCGCAATGCCCTTCGTGCCAGACGCAATTTTCCATGGAGTCCGCTCGCACGGTCATTTCTCCGGCAGCAGCCGCTACCGCTTCCCCTCTCCCCGACGATTTGCCGCCTTTCGCGGAAGCGGCCACGGAGGAAGATGCCGCTGGGGAACGGGACGGCTCCGCGGCGCGCTGGCAAACGCGGCCGCCACGTCGCCTCGGTTCGGCGGATAGCACGGCAAAACAGTCGGCCAGGAAGCCGTGGGCCATCCTTCTGGCGGTACTCGGAACGATCGCTTTGGTGCTGGGAATCGGCGTTGTCAGTATCGGGTTGCTGGTATGGCGGCCGTGGGCGGCCAAGCGGAACACGCCGATCCACGTTCAGGAAGACGACGAGGAACGACGGCAGGAGATTCGGGCGGCCTTCGCGAATCGGAAGCCTTTGGCCGAGAAGGAAATCGCGCAGGAATTGGATCCCCTGTTCGACGAATTGGGCGATGCCCTCCGCGCCGCGAACGCCAACCAAATCACGGCACTTTTCGACTGCGCACGCATGGTCGATGAGTGCGCCGGTCTGAAAGCGTTGCCGCTCCAACTCCGTAAACAACGGCGTGAGTTCGAGCAGGGGATACGGTTGGGGATCGGCCGTAGTTTGGCGCAGCGGGCGCAGTTTCTGCGCTGGACAACCTCCGAGATTCGCAACGTCAAGAAGCTGAACAACGATGAGGCGGTGGTCATCGTTCGTCACAAACACCCGAACGAAGCGTCGTTGAAGATGCGTTGGTGGGTGACACGGCGAGACGGCCCCTGGAAGATTTACGACATGGAAGATCTGGATATGGGCACGCGTCTTTCCGTCGCGATGGTGGCGCTCGTGGGGCAGGGACTGAACAACATCACCACCATCGGCACAGCGGTGAAGACCATTAACGAAGCGCTAGAGGCGGTGGCGTTGCGGCAAGACGCGGATAGCGCGGAAAAGAAGCTCAAGCAGGTCGCTGGCGTGAAATTGCCGCCGCAAATGGAGGCGATGCGCTTTCTGGTGACAGGCATCGTCCATCTTCAGCGCGAACGGGCGGCGGAAGCGCTGGAGGCGTTGGAGACAGCGGGCCGCTATCAGCCGGACATGCCGATTTTGGATTATCTGAAGGGCGACGCGCTCAACCGCCTGGGCCAATATGCCAAGGCCCAGAAACATCTGGAAGCGTATCGCGACCTGCTCGGAGACGATGGGGCGGTTTGTCGCGAGTTGGGTGAATGCCTGCGCGGGCAAGGGCGTTTCCCTGAAGCAGCCAAGGCCTATCGCACGGCGCTCGATCTCAATCCGAAAGACGCCGGCGCGTACCAGGGATTTCTTCGCTCGCTGGGCGGAGACGCCAACAAGGACGATGTAGGGCCGCGCTTTGCCAAGCTGGATAATCTTCAAGAAAATTTCGACATTTTCGCCGCGAATTGCGAGGAACGCGAGTTTCCCGAACTGCTGGAACCGCTCGTGTTGGCCATGAAGCGAATCGATCCCGCTTACGCTCCGGTCGATTTTTACCTGGCCCTCGTCAAGGCGCGGACGCGCAAGGCGGAGGAGGCCGTCACATGGTTCAAGTCCGCCCTGGCCAAGCAAACGGATGCGAAAAAACGCCTGGAATACGGGAAACAGTTCCTGCAAGTGATGGTGTCGATCGGCAAGGGCGCGGAAGCCTACGCGGTCGTGCCGGACTCCGGCGAGGCGTTTCGCGTCGTGGCGGCCGAGGCGCTGAAACGCTATCAACTCGACCAGTTGAAACAACTGATCGCCGCGCACCGCAAAAAACATGTGGATGATCCCTTGTTGGATCTCTACCAGGCCGCGCTCCACGTCCGCGAGGGACGTTATCGACTGGCGGACAAGACCTTCGCCGCCGCGCTGGCCAAACCGCGAGACAAGGACACGCTGCTATCGTTTCGCGAGTTGCGCGTGTTGGCTCGGTATCACTCCGGTCAGATGTTGGCCGCTTACCGCGAGATTGGGCCGCGACAGGACACGTTTCGCCAATTGGCCGCCCTGTGCTTCAACGAAGACGACGATGACTCGCTGCAAACCTTGCTCGATGCGCACGCTAAAAGCGATCCTCAAAGTAGTGATTTGCTTCGTTTCCGCTATCGCTTGAAGATTCGGCAGAACCAAACGCCGGAGGGCGTCGCGTTGTTCAAGGCGTCTCTGGCAAAGCGGTTGTCCGACGAGGAACGCGCGGAGCGAGTGTCCGAGTTTCTCACGGACATGACGCGCGCCGGCAAACCGCTGGAGGGCTACCAGGCCGCGCCGGACGCGAAGAAAGCCTTCCGAACCGTGGCCGGCGATTTGCTCGAACAAGGCCATTGGGAGGAGTTACGCCGGCTCGTCGAGGCCCACCGCAAGCGGCATGCTGAAGATTCCTGGCTGGCCTATTATCAGGGCGAAATCCATGGGGAGGAGCAAGCCTGGGATAAGGCGGCTCAGGTTTTGGGCGCGGGGATGAAACAGGCCCCGAAAGAGGTCCGCGCCAGTTTGCGCCGGCAGTTCGTCTATGCCATGTACAAGGCCGGGCGCGGTTTGTCGTCCTACGCGGAAGCCGAGTCTCCCAACGAAAACTTCACCCAATTGGCCGATCTTCTGGCCGCCGACAAGAAAGGGGCCGAATTGGAAACGCTCATCCAAACGCATCGGCGGCAGGTCGGCGATAGTCCCGATCTGATTTATCAGGAATCGCGCGCCAAGCTGTTGTTGAAGAAACCCGCCGAGGCCATCGCGCTTCTGCACAAGGCTCATCAGCGGCAGAAAGAGGAGTTTCGGCGCAAGAGCTACGTGAATCGTTTTCTCTTCGACATGGAGGAAGCGGGGCAGGTGCTGGAGGGCTATCGGGCCGCGCCCGACAAGATCGCCGCCTTCGAGACTCTCGCTCCTCGGCTGATCTACCAGAAGAAGGACAAGGAACTGGCTGCGCTTTTGCAAGAATACCGTAAAGGGCATGAAAACGATCCGTTTTATCGTTTCTATCAGGGCGAACTGTATTTGCTGCGCGGCGACGCCAAGCAGGCGGAGCCGCATTTCGCGGCGGCGCTGGCCAAGAAGACGCCGCAAACGCAGTGGCGTTTTCGCAATGGCCTGTTCCGTGCCCGCATCAAGGCAGGCAAGGCGGCGGATACGTATCGAGAAATCGAACCGGGAACCACTACGTTCGAGTCCCTGGCCTACCTGTGCGTCCAGGACAAGGACGCCACGCAGTTGCAAGCGTTGATCGCGGTCCATCGCCAGGCGCACCCGGATGATCCGAACCTGCCGGCTTGGGATTTGGAAGTTCGCTGGCTGAAGCAAGACTACGACGAAGCGTTGAAACTGCTGGCCGAACATCATGACGATGTGTTCGAGTTGTCACGTTGGCGCTGGAAGGCCAATGACTATCAGGTGCGTTGTTTGGTGAAGTTGAAGCAATCCGAAGAGGCGATTCGGGCGGCGGAAGACGCGGTGAAAAGTCAGTACGCCGATCGGACGTTACTCGTTCTCGCCCATGCCTCGGCGGGAAACATCCAGCAAGCGATCGCCACGGTGGAGAAAAGCCGCTCGCGGACCTATCTGCTGAGGAATTGCTATCGAGACGAGGACCTGGGGCCGATCTTGCGGAGCGAACCGTTCAAGGGATTTCGAGAGAAGTTCCCCGAACCGAAGGATAGACCGGGGCGAGGCGATTCGGACGACTAGAATTGCCAGCCCGCAGCGCCAGCAAGGGACATTCCCTTGCTGGCGCTGCGGGCTGGCTAATCGCGACGACGGAACAATCACCATGACCGAGTTGCCTTTGGTTCGTCAGGAACACGGCTTTCAACGCACCACATGCGGCTGCGCGTTTTGCACGGTCTATTGCCGTCACATGCCCGGGACGCTCGACCCGTCCGACCTGCCTCGCCTATGTCCCGCCGGGCAGGAAGTGCATCTCTGGGCGGAACAACACTTGCGCGCCTTGATCGATCGTTCTTATCCCACCTTGGTTCCGGCTCGCAATTCGGAGGGACATTGTCATTGGTATTTCGGCGGGCGGTGCGCGGTACATGAAAACGCTCCTTACAGTTGCGCGTTCTTCGATGCGCACATGCCCGATGCGGAGGTCGATCGCCGCGCCGCCGCGACGATTCAAGCCTGCAAGGAAGATGCGGCCGCGAACGGTCTGTACCATCGTGTTTGGCTGCACCTGCGTGCGCGCGGGCTGATTGGTCAGCGTGGAGACAGGGCGAGCTTGATCGCGGAGGCGCGGAGAATAAGACACAAATAAGAGCGCCCTAGGATAGAATAACGCGAACAGAGCGTCTAACGTCGATGTACGCTCGTCGGTCGGCCCTCGCAGCGATGACTCCACACTTCCTGACCCTTGCGATCCAGTTCGACAACCACGCTCGATAGCCGGCTGGAGATGAGCGTATGGCCGTTGGGCAGACGCCGCACGCACGTCGGCCGATGCGCCTGGGCCGTCCAAATCACCTTGCCGTCGGAGTCGTATTCCACCACGGAATTGGCGGTGTAGTGCGGTACGAGAACATGGCCATTGGGCAGCGCCTGAATTTGCATGCCGAGAGAGCGCCCGACCCGGCCCACGCGAAACGATTTCAGTACCTTACCCTCGCGGTCCAAATGTTGAAACTCGCCCGTGGTCGAGATGACGCCAATCGAGCCGTCGCGCAGCGGGCAGGCGGCGGAGAATCTTCCCAGAGGAGCGTTCAGCGTCCACACCTCCGACCCCTTGCGATCCACTTCGTAGATGCGCGTGCGGGTGGCGATGAAGATATTGCCGTTGGGCAAACGCCGTGCGCTGACCGGCGAGCTATCGACCTGCGTTTGCCAAAGGATCTTTCCCTTGTGATCGCGTTCCGTGACGCGCCGGCCGGTGTATTCGGTGATAAGGACGCGCTGCGCATCAATCACCTGAGCGTCGATGGGGTATTGCAAGCCGTCGATGTGCCAGCGTTTCCGTCCGCGCGGGTCGATGGCTTGCAAGCTCCCCTCGCCGCCGGCACCGACTTGCGCGATGAGCGTGTGTCCCAGAGGACGCCCCAAACCCTCGATCTTCGCCAAGTCCAACTCGTCCCCCTGTCGTGTCCACCAGGCCGCCCACGCCTCACGGTATTTGCGGCGTGCGGCCGCGCCGCCTTCCAGGTCGCCGTGCGGCGTCTTCTCGCCGGCCAGCAGAACCAGCAGATCCTCGACCCGTTCCGCATCGGCGAGCGGTAGTTCCGTCAAAAGCGCGATGAGCGCGGGAACGGCGCTTTTGTCATGGGCCACTAACAGGGCAGTGGCGACGCGCTGGCGAACAAACGCATCGCGATCGTGCAGCAATCGGCGCACGGTGGAGAACTGCTCGCGACAGCCGGCCGCCGCCAGCGCTGCTCCGGCCGCGCCGCGCTTAACCGCCTCGCGGTCGGTCAGCGCTTGCACCAGGATCGGATTCGCCTTCCCCTGACGCACGGCCACCGATGCTAGTGTCACGCACACCTCGTCCGTGATTCGGGGATCTTCGGCGGAGGGTAGATAAGCCAGCAACACCTCGGCCGTCTTGACCGGCTTGCGCCGGCCAAGTACGCGGACGGCCGATATCACAACCTCGGCGTCCGAATCATGCTGAATGTCGGACAGCGCTCGCCGGGCGCGCCAACGAATCTCCAGATCGGCATGCCGCGCCGCCTGACGCAGTAGCGCCGCCGCGCCCGAACCGATGGACACCAACTCCGTGCTGGCCTCTTCGCGCAGCGCAAACGAAACGCTACCGAGTTGAACAATCAGCGCCTTGATGTGCGCGAGTTTGTCGTCGTCGAGCGTGCGCTTGTGGAAAAGCTCAAGCAATCCCGGTCCATCGGTGGGATAGTGAGCCGTGCGCAGTGCTTCCTCATCCGCCGCGCTTTCCGGTTCATCGCCGGCCGCGGAAGCCGAAGCGGACATCGTCAGCAATACAACTAGGGGCGACAGGACGAGGTAGCGAGGCAGCATGGTGACATCCTCCCTGTCGGAAGAAGAAATTCACCACGAAACACACGAAACACACGAAAAAAAACGAAGAAGAGAATGTCAACAAGGTAGTCGCTCGATCGTAAAGTCTCTCCTTATTATTCCTCTCTATTTTGTCTTTTTTCGTGTGTTTCGTGTGTTTCGTGGTGAAATTCTTTTTGGATCAGCGGCGAAGGGCGCGGGTCACACGCGTGTTTGTCTTGAACTGCCAGACTTCCTTGCCGGCGTGGTCCACCTCGACGGCGCGGTTTTGGCGCATCAGCGTGATGAGGGTATTGCCGTTGGGCAAACGCACGGCGGCGATGGGTTGATCGATCGTCGTTTCCCAGACGCTTTGACCCGTCTCGTCGTATTCGACCACGCGGTTGTTGTTCATCTCCGGGATAAGGACGTGACCGTTGGGCAAGATGGCGAGCCGGCCGCCGGAGGTGCGCACCTGCACGCCCCAACTTTTGACTTCCTTAAAGTCCTTGCCGGATGGCGTCAGACGCACGAAACGCACTGTGCCAAGTTGGACAATGCAGCCGATGTCGCCGTTGGGCAGCTTGGTCGCGCGCATGAACGAAGCGCCGTCCCGGCGTGAATAGCTGAACACTTCCTTGCCATCCTTGTCCACTTCGAGAAGCTGCTCTTGGGTGGTGATGAAGGTATGGCCGTTCGGCAGACGCTGAGCCGCCAGCGGTCCTTGAATGATTTTTTTCCAGACAATCTCACCCTTAAGGTTGCGCTCGCTGACGCGGTTGGCCTGATGCTCGGCGACAAGCACACGCTGTTCGCCGGGCAAAAGCTGAGCGTCCAGAGGACGCTCGACATTCTCGATCTTCCATTGAACACGGTTGGCGCGGTCCAGGTATTCGATCGTATCGAGGTCGAGCAGGACGATCAGGGTGAAGCCAAGTGTGCGCGACTCCTGTTCGAGACGCTCCGGGGCAATCTTGGCCTGATGATCCTTCCACCAAGCTTCCCAGGCTTTGCGATACTTCCCGCGCGACTCCGCATCAGCCTTGGCCATCCCTGTCGGGCCAGTGTCGCCAGCCAAGCGGTCGAGCAAACTGATGACCAGACCCGTTTGATTCAGCGGCAACTCGTCGAGCAGACGGATGAGGACGGAGACGGCTTCCTTGTCGCGCGCCGCCGTCAGGGCGAGGGCCACGCGCAGACGAACTTGAGGATCGCGATCTTGCAGCACCTTGCGGACGCTCGCACGGACCTCCGGCGCGTTCAGCCGGCAAAGGGCGACGGCAGCGGCGGCGCGTTGAATGGATGACTTGTCGGTCAAGGCGGCGACGAGGGCCGGCTCCGGCTTGCCGTCGCGCTCGGCCAGCGCCGTCAAAGACTGGCGGATGGTTTCGGCCACGCTCTCTTCTTCGGCATCCGGCAAATAGGCCAGCAGAACAGCGGCGGCCTCCGGCGGCTTTTCCCGCGCCAGTACGCGGACGGCGGCGGACACCATCGACGTCGTCACGCCCTCGCCGATGTGGTTCAGACACTCCTGAGCGCGGCGAGCGATTTCCGGATCGGAATCCTTAAGAGCGGCTTGCAAGAGTGGCCGGACGCGCGCCCCAATCGCCACAAGCTGCTTCGACGCTTTTTCGCGGACCTTGAACGAATCAGCGCCCAATTCGCGGATCAGCGTTTTGATGCGCGTCTCATCGGCGCGATCGCGCGCCCGCTGCCGAATGAACGCGACCAAACCAGGACCGTCCGTGGCGATACCATGCGATTTGAGTAGCGCCGTGTCTTGAGCCGCCGCCGTATCCGCGGCGTTGCCCGAATACGCTCCTGCCAGCAGGATCATGCAAGCGTTCAATCCTAGTAGATGGCGACGCATGGCAAGCTCCTCTCGTAAAATGGCGGCTTGGCGTTTCGCGCGAAACGCCAAGCTGCCTCTTCATCGGCTGCGTATGTGCTGGGCGTGATTGACGAGCGACATATCACTCACCTGCTTGCCGGCGGAGTCCACCTCGATAACCTTGGCGGGCCACTGCTGCGGACAAATGAGTGTGTTGCCGTTGCGCAAACGGCAAACAGACAACGGCTGCATGGCCCCGGCTTCCCATACCGATTTGCCTTCGGCGTCGTATTCGTAGACGCGATTCGTCCACAACGACGGGACGATCACATGGCCGTTGGGCCGAATGTCCACTCCGCTCATTTGCCAGACCATTTGGATCGGAAAACTCTTCAGTTCTTTCCCGGCGGTATCGAGCCGGACGCAAACGCGGTTGGTACTCACGAGAACGATCTGGCCGGCGCGGGTTTTACGCGCCGCCACCACATCATTCATGGGCCGCGTGATCGAGAATACCTCACGGCCGCCGCGGTCCACCTCGATCAGCTTGTTCTGGCAGGCGATGAACGTGTGGCCGTTGCGCAGACGCTGCACGCCTACCGGGTTGGAGCCGGCCACTTGCTTTTGCCAGACGATCTCTCCGCGCAAGTTACGTTCGGTCACGCGCTGGCCATTCCACTCGGCGATCAGCACGCGATCGGCGCCGACCACCACCGCGTCACGAGGACTGAGCAGCCCGGTGATTTGCCAGCGCGGCTTGCGATCGGTACCCAACTCCATGACCGTGCCGTTGTTCATCAACACCATCAGCGTGTAGCCGTGGTAATGCTCAAGACTCGATGGCGTATAGCGATCAACGAGAACAACGCGATCACCGTTGGCCTTCCACCAGTCGGCCCAGGCGGTACGGCGTTTCTTGCGGTTCTCGCCGCCTTCGCCGTCACCGGGCGGCAAACTGGCCGGCCCTCGATCCAGGGCCACACGTTGCAGATATTCCTCGGCCGGCGCGGATTGCGCACTAGGCAATTCGCCGATGAGGTCGATGAGCGTGGGCACGGCCTCGCGCTCGCGGGCACCGGCCAGGGCCAGGGCCGTCTTCAGACGCACGGCCGGATCGGAATCTTGAAGCAATTTGCGGATGGCCGACAAATGCTCGCGATCACCGCCCAGACACAGCGCTTCCGCCGCCGCCGCACGACGAGGACCGAGGGCATCGGTCAAGGCGCGGACCACGGCCGGAACAGGCTTACCGTTCTTGAAGGCAACGGTATTGAGCGCGATTTGCGCCTCGTTCAGAATCGCGTCATCGTCGGCATAGGGGGTGTAAGCGAGCAGTGCCTCGGCCGCGCCGGCCGGCTTGCGCAGCGCGATCAACCGCGTGATGACCGGCGACAAGGGGAGGCTCTTATCGCGTTCCATGTCGCTAAGGCAGCCGCGTGCGCGCCGGCGAATTTCCAGATCGCTGTTGTGGATCGCTTGACGCAACATGGGCAGAATCGGCGCGCCCAGCAGCCGCACTTCCGCCTCGGCCTTCTCGCGCACGGAAAAATCGCCATCGCCCAGTTGCTTGACGAGGTTCTCGCACTTTTGGCGCATGTCTTCGGTGAGCGTGCGCTTGCGCAGTTCCTCAAGCAAGCGTGGGGAATCTTCACTCGTCTGCCACCAGGCGGCCCAAGCGTCACGGCATTTCTGCCGAGCGGCGGCCTCGCTGCCCAACGGCGTTTTCGGAGCCTGCTCGCCGGCCAACTCCGAAAGATAGTCTTCGGCCTGGCGCGCGTGATCGAGCGGCAGTTCGGTCAGCAGCGTGATGAGCGTGGAGACGGCCTTGGCGTCGTGGGCGCGAGCCAGAGCCAGAGCTGCCCGCAGGCGAACGGAGGGCTTGGGGTCTTGCAGGAGCTTGCGCAGCGGCACTTGTTCCAGGAGGGCGGCGGAGATGCCATTTTGACACAGGGTATCGATGGCCAGAGCGCGGCGGAGTGGCGTCTCATCTTGCAAGGCTTGCAGTAGGGCCGGATCGGCTTTGCCGTCCGGGTAGGCGACGGCGATCAGAGCCAGGCGAATCTCTTCGACAACCGAGTCGTCCTCGGAAGAAGGCAAAAAGGCCAATAGCGCCGCAGCGGCGCCGCGCGGCCGGCGCTGACCAATCAGCCGCGCGGCGGCGGCCGTCAACTGGCCGGGATGATCGTCCAGCGATTGCAAACAGCGCCGCGCCAGCAACACCGTCTGATGCTGGTCTGGATCTTTGATCGCCTGACGCAGCGCCGGAATCGCCGGCGCGCCGATGGCCGCCAGTTCGCCGGACGCTTTTTGCGCGACGATCGGCGATTTATCGCTCAGTTTTTCGATCAAGGCGGCCAACTGTTCCGGATTGGCCTCGTCTTGACTGCGCAAACGGAAAAGCTTCAGCAGGCTCGGCCCATCCGTGGATATGCCTACGGAACGCAGCAATGCCTCATCGTGACCTATGGTTTGCGTCTCCGTTCCTGATGCGGAAGATGTGCTTGTGGCTCCTCCCGGCGCAGGCATAAGAACCCCGATTTTCACTTGCCGCGCCGCCTGAACCGCAGCCACCTTCGCTCGCAGCGCCGCCGCCTCCTGTTGTGCCGCCTCCTCTCGCTTTCTCGCTGCCGCATCTGCCTCCGCGGCCTTTTTTGCTTTATCCTGCCCCTGCACCTGCGTGGAACCAACGGCCACAAGCAGACAGGCGGTGAATAGCACAGTCGAAATAATGCGATACATGATGCGAGTCTCGTGAATCGTGTAGGTCAGGCTTCCCATGCCAGCCCGCAGCGCCAGCAAGGGACTCCCTTGCTGGCGCTGCGGGCTGGCAGTTCATTCGTTTATTGCTTCTCAGCGTCGATGCACCCGAAAGGGATGACATTCAAGGTCTTTTTTCTCCGAAATAATCTTGCCCGTGCGATTCAACTCCAGCAGGACCGATTGATTGACCTGTCCCACTAAGGTGTGACCGTTGGCCAGCCGATGCGGAATGCTGGGGTTGACGACGGACGTTTCCCAGACGAGTTTACCGCCGTCGCTGTATTCGGCCACTTTGCCGATGCTCAACGCCACCACCATGCGGTCGCCGGACAGCACATCCGCGCCTTGCACACCGTTCTGCCACTGAAACGGCACCTGGAACGACTTGACCTGTTTGCCGGCCGCATCGAAGCGTGTGTATTGCCCTTGCTGTGTGAGAAGGGCGATATGACCATCGCGGAATTTTCGGCCGCCGATGATCCAACCGCCGTTTGAGGGCCGCGCGGCCACTTGCTTGCCGTTGGGATCGAACTCCAAGGTCTGATTGCGGCAGACGACGAAGAAGTTGCCGTTGGGCAGTCGTTGGCAGCTGAAGGCTTGGTTGCATCCCTTCTGCCAGATTTCCTTGCCCTGGTGATCGCGCAACGAGACTTGATTGCCGCTCTGATGGATGAGAAAAACATTGCCGTTAGGACAGACAACCGCATCCCAAGGCCATTGCAGCCCCTCCAGCTTCCAACGAAGTTGACCGCTGCGGCTAAACTCAAGGATACGGCCGGCCTGCATCTCGATGGCCAGGAGCAGACCGCGATCGCGCGTCTCGCTGTGAAGTTTCGCCAGATCGACGTTCTTCTCTTCCTTTTGCCACCATGCTTTCCACGCCGTGATGCTGGCCTTGCGGCTGGCCACGTCGCTGCCGATGCGTTCGGTCGGTGCCTTGTCATCGGCCAGCAGAGCCAGCAGATCCTCGACTTGATAGACCTGTTCCAACGGCAATTCGGCCAGCAGGGCGATGAGGACGGGCACGGCGTTTTTCTCGCCGCGCTCGGCGAGGGCGACGGCGATCTTCAAACGAACCGTGATGTCGGCATCGCGCAGCAACTTACGCACAGCGGGCAACTCGTCGGCGGCATTGCCCTTGCACAGGGCGACGGCGGCCGCGGCGCGGCGCACGCCGACCTTGTCTTCGAGCGCGCGAACGAGAGCGGGATCTGCCTTGCCATCGGTTGCACCGATGGCCGCGAGCAGATCGATGAGTTGCGCGGCGAGCGTGTCGTTTTCGGCGAAAGGCACATAGCCCAACAGCGCCTCGATGGAGCCGGCCGGCCGGCGCAGCGCGAGCAGACGCGCCGCCGCATCGGGCAGCGGCTTGGCCGTGTCGCGTTCGATGGCGGTCAGACATTGGCGGGCTGGGGCTGTCAGTCGCGTATTCGCCTGGCCGATAATCTGTCGCAACAGCGGAGCGGCCCGCGTTCCCAGGGTGACGATGTCTTCCGCCGCCTTGGCGCGGATGTCCGGCGAAACATCGTCGAGTTTGCGGATCAGTTCCAAAACGCGCGTGCGTTCCTCGTCGCTGAGGGTTCGGCTACGAAATTCCTCAAGCAAATCCTTGCCGTCCATGCTGCGCCACCAGGCAGCCCACAGTTCACGGCGGAGTCGGCCGGCCATGGTATCGTTGCCTTGCGGCGTTTTGACCGCCCATTCGCCGGCCAGTTCGGTGAGATAGGCTTCCACCTGCTTGCGTCCCTCCGGCGGCAGGTCGGCGACGAGTTCGATCAACACGGGGACGGCCTCAGCGTCGTGCGTATCGGCCAAGCCCAGAGCAGCCTGCATGCGAACGCTCGGCCGTGCATCCTTGAGCAAGGGGCGAACGGCCGTGCGGCCGGGTGTGCCGCCGATTTTGCATAGCACGCGGGCACCGATGCTGCGGCGAACCGGCAGTGGATCGCTCAGCGAGCGAACCAGGGCCGACTCCAGTTTACCGTCGCGCAGACCGACGGCCAACAGGGCCGTCTCGATCTCCTGCACCACGCTGTCATCGTCGGCGAGCGGGAGGTAATTCAGCAACGCCTCGGTCGCTCCGTCGGGTTTGCTCGCCGCCAGCAGACGTACCGCGCTGGTGACCAGGGCCGCTCCCTTGTGGCCCTGAATGGCTTCCAGACACTTGCGGGCGCGGGCAGCCGAGTCCACGTCATCGACATGGTTGACGGCTCGATTCAGCGCGGGCACCGCCAGGGGCCCAAGGCCGACCAGTTCGGCCGTCGCCTTGGTATGCACGGCAGGCGTCTTATCGCCCAGTTGCTTAATGAGAGTGGCCAGGTGTTCCCGATCCACGCTCGTCCTCGCGCGTTGGCGGAAGAATTCCACCAGACCTGGTCCGGTGGCGTCGAGGTGGATGTTTTTGAAAATTTGTTCGTCGCTGAGGACGGGTGCCACAACAGGAGCGGGTTGAGGACGGCCAATCGGCTTTCGGACGGCAATAAGCGGCTGAGCGGCCAGCAGCAACGCCAGCGGGGCCAAAATCATGATGCGTACTCCGCGTGTCGGGAGTGGCCGCCCCGTCCTGCGGATAGGGTGCCAAGCCTCCGATGACAAATCGTTCTTCCTATGATAGACGATCCACCCGACCAAGGGGAGCAGAAAAAGATGACAAGCTGGGATTGCCAGCCCGCAGCGCCAGCAAGGGAACGAATTACCCTTGCTGGCGCTGCGGGCTGGCAGGGTTTTGTCCGAAAGCTCTAAGCTTCATTTGGCGAAAAAAGAAGCCTCACAAGTCATGGACTTGTGAGGCTTGGTGAGTGGAGCCGAGGGGGATCGAACCCCTAACCTCTACATTGCGAACGTAGCGCTCTCCCAGTTGAGCTACGGCCCCAAACCGCAGAATGATTGAGAGATTATAGGGATTCTCTCGTACTCCCAGCAAGAGGGGATTTCAACCCGATCGGCGGCCAATGTATTTTTCTCACGGCGTCTTCTTTTCCTCCGAGGCCATGCGCTGATAGAGCGTGCCGTCGAACTGCGGCAACTTCAACTTCGCCAGGCACTCCGCGGCCCGCGCCGGATCGTTCTTCGGAATGTCGAACAGCTGCGAAAGATAGTACAGCGCTTTCGCCTGCTCTTCCTTGTCCTGGTTGTACATCGTATCGACTTTGAGGTACTCCCAGAAAGCGCGGTCCAGTTCCTTCTTGATGCGATAGTAATCGCCGAGGAAGTTGTGAGCCAATGCTCGCAGTGTCTTGTCTTCGCTGGCTCGGATAGCGGCTTGCAATTTCTCTTCAACACCCGTGTATCGTTTCTGGGCTATTTGCGACTGAACCAGATAAACATCGACAAGCATCCGTTGGGGATCTTCCTTGGGCATCGTGGCCGCCAGCTGATTTAGCTTGGTTTCGGCGTCGGCGAACTTATTGACGCGCAGCAGCAGTTGTGCGCCGCGTAACTGGGCCTGAAGTTTCATCGTCGCGGAGATGCCCGGCACCTCGGCCAGATCGGCGTAGGTTTGACTCGCCGCCGGCGCATCGCCCTTCTCTTCCTGCAACTGGGCCAGTCGCTGCAAGGCCGGCACGATCTCCCAGCCATCCGAGAAGCCGGTCTTGTATTCGCTTAGCGCCGCGATGGCGCCGTCCCGTTGCGATGTATCCTCCTTGGCGAGCAGTGCCTTCGTGTTGGCGATCTTGAACTGAAGATAACGATGAATCTTGGTGTCGCCTCGCAGCTTGGTATCCAGTTCCTCGAAACCCACCAGGGCGGACTTCAACAAGTCGATCTTCTTGGCCCCCGTCGCCTCCTTCGCGTGGCTTTCGTTCGTGAACGGTTTGCGGAACGACAGTTTATCCACCGTCTTGTTTTCGTAAGCGACCTGCGTGATCTGCGCGGCGGGGATGTCCTTGACTCCCGCTTTGGTCTTCAGTTTCACGCCGGCCGGAGACTCCTGCTCGATGACTCCCTCAAGATCCTGGTCTTTTTTCTGGCCGGGTTCTCGAAAAGAAACCACATCGTCGGCCCACACGACTGAGCCGATGAGCATCCATCCAGCAAGGGTCCATGCAACACGGTTCATGATGATCGCTCCTCAACAGAGGCGAACGGCCGGCTTACGCCGGCTGGTACAGCCTCCACCCGTCTTCACCAGCCGGCTTACGCCGGCCGTTCGCCCATTAAATCACTTGCCGCCCTTTAGCGTGTTGTACTGCTCACGCAGGTCCGCTTCCTTCTCCAGTAGGTTCTCGAAGCGTTTCTTCGACTCCTCGCTGCCGAAGCCGTTATGCTTCTTCTCCAAATTGCGGATACGCTCGGCGGCGTTCTTGATGGCTTTGGCCTTCTGCTCCGGGTTGCTCAATCCCTGGCCGTTCTTCAGAATGCAGTAGACCAGATGATAATAGAAGTCGAAATACTGCTCTTTGAGTTTGTTGTCCTCAATCCGACGAAGCAACTGCGTGATAAACCGATCGCACAGGCGAGCGGCCGGGCCGTACTCTTCCTTGTCCTCCATCAGCATGATGCGCTGCTTCTGGGCCTCAAGATCCTTGGCCCCCCAACCGGGTTTGCCATCCTTACCGTTGAGGATTCCGTCGAGCAACTTGCTGGCCTGCTCGGTGTCCTTGAGTTGACGTAGTTCCTGAATCTGGAGCAATTGAATCGCCCGGTGCAGTTGCACTTCGGGGCCGGCCTCCGCCGCGATCGTCTTGCTGGCGAACGGCTTGAGCAATTCGGCTGCCTTTTTGTGATCGTCCATGCCGGCATAGCACTTGGCCAGCAGATACGCCAGCTTCGGCGTCGGCGTCTTCTGCCCTCCGGCCACTTCGTTGAGAATGGTGGTGAAACCAGTCTGCGCTTTTTTGAGAGCTTCCTTGTCGCCCTTTTTGTGAAGGTCGTCAATCTGTTGGCTAATGAGTGTCACGAGCTGGCCCAGGATGGCGGTGGTGCCGCCATCGCCGGGCTTGTCGGACTGGAGCGCTTGCAGCGCCTTGATGACCACCGTGGCTCGATCGATCTTGTTCAACTGCACGTTGGACTTGAGAGCCAGCGCAAGGATGGGTGCCGCCAAGCGGAGGTCGTCCTTGAGTTGTGGCATTTTGCCGGCGTTGAAGGCATCGATCAAGGGATCCAGCAGTTTCGTCACCCCGGCATGGTTTCCCGCCTTAAAGAGCGTCTCGGCCTGCGAAGCCGCTGAGTAGAGCGACAGCAGCACCAAATTGTCGTTGAACTGGCCCCGCAGTTTCTGGTCTTTTTCAGGATCAGCCAATAGATGGAAGGATGCCAGCTTGGGCGAGAGCGCCTTGACGAGGGCATCAACTTCCGGAAATTTCTTGTCCTTGAGCAGTTCCCAGCCGAGCGTGGTCTTGGCCTGGATGTATTCGCGGTTAGTGTCGATGTCAGCCGCCGGCTCAGGGTTTGGAACGCCGGTCAGAACAACGATGGCTTGCTTGCGATAGCCAAGCGGATCGCCCTTGTCCTTGTCCTGTTTGGCCTGTTCCAGAGCGGCGCGAGCGCGGAGGAACTGCGTGCGGATGTAGGACGGGTAAGTCGGGGTGATCGCACTCAGTTTCTGAATGGTCTCGGGGAACTTCTCCTCTCGATAGAGGCGCAGGGCGATCTGATGGCGTGCCAAATCGCCGGCTCGCTCTTGGGGCCAGCGTGTTTCCATGAACTTAGCCAACTCCAGCATGTGCGTCTTGTTGTCCTGATACTGCTTGTCGTCTTGCAGCGCCTGGGCATCGGTCGCCTTGCGTTCCTGTTCGGACAGCATTTGACCGTAAGACAACAGCGCGTAGATGGCCGCCATGCCAGCCTGGCTGGGGTGCGGATTGTTCCGCGCGAAAGTCTCGCCGAGCTGGATGGCTTCCTTATACTTCCCCTCGTTCATGAGGTAGAAGGCCAGCATGGCATGGGCGTTGTTCACCTCCGTGGAGGGTTTCTTGGCTTCCGGTTTCTTCAAACCGTCTTGCAGCGCCTCAATCGCCGCGGCGATGCGTAGCTTGCGTGCCCCGTCCAGTTGCTCCTTGTTGTCCTGATATTTCTTGGCGTCGGCGCTGATCTCGGAAATCTCGTACTGCGCCCGCACATAGCAGTCCTCGAAAGTCTTCAATTTGGCGATCGGTTCCTTGAAAAGCCCCTGCTTGCTCATGGCGGCGAGCTTGAGACGCTTGGCCTGATCGGTGTAGTCGTTTTCGGTTTGCTCGATGTCGCGCAGGTACTTGCGGGCACGGCTGACGTAGGCATCGCGCGTGCGTTTATCCACCTTCGTGTTTTCCGACTCGGCGAGCAAAGTTTGGGCCAGCAGATAGCGGACACCATGACCTTCGGGAGTACGGGCGTAGCTAGGATATTCCTGAATCCAATCGGAGGCACGCTCGATGATATAGGCGTTTACGGGCCTCTTGTTGGGTGCCTCACGGATTTCCTTAGCAGCCAGCAAGAGGAAATAGCGAGCCAGCCGCTTGCCTTCTCGCGCGGCGGAACCCGTGGACGACGTGATTTCGAGATACTTGTCGCGGGCATCCTTGGGTTTGCCGAGTTCTTGAATGCAGCGGCCAACCCATGCCCGCGCTTGCCAGGTGATCTTCTGATTCGGCTCGCCGGCAGCGAGCTTCTCCAGAATCTTCCGCGCAGCCTCGACCGGTTCACTGCGTTTGAGCGATTCCTGGAGATTTTCCTCGTTCAGATAGGTCTGGGCCTGATCGAGCAAGTTCAGGCCCATGGCCAGTTCCGTCTCGGGAGTGGCCTGCAACTTCTTGAGTTGGTTGAAGGCTTCGACGAGCGTGCCACGAGCCTTGATTCCTTCGGCGATGCGCGATTTCTTGTCGGCGTCCATTAGGGCACGGCTGAGTTGCGTTTTGCCCTGCAAGGTGGTGGCGTGAGCGATGTCGAGCTGAGCCTCGGCGGCGCGCGGATGTCCCGGATTGTTCTTCAAAAACGCCTGGAAAGCGGTGCGTGCCTGAGCATACAGCGTGAGCCGTTTGCCACTGTCCGGTTCGTCGTTGGCCGCTTCCATGTTGGTCAGAGCAATCTCCAACTCCAGTTCCTTCTTCAAGGCAGGTGGAGCGGTCTTGGCCAACTTATCTAGATACTGGCGCGCCAGGTCGCTGTAACCGCGACCGCGCAGATCGCGAATGAATTGCAAATCCTCCGTGAAGGGTGCCTCCGCCGCGGAAGAGGACAAGGTGACAAGGTGACAAGGTGATAAGGTGACAACAATGGCGACCAGAAAGGTAAAGGACAGCCATTTCATATTAGGTACTCCAGCAATGTAATTCTCGCATGAATGGGGATGATCGTGGCGACTTCGCGACATTGTTTGTCACCTTGTCCCCCGGTCACGTTGTCACCTTCATCTTCCACGGTCTTGCAGACCCAAGGCGACGCCAAGCGAGCCGAACGCTTGCAATGGCTGCTGCCAGCCCTGAATCGTCTGCGCCCAACTCGAATTGAGGCGTGTGTTATGTCGGGCCAGCGCCTGACTCGCCAGCAGCCGCGCCAGTCCTGCCGGATCGATCTTTTCGGCGGCGGCATCCTCGACGGGCTGTTTCATCTGCTTCAACCGAGCGCGGAAGATGGCTAACTGCGCCCAGCCACGCAGGAGGCGATTGGCGATGCAATCAGCCAGCGTTTGCAAACGCTCCTCAGCCACACCCGCGCGTATTCCTAAATATGTTAGACGGAGCAGCGGCCAGGATAGTTCCGGTTTGTCGCGTAGTTTGCCGTCGGCCAACGCGATTGCCTTGTCCATGTCGCTGAGATTGGCTTCCTTGCTGTCCACTGGTGCGCCGGCGAGGACGACCAAGGCCAAAAACTGACCGATTTCGCCATGCTCATTTTTCGCGGCCTGTTGTCGGGCCTGGTCCCATTTTTCGGATCGCGCCAGCGCTTCGACCTTACCGACGTAGTCATGGAGTTTCTCTTCGGGATCGTCGCCGGGTTCGGGAGATTTGCCGTTCAAGATCTGGGCCAGAGCGACAACCTCCGCGCGCAAAGGGAGCGGATCCTTGCCTTCATACAACTTCTGGACATTCTTCGCCGCTTCCTCAGCCCTCGGTCGATCATTCGCCTTGAGCAATTCCAAACCGGCGACCGAATAGGCCGCAGCCCATTCGGCGTCCTGCTTCGTGTACATCTGGGAAACCACGGATAGCACGCGCGAGGTCTGCCCATGAGCGATGAGTTGCTGACTGACGACGCGAACGGCCTGCCGGCGTGCCTCGGGATTTTGAATCGCCCGCAGCGTGGCACTGAGTCGCCTCTGCGTCTCTTCCCAGGAGATGCGCAGATCCTTGTGTACCTCCGGCGTTTCGCCTCCTAGTTCAATCTCCGCCAGCGCTAGCTCGGTCAGGAGCAGATCACGGTCGTCGTTGGCGGGGGCGTTTTGCAGGGTGGTGAGCGCCTTGCCGAACTGACCGAGCGCCTTCTTCGCGGGTTCCTCCTCATTACTTTTCAGGTAATACTCGCCAGCTCCCATCGCAATAGCGGCCTGCCCGAGCGGTGTGGCTTCCTTGGCGGCCTCCGGCGTGGCGGTGTAGGCGAGCGCGGCTTTCAGGGCGCGATCGGCCGCGCGCTGGCTCCACCATTGATAGCCTCCCCATCCTCCGGCCGACAACACAACAAGAGCTGTCACGCCCAGGATCGGCCAGCGAATCTTTTGCCAACGAGTCAGCGGCGCACGCTTCTCGGGGATGACACCGGCTTCTTCAAGCGCTTTCCGGCCGACGCTGCCTGCCTTGGCCGATCCCCAAACTCCTTCGGGAACCGGCTCCTCCGGCCGGCGAGCGCCCAACGGACCACGCTGTTCGGCCTTCTTGCGCCAATCTTTCGGATCCTTTGTGGCCGGTTCGGGCACTTTGATAATGTTTCTGCACTTGGGACAAGGCGCTCGCTTACCCGCTTCGCTCAGGGGAAATTGAATCGCCTCATCGCACATGGGGCAATCCAAAGCGATGGTCGTGGGTTCGGTCGATTCCGCCGCGGCCGGTTCGTCGGAAAACAGCGCGGCGGCTTCCGCCTCGACATCGACCGGAGGAGGCGGAGGAGGTGAAGGCGTCTGCACCTTGGGAGTTGGTTTGGCCGCGGGCTGGACCGGCTTGGGCTGTGCCGCACTGGGCGTTTTAGGAGTCGTCGCCGGCGCGGCCGTCAAGTTAGGGACGGTCAGAATCTGCTGACAAGCCTTGCATCGGCCTTTCTTGCCAGCCAGACGCTCATCGACAAGCATCGCCCGTTTGCAATGCGGGCAGGTAATTTTCATCGGCATGATCGGAGATGTCCGTGGCCCAGGTCGTCGTCCGGAGATGTTATTTTACCACGAAACCAGGGTTCACGGCTACGGCCCACTGCTGAAGTAAATCCGAAATCCGAAATCCGAAATCCGAAAGAAATCTCAAAACAAAATACCCAAAACTCAAAACGTCACACGGCTCTGTTTGAGATTTTGGACTTTGAATTTCAGATTTCTTTCGGATTTCGGATTTCGGATTTCGGATTTCGGATTTACTTCAGCAGTGGCAGACGAACGCGGCCTTTGTCCGTCTCGACGTTTTTCTCGCGCTGTAGCGTGCCCTTGGCGGATTCTTCGTCCTCCCATTTATCGATTTCTTCGAGCAGGGCATCGACCATTTCGCTTTCGAGGACATGGCGAATGATCTCGCCGCGCTTGAAAATGACGCCCTTGCCTTTGCCGGCGGCGATGCCGAGATCGGCCTCGCGTGCCTCGCCAGGACCATTGACGATGCAGCCGAGAATGCTGATCTTCACCGGCGTTTGCCGTCCGGCCAGGCGTTGCTCGACCTTGGCGACAATGCCTTCCAGATCGATTTCCAATCGGCCGCACGTCGGACAGGCGATCAACTCCGGCCGGCGCACGCGCCGCTGTGTCGCCTGCAAAATATCGAAAGCGGCGGCAATCTCCGGCACCGGGTCGCCCAACAGACTGATGCGGATGGTGTCACCGATGCCGTCGAGCAGCAGCGGAGCCAGCCCGCACGCCGATTTCGTGACGGCGTAAGGTGCCTTGCCCGCCTCGGTGATGCCAATGTGCGTCGGATAGTTCGCTTGCTTGGCGTAGAGCCGATACGCTTCGACGGCCGTAAGCACATCACTGGACTTGAGTGATACGATAAGGTCGTGATAGCCCTCGGACTCGGCGATTTCGATGTAACGCAAGGCGCTATCCACCATCGCCGGCGGGCAGGGAAAGCCGTACTTCATGGCCATCTCGCGTTCCAGGCTGCCGGCGTTGACGCCGATGCGCATGGGAATGCCCTTGGCCTTGGCCTTGCGGATGACCTGGCGATAGCGATCGTGGCCGCCGATGTTGCCGGGATTGATGCGAATTTTGTCGATCGGATGATCGAGCGCGGCCAACGCCATTTTGTAGTCGAAATGGATGTCGCAGATGAGCGGGATGCCAATGCGTCGTTTGATCTCGCCGAGCGCGGCTGCATCTTCCGCCTTGGGCACGGTGACGCGAACGATCTCGCAGCCGGCTTCCTCCAGACGGTGAATCTCGGCGATAACCTCCTCGACGCGATGCGTGTCGGGCACGGTCATCGACTGTACCCAGATGGGATTGTCGCCGCCGACGATCTTGTCGCCGACCTGGACTTCGCGTGTTTTGTGACGGGTGAGCTTGTGCTGATACATCATCGCTTGGGTTTCCTGTGTGGGAGCCGCGCGAATGTCTCGGCGGCGAGCTTCCTTGCCCCGTCATCCTAGTTTCTTTGGCCGCGAGACGTCAAGGCAGACGGGGTTTGCCTACAACGATAACCGGAGTCTTCGATAATCCATCACCAGAGACGCGTGACCCCATAGTTGTCGAAGATCACATCGGCACAGGCGACCGGCACTCCTTCCACCAATGCTTGGGCGATGATGAGCCGGTCGAGTGGATCTTTGTGATGGAGCGGCAGAACGGCCTGCTGATCCGCGTACTCGATTGTTACCGGCAGGATGGTAAGTTCCAGATCCGCAAGCGCCTTCTCCATCCACTGGCGGTAAGGTAGGGACAGCGTTAATTTCCCCTGGCCGATCTTAATGGCCAGTTCCCACACCGTCGCCGCACTCAGCAGCAAGTCGTTGGTTAGATCTTGCAACGCGATCACCGTCGGGCCGCTCAACTTCGTCGGATCGTCCATGGCCCAGATGAGGGTGTGGGTATCGATCAACAATCTCACTCGACATACTCCTCGAACCCTTCGGGAATGGCATCGAAGTCCGGAGCCATGTACAGCACGCTTCCCTTGAGAGTGCCGAGTTGACGCTGCTTCCGTGGCATAGTCGGCGATGTGGCGCGGATGGTGGCCACGGGTTTGTCGTCGCGGGTGAGAACGACCTCTTCGCCGGCGGGCAACTTATCGATGATCTCGGCCAAACGACTCTGAGCTTCTTGAACGGAAATGGTTTGCATAACATCCTTCTTTCTCGGTGTTCCGTCTTGGGGCGTTACTCCTCTATTTTTGACCGTAAGGCATCAGGCAGACGGAGCCTCGTCCACAGGATAACCGCAGTGGTCAATCAAGGATCACGCGGAGGTTTTCTGGAGCAACCGCTCGAACGCCTCCGGTTCCGCCAGCCCGTTGTCCACGACTGTTTTGCGAACGATAGCCAGCGTTCTTGGATCGACGGTCTCATTGGGGCGATGCAGACGCAGCATAAGGATAGCTCCCGAGTCGGCATGTTCGTAGGCTGTGTGAGAATTCGGAATGGTTGTCACAACGAAACCGAGACCGGCGAGGAACTGATCGAGCTTGGCGAAGGTGATCGAATTACTCATGGTGCCAAACTTTCCCTTGGAATTGACCGACAACGTCATCGCGGAAGCGAGCGAATCGCTTCATCGCGGCTCGATTTTCCCGTCATTGTGACGCCGACGCGACGGGATGTCCAGACGAACGCGGATCGTTGGGTGTGCCTGTCGATTTTGGCATTCCAGGCGAACGGCCGGCGTCAGCCGGCTGGTATAGGCTCTTACCAGCCGGCTGACGCCGGCCGTTCGCCAAAATTGACAGGAGCACACCAGACCATTCACTTGCCAATACAAAACCGGCTGAAAATGCGATCCAGCAGATCATCCGTGTACACGGTGCCCACCATCTCGCCGAGTTGCTCCAGCGCCCCGCGCAGCTCCAAAGCGAGCAATTCAGCAGGTTCCTCGAACAATACGATGCCATGAGCGCGGCGCAGTTGCTCCAGGCACGACAAAACATGATGCCGGCAGCGGCTCAGGCTCGGGGCGAGCGATGTCTGTTTGTGACCGCGAGCGTGCTGGGTCAGCAGCAGCCATAACGCATCGATGCCGGCCCCGGTGACCGCGCTAGTTGCCAACATGCCAGGAGAAGCTAGCCCCCGGTCGCATTTGGTGGCGATGGCGACAACGGGCGGATGCGCCTGACCGCGCAGCGTCTCTTCCTCCGGCCTTATCGTCTGACCGGCTTCCATGCAGAGCAACAACAGATCGGCCTGTCCAGCCTGTTCGCGCGCCAGCGTCTGCGCCTGTGTTTCGATAGTATCGGTTTCCGTTTGCCAGCCGGGGGTGTCGATCAACTCAATGCGGACGCCGCCGAGATTGAGGCGATGCACGAGGTAATCGCGTGTGGTGCCCGGCTGTGCGCTGACCAAGGCGTCGGCGCCGGCGAGGGCGTTGAACAGGCTGCTTTTGCCGGCGTTGGGCCGGCCAGTCAGGACGGCGCGGAACACGCGATCCGAGACGCCGCGCTGGTCGAGTTGTTTGCCTAACAAGGTGAGCTGCGCGAGCGCCTTGCTCAGACGTTTCAGCATGTCCTCTTGCTTGACGAAGGAAATGTCCTCGTCGGCGAAATCCAAACCGGCTTCGACGTCGGCGAGCAGGTTGAGCAAATCCTCGCGGAGTTCTTGCAGGGGGCGCGCCATGCCGCCCGCCAACTGTTTCAGCGCCTGCTTCAGTTCGTCTCGCGAATCGGACTCAATGACGGCGTGGACGGCCTCGGCGCGAGTCAGATCGAGCTTGCCGGCCAGGAACGCCCGCAAGGTAAACTCGCCGGGCTGAGCCGCTCGGCATCCCGCGTGGAGCAATTGGGCGATCAGTAATTCCACCAAGGGGGGACAGGAGAGCGTATGAATCTCGATCAAGTCTTGTCCGGTGTAACTGTGCGGTGCGATCCACGAATACACGTCGGCCGGCAACGGAGCCAGATCCGGCAAATGCAGATGTCCCGACAGCAGGCAGCGCCGGCCGGCGACAAGAGGTTGCGGCGCGGTGAAGAGCGGAGCGATCGTGGCGATGGAGGCGGGACCACTGACGCGTACAATGGCCCGCCCGCCGGGACCGGGCGCGGTGGACAAAGCGACGATGGTATCTCGGGTGTTCATTACGAACCGCCGTACAGGCGATGCAACTGCCGCACGCCCATCGGGGCGAGCAAGAACACGCCCAGCAGCGCCAGCAATACGAGATAAACGCGATAGTCCATCTCCGGGACAACGACCCCATGCACATTGTAATCGGCCGAACCGACGTTGCTGAGACGCACACCGTTGCGTTCGACGCTGATGTCGATGGCGCGGGCCGTGCCGTCGTTCTGGGAGAGACGGCTGCGGAACTTCACGGTATACGTGGATTGCAGTTCGGTCGCCAGATCGCCGAAAAACTGCGGTAGTTTCGAGGCATCGCGCGCCCAGAAGAACTTGCCGCCCGTCTTCTCGGCCAACGTGCGCAATTCCTTTTCGTTGATGCCGTCGTCGTGCAGGTCGATCGACAACTTCTCGAAAATCTCGAATAGCCGTTGCTCGCTGCCGGCGTGAAAATACTTGCCGCCAGTCTCCTTGGCCATGCGTTTCATGACGCTTTCGTTGATTTCTTCGGGTTGGCCCAGGCCGAGCATGTACAGCGGCACCTTCGCTTCCTTGGCGCGGTCGATCACCAGTTGATCGGAGTAGCGACTGCCGGGCGCCTCGTCCTTGCCGTCGGTTAACACGACGACGGCATTGCGTCCTTCACGGCGCGCCGCGACCAGCGTTTCGATGCCGTCATAGGTCGCGTCGTACAAGAGCGTGCCGCCTTCCGGCTTCAAGAACCTGATGCGCGCGACCAAGGCCCGCTTGTCGTCGGTGAAACGATCGGCAACATCGACGGTGCTGCTGAACGGCAACAAGGTCGTCATGGCGTCGCGGCGCATCAACTCCACGAAGCGCGAGGCGGCCGTGTGCAGGGCGTCGATTTTGGAACGCTTGTCGGTGGCGTCGGCCTTGCCCTTCATGCTGCCGGAGTGATCGAGTACCAGCACCGTCGTCACGTTCTTGTACTTGCCCAACTCGCCGATGCCCAGGGTGTAGATCGGCACTTGATGGACGGTGGCCGACTTGATGACCTCACCCATCGTGCGCTGGCTGTTCATGTCTACGCCGTCCGTCATGATGACGACAGCGCGGCGGCCTTCAATGCCCTTGAGCATCTCCACGGCCTGGGCGGCTGCATCCAGATAGGCGGTGCCGCCCGAAGGCTTCGCCTCCTCCTCGATCAAGCGGCGGATCTTCTGGCGATGCGCGGCATAGCGCGACGGATCGCGCAGGGGAGGTTCCTTGACCTTCATTTCATGATCGAAAAGGATCAAGCCGGTTTCGGACTTGCCGGTAAGATGATCGAGAAAAATGCCGGCCGCTTTCTTGGCCTCGTCCATCTTCTGGACGCCGCTGCCGCCGCTGGTGTTCGCCATGCTGCCGCTGATGTCCATCGCCAGCACCGTCGTCAGCGCCGCGCGCGGCACGAATATCTCCAGCTCTTCCACTTTCCGATTGTTTTCGCGGACTATGAGGTCGTCCTTGTCCACGTCAGTGGCCAGGCCGCCATCGGCGAGCCGCAAAACCTTGAACCGCACCGTGACGTAGAGGGTGCCCTTGTCATCGCGCGATTCGACGACTTCGTTCTCGCCCTTGGCGTTCTTGTCGATCTCGATTTTGTATTGCAGATTTTCCGTGTTCTGAGCCGAACCCGGTACGACCGCGAAAAGAACCATCGCCAGGGCGATGACAAGTAGGATTCGCATGGGGAGATACCTCGCCAGCCCGCGGCGCCAGCAAGGGATTCCCTTGCTGGCGCCGCGGGCTGGCAAATCAGGGTTAACCGCGATTCTTCTTCTCGGCCTCCTTGAGTATCGCGATCCACCAGTCGCGTAAGTGTTTTCGCCAACGACCGATCATCGACAGGTCTTCCTCGTCGATCTCTGGTCCACCCGTTTGCGATGCCCGGCGTTTGTTGCGTCCGCGTTTGCCGCCGTTACCCATTGGGACGCTCACGGAGGACGGAGCCGTCGCCACGCTGGCGCTGCCGCCTGCGCGCCGAAGGATCTTTTGCAAGTAGCCTTCGCCAACGTCTTCCTTGATTTCCGGCTTTTTCTTGGGCAGCATTTTCCGTTCGCAGAAACCCCATACGCTGCTGGCGATGAAGTACAGACACAGACCGGCCGCGACCTTGTAGAACATCAGGCCGAAGAAGATCATCATGTACTTCATCATCTTCTGCTGCATCGCCTGCTGCTCGTCGGCCGGCGGCGGCGTCATCATTTTTTGCTGCGCGATCATCAGACACACGGCGATGACCGGCAGCAAATTGAAGTACGGCCCCAGGTAAAAAAACGAGCCATAATCCTGGACGCGGCTGATGAAGGGAATATGTTCGCCCCAACTGAACAGCATGTCCGGCGCGGACAGATTGTTGATCCACGTCGGCCAAAACTCGGCCAAGCGGAAGTGGATACTCTCTTGCAAGGCGAAGTAGAGGCCCATGAAAATCGGCATTTGCAACAGCAGAACCCAGCAACTGCCGAACGGATTGACGCCGTGCTTGCGATATAACTCCATCTGCGCCATGCCCAGCGCTTGCCGATCGTCCTTCAATTTTTCCTGGATTTTCTTCAGTTCCGGCGCCAACTGCTGCATGCGCAGGCTCATCATCGCCTGCTTGCGGCTGAGTGGGAACATCATACCGCGCACTAGGATGGTCAGCACGAGAATGCACAAACCATAACTGGGAATCACGGCATGGATATAGCCCAGCACCTTGTGCATGAGGTTGGTACACCAGATGACAAGGTTGGTCCAGTAGATGAGGCTGGCGAATTCGCCCATTTTGCCGGGCGAATGATAATCGGTGAGCGTGTTGAGATGCAGCGTATCGTGGTAACGCTCAACCAAGGCCGAAGCGACGCCGCCCTGTTCAATCGGCTTGGGTGACAATCCGGGAGGACCGGATAATTGACTGACTTTCACCGGCCCATTGTAGAGCAGATATTTGTGGGTCACTGGCTCATCGTCCTTGAGTTCCACCGGCTCAGTGGCCACACGCACCGTAATATCATCGGCCCACAGGGCCGGAATGTCATCCTCGTTATAGAACCAAGTGGCAATCTCAGGATATTCGCGGCTCTTGTCGTCGTAGGATCCAGTATGGTGCAGGACGGCGATATGGGCGTTTTTGCCTCGCGCCTGGATGAGAACACGATTCTCCGCATCGGGGACATAGAAGGTCTCTTCCGTCCCATTCGCGAGCTGCAATTCAAAACTCGAACCGCCCTCGGCGATGCTCTTGACGACGCCTTTGGTGAGCATGGTTTCCAGCGTCGGACGAGCCTTACGGAGGAAGCCGCGCTGTTTCTGGCCGTCATCGACCACGATCATGGAGGCGAAATACTGGTTGGCGACGCCGGCATAGAGAATTAGGTTGTTCTCTTCCTTGAGAACCTCGTTGCCGCCGCCCCAGACACTGATTTGCCGCTGGTCTTGCAGATCACGCCCGACGTAGCCGCCCTTATCGACGCGCGCGATCAGGGCATTGCGAAAAATGCTCGTGTACCATTTGCCCTCGATCGGTAGGCCGTGCGCGCCCGTCATCTGGTAACGGAACTTGATGAGTTTGTCTTCGCCCTTCTTGCGGCGCATCTTTACTTCGAGGCCGATGTGATACTCGCCCTCGGTCAACGTGTACGTCTTGGTGACGATCACGCCCTGCGTCTCGGCTTGGAAAGACACCGATTCGCGGCGTGGGCCGTCTTCGGGAGTCTGGGGCTTCTTGTCGAGAACTTTCCAATTGACGCGGCCGAGCGTGTCAAGCGGCTTATCGTCGGTGGGATCGTTGACATCGAAAGCGTAGAAGAGGAACGAAGGCGACTCGTGGTTGAGCCGAGCCGGCACCAGTTCCAGCGGGCGCGGCTCGGTCTTCTCCGGATTCTTCCATGAAGGCTGTCCCAGGTCGTTGGCCGCTTGGAACTTGTTGAGCGTCACACTGTTGACGCTGGCTCCGCGCGGATCGAGAATCACCTGCAAATGGAACTTCGAGTCATTCGCTCGCTCGCCCAAGGTGATGAGCTTGTCCACAGGAGTCGGCGGAAGCGATGGGATCTTGACGGCGGCCGGACGCTCGGCTTTCTTGTCGCCCTTCTTCTCGTCGCCTTTCTTCTTGTCCTCGGACTTGGCCTTATCCGCGTCGTCCTTGACCGCGACTTCCGGCGGCTCCGGCTTTTGGGGCTGAGGCAAGATGTACTTGGTGAGGGCCGCCCAGCCGAGGAGGATGAGGACCGTGAAGACAATGAACAAGAGAAAGTTTTTTTGCTGCATGATAAAATCCTAAGATGACAAGCCCGAAGCGCCAGCGCCGGGAGAGAACCCGGCGCTGGCGCTTCGGGCTTGTCAACTTGTCATCTTCACCGTCCATCGCGAAGACGGTCGCCGAGAAAATTCTCCAACTCGGGGACGGCATAGATCTTCTTGACGGTCGTATCGATGTCGTATTCAACGCGGCGATAACGAATGGTTTCGCCATCGAGCAAGACGTAGCAGGCGCGCCAGTCGCCGTCGCGCGGTTGACCGACCGAGCCGACGTTGCACAGTGTCTTGCGACCATCGAGCCGATGGCAGTAATCGATCTCTTCGGGACTGCTGAACTGATACAGGTCGTCGGGCATCTGCTCGATGAAGACGCCCGGCACATGGGTATGACCCTGGAAACAGTAGCGCTCGACCAGCGCGAAGATGCGTTCCATCTTGCGCTGATTGTAGATGTCTTCGGGGAAGACGTATTCGTTGAGCGGATTACGGGCGGAGCCGTGAACGAACAGGCAGCCGTTCTCGCGGAAGGTTCGCGGTCTCTCGGCCAGAAACTCCCAGCGCCGCTCGCGCAGCTGCCGGGTTTCGGTGGAGGATTCGAGTTGATCGCGGGTCCAGAAAATGGCGCGCTCCGCCGGCGGATTGAATCCATCCGGATCGAACATAGCTCCCTGATCGTGATTGCCGAGCAAGACGACCTTGCACCTCATCACGAGATCCACGCACTCGCGAGGGTTCGGCCCATAGCCGACAACATCTCCCAGGCAGTAGATATCGGTGACAGGCTGTTTTTCAATATCCTTGAGGACCGCTTGTAGGGCTTCAAGGTTACTGTGAATGTCGCTGATGATCGCCTTCACGCATGGCTCTCCCAGGGTCGCGGCGCTGCGCCAAGGCAGAATCCGCTCACTCCCCGTGGTTGGTGCGCGGACGCGGGAACCGGAAAAATCGGCCACTAGAAAGTGTACCTGTCCACTTCAAAAGGTGTCAAGTGACGAGCGAGTCTTTATGCCGGTTCGTGCCTCGACCAGCCCGCAGCGCCAGCAAGGGAGTCCAGTAGATCCAAGTGTGTCTCTCCGAACGTCCTTGGCATAAGCTATGCCTCCCAAGGACGTTCGGAGGATGCCGATTCGTTCACGCCGAAGATCGC
>Ga0134126_10000263_pt1 | contig 67817 bp, 98 predicted proteins | sample KB31752_FD_96881 | JGI IMG/M metagenome (GOLD analysis project Ga0134126, IMG submission 96881) | Terrestrial soil microbial communities with excess Nitrogen fertilizer from Kellogg Biological Station, Michigan, USA - KB3-175-2 | ecosystem: Environmental > Terrestrial > Soil > Unclassified ...
GAGGACCTGTCCGCGCCACTGGATTTCGATGAGATCCTGCCTGGCAAGTACCGCGGCCTGATCGTGCTGGACCGCTGGAGCGGCGTGTACCCCGATTCGCAACTGGTGACGGACATCAACAACCCTGTCGAGTTCGGGCAGCCGATGTTCTACAAGTGCGACCTGCAAGAGAATGGCCGGAGCGTCTTGGTTCACCATTCGCGGCTGTTGCGGTTCATCGGCCGGGATCTACCTTCCTGGGAAAAGCAGGTTCAGCTTTATTGGGGGATGAGCGAACTGGAGCTCGTCTTCGATGAGCTTCGCAAGCGCGATTACACCGACTGGAACATCGTAAGCCTGATCAGCCGGGCGCAAATCATGGTTCTGAAGGAGCCGGAACTTGCGCCGATGCTGTCCGGATTGGGCGCAAGCCAGAAGATGCTGGAGCAGTACGTCGCGCGGCTGCAAGCGATGAGCGATTCGATGAGCAACCAAGGCTTGCTCACCCTCGGTAAAGACGGCTCGCTCGAAAACAAACAGTTCGGATTCTCCGGTCTCGAAGGCGTGCTGAATCTGTTTTTGCTGAATATCTCCGGTGCCTCGGAGATCCCCGTGTCGCGGCTGTTTGGCCGCACCATCACCGGGCTCGGGCAGAGTGGCGAGGGCGACCTCCAGATTTACTACGACGCCGCCGATCAGAAGCGCCAGCGCGAACTAGGGCCACAGATTGACAAGCTCTATCGCGTGATCGCAGCGAGCACATGGGGTGAGGTTCCCGACGATCTGGACTACACCTTCCCGCCGATCCGCACGATGACGGATAAGGACCGGTCGGATTTGGCGAAGACGAACGGGGAGACCATCATCGGCGCGTTTAACGCCGGACTCATCGGGCGCCAGACCGCTCTCAAAGAACTAAAGCAGCTTTCCGAGACCACTGAGATTTTCTCCAACATCACCGACGAAATGATCGAAGCAGCGAGCGACGACGTTGAGCCGGGCGACGTTCCCATGAAGACGGGAGAGGGCGAAGATCCTCTCATGCGCGGCGAACTGCCGGTTGCGAAAGACTCTGCGTTCGCGGCGTAGACACCAATGCCAAAACTCGCATACTACGCGTCGCAGATTGCGCCGGACAAGCCGCATCAGTTCGTCACGCAGGAAGGGTATCGGCTATTCACCTCCGTTCCAATTTGCCGGACGGGATCGCAGGAATATCTGGGCCGCGAACTGAAAGGGCACCCCGACTACGATCCTTCCTGGGATATCGGTGATGACGAAATCGTTCAGGTGTACCGACCGTTGGATGTAGTGACGGCACGCGAAACTCTGGCTTCATTCGAGGGCAAGAGCGTGGTTGACGGCCATCCGCCATCGGACGTGGGAGTGGTTACCGCCGAAAACGAAGACGAATACGGCCGCGGCCACGCACAGAATGTTCGCGTGGGGCCGGTCTTCGCAGATGGCGATGCCGAGGGCGAAACACCTCTACTGGCCGACCTGTGGGTGAAGCACCAGCCGCTCAATGACAAGATCGACGGCGGCACGCGCGATATATCGTGCGGCTACATTTTCAACATGACGCGCGGCGAAGACGGCCGCCTCGTTATGACCAAGATCCTCGGCAATCACATCGCTGTGGTGGCCAAGGGGCGCGCGGGACCGGAAGTCGCGATTCAGGACTCCGCCGCGCAAATCCAAACGCAAAAGATCCGGCCAGTACCGGAAAAAAAGGAGAAACCCATGAAGGATAGCAAGAGCCGATGGGGCCGGATTCTGAAGTTTCTGGCTGCCACGGATGCCGAGCCCGAAGATATGGAAGCGGTAGCGAAAGCTGCCAAGGACGCCGACGAAAGCGAAGCGGAGAAAAAGAAGGACGGCGTGAATTACGACGTCGATTTCTATTGGGACGCCGCCAATCAGAAGGCCGTGCCGATTCGTGGCAGCAAAGGCTACAGCAAGAAAAAGGCGGGCGATGCCGACCCGATGGAGGGAGAAAACGAACTCCACCCGAAACTTGCCACGGCCTGCGATGACATCTCGGCGATCAAGGAACACCTGGGAGTCGGCAAAGAGAAGGTTCAGGACCCCGCCGAAACCACCGGCGACGCGGACGTTCTCGACCTCGAAGCCCGCGAGCAGGGCGCAACCGAACTTCCCAAGCAGATCGCGGACAGCGCGGAGTTCCTGACTGCGGTTCGCCCGCTGGTCGCCGCGAAGAAAGACAAGAAAATCACGGACCTGTTCAACGCTCAGGTGAAGGCGACCAAGGCCGCGACGGTCGCGCATGACAGCGCGTACGCCGGCCTAGCGACCCCCGCCAACCCGAACCCCGGCCAAGCTGCGGTTGACGAAGTGGACCCGAGCACATTCTTCGCTGGCGTTCCGTACGCGGAAGGCCTGCGCCGCCTCAACGAGCACAAATCCAAGAAAGGGGGCAAATAACTCATGCCCGCAAAAGTCATTCCCGTAACTGGACTGAACCTCGGCCCTGTCGGGTCGGTTTCGCAGTCCGATTTCCCGCTGCGTACCCCTCGTCAGGTCAAATCCACCGACACCAAGAGCGTCGCTTTCGGTGAGCCTGTCGTGCTGAACAGCGACAACACGTATTCGAGCGTGGCGCAGACTTTGGCCAATGCCGCGGGCAGCATCTCAGCGGCTTCCGCTCTCGGCATTGCCGTGGCGAACACGCGCACCAATCCTACGTTCCCGATGGCCGGAAGCCTCGGCGTTGTCACCCCCGGAGGCTCGTATGCTCCGGCGACAATCGCCGATGTGCTGACTCAGGGGACCGTCAACATCCAGGTCAACAACGGAACCCCAACGGCTGGCGGCGCGGTTTTCATCCGCCTCGTGGCGAACGCCTCCATCCCGGCTGGTATCGTCGGCATGCTCGAAGCGGTTGCTGACACCGTAGCCACGACCGGCACGGCAAGCAGCGGCAGCACGGCTCTGACGGTCGCCTCGGGTACCGGCATCGCTGTCGGTCAGCTTGTCACCGGCGCTGGCATCGCTGCCGGCACGTACGTTGCGGCCGTTTCCGGCACGAGCGTGACGCTTTCAGCGAACACGACGGCCGCCCTTTCCTCCACTGCGGTCACATTCGCCAACACCGTCGTGGTCAACTGCATGAAATTCAAAACCGGCGTGCTTGGCAGCGACGGCACGGCTCAGGTGACGATCCCCACGCGGGTGATGGTGTAAGCCGCGCGGCAGAAAAGGAGATTAGACGAACATGTTTCCCACCCTCACCCCTCAGCAGTACCAGCAAAACCTCGCACGCCTCCGCTCCGGAATGTCTCTCGACGCCGCGGCGGAAGCGTCCACCGGCCAGGTGTTTCTCCAGTCGGAACTGACGCGCATCGATCCGTCGCTGCGCATGCCGCTGGAGAATTACACGCACTACCGTGACATTCCGATGACCACCGGCGGAGGCTGGATGGACTACGAAGTCGCGCGCAACGTGGACTTCCGCGGCCCGCAGGACGGCAGCACCGGCACCGACTCGAATGACGTTCGCGTCATCGAGTACAACACTGATCAGGATGTCTGGCCGACCCTGCCTTACCAGGTGAACGTCCGCATCCCGCTCATCGAATCGCTGAAGATGGCGACCACCGGACGCTCCCCGCAGGATCTGCTCGACAAGGCGGTGCGCGTCGATTGGCAGAAGTCTCTCGACGTCCGCGTCTACCAGGGAATCAAGGGCAACACCGGCTTGGTGAACAGCCCCATCGTCACTTCGCAACTGGTGGCCGTCGGTGCCGCCGGTCCGCGCACTTGGGTTTCGAAGACGCCGCAGGAAATCTACAACGATTTCAACACCATGGCGTACACGGCCTGGAACAACGCGGGCGGCTCTCCGCTGGCGATCCCAGACCGCTACCTCGTCCCCGGATCGCAGTGGTCCGCGCTCACTCAGCCCATGGTGGTTGGCAGCACTCCGCTGGCTCTCAGCGTGGCGCAGTACCTGAAGGAAAACGGCTTCGCTAAAACCTTCGGCATCACGCCGGAGATTTACCCGCTGCCCGTCTGGCTAGAAACCGCTGGCGCCAGTTCTTCGAAGCGCGTCATCGCCTACCGCTTTGATCAGGACTGCCTCAGCTTCACGCTGCTGCAGAACATCCAGCGCATGGGCGGCCCGCTGTCCGTGCAGGCTGGCGCGTTCCTCATCACCTACGTCGGCAATACCGGCGTGGTGAAGGTCAACCGTCCGCAGACGATCAACTATTGGGATGGAGTATAAGAGGCGGTTATGTTGATCATCACCAGACAGACATACCGCTTCACGGACAAGGACAAGTCGGATATCTTCGTCAAGCCGTCGAAGGAACCGCAGAGCGTTCCCGACGATCTGAAGACGTATCCGCTGTTCGAAATGGCCGCGAAAGACGGCTCCGTGACCGTGGTCGAGATTCCCGGCGCACCGGCGCCCGAAACTGCGCCCGCTCCGGAACCGGAGCCGACTCCGGACGCAAAGCCCGATCCCAAACCCGCCAAGGGCAAGTAGCCATTCCCCTCCTTGAGTGCAACTTGAGGGGCGGTAATCCGCCCCTCGTTTTTCCATGGAACCATCGCTCAACCTTTTTTTCGACGATCTCTGTAGCGGCTTCGGCTGGGACTGGGGCGCGCTCACCGTGGGCGTCGTCTGCGGTACCAACCCGCCGTACGGAGTCGCCGATTTCTTCGCTGTCTTCCCCAAGTTCTTCGGGGTAGCGACCGCAATTCAGGTCGCGACCACAACTGGATCTGCCGTGGTGCAAGGCACTGGTACGACGTGGCTATCCTCTGGATTCTCCGCAGGGCAACTGGCGAACTCGCCGGCATTCCCGGCTGGGACGCTCATCACCAGCGTGGACTCCAATACGCAGATCACGCTCTCTCAACCGGCAACCGCCACGGGAAACGCCAGCATTTCAGTGTTCGCGGCGCCGCTCGTGCCGATGGCCGTTCTCGCGATGTACATCACGCTCGCGTCCGGCTCGCTGGTTCAGGCCCGCTGGCTGGATACGTGGTTATACGCGATGAGCTTATATGTCGCGCACTTCGCCACCCTGTACCTGCAATCCGATGGCAGCACATGCACCGCGCCGGGAGCGGTCGCCGCATCGGGACTCGCCCGCGGTATCGCGACTTCAAAGGGAGTCGGTGGCGTGAGTTTCGGATTCCAGCCGGTCCAAGGATTGGAGCAGTGGGCGGCGTGGACCCTCACCAGCTACGGAACGCAACTCGCGAGCTTCGCTAAGACCGTGGGCGCGGGACCGGTTTGGGTGCCTTGACGAGTTGAGGGCCAGTCTTCACCGAGGGCTTTAGAACCGTCTTCAGGTTTGGTTTTTCGCCGCGCTTGAGCGCATCGATGTATTCGCCGAGAGACACAGGTTTCAGTATAGATGGCGGCAAAGGTCACCAAGAAAGGCCCCGGACTTGTTGCTCTCGCCCGCGATCTGAAGCGTCTCGAAAAAAGCGAAGTCCTGGTCGGCATCCCGGCTGATAAGACGCTTCGCAAGGGCGACCCGATCAATAACGCGAGTCTACTTTTTCTGCACTCCAAAGGGTCACCTATCAACCACATTCCGGCGCGGCCAGTGCTAGAGCCGAGCATTGAGGAAAACAAAAAGATCATCGCTTCGCACCTCGGCGCGGCGGCCAAAGCCATTCTGGACAAGCAGCCGGACCAGGCGCAACGCGAATTGGAACTCATCGGCACGCTGGCTGCGAATGCGGCCAAGCGGTACATCACCAGCGGCGAACTGGCACCGAATGCGCCATCCACGATCGCGCGAAAGGGCAGCGATCAGCCGCTGATCGACACCGGGCAACTGCGGCGCTCTATAACTTTTGTCGTCCGTGAAGAGAAATGATTTCCCTCGGAGAACTCACCTACGACCCGGATTTGGGCCAGTGCGTCACGATCATCCGCACAACCGGCTCTTTTCAGCAGGGCGGCTGGCGTGGCACCGAGGCGCAAGTTCAGGCGTACGGAATCGTGACGATCGCAAGCGCCAAGGACCTTCAGCAAGTTCCCGAGGGCGACCGCGTGCGCGGCTCGCTGATGTTCGTCACGGAGACGCCGATCTACCCGACTTCGGCGGCGGCATCGCAAATCAGCGACGAAATCATCTGGAACGGTGAGCGGTATCGCGTGCAGCAAGTTGAGCCCTGGACGCAGTACGGCATGTATGTGGCCGTGCTCGTGAGGATGGCTGGAAATTGACGCCAGTAGATCAAATCATTTTTGAAGAAGGCAAGGGAGATTGCCTGCGCACCTGCATTGCGAGCATCCTAAATCTCCCAGTTCTAGACGTGCCCAATTTCGCTGATGACGATAGTTTTATCGGCGGAGCGATTCAATGGCTGTCCCGTCGCGGAATAACGGCCCTGACCGTTAGCTTCACTGGCAATGGTTACGACCAAAGCCAATATTTCTCCTGCCCCGAGTTTTGCATTTTGGTAGGGGTTAGCCCGCGCGCGACACCAGAAAAAAGAAAGCAACATGCCGTCGTTGGGCGTGCGATGGGGTGGAGCTTCAAGGTTGAGCACGACCCGCATCCAAGCAGGGATGGGATCGTCGGCAATCCGACTTTCGTGATGTGGATATTCCCTCCGCTGATCCCGTAAACGTAAATGTCCACCGTAACCTATCCGAACGGCCAGACGCTCACGTCTTCGGCGCTGACCCCCGCGACGCTCGCGACGCTGCTTCAGCCGCTCATCGCTCAGGCTCTCGGTATTGATCCCACCGTGCCGAACACGACGGCATGGAGCGCAGTGCGCATCGACTGGCCAGCGGTTGGTCAGCCGGTAGGCGGCATCTCCGAAGATATCTGCTTCATCCGCGCGACAGCAGACAACGCGCCGTTCAGCCGCGTCCGCGATCAGGAGTACTCGCCCCTCGATAGCGAGACGCTGACGCAAAATATGGGATTCACGCAGGTCTGGAATCTTCACCTGACGGCGTACGGTCCCAACTGCTTCGACCGGCTACGAGAGATCGTCTCGGCATTCTCTTTCGATTGGCTGTGCCAGTCGCTTGCCGCCGCGAATCTCTACCCTGTTCCTGATTGGCAGCGTCCGCAATACGCACCCGACCTGTTCCAGGGGCAATGGTGGCCGCGCGCCGATGTTGATCTGAAATTGTACGAGTCCGTAACCGAGTCCACCACCGCACCCAGCGCCGCCGGTGTGGACATCACCCTCCAGCCGGATACCGGCGCGGCAGTCGAATTCGAAATCACCGCGTAGCCGAACGGCTCGCAAACCAGAAAGGAAGCTTCTCATGTCCACCTCTTTGCCGCTTTCCTCCATCGTCGGAGTCAGCGTAGTCGTTTCGCCGGCCGCTTCTCCAGGGCCGAGTTTTAACCAGGCGCTCATCGTCGGGCCAAGCACCGTGATTCCGTCCGTCGGCGCGAACTCGCGAGTCCAGCTTTACCAGTCGTTGCTCGCTATGCAGCAGGCTGGTTTCAGCATCACGTCGCCCGAATACCTCGCCGCAGAGCTGTACTTCGGCCAACAGCCTCAGCCCACCTTCCTGTGGATCGGGCGGCAGGATCTCACCGCGATTGAGACCGCCATCGTCGGCGCCAGCGGCGGAACCGGATATACCGTGGGAGACATTCTCACCGTGGTCCAGTCGGGCGCGAGCGCCGGGCAGTTCAAAGTTACAACCATCGGCGGCGGCGGCGTGGTAACGGGCATCTCGCGAGTCGCTGGTGGCACGGGATACTCTGTCGCGACTAACCTTGCGACCACCGGCGGCACCGGAACCGGGGCCGAGATCAATGTCTCAACGATTGGAGAAAGCGCGGTCGAAGCGGTTTCCGCCTGTCGCCTCGCCCAGCCCGACTGGTACGCCTGCATGTTCGTGGGCACCGCGGTGGATGCGGATCACCTCGCGATCGCGGCATTCATCGAAGCCGCCTCGCCTGCCTCGGTGTACTTCCTGACGAGCGGATCCAGTGCCGTGCTGAACGGGACGGCGGGAAACCTGTTCGCCGAACTCCAGACGGCGAATTACCGCCGCACCTTCAGCGTGTATTCGACGACGCAGGGCGGCACGTTCCCCAACAATACGTACGCCTCCGCCGCGCCGATGGGCATGGCTATGGGCCGCAACAACAAAGCCGTCGGTTCGTACTTTGATGTGATGTTCAAACTCATATCGGGAGTGGCGGCCGAGCCCCTGACGCAAACCCAAGTGAACAGCATCTGCGGGACCATTGACCGCTCTTCGAATGGGCTCAACGGAAATGTCGTGCTGGAATATGCCGGGAACCGTATTTGGCTCCAGCCCGGCACTACGGCGAGCGGCGCGTGGTTCGACGAGGTGCTGAACCTCGACATGCTCGCGGCCGACATACAAAACAGCGCCATCAATCTGTTGACCAGCGTTCCCGCCCTGCCGATTACCAATGCGGGCGTGGCGACCATGCAGGCTGTTATTTCTGACGCGTGCGTGCGCGCACAGCAAATCGGCTTTATTGCTTCTTCTGGCCAGTGGGGTGGCGTGCAGATCGGAACCGGACGGGCCGCTATTGAGAACGGCGACGCGCTGCCCAACGGGTACGCGCTGTATGCGCCGGCGGTATCGACGCTTTCCAGCGGGCAGCGCTCGGCACGCCTTCTTCCGCCGATCACGGTTGCGGTCATTGAGGCGCAGAGCGGCCATTCGCTCAGCGTGAACGTCAACGTCCAACGATAGCGCGGACCTGAATTCAGCAAAAAGGAGAACTTAAAATGTCCAACATTCTCAGCACGTACAGTGGGCGGGACACGAACATCGCCATCACGCACCCGCTGTTCACTCCCATTCAGGCCGCGGGCATTGCCTCTCTCGGCCTGAACCAAGCGACCATTCGCATGACGCAAGATCAGGCCAGCCTCAAGGTGGGGATGGACGGCGCCGTGGTTCCGAGCGTCATTCCTGGCGACCAAGGCGAGATCGAGTTGCAGGTCTGGCAGACGTCCACGCTTCACCAGCTTCTGCTCGCAGGCTACAACCTCTGCAAGGCCGCGCGCGATCAGGGCGACGTATCGAACTGGTTTGCCGGCACGATTGTCGTCGTCAACATCGTGGACGGATCTTCCCATCACGCGACGGGAGTCGGCTTCAAGAAGGTCCCCGACAAGACCTATCAGACTGAGGCTCAGGTTGTGACGTGGGTTTTCGCCGCGTGCAACATCGTGAGTGAGTAATCCTTATGCCGATCGAACTAACCAAAAATATCACGATCGACGGGCGGGAATTCCAGGTAGGGCGCGTTCCCGCCAACGTCGGTCAGTGGATCGTAGTGCAAATCGATAGATTCTCCGACGAAGCGGTATTCAATAAAGCGCGCAATTACCTGTTCAACGCTTGCTCCTACATAAAGCAGGTTGACGGTGCGCCGGTTCCGATGAAGATGTACCACGATGGCAAGTGGCTTCTTCCGGACCTGGAGTACGATCTGGAAACCGTGTCGGCGCTCTTCCGAGAAGCGTTTGATTTCAACTTCGGACCTTTTTTGAAGCGTCGGCTGGAGGAAATGGAAGCGGAATCCAGCCGGGAACAGGCTATCAACCTGTAGCTTTCCCACCCGATATGTCGGCGTACCTCTGGCGGCCGGTTATCGCCGGCCTCTGGCGCCAGCACGAAACCAGCGACGGGACGTACTCGTTCTTGGACCTCTGGGAAGTCAATCGAGCGCTTGACGTGCAGCAGGAAAACCAGCGGCGCGCCGCTGAAGCACACCGAAATCGTAAGTAGACCACATGCCGAACGTAATCGAGGAGTACTTAGTTTCTCTGGGATTTTCTTCTGACGAAAACTCCCTGCGAAAACTCCAGGGCACGCTTGGAATAGCCGAAAAGGCGGTAGAGTCTCACACGTTCGGCATGGCCCGCAAGCTTCTCGAAGCCCAAGGCGCAATCGTCGGCGCCTTCACGTCGATATCAGCCGTTATCCTCGGGACGGTCGATAAGGTCGCCATGGCCGACCAGGGCTATCGGCTGATGGGATTGCACATGCTCATGAGCACGGAGCAGGCCCGCAAGCTCGACATCGTTACCAAGGCTCTCGGGGCGACGATGGAAGAGATCATGTACGACCCGGAGTTGCGGGCGCGTGCAGGAGAGGTGAGCGAACACATCGACCGCCTCACTCAGCAACTTGGACCAGGCTTCGAAGGCAGCATGAAGAGCGTGCGCGACTTCCGCCAGCAGTTCACCCTCCTGGGAGTAGACGCCAAGTTTCTTGGCATGCAGTTCGCCTCGAATCTTTTCTCCAAACTCGTGCCCGGGGACAGTATGACAGAAAAGCTGTCGTCGGTTAAGAAATGGGTCAATGACTTCGAGGCCAAAATCCCAAAGATTGCCGACTCCCTCTCTGGATACGCGATCCCCGTCTTGAAGCAGACCTATGAAATTCTGGCGTCCGTCGGCGGAGCCGCGAAGGAATTCGGCGTTCTGTTTACGAACGTTGTTGGCCTGCTCAGTAATGATCGAGCCCTTTCCGGCGCCACCTTCTCGTTTTCTGCCCTGGCTGGCGCGATCGGCCACGTCGGCGAATGGGTAAAGGACCTTTTCGTTTGGATCACGGACGGAGAAAAGGCACTCGTCGGGTTCTCGGGATCGCTGGCGCGTGCTATCACCAGGATTCGAGACGATCCCAAAGGGATTTGGGACGGGCTGAAAAACGAAACCGCTTCCGCGTTCAACTTCGTATCCAATTTAGCGGAAAAGAACTTCTCTAAAATTCTGGGAAATATTGAAAGCTGGATCAACAAGCAGGCCACGTCGATAATGGCGATGCTGTCCAAGGTCCTTGACGATGCCAGCAAGAAACTCGAAGCCCAATTGGGAGTCATGGGCCGCGACCTGTACAACAAACTTCCGGGATGGATGAAAACGCTGCTTGGTCCCGGATTCGCAGCTACAGAAGATAAAGCACCGTCTAAGACGCCGCCTAATACCCTTAAAGACCATGGCTTCCCTTCCACGAAGCCTCCCGCTGCTGTAGCGGGGATACTTATGGGAGGAGCCGCAGGAGCCGGGATTGGCTCGATATTTGGTGGCGTAGGTGCGCTACCGGGAATGGGGATCGGTGCGGTTATTGGTTTGTGGAGAGGGCTGCATTTCGGAGAGCAGGAAGACGAAACCAGAGCGCGGGCGCTGCTTGAGCGCGATCAGGTATTGCGAGATAACGAGGCGCTGCGCAAGAAAATTTCCCCTGCTTCTCAGTACTGGCCCAAATTAAATCTTTTATCGTCCTCACCAGAAGCGCCATCCTCATTTTCGATTGCTGATCGGATAATCGGTGCCATTTCCAAGGTGGAAGCCGGCAAGAAGCCTAACCCAATCAGCGAGCGCAATAACAACCCTGGGAATCTGCGCTCTTGGCCTGGTGCTCCAACCGAAGGTGGATACGCCAAATTTCCCACGCCCGAAGCGGGCGCGGATGCTCTTCGCCAGCAAGTGGATAAACTCATAAGCCGCGGCTTGACGCTCGAAGAGTTTTTTGGAGGAAAACCGGGGGTTTATAAGGGCTATGCTCCTAAGGCAGACCACAACAACCCGCACGCGTATGCGTCCGCCGTCGGGAAAGCGATCGGCGTTGACGTTGACGTTCCGCTGAACAAAATCACTGGCGTTCCGAGTTCCGGGGATGATGGGGGCAAGAAACCTGGGGCGGCGCTCATTATTCCAAAGTTCCCGATTAGCGCTCTGCCATTCCCAGACCGAGACTACAGCCCAGCTCTCGCCCAAATGGAGCGGCCGATCTTCCCGGCGGCTCAGCATGTCACGCATGACGATCACAGCACGGTAATCGGGGATATCAATATTCACGTCATGCAGCCCGGAGCGGACGCATACACGATAGCCGCCCTAGCCCGGAAAGAGGTCCGGGAGGAATTAGACTCCCGATCAAAGATGGGCATAGCGGCCGTGGCGCCGGCTTGGGGATAAATGGCCTCACTCGCATCAGTACTCGTCGGGATTCGAACGAAGGTTTCGACCGGAAACTTCGTTGCTACCGAGATCGGAGACTTGCTAACGGCGGGTCCATGGCGTCCGCCTCAGTGGGTAAACGCGCCCGCATTTGCTATGACCGCTACCGATCCCGTCACGAAGAAACCGACAGCGTACGTATTCGATGCGGTAATTCGCGCGGAGTACGACCAGAAAACAGTAGTCACCCTGAACCCGGTGCAGACCGGGGCTCCTCTCACGGATCACGCCTATGCAATTCCGGCGACTGTTGTGATCGAGGTCGCGATGAGCGACGCGATGCAATCTTTCGCGATGGACCAATGGGCGGATAGCCCATCCAAGAGCATTTCCACGTTTCAAGCGCTACTCGCTCTCCAAAAACAGAGGCTACCGGTACAACTGGCAACCCCGCTTAACCTCTACAGCGCCATGATGATTACCGGCGTGAGCGCGACAGCGGACAAAGATACGAAGCACGCGCTCAAGGCCATCGTCACGTTTCAGCAGATATTGACCGCATCCGTACGGCAACCTTCGAACTCCGCAAACAGCTCCATTCCGCAGACCACCGACCAGACCATCGGCGGGGTTTCGCAAGCCGTCGCTGTTCCCGCATCCACCGTTGCCCAAAACAACGTGCAGAGTGCTATCGCATCGGGCGCACTCACCGCTCAGCAAGCCGCCAGCGTAGCAAGGCAGATCGAAACGGCCGGCGTGTGGAGCAGCACGAATATCAGTTCTCTCGCCTCAATTTTCAGGTAAGCAAATGCCTGCTCAACTGATACCACTCACAAACGCGCCGAACCAGCAGTTCCAGCAGCAGTTGCGCGTAAATGGGCAGCAGATCACGCTCGGCCTTGACATCCGCTTTAATTCCTCCGCTGGCTTCTGGGTAATGGATATTTCGGATCAGTTTGGAAGCGCTTTTGTATCGTCGGTGCCGCTTCTGACCGGCGCATGGCCGGCGGCGAACATCCTTGAGCCGTACGACTATCTGCAAATCGGATCAGCCTACGTCGTAAACCAGAACGGCGCTTCCACTGATTTCCCCAACGACTCCGATATCGGTCAATTCGCTCTGATATGGGATGACAATCCTGGATTCGGCGCATGAGCACTCTGCCGCAGCAGCTTCCATTTTTCGGCCGGGCGTGGCAGGTGTCCGTCGATACGACTGACGGTACATTCGCGGTCAGCAGCGCCGATGATGCCGACCCGTTACGCGTTTGTTTCACGGTTGAGAAATACATGCTGATGGCGTATTGGAAAGCCGATATCAGCATCTACAACATGAACCAATCCACGGCGCAAACGGTAGGCGCAAGTGCCCCAACGTTCGCGGATTTTTGGCTTGCAAATAAACCGCTGAAACTCGGATGCCCGATTACAATAAGCGCCGGATACCAGAACGGTACGAGTGGTCAGCCATTCGCGCCGACCGCCAACGTACTACACCGCGCAAACCTTCTTCAATCCGTGTGGACTCGCGAAAACGTCACGGATTACCGCCTGATTCTGCGAACGGTTACAGGACTTCTCGAAGATGCTCTGAACGTAGTGAATATACCCATTGGCGGCGAAAACACCGACTACGACGCACTTCTCCAGATTTGCTCTGGAGCCAAGCGGCCACTGGTGATAGAAAGCATTGACCAAGCGGCAACCGAAAAATTATCCGCCGCGAGGCAGGGTCCGCGCGTGTTCAGCGGTCGCCCATACGAAAAGATCAACGAGATCGTGGCGCAGAATAAACTTTATGCCTGGTACTCGCCGGACGGATTGAATATCAGGGGCTCCGATCCTTTCGAGCGCTCAGCCAGCGGCGGAGTTCCGGATCACTCTTTCGCACCAATCGGAGATGCTTCCGAAGGCGCTTCCACGGTAGACGTGCAGATCCCCATTAAACAGACGCTTATCGACGTTCCACAGTTGACGCAGGATGGAGTTTTATTCAAGGTGCTTCTCGACTCCGACGTAAAGATCGGAGACCTGGTGCAACTCAGCGGAACGGTGCTTCCGAATTTTCAATTCCAATTCACCAGTGGGTTCACGCCCGTTACCGCACTAAATGGCACATACTGCGTTGTCGGAATTCGTCACGTAGGTGATTCTCGCGGTCGGGGCGGAGATTGGTACACCGAAATCCAGGGAGTCGCGCGCGGCTTCTTTGCCAACATTCTGAACGCCAAGAACCCGAACTGAAATGCTTCCTAAGCCCCCTCAGTCTTCGAACTTCGGAGAGACGTTAGAGCAGCGACTTAATCAGCCCGAAGCCGTATTGCGCGCAATTAGGCAGGCCATCTTCCAGAACTTGCGCGTTGCGCTTCCGGCGCAGGTGCAATCTTTTAATCCAGGCCCTCCGGCGACGGTTAGCGTCATTATCTCAACGAACGAATTAATGCTCCATGGAATCGGGGACCTCGATACGCTTTCACTCCAGACCGAAGCTGTGCGACTTCCAATTCTCGAGAATGTTCCCGTGCTTGTTCCTGGCGCCGGGGGCTGGAGCCTCACGTTTCCGATTCAGGCCGGCGACGAGTGTTACGTCATATTCGCGGATACTCCGCTGGGCGTCTGGCTGCAAAACGGTGAGGTTGATAATTACCCGTCAGACCAGCGGCGCCACAGCCTTTCCGATGGAGTGGCCATTTTCGGCCTGCGATCGAAGCCCCGCGGGCTGTCCGGATACTCCACCGAATCCGCGCAACTCAGGAACGATGACGGAACGGTAAAGATCGATCTCGCTCCCGATACGATCACCATCACCGCTCCCACGGTCAACGTGAACGCCGCGAACGTGACGGTGGACGCTTCAGAGACAGTGAAAATCGAGGGCGACAGCCAGGTGCTCATATCGAATGGCACCAAGACCCGCGATTTCTTCTCGCACCAGCATTCTGGCGTAGCGGGCGGAGTAGCAAATAGCGGACCGGTGTTCTGATGCCGACTATTCAGGTTAGAAAACTGGACGCGAACGGCGACCCGATGCGCGGCGCCGGTCTCGCGAACTTCGTCACCGATATCGACGCCGTGGCGCAGATTATCCGCACGCGCCTCCTTCTACTGCAGGGCGAGTGGTTCCTCAACACCAGCGAAGGACTCCCGCTGTTCCAGCAGTTGCTTGGGCACTCAACCACGGTGCGAGCGGTCGCGCTGATTCTTCGCGAGCGCATCTTGGGCACGCCGTACGTGACCGGCATCAATTCTCTTTCGGTGGATTACGCGGCGGCGGGCCGCAATTTCACCTTCACCGCGAACGTGCAGACGCAGTTCGGTACGGTCTCCATCTCAAACCAGTAAAGCCATGCCATACACCCCTCCGACCATCGGCCTGACAGGGCTGACGCTGCCGTCCTATGCCGACATTCTGAACTGGCTGACCGGTCAATTTTTGGCAATTTACGGAGCCGCATCCTATCTAGGCGCGGACTCTGCTGATTTCCAGGACATCGCGGTGCGCGCGCTGCAAGCCTATGACACAGCGCAAGCGTTGCAGGCGGTCTACTTGTCGATGAACCCCGAAACTTCGGTCGGAACGAGCTTAGACCTCTGCGGGCGCCTGATCGGCACGGCTCGTAAATCGGCATCGTATTCGAGCGTCATCCTCACGCTCAGCGGCGCGGCCGGAACGGTCATCAATAACGGTTTCGCCAAAGACGTGAACGGCAACTCGTGGAAGCTGCCCTCGCCAGTGACGATCGGCAGCGGCGGAACGATCGCGGTTACTGCGACCGCGTCGACGCTCGGGAACATCACTGCGAACGCAAACGACATCACCACAATCGCGACGCCTACGGCTGGGTGGACCGGCGTGGTGAATCTCGCCGCTGCCATTCCCGGCGCGGCGGTGGAGCCGGACTCTTCGTACCGCGCGCGGCTTTTGGTCGCACAGACGAAGCCGTCTATGAGCTTGCTCCCCGGTACCGCCGCGGCTATCGCGGCAGTATCGGGCGTCACCCGCAGCCAGGTGTACGAGAACCCGACGAACGCGACGGACTCCAACGGCCTTCCTCCGCATTCCATCACCTGTGTAGTCGAGGGCGGCGCAGCGGAAGATGTCGCACAGGCGATTTACGATAACTCCGGCGTGGGGTGCGACAGGAACGGCAACACAACGGTGACGATCACCGATCCGGCCAACCCCGGAATTACGATGCCGATTTCCTTCGACGTGCTCGCGTACGTGCCGGTATTCGTTGCGCTGAACGTGCATTCCCTGGCCGGCTACACCACGGCCACAACGGCGGCGATTCAGGCGGCGGTTGCTGCCTACCTAAACAGTCTCGGCATCGGAGAGGGCGTAGTCTACAGCGAGCTTTTCGGTGCGGCGCTGAACGCGCGCCCAAACCCGGACCAGCCGCTTTTCTCTGTGCGCGCGATCGCATTTGGCGGCGCAGCGGCGCAGACGACGGCAACCACAACGGCAAGCAGCCCGACCATCACCGTTGCGAGCGCAACCGGCATTGCCACGGGCCAAGTCGTGGTGGGCGCGAACATCCCGGCAGGTACGACCGTTTCGGCAGTCAGCGGAACGACGATCACGCTATCCGCCAACGCGACGGCGAACGCGACCGGCATAGCGGTATCTTTCTTCCCGACTGGCACTTCAGATTTGGCGGTCGCCTTCAACAAGGCCGCCAGCGGCTCTACGACATTCGTTCAAATCACTCTCGTTTAAAGGAAATCAATTATGGCTCTGAACCTTCAAATCTCGGACGCGACGGCGAATGCCGGCGTCAACGCGCTCTGCGCTCTCGCCAACGGTGGATTCATCAAGCTCTATACCGGAAGCCAGCCCGCGAATGCGAACACGGCTCTCGGCGCTCAAACGCTTCTCGTTACGTTGGCGCTCTCTGCGACGGCTTTCGCAACTGCGGTCGCAGGCGTCGCAACGGCGAACTCGATCACGGCGGCATCGGCGGTCGCAAGCGGCACGGCTACCTGGTTCCGCTGCTACAAATCGGACGGCACAAGCGTTGTGTTCGACGGCACCGTAGGAACTTCCGGTTGCGACATCAACATGAATTCCAACGTGATTTCGAGCGGTGCGACCGTCGGAGTATCCTCGCTCACCTTCACACTGAACGAAGCCGGTAGCTAAACCTTTCCCGCATAAGATCCGCACCAGCCATGTCTACCCAAACCTGGAATACTCCCGGCACTTTTACCTGGACATGCCCTGCTAATGTCAGCAGCGTCCAGATTGAGTGCTGGGGGCCGGGTGCGGACGGCGGAGAAGGGTCGGACCAAAACCTCGGGGCGGATTTCCAGGGGGGCGGTGGTGGTGGCGGCGGCGGTTACGCCAAGGTTTTATCGTATGCCGTAACTCCCGGAACCAATTACACCGTAGTCGTAGGAGGCGTCGGCAACTTCGTCGATTCTTCTTTTGCTTCTTCGGCCTGCATCGGCGGCAAAGGCTCTCCCGGAACGGATTCGTCTGGTACTGGATTCGTCAGCGGGGGCGCCGGCGGCTCCGGCACTGGCGACGTCGTAGTAGCGGGCTCACCCGGACAGGACACCAGCGTTGGGGCAGCCGGTGCCGGTGGAAACGGGGGCAACGGCGGGACCGGTGGAGGTCCTGGAGATCCTACCGCGAGTCCAACCGGAAACACTGGCTTTGGCGGCGATGGTACCGCTCCGGGCGGTGGTGGTGGTGGTGGATACAGCGCCTTCGACCACATCGGCGGGCCAGGGTACCCCGGCGGCGCCGGAGCAACGGGCGCGGTTACCCTCACCTGGCAGGTATCGTTTATCGGGACCGGCGCGGTTTCAGCCGGACCATCTTTTTCCGGATCTGGCACCCAGTCTCTCTCCGGATCTGGCGCGGTCACATCGGTATCGTCTTTTTCCGCTACAGGTTCCCAATCCCTTATCGGGCGGGCCGCGACCTCCGCAATATGCTCCCTGTCGGCATTGGGTACGGAGACGTTCTCCGGTACCGCGACCGTCAGTTCGTCGGCATCGCTATCCGGCTCGGGGATCGAGGTCAATAATATCGCCTCTGGGTCTGTGGCGACGTCTGCCCATATCTCAGGCTCGGGAACTGAGACATTCACCGGAACCAGCAGCCCGCGCGCGACAGCATCAGTTTCCTCCGTTGGCACCGAATCCTATGCCGGATCGGCGGCGGCCACCGCTCTCGCGTCAGTTGCCGCAAACGCTTCTCAATCTCTTTCGGGCGACGGCGCAGTTAGCCTTTCCGCATCCACCTCTGGCGATTTCTGGATGATCCCGCCGCCGCCACTTCCGCCACGGTGGAAGACATCGGCATATTATCTCGGCCTTTTGACGTCGGAGTATAAATGAGCGCTCCCAATATGACGGCGTGGCTGAGCGCGAATCTCGAGCTATACCAGGACATTCTTCTGTGTCTCTCGGAGTTTGAAGACGCGTTTGATCTGCCGACCGCTGTAGGGCCGCAGCTCGATATCTTGGGAGCGATTGTCGGACAATCCCGTACGGTTCTCTTTCAGCCGAGCGGCGGCATCAGCCCGGTGCTGGATGACGACACCTACCGCCTGTTGTTGCAGGCGCGCATCGCCCAGAACCACTGGGATGGGAAAATCGCTAGCCTACTGGCAATTTGGAACGCGATGTTCCCCGGCGGAACGCTCGTTGTTGACGATCACCAGGATATGACGGTGGATATCTTCGTATCGGGTGCGTTCACGAGCATCATTCAGGATCTGATTCTGAACGGCTACATGCTCCCGCGCCCGCAGGGCGTGCTTTATAACTACTCGCTCGCGGATCTGCCCATGCTCGGGTTCGACCGCGACGATGCCTTTGTAAGTGGGTTCGATTCTGGAAAGTGGACTGGGAGTTAAGTAAATGCTTGGAACCTCTAATATTCTTCAGTGGAACCCATCCGGCTCAAACATGGAGCCGGACTCCACGTATGCGGCCGATACGCAGCGATCCGGAGGCGCGACAACCGCGGCCATCTTCGGATCTCCGGTCGGCAATAAGCTTTTCTATCAGGTATCGACAGTCTGCGCGGCATTCTGCGCGATGATGGCGGCGAAGGGCTACACCATCTCCGACTCCAGCCTTTCCGCGCTCACCGCGGTCATGATGAACGTGAAGACTTCGGCGGATTTCCCGTCGTCGATCCTGTCTATCGCGTACGCCACGTCAGTCACCTTCGACGCAACCGCCTCCGAAGGCTTTGACCTGATTCTCACGGGCAACGTATCAGCCTCAACCCTGACGGGCACCAGTCCGGGGCAACTACTCACCTTTGTCTTCGCGCAGGACGCCACGGGCGGCCGGACGTTCGCCTGGCCAACGAATGTCATCGCGCCCGGTGCCGTTTGCCCATTCGCCAGTTCGGTGAGCATCCAGGTATTCAAGGTGCGGGCGGGCGGCACGATCATTCCCGTCGCGCCGATGCTCTGGATATCGGCGGCGGGGGCCATCATCCCGCAGAGCGCGGCCGTGGTCGTTTCCGTGAATTCCAGCGGAACGGTCGCCTCGGGATTTTCCGAGATCACCGAAAAGGTGGATGCGAGCGGCGGGGCCATCACCCGCACTCTGTACGCCGGGATAGCGGCGCATACCGGCCTGAAGGTGAACGTCAAAAAGATGGACAGCAGTATCAATTCCGTGACGATCGCCGGTGCCGGATCGCAGGGCATCGACGGTTTCCCGAGCATCACGATTTTCCGGCAATCCGACTCCATCACCGTGCAATTCGACGGCGCGAACTGGATCATCATCTGAGGTCTAAATGAGCTTTCTCGGCGGCAGAATTCAAAAGCAGCAAGTCTTCACGGGCAGCGGCACGTTCTTGCTATCAACCCTACTGCAACAGGCCGGAGGATGGGTGACCGTTCTCGCGGCCGGCGGAGGTGGTGGTGGCGGTGGCAACTTCGGTGGCGGCGGCGGCGGCGGGCAAGTCATTGAGCGCGTGGTCCAGGTATCTGGGTCATCGGTTTCCGTCACAATCGGTGGCGGCGGCTCAGGCGGCGCCAATGGCCTGCCCGGCAATCCAGGCGGACAGACCTCCTTCGGTCCATACGTCACGGTTACGGGCGGGCGCGGTGGGGACGCCTCCGGCAACGGCGGAAACTGCGGCGACGGAAGCGGTGGCGGTTTTGGAAGCACTGCTGCGGGCGCTGGCGGAGGCGGAGCGGGCGGTGCCGGCGGCAACGCGCAAGTTGGGTCTGGCTTCGGCTCAATATCCGGCGGCGGCGGGATTGGGCTCAAAGGATTCGGCGGCGGTGGTGGCGGTGGTGGAACCCCAGGCCCGGGAAGTTGCGGAGGCGGAACGGGGGCGAGCGGGACAATACCGCCAACAAGCGCTACCGCCAATAGCGGATCTGGCGGCGGTGGAGCGAACCCAACGTACAACACAGGCGGAAACGGTGGTAGCGGCATCGTGATCGTGACGTGGTGGGAGTAGACGATGGCTCAACAGACCTTTGCAATTCTGTCCAACGGTAAGGTGGCGAATATCATCTCAGCGGAGCCCGACGTTGCGGCGCAGAGCTTTCCGCAGGCCGTCCGGATCGACAATCTGAGTCCGACGCCGGGAGTGGGATGGACGTACGCGGCAGGAGTGTTCGCATCGCCGTACTCTACCGCTCCACAGCCGTTTCCAACGGTGTTCTCGAAATTCGCGTTCCGGTCTCTGTTCACGCTTTCAGAGCTAATGGGAATCGACAACTACGCCAGCAACCAAACCCTCACCGACGATCAGCGGGCGACCCTGAACACCATCACAAAGAACTTCGATGTTTCTGAATCTATCGACGTCACCGATCCCGCAACACAGTTCGGAGTGAACTATCTCGCGTCCGCTGGGCTGATCAGTGATACGAGAGCAGCCATCATCCTCAGAGGACAAGGCCCCAACTAAAGAGCAAAAGGAAGGCCTGTAGAAATGAAAAGAATTCTATCTCTTGTAATCACCGCTGCGTGCACGCTGCCGGTCCTCGCGCAGCAGCCTCCGACGATTGTTCGGGGCGTGCAGACGTACCAGGAAAGTAAAGCTCCCGCCACTCCGCCTAGCCCCGGCTACGGCAACGTATGGTTCGACGCGCAGGCGCACAAGTATTACGTGCAGAATTCCGATGGCACGATATCGCAGTCCGTCGCGGCTGTTTCCGCGCTGCCCGCGCATTGCGCCGTTGGCGACCTCGCATTCCTGACTACGGGAAGCGTCGGGCTGAACGCCTGCACCGCAATCGATACGTGGACAGCCGTAGGGATTGGAGCTGGAGGCGGTGCCAGTGGCCAATACTCTACAGCTTCGGCCTCGTACGCCGCTGGCACATACTACTTCGCTCCGGGCGGTGGATTGGCGGCAAATTCCACCCGCGCAAATGTTCAAACCGTACAAGGCGGAGCCGGTGCCATTAGCAATTTTGCGGCGACGGTGGTCCCCGCTCTCGGCGCTGGCGTAACCGCGGCGTTCACTTGGTTCGACGGATCGACTGGCCAAGTCGTGACCTGCACGATAGCAGCGCTGGCGCAGTCCTGCTCGGACGTTACGCATAACTTCAGTTACGCGGCTGGCGACTCCATCTCTGTGCAGATGGTGGTTGCGGGTGGATCCTTCTCTGGAACGGTAGCGATGTCTTGGGCCACAGGCCAGGTGGGACCGACTGGACCAGCCGGTCCAACTGGGCCGACCGGCCCCACCGGATCCACTGGCCCGACAGGCCAGACTGGACCAGCAGGGCCTACCGGCGCCACCGGACCAGCGGGCGCGACCGGACCCACTGGAGCAACCGGTCCGTCCGGACTTCTATCCGGCACGCTCGCCGCAATTCCCGCTACCTGCACGGCTGGCGCGTCTCTGTACCAGGCCACGGATCAGCCGACCGGCCTTCAGGTTTACGCCTGCACATCGACGAATACCTGGACACGAGTTGCGTATTCTCAAGGGTCCAGCAATCCGGCGACGTGCTCTGTCGGGCAGATCTTCTTCAATACGAGTTCGTCCGCTGGATCGAATCTGCAACTCTGCACTTCTTCTAATACATGGACGCAGGTGAGCGGAAGCGGCGGTGGTGGCTCGGGAGCTTCCGGCATCGCCTCCGCAAACTTCAGCATCGGAGCGACCTCAGTCACGATCAACCACAATTTCGGCACGTTGAGCCACGCGGTCTATTGCACGGATGCTGCTGGCAACTCGTACGGCGGAATCCCCGTGAATGGCGTCAACTCGACGGTAGTGACGTTCTCTGTGGCCACCACCGTAGCGGGGCAATGTACCGCAGTCGGTGGCACGGGCTTCTCGGGAACGTTCACCGTTTCCACTCTGCCAGCGACTCCCGCGACCGGAGCGCTGGCGGTAATCACGGATGGCAACACCACTTGCTCGACAGGCGGCGGTAGCACGGTAGCACTCTGCCGGTACTCCGGCTCAGCCTGGCAGACGATCAGCGGCGGCGGTGGAAGCGGCCTCGCGGACCCCGGCAGCAACGGCATCGTTAAACGCACGGCGCTGAACACAACGGCCCTGGCTGTGGCTGGAACTGACTATCAAGTCCCGCTCAACATCTCCCTCAATGGAGACGGCACGAATACCGCTACGAAGTCTGTGACTTGGGCATCCGCCTACAAACCGACCTTCAGCGGAGGAGCAACCACCACTTGCGATTTGAGCCAATCGAACCTCTGCGAAGTGGACTTCGGCGCTGGAAATACGACACTCGCATTTACCAATCCGCACGGCAGCGGGCCATATTGGCTGCGCTCGTGTCAGGACAGCGTTGGCGGCAGAGCGTACACGTTCGCCGGCACGATGAAAGGCTTCGTGCAGCCTGACCCGGCAGCGGGTACCAGCAATTGCACAGAGCAACCGTTTACGTACGACGGCACGAACTATCAGGGTGGAACTTCGGCTGTCCCAACGAGCGCATGGCACGGAGTAAGTTCCCCCGAGGGAAGCGCTCCTACTGCGACATCCGGCTCCGACATCATCTACGCCGATTCCGCCGCGCACCGCTTCAAAATGACGAACAACGGCGGGACGGCGGTTCAGGTCGTTGGCTCTGGAGTCGACATCAACGCGTCGGATCAGGTGACCTCGACGCACCTCTCTGCTGGCTTGCCGCGAGCGCAAGGCGGCCTGAGCTCCGCGAGCCCCGGCACGGGAATTCTACGGGATGGCACCACGCCAACGGCTTCTGAGTTGAGCGGGGACGCGACTACATCCGGGTCAAATTCCGTAACCGTGGCAAAGGTCAACGGGACGAGTGTCCCCACGAATTCCGTAGCGGATCAGTTCCTTGGAACTACAGCATCGGCAACCGGAGCGTGGGCGTCGATGCCGAATTGCGGGGATAGCTCCCACGCACTGGCGTACAACACTTCGACCCATGCTTTCAGTTGTCAGAGCGTAACGGGCGGGACCAGTTCTCCACCAAACTTCCCGGTCAACCCCCAGACTACCACCTACACTGCAACAGTAGCCGACTTCACGAATTGCAAGGTAATTTCAGTAGCGTCTGGGACTTTTACCGTGACGCTTGTAGCGAGTGGCTCTCAGCCATCCAACGGCCAATGCGTCTGGGTCGTGAACTACGGGTCGGGCGTTGTCACGCTCGCAAGAAACGGGCAAAATATCAATGGCGCAGCGGCCAACTTGACGTTGCCAGCGGGGTCGGCGTCTGCTCCCACCGGGGCGTTCGTTGTCTCGGATGGGACAAACTACTTCACGCAGCCGTTTGGAAGCGGCGGCACAGCCACAGTGCAGCACGCCATTCCTTTCGTAATAGACGGCGGCGGTTCACCCATCACAACGGGCGCGCTGAAGGATTTCCCAACGGCGGCATTCTCCTGCACCATCAACCGAATTGACATCTCGGCGGATCAGGCGGGCTCAATCACGATCGATATTTGGAAGGCGGCGGGTGCGATCCCGACATCGGCCAACAAGATTTCCGCATCGGCACCGCTGACTCTTTCTTCCGCGCAGTTGAATCAGAACGGATCGCTGACGGGCTGGACTACCGCAGTAAGCGTTGGGGACGTATTCGGGTTCAACGTGGCGACAGCCAGCACGGTAACCCATGTAGACGGCCAAATCTGGTGCCAGTAAGGAGACGCCGCATGAAGAAACTCATCTCTTTCGTTCTTCTGTCAATGACGTTGCTCGCCATCGACGTGAACCGTATCCGGTTTGGCTCTCCAGTCGAAGTCGGGACCGACAACTCTACGCCGACGTTCACGGCGGTATCTCTGAATAGCACGAGCAATTTTCTGGCGTGGATCTTTCCCGCGCCAAAGAGTGAAACGGCTACTTCGTTTTTAATCCGGCAATCGAGCGTGACCGGGACGCAGCCGCAGTACCGTGTGTCTCTGCAAACCGTTGACGGAAACGGCAACGCGAGCGGCACCATCCTAGCGGCTGGCGCTTACACCTCCGCGGGTAGCGGCGCGAATAACACTTTCGTTTCCATCGGGACACTTTTCGACGCCTCTGGCACATCCCTGCCAAGCGGAATCGCCGTCACGCGCGGCACATACTACGCGCTCGTCATTGACCCGTGCCCGAACTCGACCGCTCCATGCTCCGGCGCGGCGACTCCAGATGCAAGCGACTTCACCGCGTTCAGCTCGGTGGTTACGGGTATCAATTCCGGGGCGACAGTCGGTCAGTCCCCGTATTCCGAAACATGGAACGGGACGACATGGACGAAGAACACCAGCCAGCCCGTCTATGGCTACCGCACGAGCACCAGCACGACGCGCGGATTCCCGATTCAGTCGATTCAGTCAACCACCATAAACCAGGGAGCCGAAACCGGCATCCTGCTCAATTTGCCAACTGGCTTCTGCTCTACCTTCCAGGTGGCGGGTATCCACTTTTGGGGAACGGCGGCGATTGCGGCCAAGACAATGGACCTCACCGTGTACAACGGGACAACCGTAGTCGGGGCCACTACGGCTATCGACTCCGATTACGTGCGCACCCCAGGATCGTTCGCGGCAGAGATTTGGTATTTTACTGACGCCACTCTACCAACCCTGAACTGCGGCACGTCTTACCGCATCGGCCTTGCGCCGGCCGGAGGAGGCAGCGAAGCATTCTTCGTCCGTGCGCTCAACTTCCCCACGGCGCAAGACCGGCTGGCCTTCCCCGGTGGAGACTGGTTTGCCTACACGAGCCGGACGGGATGCACGGGAGCGTGTCCCGGAAATACCACGGCGTGGACCGACGACACCACCACGCGGCCAGTGCTCAATCTGATATTCGCCGATATCACCCCGCCTGCCGGATCTGGAGGACAGCGCTCTTATGCCACGATTCGCTAGGCTAGCGCTGCTCGCGTCTCTATCCGTCGCGCTGTTCGCTCAACCTCCAGCGACCTTCACCGTTGTCGTGTGGAATGACATCCACACCGATTCAGCGGGCAATACAGTAGCGGGCGGGCACATCCGCGATTGGATCGTCGCCAACAAGACAGCACGAAACATTACGGGATTCCTGTCGGCGGGCGATGAAATCGCGGACCCCTTGAGCGCGACGGGCCATTGGACAGATGTCGTCGGGCTCCTGACGGACATCCACAATGCCGGAATTCCAGTGGTCACCGCGCTAGGCAACCACGACGTGGCATTCTTTTCGGCCCCAGACTCCTCGCAGTGGAATTTCTATATCGCACCCCTGAATGCCGCGTGGGCATCGCACGTTTCCAGTTCGCATTTCACGGGCGGTCTCGCTTCGGCGAACGAGCAGAATGTGAACGTCTACTTCCCGTGGGACGTTGTGACCGCCTCGGGAACTATCCATCTTGCAGGGGTCGCGGTGAACATGAACGCCGCGCATGGAGATATTTCCGACGTGCGCGCATTGATGGATGCGGACACAACCCGCCAGTACATTCTGACGACGCATATGTTCGTGTCAACGCGGGACGCCTCAAATAATCCAGTGGCGGCGCATACCTGCCTGTACGGCGAGGAATTCTGCGTTGCGACCAACGCTGTCGGAGCGCAAGATGCCGTGGATATGTGGGCCGACTTCTCGGCCAATCCTCGGATTCTCGCAATGATGTCGGGCCACGAGCACTTGCAGGGCTTCTACACCATGGCTGGCTCTGGCCCGAATCCCGTGATCGCGATGGAGAACTTCAATGCAGCACTCAACGGCGGAACGTTCACCATCCTGAATTTTCGTCCGGCTGACCGCAAGATCGATCTCATCAGTTCGCAGTGGAACTCCGGCACGAGCAGCTTTAACGAGACCACGCTCGGCACCTATGACTGGACGCCGATTCTATCGTCCGCATCTTCCTCCGCGCTGTACGGCGGGGGCCTGACTGTGCACTAATGAGACTGCTTTACCTGTTGCTGCTATCTCCCGGCATGCTTTTCGCGCAGTTCGCGCAGGGCTGGACGCAGATATCAGGGACGACCATTTCTAGTGCTGTTGCGCCAACAGGATACCTCGGCTCGGTATGCCCCTCGCCGAGTACGAGCCTCTGTCCGGCCGGATCTCCCATCCCGTTCTCCGATCCGATCCGCATCAACGCGCTGATATTGGCGTGGAATGGCGCCGTGTGGGATTCACTGCACAAGCAGATGATACTGCCGGCGGGTGGCGGTCACGATGACGGGTTCGATAATTCAGCCTTCGGTGTGAAAACCAGCGGTTCTGTGTCGAGGCTGGTCGGCCCATCAACCAACATCGTCGGAGGGATCTTTCCCGACGTAGACGCCAATCCAGACGGTACTCCTGTTTCGCGGCACACCTATGACGGGATTGCGGAGATGGGCTATCGCTCTGGCTACTTCGTAATTGCGGAAGGCTCGACTTACCCCAACGGGCAAAATCCCGGTGGTCTTTGGCTGTTGGATACGAATCAATCGCCAGCCGCCTGGACGTCGCTAAGTAAAACTGGGACGCCGCCTGGAATTGCAACCGACACTCCGTATTCCTCGCTCGTGTGGGACTCCGTAGCCAATCGCCTTCTGCTCTTATATAACGGGGCTCTGTATGCCGTGACAGTGAACGTCTCTACGGCAACCGCAACCTTCACGCGACTCTCCAGCGGATCGATGAACGGCTACCAGCCGACATGCGAGATTGACCCGGTGATGCGCACTCCGATCGGCACAGCGAGCGCGGGACGGTGGATGGTTTGCATCGGGGACGGATACTCGGATACCCCGCCTGGGACCTTCTACATTCAAGCTACCGACATTTCGGGCAACGATCCCACCTACACTCCACTGACATGGACAAGCAACGCCAACGGGACGTGCGACGGGCTGCATAACCTTTCCGGCTCGCAAGGTGGACCAGGCTTTTCCTACGATGATGCACTCGGGATGATCGTCGGATACCCAAACGCCGGAGGCAATACGGTCTATGCATACTCCACGGTGACACAGCAATGCACCGCTATAGCCTTCCCCGGTGGACCGGCAGCACAACAGAATCTGGATGGTAATTATCACGGAACGTTCGGGCGGTTCCGGTACGTGCGCGAAGGGAACTACTTTGCGACGGTCCTGAGCGCTGTCGGGAATGCCTACGTGCTCAACCTCGACTCTCCCATTCCCGGCCTCGGATCCTCAACATCTACGTGCATAGATGCAGACGGTGACGGGTACGGAACCGGCTCGGGGTGCCTGGGGCCGGATGCCAACGACCAGGACGCCACGATTCACACTGCCGCACAGGCCATCGGGAAGTACGGCAGCATCGACGCGACTTTCCAGTTACGGAATTACCATCCAACCCGCTACTGGACAGTCGATCCCGCATCCGGCAACGACGGAACGGGTGCGTCTTGCACGCCCGCGAATTTGGGCACGGGCGGTGGATCGGACTGCAAGCCGTACCAGCATTGGTCCGCGCTCTCGGGCTCGGTTGCGGCGGGCGATGCTGTGGTGTTTCGCGCGGGCACGTACTCGTATCCTGTCACCATTGTGCAGGGCACCTCCTCTGCCTCCGTCTACTATCTGACTTACCCCGGAGAGTCGGCGACGTTCGCTGCTTACCCGAATTACTGGACCGTCATCGACAAGGCGTATTGGGTAATCGACGGACTCAGATTTGACGGCCAAGGCGACAGCACAAGCGGCACTGGCTGTATTGTCGGCGGCACTGGAGATCTGCAATCGGGTTCGACGCAGCATGATTTCATCGTCCGTAATGTGGAGTGCAAAAACTGGCTGAACGGCCCGTATATGTTCAACGGTCTCCAGAACGGGCTAATCGAATCCAGTTCATTCCACGACATGACCGGAAGCCACGGTATCTATCTCGGATCGCGTGCCATGGTCAGCAATAACATCACGATTCGGCGCAACCTGCTGTATCGGAATTCCCGTTGCGGTGTGCAGTTCAACGGCCGCGTTTCGGACCTGCACATTGAGCAGAACTACGCATATCAAAACGGCATCGTGGATGGTGGGGACGACATTTGCTTAGAGAACGGCGTGCACGATTCCTTCATCCGCGGGAATGTGTCTCTCGGATCGGCATTCGGCATCACGATGAACACGTACGACGGGAGCGAGTTCGGCGGCGTGGGCTCATCCAGTAATTGCGGAGCGGCGCAGAATCAGAACTGCACATGCGGGGCGAGCCCCAATCTGTTTGCGATTTGCGCCTTCAGCGAATTCAATAACCTGTTCTCGAACAACACGGCGGTCAACACCGGCCAGGACGTGAACGGAGCGGATATTTCCGGCAACCCGCTCTATCAGATCGGGAGACAGCCGACCGATTGCACAACCGCGACATGCCTCGCTACTTCGTTCCCGAACAATACGTGGCAGAACATGGTGATTCTGTCGAAGGGGCTGGCGAGCTTTGCGCCTCCATGGACCTTCACAGGAGGAACCACCGCCCCTGAGTCCGGCCCTACAAACACGCTGAATCAGGTGGTTTACTTCCAGACTGCGGGGACGGCGGAGGTGGTTGGCTACGGACTACAGGTCGGCTGCTGCGGATACCAGTCCTATTCGTGCGCGGCGGCGGTAAGCGGAGGGCACATCGGATCGGCCACTAACTGCACGAAGTCCGACCCGAAATTCACCGCGCTCGGAGCGTACAACAACATCGCCGGATACAACCTGCGGTTGCAGCCGTCCTCCCCGGCGCTAACAGGAGCGATCATCCCCGGATCGCTTCCCATGGACATACTCGGCGCCCCAATAGTTTCTGGATCGCTAGGGGCCTACGAAGGAACTGTCGTTGCCATCCCGTCCATCACCTTTGGCGGGAGGGTAGTAATTCATCCCTGAGGAGACTTATGAAAGCAGTAATTCTGATTCTGATTGCAACGGCGGCTTTCGCCCAGACCACGACCAACGGAAGCACAACGGTAATCGGCGGCCGGGTGAACAACTCTGGCGCTGCGGCGACCCAACCACACCGGACGGGCACGGGCTCGCCAGTCGGTAGAGACGCCTGTTCGTTCGTTGGAGAAACCTATTTTCAGTCCGACGCGACGGCCGGATCGAACGTCTGGGCCAGCACCGCCACGGGGACTCCGTGCACATGGAGTTTGCAGGGCGGCGGGGCTGTTGCCGCCTCACAGTTGAACACGCTACAGGTGACGCGCACAAGCCCCACGGTCCTCACCATCGGCGCGAACTGCTCCACCTCCACGCCCTGTAATGTTCAGGCGGGGACGAGCGTATTATCGATCGTCACGAGCGCGACGGCAACCATCTCAAGCGGAAACCCCACGGCCCGCATCTGGGTCGATAACACCGGAGCGGTAAATGTAGGCTACTCCACTTCCTCGGGCGTGGCATGCGTCAACGCGACCTGCGCGCCGAGTATATCCAGCTTCTCGAATTCCGGTATTGCTCCGACGTGGCAGTGGGTATCCAGCACCACGGCAGGCCAGTGGGACGCTGCTGGTGGAACAGACCTGCGCTCGGTGTACCACATTAGCAAGGTAGTCTCGGCGACCGGACCGGCCATGAGCGCCTCTCAAACTCCGACAGGAACGACCGTCACTTACTCTCCCACCAGCAACACGAACTCGGCGCTTGAAACGTGCGCGCCTGCATCCGCGAGCGGTACGGCGTACGTGTGTTCAACTTCTCCTACCTTTACGCCGGTAAAGGGGAGTCGCATTATCTTCCAGCCAGACGTGGCCAACACCGGAGCGGCAACACTCGCTGTCAATGGCGCATCTGCCGCATCGATCACCAAACAGGCTGGAGCGGCGGCACTCGTCGCTAACGATATCCTGGCCTCTCCCGCAGAGTACACCTTGGTTTACGACGGCTCAACTTGGGAAATGCAAAGTCAATCCGGCAATGCTTCTGGAGGCACAGTCACCGGCCCGGTGTCTTCGACTACCGGCAACGTGCCGCAGTTCGCTGACACTTCTGGTAAGGTCCTTAACGGCGGTTTGCCCGTCACTCAGATAGGCGCTAACTCATCGCTGGTTGAGACGGACTCCTCTGGTGATATCGTCACCGGGGCGGGCGGCGCAATCAAGGTAGGTGGCGTTTCGGGCGTCGCCGTTATCGCGGCAAGCGGGAATATGATCCCGTATTTCCGCATCGCCTTCGGCAACCTGGACACTGTTACTTGCACTGCTGGCGCCGCATCGCTATCCACGAATTACACGATCCACCGCGTAGACCTGAATAACCAGACATCGTGCGCGATCACTTTCACGGCAGCCTCGCAGGCGCAGCAGATAGCCACAGTATTGCTGTGCAACGGTGGTACGACCGCAACAACAAGCATCACCTGGACGGGAGTTAAAGGCGCGACGGCGGCTGGTGGAACAACGGGACAATGCGCCCTCCAATCGTTCTATTACGACGCAACTAATTCTGTATGGTATGGAGCGGGAGCCGGTACATGGAACTAACCAAGCGGCTGGTTCTCATTCTGTTCTGCGCGTTCGCGGCGCGTGCGGCGAGTGTCGCGAATCTTGCCGTGCAGATTTCCAACACTCAGGCGATTCTGTCCTGGGACGCCGTAGATTACATCGGCTCCTGCGCGGTGACCGTGAGCGAGTCAGCCTCGATGACGCCGGTGGTGCATGACGTAGACGAAACGTTGTTCACCGCATCGAGTTCCGATGCTCGGTTTCCGCGGCTACGGGCTGGACAGCATCGCACCTTCGTGGTGGGTACGCGGACAGTGCAAGTGGGAAACGACGGGCACAACTACAGCCGTGCCCTTCAGGCCGATACGATCCACTATGTTACCGTGACGTGCGGAACGGCCACCGCCACAATTTCATTCCGTACGGCCACGATCCCGTACGGCGCATCGTTCGGCGAGCAGCCCGTGGTGAATCCGGCGCACGATGGGACGTATCTGTACCCGACGTGGCTTATTGACACTGGCGGATTAACAGCCCGCACCAGCGCGCTGAATCGGGTCATCGAGCCGCACACTGGTTTACTGACCAAACCGTTCACGCTCTCCACCGATCCGAACGCCGCAGGAACCGTCAATATGGGGTCCTCGGGCTGGCCGGATATGTGCTATCCGCAGACGGTTTCGCTCAACGACGGAACGCCGGGGTACCAGTGCGTTCACCAATTCCTGACGGGCACGAGTTCATCGGGGCTCTATTGGGTCAACCCTGCGACTGGCGATTCGCGCTTTCTTACCTACCTCACGGCGCAGTACGGGCCGCCGGATATCGGATATGCAGGGCACTACTTTGGAGCGCTCGCGCCGCCTATGGACTTCACCGCTGGCGGGAATACCTTCTACACGCAGCTATCCTCTAGCGTGGACACCACGGGTTTAACGTGGGTATTTTTCAAGGGCACGTACACCGGACATTCGGTCGCCGGACAGGACTCTGACCACACGGGGCTCAACTGGTCCACCACCACTCCGGCGACCACTCTGCATTTCGCGTCAAGCCCGACCAACCCGAACTCCTGCGGGGCTGATCCGAATGATTTGTCGGTGTGCATGCTCGAACCATGGACACGCGACATCAAAACTTTGATCGCAGAATTGAATCCGGCAATGGCAAATATTTGCCAGCTAACGGGCGACAATCACGGCGGCGCGATCGAGACTCCGGGCAACGGCATTATTGTGCTGCGCTGTTTCACTTCTCAGGACGACCCCGGTTGGATTGCGGTGTTCGATGTGAACCGGACGGCTGCACAGCAGACTACCAAACTCGGTAGCGCGGCGGGGTGCATCGACAATCCCGCCGTTGCGAGCGGAACGAACATCGCCGGGAAGACCGGCTGTTTCATCGCGGTCACGGGAACTCTGCAAAGTGGCGCGGAATCGCCGCTCCGGTTTGCTACGCTGCATCAACTGGCCGTCCTTCGCGCGACTGCAAATTTCGGATCGATATACATTTCGACGAACACGCTCCGCAATAAGCTGGGCAACGCCTATCAGGTCACGCTTAGCTCAGCGATCCACAGCGCCTCTGGTGACCCCACGACCGGCGATTGGGGGCCATGCACGATGACGCAGCCCGTGGGAAACAATCTGCGGAACTGGCCTACTTCATCGTCTTGGGCGGATGGGTGCACGTACGCTACCGTGACCGGACTCAGTTCGACTTGGAGCGGCACATCATCGGCCTTGTTCCCAGCCAACATCACAATACACGAAGGGGACGTGATTATCACTAACTCCTCAATGGCCTCCCCGCAAAAAGAACCGATGCGTATTTTGAATATAGACCCGGATGGGCACACTCTGTACTTGCAGCGGAGTTACGGTTACGGCAGTTCGCAACTCGGGGCCAACGGGCATATGGAAATCGCCAGCGGCACTGCGATGGACATGATGCCAGATGCTATTTATCCGGACACAAATAACACCGGACTGGCCGCTATGTGGTGGGACTTCAATAACGGGCCGCTGGTCACCAACCAGCAGACCGTTTACATCGATCCCGAGCCGGTAGTTCACAACACCGCACAGAACGCCATCTCATGCACCGGATCAGACTGCCCCAAAGACAACCGTTGGACCTGGGCGGATTACGCGCAGGGCGGTGGGGAATTCGCGCGACTGACGAACGTGCCGTTTGCCAACAGTGTCCCGACGCCATCGATCTTCTTTCAGTCCGGCCTGGCCGCGCCCTACAAGTTTGCAAATACAGCCAACCAACTGGAAAGCCATCCGAACCTCAGCGTTACGACGGGTACGGCTTTCGCGTTCAACCAACTCATCGACGTGCATCCGTTTTTCGGCAACCCGCCCACTCCGCTGCTTGCGGCGACATTGGCGAGCGGCGCCACGCAGGTCTACAAGATCCCGGCTACCGGCTCTGTCGTCGCTACGGATTATAAATGGATGACCTGGATCGGCACGAGCGGCTGGCACGCCATGAGTGAGCTTTCCGGCCCATCGGTGATTCTCACGGATGCGAACGCCTATCAGTGGTGTGTGGTTCTGTTTGCCGGTGAGTGTTACACGGGATCGGCAGTCGGAGAAATCTACTTCAATGCTCCTAGCGTCGCCTTATTAACCTGCGATAAAAGTTGGAGCCAGAACATTGGTGACGGCGGCGGTATAAATGCCATTAGGGATATTTGCATATCGCCACTGACGGCCGATTTCCAGGCAATCAAGACGCAGGACATGGTTGCAGACCCCCTCGGCAGCCGGTCGCGAGTTCTATCCAATGCGTTCCTCTGGCCAAAACTCGACTCAATTTTCCACAACGCCAGAATGTTGCCGGATGGCTCCTGGGGCTTCACGATGTTTGAGGATTCCCAACTCCACCTATTCAAAATCCCTGTGCGGCACATCGACAGCATCAACCGCGCGGCCTATGTCCCCGTAGACGTGACGGTCCAAGCTGGCGTGGCGTCAAACGCAGTGGTGGAATTTGGCTACGCCGAGAACGGGACACCCGCGAGCGGGCAATTGTATTGCACGGCGAGGCAGGAAAACTGCGTAGCTCAATCAGCAACCGTGACGCAAGCGTCTCCATTCCTGTGGGCTACTACCGAGACGCACACCGGCATGTCCTGCTCCAGCGGCTGCACGATTAAAGTTCCCGGCATTAGCGGGCGGGTGCTCTGGTATCGGACGAACAACGCCGCATTGACGGCACCCGGACCGCTGCAAACAACAGTAGTGCCGTAAGCAGCACAAAGGAGGACGGCTCTGGCGTAGGAACCTGCTCCCATCCGATTGTTCCCCCGGTCTGCACGATGCTCCACGAGGCTAGCCCATCTCCGACTTCCCATCCTAGCGAGTCGTTCTCCAGCATCAGTTGCGGAGGGATGAACATATCGACAACGTACGGGCGGTCAAGATCGGCAATGCCAACCTCAACTGCGGTTGCCCAAATGGACGCCGGCAGGGAACGTATCGGCGACTGCAAGACGATGGCTGGCCCGTGGTACGCTTCGCCGTCAAACCAGGCGTTCACGGCCTCCCCTTGAACCGTTTCTGAAAACATGCCGCTCGTTAGAGTGAGCGAGAAACGGTCTCCGATATTTGCGGAATCGCCAACGAGGTACGGAACCACCTCATCGGGATACGCAGGCCCCACGAGCCGCGTCCATGTGTCGCTCAGCGTTACGTGCATCACCAGGGTATCGCCGACGTTGAGCGTCGAGCCCATCGCCAGAACCGACGACAGAAGAATAGCAGCCGCAAGTCGCATGGCTGAAGTTTAGAGCGAATAGCCTTATCGTTCCGTGAAGCACCCACCATTCGGCCAACCCTGTACCTGAAAGAACAACGTTTTATGACACACGGAATACGAAACGCTGGCCCCGCATCGTGGGCCGGAGCGGTTGCTATTCTTGCGGTCGGATGCTCCCTGACGCTCGCGGCACTCGATGGTCGCGCGTTCATCAAGGCGCAGAACGGCAAAGCGGAGCGGGCCGACGTGCAGTGGCAGGCGCTCGCGGATCGGCACGCACGGCAGATCGAACAGGATCTACGCCTCCGCGAAGACGCGGCGGTCTCCGGGATATCTGCCCTCCACGCCACCGTTGACGCGCAACTGACTGGATTTCGCTCCGATCTCACGCGCGAATCATCCGCCTACCGCGGCGCACTCCTGATCGCAGTTGGGATGCTGGACCGGCGCATAGGGCAGGGTCTTCAGATCAGCGACGCGCAGTTGGCCGGATTTCGCGCGGATGTGAAACCCACACTCGTGAATGCAGCCGCGCTGGAAGCCACGTACACCGCCCTGCCGGATCGTCTCGCATACGCGAATCGCTGGCTGTGGGATTGTCACGAATTCTCAGGCTGTCTGCAATCTCAGACGCTGGCGCTGGTCGGCTCAACGCGCTACACCCTCGGGCGCGTGGCGAAAGCGTCGGACGCCTTCCCTGAGCTTGTGCAGGGTATCGGAGGCATGGCGGCAGACGGTCATGCGTGGACCCGCAAATACGTCATGCCGCACCCGATGAAGGTCGGGGACTACTTCAAGGCGGCCGGCAAGGCCACGCTCGGTGTCGGCACAGCGGCGTTGCGCGGCGGGGTGTTCTGAGTGTCCAACTACTGCCACATCCTCAACAAGCCGCCCGTAATCGCGACGAACTACCGCGAGCGGCAGGAAATCTGCGCATCATGCGGGGCTGAATTCACGAAACGCGCGGGCAATCAGGTTCGCTGCAAATCATGCGCGGAGGCGCGGGCGGCGAAGCTGGCGAAGTCTGCCCTTCAGCGCTCGCGTGCGAAGAAATCACTTTCGAAGTAGCACCCCAAAGGAGAAGCACCATGGACCTATCGACACTCGCAAACGCGGCGGAATCGGCTCTTTCCACTTACGGTAATAGCCAAACCGCCGTCACCAATGACCAAGCAACCCCCGGCCCCTGTTCCCGCTGCCTAACCAACACCTCACTAAAACCGAAAAGGAGCTAACCGACTATGAACGTTATTGCAATCGCCTTACTCGCCATGGCCGCCGTCCAGCAGCAGCCCCAAAAACAGGCGGACGGCATAAAGCCGAAGATCCTCAGTATCGAAATGGTGCCCAGCGACGCCGAACTTCTCCCTCCCGCCTGCAAAGACGTTGCCAGCGGAGGATATCTGCACTTGGACGAACTCACCCCTGAGCAAGTCGGGGAAAGCGTAATCGAGCTTTCCAAGAGTGGCGCGGAAATCAAGTTGTGGGGCGTCGTCAACAATCGGATCTTCGTATCCACCAGATGTCCGAAGCCGACTAAATAGCCGAACCGCGCGGCGTGCTTCGGTGCGCCGCGCACCTCCACAACATGAAAAGAATACTGAGTATCGATGGCGGTGGAATTCGCGGCTCGCTCCCGGCATGCGCGCTGGTGGAGCTGGAACGGCAGACCGGAAAGCTCACGCGCGATTCGTTCGACTTCGTAGCGGGGACTTCAACGGGCGCGCTGATCGCCGCAGCTGTGGCGGCCGGTGTTCCGGCGACGCGCATCCTCGACATCTACCTGAAGCGCACTCCGGAGATATTCAACCACGGCATTGCAGAGGCTTGGGGATTGCGCCTCACGCGCGGATGGGCCTACGATCCCCGCAACATCGCGCGGGTGCTCGCGTCCGAATTCGGCGTCGCGGCGGACTGGTCGCTCAACGATTCGCCGATTCGCATCCTGCTGACGGCGCGCGGGGTGGGGCAGCAGCCCTGGTACTTCGTTCAGGACCGGCCGCGAAACGCGAAGACGACCGGCAAGCTGCACATAATCGATTGCGCGGTGGCGAGCGCGGCGGCGCCCACGTATTTCGCGCCGTGGTATGTTCCGCCTCTCGCGGGCTCGCTCGTGGGCTGGGCGTTCGACGGCGGTACAGGCGTCACCGGGAACCCCGTGTACCAGGCGTGCGTGGAGGCCTTCGAGTACGACGATTTCACGCCGGCCGATACGCGCGTCATCTCGCTCGGCACCGGCTTTCATCCCGGCGCCACGGTGAATCCACCGGAAGGACTGCTCGCAACGCTCTCCTGGACCATCGACTCGCTCACGAGCGCGCCGGAGGATCAGCAGACGGAAATCGTGCAACGGCACTACCCCGGCATCATGCAGCGCTTCAACTGGCCACTGCCTGCGGCTGTGGATATGGCCGACGTGAGCGCGGTACCTGGGCTGGTGGATATTGGCCGGAAGGTCGCGGCCGAGATGGACTGGAATTCGATTCTGGAGTAATACCGCATCAAAAAGGAGCAACTATGAAAGCATATACGCCCACTTGGGATACGCCTGTCGGCATTCAGTTCAACGGTCAGCCGTCAGGAGTTTCCGTCAATCCGAAACTCTGCCTGACGCCCGAAAGCGCGGTTGAGCTTGCGGCTTTATTCCCGCAATACATCTCCGCAATCACGTTCGAGTTTCCTTCCTCGCTCGGCGGCGCGTTCTCGTTCGAAGCGAGCAGCAACGCACACGGCGGAAAGGTGCCGTGGTTTAACTATGTCAACGGCACGAAGGACAACGCGGCGAATGTCGCCGGGATCTTCGACCACGGGTTTCCGATTGTCAACGCTCTGCCTTGGGCTCTGATGCAGATTCAGGGCGTGATGGACGCCGGAGAGTAGGATAATGATGCGGCAGGCTCTAATCCTCGTGGTGGCGCTTGCCGCATCCGCCAAGGCCCCCTGGGAACTAGCCAACGGTTACGCCGTGGTCTACAACCAGTGGGCCGCGATGCGCAACGAGCGCGTGAACGATCCAGCGAAAGTCGGCACCGTATCAGCGAAAGAATTTCAACTTTGGCAGCGCGTGAAGTCCGCTAGGCGCGCATTCGAAGATGCCATCGACGCGGAATATCGCGGCGAACGGTAAAACGTCCCGCAAGTAAACCAACCGCACAAAGGAGATGTCATGCGAAAGCTCTCTGTAATCACCGCTCTGCTCACGCTCACCGCGCTTTCCGCCTTCGCGCAAAGTGCTCATCCCTGCTCCGCGCACGATCAGTTCTGGGCGCACGTCTACAATCCGGAACGATTGACCGTTCAGGAGCCCTGCGTCTCCGTTACTGGCGTGATCGTGGATGCGACCTCCGGCAAGCGCAAGGATGGCCAGCGGCACGAGAAAGACGGCGACAACCACGGTTGGCTGAAACTGGATCCTGGCCAGGCGAAGTACCTCAACGCCGGGAACCGATCGCACGAGGGCGGCAATCTGGTATTTGAGGTGGCTTGCAAATACCCCGTCGGCCAATCCGATGCCGTTGCGGCGTGCGAGGGCTACGAAAGCCCGGTGCAGATACCGCCCGTCGGCACGCATGTACGGATCACCGGTAGTTGGGTACAGGACGATAACCACGCCCGGTGGCTTGAGGTGCATCCCGTTTTTCTAATCGAAGTGCTGGATGCGTCGGTATCGGCGATGCTCCGGAAGTAAAAGCTACTTGGGAACCCGGTTGTGCATCGGTTCAACACGATTTAACGCGAGTCGGGCCAGTAATGATTGCGAATAACCATTTCCATGCGCGCCTTGCCTGCGGGATTAGCGGAGTGGACTCTGACGCCACGTTCGGGCCATACTCCGTTTTCTTCCATCCAGCAGACCACGGTGTATCCGGTCTTTTCTTTGCTTGGCCGTCCGAGGGTCGATTCGATATCTAAGTCGTGGTCTAGGGACGCTTGGATAACGGTCCCGGTTTGCAGCGCGGCTATGGCCTCATCTGCAGTCTTGGCCCAGTGCCACCCAATGCAACCGTGCGCGGCGGGATCGCGTATGTCGTCAAGCCAAAGCCTCATCATATAACCCGTCTCCATTCTACATTTTATGAAAACCAAACTCACGCTCCCATTCGCGCTCGCGCTCTCTGCGTTCGGGCAAACCGTTGATACGCTCCCCGCGCACCTGATCGGCTTCGGCCCAACCTGGAATCGCGGTGCGAACAACCCGTACAGCGCCGATCTGAACTTCGCCGTCCGCGTCGGCACCACGAAGTTCTACAGCTACACATCCGTCGCCACGCCGATCAGTTTCCAGATCGCTGGCCAGCCGGTGGCGTCCTCGATTACCACAGGTGGCGCGTATGTCGCTGTGCAATCCGCGAGCGGCGCCGTCTCGCTCGTATTCATCGCGCAGGCGGGATTTTCTTCGCTCCAGCAGACCAGCACGATCGCTCCGCAGTTCAGCGGATCCGTGGGAGTTGATTTCCGCATCGGCAAGAGTCCGGTGCATGTGATGCCGTTTGCCAAAGCGGCGAATGCCAGCACTTCCGCAACGAGCGGGGCTCTCGCGACGGCTGTTCTACAGCCCGGAATTCAGGTGCTATTCAGCTTCGGAGGGAAGTAATGCAAACCTTCAAGTCATTCCTCGAAAGCTCTGCGGGCGAAGTCCTCGTCGCCTTTGCCCTGATGGGCGCTGGAACCGCAATGTATCTCGGCAAGATCCCGAAGGCCGAAGACGCCATCGTTGCGGGTTTGACGCTCGTGAGCCGCGCCATGATCGGAGGTCGTAACAGTGCCCAATAGCGAACAACTCGCCTTCCTGAAAATGGCCGCGACAGCAGCCGCCAAGTGCGAGCAGGAAACCGGATGCCCCGCTGAGCTATCCGTGGCGCAATGCGTCCTGGAAAGCGCGTGGGGAACACGCATGCCTGGGATGAACGCATTCGGCATCAAGGCGACCGATTCCCACGCCACTTACCAGCTCACCAAGGAATATCTCGACGGCCAGTGGCAGACGGTCCGCGCCGCCTTCGAAGCGTACGACACTCTCGCGGATTGCTTCATCGCTCACGCGCGGCTGATCCAGCGAGGCCGCTACACGGACGCGTGGCGCGACTATGAGCAGCGGTGCGACCTTGACGCCCTGGTCGACGGCATCGCGCACATCTACGCGACCGATCCGAACTACGCAGCAATGGTAAAGCAGATCGCGCACGAGCCCGCGGTAGCGGCTGCGCTTTCCGCCGCTCGCAACCGGGTGAACGTCGCGTGAGCCTCTTCCGCCACAAGCAGTGTGACCGCTGCAAAACGAAGCGACCGGAGTCCGCCGATGGAACAGAGCGAGAATAGCCGCCGCGATCGCGCTGGCATGGTAGCGTATGCCGCTGCAGCCGATCTCCTGGACGAACTCACGATCATCGTCACGGAGGTGGCCGATGCCCGCGGCGAGCTCATGGATGACGACTTGATGCAGCCGCGGCTTCGCAAGATCCATGCGGCCACGGAACGGCTGGCGTGCGTGGCATTGAGCCTTCAGGCATTCGCGAAGGTGCGCGGCGCCGGCGGGTACATCAGCGTGCATGACGGCCGGTCCCGCGTTTCGGTTGTCACTGGGTGCTGATTCACGCCGCCAGCGCGAACGGCACTTCCTCTGCCTTCGCTATCACGGCGCGCGCCCATTCCAGCATTAATCCCTGATACCGCTGCGGATCGCGCAGAATGATCCGTGCTGCCTGCTCGTTTTCGCGGGCGTAGCGCTCTGCCTTTTGTTGCGGGGTTTTCATGCGGAGCGGGCATTCGCGGGAGCGTTTGCGAATGCCCACGGGTGCGACGGCTGACGCCTTAACCATACAGCGGGTAATATCTTAGAATCAAGATTATTTGATGCGGGGGTGGGCGTTTACGCTCACTTGTCCGGTTTACTGGGTGGAGGCGGCGCGGGCGGATGAGGAGACGCTGGCCTCAACGTGTCCGGATGGGCGTCGCCGACGTGATCTCGCTTGAAGCGGTCAGGACGAGGCTCGGGCGGGCGTGGCGGAGGCTGGGGGTTCTTTTGTTTCCCTAGAAATGCGTCCAGAGGTAATCGGGCGGAATGGCCTGGAGGGTTTTGGCGTCTTCGCGCGTGAACATTTCCGAATCCGGATCGAGCTCGTCCATTGATTCGATACGCGTGTACGCCTCGTGCAGCATCTTGGCGTAGCCGAGGTGTTCCGGAAGCAGCCTGCCGGCGCGCTTCATCTCCGTGATCGCCAGTTCGATTTGGCCGAACAGTTGAGAATACGCAAATCGCAGGTTGCGGAGATCGCGGATCTTTTCCGACAGACCGAAGTAAGGAACGGTCCCGGAGATGATTGCCGCGATTCCCGACAGGATCGCTGCCGGATAGCTCGGGGCATCGGGAATGAGTAGAAGCGATAGGGTGCCCGTGGAACACAGGGCCGCGGCGACCAGTAGCGATCGGCTGCGACTCTCGAACTTCTCCGCGCGACAGCCGTAATACCGCATGTTCACGTTTGCGAGACGGTACAGATTGAACAGTCGGCACAACTCGGTGTGATACGGGTCCGGCGTCGCGGCGGATACGAGGGCTTCTACTGCCGATTCCATAATGGTTGCCCATATTATCTCCTATTGCGAAGCTTAAGTCTCTGGTTTTCTACTTCGCCCCGCACGCGCGTTCCGCGTCCTCCACAGCGATCCCCTTCCGCACCTGGGACACCCTGCACTCGCAGAACGTCTTCGCGTCAGTTCGCGCACCGACAGGTTTAAGACTCGGTTGTCGATTTTGCGGTCATTTGTCAGCAAGCCGCGGTCATTTGCCCGCGAGTTGCGGCGGATTGCGGCGGTATGTCGCGTGTGCTAACATTTGCATGAGTCTAGTGCTTTAGCAAGATTGGCCCATCATGCCGGACTAATACACCCGGCGCGGAAACGCAGATGGGCCTTTCTCTTTTTCCTTGACAGGCCGCCAGTGTCGTTTGTTATCGTAGGGGCGTATTCGGCTAAAGCGCAGTCCATCACTAGGTAAGTCCCTAGTCGGTTGGTTCGCGGGACTCCTTACCCCGGTTCACCCGGCCCGATAAAACAACGGCCCGCAGCAGCAAGGATTACGGACATAGGCACCGATGAAGTTGAGCGCTTGTGAAATCCCAGGCAACGGGCAGGTAGTTGATCCTGCAATCGCGGCTACGTCCTGGTCTCCGGCGTTCGAAGCATACTAAGCTAGCGCTCAACTTCAAGAATCCTTAGGTTCTGTGCTGAAGAAAGTCTTTAAACCCCTAGCGCTATATAGAACGCCAAGGGAAGCCGCGCTATGCCCTGACGTTCTGAGACGAGCGTTTCACTTTACGCTGACGCTGACATTAGCTTGGCTGGCGGCCCCGCCAATTATGACGGACACTTGTTCAGGGCCAGCCGTCAGCCCGAGCGGGATTGTCGCATTGACCTGTAGGACTCCAGCAATGAGCCCCGGAGCTTCCCCCGCGTAGGTCACAGTGGAAGGCTTGCCGCCAATGGTAACGGCTACAGGTAAAACCGGCCGCGGAATGTCACTCGCCGACCCGCATCCCTTCGCGCATGTTACGCCGCCGGACGTTCCAGCCGGGTATGTTTGCCCTTCGCCAGTGCCAAAAATCTGAATTACACTGCCGACCGTCGCCGGATTAGCAGAGGAATTCACGGTTCCATCTTGGTTCAGCGCAGCAGCTTGCCCTACTCCGTTACTAGCAGTGAAGATAGACGGCACCGCCTGCGTGATCTGAACATTTGGCGAAGTCGTCGTATACCATCCCCCGACGTAGCCGACCTGAAGGTACGCGTTGGTCCATTTGGACACCTCATACGGCACAACGGCGTTTACCTGCGTGTCGGTCGCATAAATCACGGTTCCGAAGTATTCAGCGAGCGCTCCATCGAAAAAGATCACTTCTGTGCTGGACGTCGCAGGCGGGAGTGTCCCCGGAGGTGGTCCGAGGTTCGTCCCGAATATCGAGATGATCTCTCCCGGTGATAGCGGACCAGCCGTGAAGCTGGCTGCGTTCACGATTGCCGTTACATGCGGTGGCGGAAGATTGGTTACAGGGGGCGCGAGGACCGTAATGGATACGGGGACCTTGAGTGCCGGCGCAAGTGGCGACACGACGCTAAGGTATCCCGTATACGTTCCGAGTGGCGCATTCGGAAACGAAAACTTTGCGCATACCTGCAACGGGGCGTTCAAAGCGTTCGACACGGGGACTCCTAGTTGTGGCTGAAGCCAAGTTCCTTGCGGCGACACTGCGATATAGGTAATGGATGAGTTTAGCGCCGCAACGCTCTCGCCATCGGACGACGTTACGTTTACGCACTGGTAGGGTGGCGTGGCACCAGGCGACGTCATCATGCTAATCGACGAAGGCGAAGCCGTCAGAGCGGCCTGCGCGTCCAGCCGGAAACTGGCTATCGCCAGTAGCCCAACAGATATGATTCCCCTCACGCCTTACGCCTCCTTGGAATTATCCCGTCGTCGCACGATTCCCCGCTTCTCATCGAAGTAGTATTTTGCGCCGGAATCTACCGCCCCGCGCTCAAGCCGCACACGCAGCCTGCCAAGCACCTTGCGCTCTTCTCCTTGCGCGAACAGAACGGTGTCCTGAACTCGAATCGCCTCTTCGTAATCGTCGTCAGTGATGACATCTTCAGGCAGTGGATCGCCGGTCATTGACAGCACGCGGGCGGGTGGCTTTCTTTCCGGATTCATTGGGCGGCGGGACCTCCTTATGCTCTTTCTTCCATCGTTCTATAGCGTTTAGAATGACGTGGTTCGTCGGCGATCCTTTATCTTTTAGGATCTCGATAAGCGCCGCCGCGTCGGGAACTTCTACCCACAGAGTGAGCGCTTCGGCGGCAGCTTCCTTATCCGCCATCCTGCGCTTGGGGGCCTCTTCGCGAAATCTCCAAGCCAGATCCTTGGGTAGCGTGAACGTCGTTTTAACGTTTTCTTCTGACATAAATTAATAAACTTTAATTCCGTAAAACCGTCGGTTCTTATTGACGGCTTTACGGCTTTACGGCATAATCGTGTACGTGAAAGCCTTAAATACCAAAAAACAGAGAGTACCAGAACCAGACGCCGGAATAAAGCGGACCTCGGTGAATGTCTCTGCGGATCTCTGGGAAGATCTGAAGGTTTCCGCCATTCGGCGCAAGATGACGACCGGGGAAGCGGTCGAGCGCGCCATTCGACTGTGGATCAACACTGGCGAATCCGCGGCCGCGTAGACCCCTAGGCCCCATTCTCAACAACGATTTCGAACTCACTAGGAGGAAGTGTGCCCGCATTCAAAGTTACTTCGAACTCGCGCCCCGCGAAATCCGCCAAAGGGACGATTCTGCAATTTCCGCAGATCGACGAACGCCTTGGAAAACCGCTGACGGCGCGTGAATCCGAAGCTGTTGCGCTGCTGCCTCTACCAAACAAAAATATCGCGGCTGCGATGGGATGCGGCGTGAGAACCGCAAAGCAGCATCTGGCATCAGCGCGGGCCAAGTTCGGCGCGGCCAACAGATGCGAGTTGGCAATGATGACCGTGACTCGGCGGGCCGCGTAATCGGAGGGATTTTATGGTCAAGCGAAAGACAAAAGAGACTGCGGCGGTATTCACGGCGTCTCAACTTGCCGTGGTGATCGAGCTAGTGCGCAAGCAACCACAGCGGGCCAGCACTCCGACCCCGCCGACTACGACGCGGCGGCTGGAAGTGATGAAGGCGAGGACGGCATGATCGAAATTCTCAATCGCTACACACGCGCGGTGATCTACGCGAGTGCCAGCGCCGAAACGATAGCCCAAGCGGTAGTTGAAGCGGCGAGGGTCCGCGCGAACCTCAGCTACGCGGACCTCAGAGAAGCGAACCTCAGCGGCGCGGACCTCAGAGAAGCGAACCTCAGCGGCGCGTACCTCAGCCGCGCGTACCTCAGCCGCGCGGACCTCAGAGACGCGGACCTCAGCGGCGCATACCTCAGAGACGCGGACCTCAGAGACGCGTACCTCAGCCGCGCGGACCTCAGAGACGCGGACCTCAGCGGCGCGTACCTCAGCCGCGCGTACCTCAGCCGCGCGGACCTCAGAGACGCGGACCTCAGCGGCGCGTACCTCAGCCGCGCGAACCTCAGAGACGCGGACCTCAGCGGCGCGAAAACCGATGCCGCCACCAAGATGGACCGCTGGTCGCTTGTGATTGTCGGATCGCGCCATGTCATCACGGCAACAGACCGTCTGGTTGCCATCGGTTGCCAGCGGCACTCACTGGACTGGTGGCTGGAGAACTACAAGACAGTAGGCTCCGAGAGCGGCTATAGCGCCGAAGAAATCGAAGAGTACGGCGGCCACCTGAAGCGGATCGAAGCCGCCGCGAACGCCCTGAAATCCGATCTCGTTGCGAGGACGGCATGACCCCGAACACCGTTTTCTACCGCCGCCCGGTCCACCAGCGGCCAGCAAAGCTGGACCCGGCGACGAATGACACCTGCTTCGGGCTGCTGCTCGGCTGCGCCATTGGCGCGGTGCTGTACGTGGTTGTGATTGCCGTGATAGCGATCAGCCACGGGTGGAAAGGATTTTAGAGATGAGCGAGGCGATATGGACGCCGGGAACGTTTGACATTCCGCTGGGTGATCGTCCGCCGCGAGGCGCGCGCCACGAACTGTCGATGCTTAACGGCAGGCATACGACCGTCGATGCCCTGCATTGGAAATGCTTCGCCGTAACGCCGGTTCTCGATCCTATTGGCGGTAAGCCGACGGCGAGCTTCGACCTCACGCATAAGCCAACGGGATTTCGATTCAACCTTGTGCTGACTCAGGACAAGGCCAAGCAGCTTGCGGAGAGGGTCGCTGATTTGGACTGGAATTTCACAGACCCGGCTAACATGCCACATCGAACCAGGCTGTTGGCCAGCCGGATACGCCGGGAGTTTTTAGCGAAATGAGCCTGCCTTCCTCCAACTCCAATCCGGCGCGGTCTGTTGGGTCCGCGCCGGAATTTTTCGGCATGCTCGCTGCCAAGGAAGCGGAGATTCGCGGCCGCCGGCGAGAGATCAACGTGGAGAGAGTCGCAGACTCCCAGGAACAAGCGGCCATCCTCGCCCGCAATGAGAACGAAGCGCTATGCTGCGCCCGCGACCGCAATCTGCTGATCGAGGTTCGCGCGGCGATGGTGCGATTACAGCGCGGAGAATTCGGATTTTGCCTCTCCTGCGAGCGCCCTATCGGCGATAAGTGGCTTGTGGCGCTTCCATGGGCGAGTAAATGCGTACGCTGCGCTGATGCCCAGGAGCGCGTTGCGCGTGAGCAGTTAGAGCCCTGCGGAAGATTGCTGGAGGAAACGATATGAGACGCATGGTCTACATGATTGACGGTGTATCAGTGCCAAAGAAAACGTGGGAAGCACGCCAGATTTGGGGTGAGTACGCCGGGGCGAAGTTCTCCGTGTACGAGCCTGCGCCGAAGCGGGAGTTCACGCGGTGAACGGGTTTTGTAGATTCTGCCACCGCCTGACCGCCGACTGCATCTGCGACGTGCTTCGCGCGGCGGGATGTTCGGAGCGAGAGATCGCGGCGTATCTGCGAATAGTTTCGAGGGGAGAGAAATAGCATGGCACAGATAAGCACGAAATGGACACCGGGGCCGTGGATGGTCAGAGGCAGACTCGGTTTCGCGAGTTACATCGTTGCCGAAGACGGTACGGCGATAGCGTGCGGATACGAGCATGGCACAGTGGCTGGAAATGCGAATGCCCAACTGATCGCCGCCGCGCCGGATCTCTACGATGCGCTGAAGGAAATCTGCGATGCGCTGATAGGTGCCCAGGCTGCGAATCCGGAAGCATCGGCGGAGTTCTTTGAAGAGATCGTTGAGATCGAGCCCGGCTACCGAACCAGAATGTGCGCCGCCCTCGCCCAAGCCCGAGGTGAGCAGTGACCTCCCTCGAATCCGCAAGCGACCGCGACTTCACCGAACAGGCGAACCCGCAAGAGCCCGAACCGGACCTCGGCGACGTGTGCCTGCACTGTTGGGCCGTGGGAGATCAGCCATGCGAACCAGAATGTCCGACGAGAAGGGGGAGAGCGTGAGCGAAGCCCGAAAGCGCCGCAAAGTCGAAGAGGCTGACATGAAAGATCACGTAATCGTCATCACCGTCTTCACTACGAATGACAAGCAGATTCGGCTTCCTGGGCTTTGCGAGTCCGACGCCTGGGATCTGGCCCACAAGTTAAGGCTATTCGGATTTGAGTGTGCTCAATGACCACAACTAAACAATTCGACCAGATGTGGCAGGGACACACCGTAGTCATCGGTGCTTCGGAGCCAGCACTCCACCAGTCCAGAGAACGCTTTGGGCTTCTCAACGTGCTTGGCTTGGCCGAAGAGAACCTTGGCTCTGATGGCTTCAAACGAGTAGCCACGGCCCATTCGGTTGGCGACCTTCGCCATGCCGTTCACGGCTTCAGTGTAGGCGTTCGTGACCTTGTAGTCGAAGTAGTTGAAGATTTCGGGACGCCAATTGTCCACGGCCCGGATGACCTCAAAGAAGGCATCGCAGGTCTTCTTATCGCCTTGAAGGTATTCCTTCCATGTGTCGTACAGGTCCATCGCTTCGGCTTTGGTCTTGCAGTCGTAGATCTGGAAGAAGTCTTCTTTGGCGTTGTATGCGTTGAACAGGATCGGGACCAAATCAGTCCACTCCTGCATTGCCCGGAACTCTTCGGGCGTGAGATCGTGGCGGCGTTTGAGAAGCAACTTACGGCCTCTCAGGAGCTTGCGCCGTCCTTTCAAATCCAGTCCTTCACGGAAGGTCTTACGGATCGTATCGAGTGCGTGGTTCGCCAGCTTCACCACATGGAACACGTCTACGATACAGATGGCATTGGGCAAAACGTCCAGCACGGCATCCCGGTACGGCTTCCACATGTCCATGGTGACGACCTGAATGCGTTCTTTCTCAGGCAAGCATTGGAGCCACTTCACGACGGTGGGCTTGTTCCTATCCACCAGAATGTCAACGACAGTGTTCTCAGCAACATTGGTCAACATGCAACGGGGTTTGCGGATCAGGAACAGTTCGTCGATCCCAAGCCAAACCGGAGTTTCCGGCATCCAGCCGTTGTTCAGGTTGCGAACGTGGTCAAAGAAGATGTTACGGACGGTCTTTTCGTCCCGGCCCACGTCGCCAGCAACTTGGGTGAAGGTGCGTTCCAGACTCAGGGTCTGGATGTGGTGCAACAGGCGAGTGGTCATCTGCCGCTTGTCGTCCATGAAGTAGAGCGGCTGGAAGAACGTCTTCTGGCATTCCAAGCATTTGTACCGCTGGCGTCGGACTTGAATCATGGCACGCTTGCCATGGATCGGGGTGTCGATGAAGCACTGGATCTGAACGCCGTGCCGCTTCAGTTGCGGCCCTTCAATGCCACACCGGACACAAAACTCAACGGGCTTGGTGAACTCGGCAGTAATCACCATATCGTGCTCATCTTCCCTTCGATCCAGCACGTTGTAGCCTTCCATTCCCAGAATGTTTGGCAAGAGAACAGGATAACAAGATCGGATTCTTGTGTGCTCACCGGGAGTACCAGATGAGTACCATGCGATTCGCTTACGCAGATCCGCCATACATTGGACAGGCGAAGAAGCACTACTCGCATGATCCGGCGTGCGCCGAAGTAGACCACCGGGAACTGATTGATCGGCTCGTGGCCGAATACCCCGATGGGTGGGCGTTGTCTCTTAGTTCTCCATCGCTCAAGTACATCATTTCGCTTTGCCCGGACGATGTACGGGTGATGCCGTGGGTGAAGCCGTTCTGTTCCTTCAAGCCGGGGGTCGGAGTGGCATACGCATGGGAGCCAATCATCGTTCGTGGTGGTAGGCCACGGACACGCCAACAGGCCACCATTCGGGATTGGGTAGAGGCCAACATCACGCTTCAGAAGGGTCTGTCCGGTGCAAAGCCCAAGCACGTCTGCTACTGGCTCTTCGATGTATTCAATGTACTGCCGGGGGATAGCCTTGATGACTTGTTCCCCGGCACTGGCATTGTTGGACGTTGCTTCGCTGAGTACACGTCCAAGCCAACCATTACAGACAGTCCGCTCTTCCAGTTCGATGAACGAAGTGCGATGGCAGTAGAAGACTTGGAGCGTCAGGGATACCACTTTAATGAGATCCCTGTTGGTGACAAATTACTGCGGATTCCAGTGTGCCCTAACACAGTGAAATCCGAAGAGAGAACGAATGAATGAACAGCGAACAATATGCGAAGCAACACACAAGAATCCGAATACCCCAAGTTAAACGACTACTACCCGGAAGCGTTGATTGAGGTGGCGCACAAGGGCATGAGGATCAGCGTATGACCCCGACCACCTACGCACTCCTCGCCCGCGAGCGCAAGGCCGCGAAGATAGCGGATGCCCTTCAAAAGATCGGCATCACCTCCGACGAAGCAGCCACGGCCACGGAGAACGAATATGGCATGGCGGCGGAACTGGCCGGCACGAAGGTTCCGAGTGCGGCGACCTGGGCTGTGGTGGTGGATATGTTGCGAAGGAGCCAAGCGGGAGCACTGGTATGACAGCAGCAGCGCGTCTCGAATTCGACGAGATAACGCATTCGTACACGATTGATGGTGCGCGCGTGCCGAGCGTGACGGCGGTACTTGAAGACGTCGGCATTATCGACTATTCCGCCATTCCTGACGGCACGCGCATTATGTCGCTGGAGCGTGGGCGCTTCGTCCACTCTCTCTGCCAATTCGATGACGAAGGCTCGCTGGATGAGAGCACGGTGGACCCGCGCTTATCTGGATACCTCCACGCTTGGCGCCGGTTTCGCTCGGACCATGGATTCCGGCCGGACCTGAATGAGCACCGCGATTACTGCGCTGCATTCGGATACGCGGGAACACTGGACCGCCGCGGCGTATTCGAGCACGTATACGGCAGCCCCGCGCCGACCGGCGAGGCGTTGATAGACATAAAAACAAGCGTGGCGCCATTTTGGGCCGCGTACCAGACTGCCGCGTACGCCAACTTTTTTGACAGCCCCGCGAAGTACCGACGCATGGCGGTGGAACTCCACGCCGACGAGACGTACCGCGTGCACGAATACCGGTGCTCGGACTTCGCAAAACATCTGAACGTTTTCCTCGCGGCACTCGCCGTTTACAACGCCAAAAGGAGCACCAGGTAAATATGAGCGCACAACCAATTACAGCAGCACCTCCAATTTTAGAAGAACGCGCGATGACCATAACTCAGCGCGCCCAAGCGATTCGCGTGGTGGATCAGCTGAGTTACGAACAGGCCGCAGAGATGCTCCTGGGCATCAAGGATCTGCGGAGGGAAGCGGAGGACCATCACCGTCCAATGATCGATGCCGCGCACAAATCGTGGAAATCGGCGCTCGCCGGTCTTCATCGAATCGATGGCCCACTTTGCGAAGCCGAGAAGATCCTGAAAAACGGCATCGGTGGTTACGAGTCCGAACAGCGGCGTCTCCAGCAGGAACGCGAACGCGAAGCGCGGGAAGCGGCGGAGCGTGCGCAAGCAGAGTTGCTGGAAGCATCGATCGAAGCGGCCGAAGCCGAAGGCGCGAGCGTAGAGGAAGTGCGAGCCATCATCGAACAGCCGATGGTCGCGCCCACGGTCACGGTCGCGCCGACGATTCAGAAAGTCTCCGGCGTGAGCATGGCCAAAACGTACCGCGCCGAAGTTTCCAACCTTCGCGAACTTTGTAAGGCAGTGGCGTTAGGCACGGTTCCCGAGGCCTATGTCACCGCGAACATGCCGGCGTTAAACGGCGTGGCGCGTTCAACTCGGGGCTCACTCAGAATTCCCGGCGTGCGCATAGTCGAAGAAACCAACGTGCGTGCCGGGCGGAGATAAACGAAATGGCAACTCAAACGACAGCACCACCGAACAACGCGGTAGCTAGACAGCAGGCGCCTACTGGCCTCGCGACCGTCCAGAACTTGCTCGAAAAATTCAAGGGCCAGATTCAGGTCGCCCTGCCCAAGCACATGACTCCGGAGCGCATGATTCGCGTAGCGCTCACGGCTATGTCGCAGAATCCGCTACTGCAAAAGTGCGATCCACTGACGGTCTGCGCCTCGGTAGTGCAGGCATCGATTCTCGGCCTGGAGCCGAACAGCGCTCTCGGCGAGGCCTATCTGATCCCGTTCTGGAATCACAAGGGAAATGGCGGGCGCGGCGGCTACGATTGCCAACTGCAGATCGGCTACAAGGGGCATACGAAGCTCGCTCGTAACTCCGGCGAAATCGCAATGATCGATGCGCAGCCCGTGTTCGAGGCTGACGAATTCGACTGCGAAAAAGGAGACTCGCCGTACCTGAAACATAAGTGGGCGAAGACTGGAAGCCGTGGGAAGATCATCGGGTATTGGGCCGGATTCAAGACGAAGGATGGTACCTTCTCTTTCGAATACTGGCCGTTAGAGCAGATCTACGAGCACCGCGACAAGTACAGTCAGGGAGCGTACAAGCGCGAGCGCGGCAAGGTCGTTCTCGACGAAAAGGGGCAGAAGGTTCTTCAGGGTCCGTGGAAAGATAGCCCTGACTGGATGTGCCGCAAGACCGTCCTCATTCAGGCTCTAAAACTGGCACCGAAGTCCGTGCACCTGGCAACTGCGATCGCTCTCGACGAGGCTCACGACGCCGGCATCCGCCAGCAGTTCAGCATCGACGTTCCGCTGGAATTGCAGCCTCCGGTGGAAGCGGAAGACACCGATCCGCCATTGCAAGAGCCGCAACGCACCGGATCGTCGGAAGCCGCGCCGAAACCCTGTACCACGAAGCCGCCATCGATTCTCGACGACAGCGACGAATTCGACGGCGACACCCTGCTCTGGCAGAAAGTGAAGGGCGTCGTATACCACCTGAATTCGGACGGCAAGGGTTACCACAAGCATTAACGGGCTCGGAGGCGCTAGCGATAGCGCCCTCTGGTAGCCGCTGGCAACGTTCCGGTTTCCTGGGGAGGATCTGAGGATTGCGCCAGCGGCTACCTGAGCAAAAAACGGCTATTCGGATTTGAGTGTGGAGAAACGTTGAAATGACATTGCATCCAAAATCGGATTCTGGTGTGGCTTCTGGTGACGGTCGGGAAAGTATGCCGTTACGGGCCGTCGTTCAGGACGGCAATCTAGTCGTCTCCATCGGTATCCGCACGCTGGCTTTTGCCTTTGAGAATGGCGAGGGAAACAACCCGTATGACGAGTCTTCAGGGAAGTTCAAGCGGGAGTTCCAGATAGCCGATCCTCTTCAATTTGCCGAAGATGTCTGCCACGAAATCAACGATGAGGAAGAGGACGGCAGCACGCCGCTGACCCGATTCTTGGATTACATGATGGACAAGGCTGTCGATAACGGCAGTCTCGGAATCTTGGACCCGGAAGACGATGAACCACACGCAGCGAATCCCGATGGAGTTGACGGTGATGGAGCAAAAACCACACCAGAATCCGAATAGCCCAAAAAAACAAGGAGAAATATGCAAGTCAGCCCGATCGAGAAAGAAGCCATCAAAGCGGCCATCGAAGAAGTACGCCAAAACTGCGAGCGCGTCTACGGCCAGCAGCCGGTGGGCGATTGGCGGTCGCGACTAGTGCTTCAGATTTATCAGCGCAACATGCGCGAGATGGCGGAGCGGAATTAGAGCGATGTACACCATCCACAAAAAGCGCCTCTGCGAAGACTGCGGCTGCGGTCAAACCTTGCCGGAACATCTACAGTCGTGCGAATGCGCCTGTCATCCGCAGGACCGAGAGTCTGGTCCGCTCGTGAATAGCGCCGGCGCGGCGGTGCAGCAATGACCACCCTCCGTCGCCTCTGGTGCCGCGCCTTCCATCGCAAAACCCTTTGGCCGATCCACGGAACTTACATTTGCGCGGTCTGCAAGTTGGTGCATCCCGCGTGGGAGTCTGAGGTGGTTCGGTAGTGTGGCTACACGTCCCATCCGAATGCTCTCCCTGTTCTCCGGCGCCGGTGGACTTGACCTCGGAATCCGAATCGCTCTACCAGGCGTTCGAACACTCTGTTACGTGGAGAGGGAACTCGCGGCCTGCCAGATCCTGGCGGCGCGCATGGCCGATGGATCGGCTGAGCCAGCACCCATCTTTACGGACATTGCCGCCTTCGATGGCCACCCGTGGCGTGGAGCAGTGGATCTCATTGTGGGCGGATTCCCTTGCACCGACCTGTCCGTCGCCGGGAAACGCGCCGGCATCACCGGAGAACACTCGGGACTCTGGTTTGAATACCTCCGCATCATTCGCGAGGTGCAACCCCGATGGGTCTTTATCGAGAATGTGCCGGCAGTTATCGCTGATCCCGCTGGAGGAATCGTACTCGGAGGGCTTGCCGAAGTCGGGTTCGATGCGGAATGGATATCTCTTCGAGCGTCCGACGTGGGAGCGCCCCACAAGCGGGAGCGGGTCTTTATCCTGGCCGTCTCCAAGGAGCGAGGATTCCGAGAGTTGCGGCAATCATCCGGGAGCGAACGATTCGTTGACGGGAATGGCTGGCCCGTGGAACACGCCGTCAACGGAGGACACCAAGACGGATGGACCAGCGGTTCTGGAGAGGTACGGAACGGCCGCCATGAAGACGTGCGACATGAGACTTCGGAATCAAATCGAGGCATGGGCGACACCGCGGGCGAACGATCCAGAGAAGCGCGGGAACTTCGACCCCACGGACCCGATGACGGGGATAGCGGGGCAGGCGGCGATGTGGACGACTCCGCAATCCCACGACACAGCACCGGGAGATCCGAGCCGAGTAGGGCGGTACGGGACGGAGCACGGCGGCCGGAATCTGACGGACGACGTGATGCTGTGGCGGACGCCGGATGCTCCGGGGAGCGGCGATCCAAGGAATCGCCAGAACTCAATCGGCAACGGACATCAGGTGACGATTGCCGAGCAAGCGGAGAGCTTCTGGTACACCCCGAACACCCCGAACGGCGGACGCCCTGTATCTGCGGACGTTGTGGAATCGAAGGGGCAGACGGAGGACGGCAAGCGGCAAGTGGGGCTGGAGAGTCAGTCGCGGCATTGGCCGACGCCGGCGGCGAGGGATTACAGGAGCGAAGCGGGGAGCGAAGCGACGGTAACGCACTTCAACCGCGCGGCGGGGCCGAGTTTGCCGGCGATGATCGAGCACGGATTTTCCCTCCCGGACCCGCAGACCGAGACGGATGGGCAGAGCTCTTGCGGACGCACCCGCACTTCGCGCCTGCGATTGAACCCGGCCTTCGTGTGTCTGTTGATGGGCTGGCCCTGGTGGTTGACGAGGCCCGAACCGATCAGCTTCGCGCGGCGGGAAATGGAGTCGTGGCTCTCTGCGCAGCGCTGGCATTTACGGTCCTTGCTCACCGCGCGGGGCTTGACCTGTCGGAATTCGGAGGACTGTTGAAGTGACATGGACTACCAATCTGAAATCGCCCGCTGCGAACGGGAAATGGCCGAATGCGAAGCGTACGGCGGCAAAGACGGGTTCGGGGCACTCCTTGGATTTTGCGATTGGTGGGGTGAGCGGAGTTTATTGATGGCAGAAGCGTTGAGGGCACCTTTTCCTTACTTCGGCGGAAAGTCAAAAGTCGCTCCTTTGGCGTGGGAGCGGTTCGGGGACGTGCCGAATTACGTAGAGCCGTTTTTTGGCAGCGGCGCGGTGCTTTTGGGCCGTCCAACCACACCAGGTGTTGAAACAGTGAACGACCGCGATTGTCTGCTCGCAAACTTCTGGCGGGCACTCCAAAATGACCCAGATAAAGTAGCGCGGTATGCCGACAATCCCGTAAACGAAGCAGACCAGCACGCGCGCCACTTATGGCTCGTTCAGCAAGAAGAGTTTCGCGAGCGAATGAAGACCGAGCCGGAGTTTTACGATGCAAAGATTGCAGGATGGTGGGTATGGGGACAGTGTATTTGGATTGGCTCTGGATGGTGCGCGGTACAGCTACCCCACCTCGGGGACGCGGGCAAAGGGGTAAACCGACAGCTACCCCACCTCGGGGACGCGGGCACGGGCGTACATCGTAAGCTACCCCACCTCGGGAACGCGGGCACGGGGGGAGCATGGATAAGCGACCCCACCTCGGGAACGCCTTCGCGCCAAATCCCGTTTCTCAACCGTCCCGGCGCTGGAATCAACGCCAAAAATCGGCGCAATGCTCTTACGCAATACATGTGCGAGCTGGCGGAGCGGATGCGCCGCGTACGGGTATGCTGTGGCGATTGGTCGCGGGTGTGTGGGCCTTCGCCTACGGTCAAGCTCGGCATTACGGGAGTCTTCCTAGATCCTCCATACGCAGACGAAGCAGACCGCGCAGACTCACTGTATTCGACAGACGATCTGACCGTTGCCCATGCAGTGCGCGAATGGGCTGTCGCCAACGGAGATAACCGCAATCTTCGCATTGCGCTTTGCGGCTATGACGGGGAACACCAGATGCCGGATTCATGGGAGTGCATCGCGTGGAAAGCGCGCGGCGGGTATGGATCACAGGGAGAAGGACGGGGCCGCGAGAACTCAGGAAGAGAGCGGATATGGTTTAGCCCGTTCTGCCTTCGACCGCAAGAGAGCCTATTCCACGCCCTGAATAGCGCACTGCCAAGCGACGCCGAGGCCGTAGCATGACCCCCGACCTGAACCTTACCGCCGGGGAAATCGTGTGGATCTGCCGAGAATACGGCTCCCTCATGCAGGCCACGTACAACGAAACGATCTCCGCGATCGCCGCGTGTCCCGCGTGCGATGCGGACGTGGACCAGCACTGCATCGGGCAGTACGGAAGGCGGCATCGCGGCTCGCTTCACTCGGGCCGGCGCTCTGCGGCCGAGGCGTGGCGCAAGGCCAATCGCGACGAATGGATAATGCTGCGCGATTCGATCTTCCTCTCGCTGGTGCGGGAGAAACTGGCCGAGCGGCAGATTGCGGGGCGCGCGGCCGAGTTGATTCTCAGGCAGGCGGATTCCAACTTCGACATTCGGAGGGCGCTATGAACTCCAAACCTTGTTATGGATGCCCGCTGCGCCACGTTGAGGCAGAGTCGCGAACTGGCAGCCTCATTCGTAAGCGATGCCCGATCCTTCAGGGGAAGTTGGACGCGGTACGCGGGCTTGGACTGAAGTCAATCGATTTTGAATGCTCGACCAAAACGGCACTGTTCACGCCGGGGCAGGGAGTTGCGTTTCTCGGCAGTAGCGATGAGCGAGGAGAATATGGCGAAAGGCCCTACGAAACCTACGCCGGGTTTGTGATGCGATGGCGCGGCAATAAGGTGCTAGTGGTGTCTGAAGAGACGGACAGCCCATTTTGTTCCATCTTCCCGAATAGGCTCACGCCTGTGTCGGATCGCAGGCGGGCGTGCATCCATTGTGGAATGCCAGAGGGCGTGAACATCAAAGTCAAGGGTAAGTTCGACGCCGAACCTCACGCATGGGTATGCAGGGCCGAAATCGGAGAGGGGGGAGACGGCATTCTCCCGTGTGAATACGGATCAGCTACGGAGGCCGAAGCGTGACCGGCCCGCGAGCTCGTCCGCATCCTCGCTGAGAACGTCACGTTCCCGCCTAGCACTACAAGCTCAACGTCATTGGTGACCGCGCGCGCGGGTACCGTTTTGCCGATTCGGATGAAGAGTTCGCGGAGTACCAGGGGGGGGGGAATATTCGACAGGCAGTTACGACAATGCGGCGGGTGCGGGCGCGGATCGGCGAGAAGCGCTTTTCGCGGATTGCTCGTGAAGATGAAGGTTGCAGAGGCCTTGCAGTTGGGTGCCGATTTACAAACCGGGGTAAGTGAAAGGAGATAGATGCCGTGGGCAAGCCAAAGAAAATCAATTTTGAACTGATCGATGATGTGGAATCTGAACCGTATCAGATCCTCAATGAGATGCGCCGCTTCCATGACGGCATTCGTGAGGCGGCAATCGCGCTCGCGTGGCGCAAGGGCCTGACTCCGGACACGGACGGAAAACTGATACTCGGCAAGTGCATCAAAGCTTCCGACTTACAGCGCGAATTTGCCGCGTACGATTTCGTGATCTTACTCAACCGCGAAGTCTGGAGCGATCCGGAGTTCACCGACGATAAGAAGCGCGCGCTGATCGACCACGAACTCTGCCACGCGGCGGCAGCGTATGACGTTGATGGTCCGAAGTATGACGAGCGTGGCCGGCGCGTATTCCGCACCCGTAAGCACGATATCGAGGAATTCTATGAGATCGTGCAGCGGCACGGCTGCTACAAACGTGATCTGGAATTGTTCGCGGAGGCGCTCAGGAGGAAGCGAAACACGCCGCTATTTAAGGACGAAAGCACGAACATAGAAATACGCACGGGAGAGGGTAAGGTTCTGTATCGCGGGACCGGCGAAGAGCTTCACGACATCGCGGAGAAGATGGCGGAGAAGGTTCAGTGACAATCACCGTAATTGGACTCCCGGCTCCTCAAGGCTCAAAAAAGCACATCGGCCACGGCGTAATGGTCGAGTCCAGTAAGAACGTTAAGCCGTGGAGAGAGGCAGTGGTTTGGGCCACTCGCGATGCGATGGAGCGGCCGGACCACATGCCGGACGCGCGGCTTCTCGGTCCAGTGGAAATAGGAATCGTATTCACGGTTCCGAAACCAAAGAGCGCCCCTAAAACGCGGCGCACGTTTCCAGACCGCAAGCCTGACTTGGACAAGCTGTGCCGATCCACCTTGGATGCGATTGTTACTGCTGGCGTTATCGAGGATGACGCGCGAGTGATAAACCTCTCGGCGGTAAAGGTATATCCGAATGAGGGAATCGGGGCTCTTGACGTTCCGGGCGCGGTGATTCGGATTACGAATGCGAGTTAGCCGATGGATAACGGGCAAAAACGTATAGGGCGAATTTTGTTGAATTCCGCCGTGATAGGGTGGAAAATAGAGATTCAAGGTTCCGCCGGCCAGCGGGATTTTGATGCTGTTCTCTCCGATGCAGCGGGTCGCCTTCTCCTTAGAGGCGGCCCCACTTCGGAAAGAACAACCCGTCTAAGGAGCGGGCGTCGATGACTAAACCAGAAGGCTCTCTAGCCACAATACCCCTAACGGAAGCTGTATCCAAAGTTCTGTTCGGCGACCAAAAATGCAGCCAGCACGATATCCTGCTTGCGATAGCGCTTATAACAGAACAGTCGCCACACTTCTCAGCCGCCAGAAAGTTCTCTGCCATAGCCGAATGGCTCGAATTCGCGGAAGCCGATGAAATCCTGAAGAAATTGCCGTATAAGAGATTCTTATCTGGCGGGGTGTGGCGATCTATTCGTGAGTACCTGTTTGAGATTCGCGGTCGAGCGTGCCAGGTGTGCTGCTCGTCTGAGCGTCTTCAAATTCATCACAGCACCTACAAGCATCGCGGATCGGAGTATAAACACTTGAACGATCTAGTTATACTCTGCCGCGACTGTCACGCCAAATTTCACGGCAAGTTGCCCCAGGAGCCAGCATGAAGGGAAAATTTCCAGCATTCCAGTTCTACCCGGACGCTTGGCTGGCATCCACAACTGTCTCCCTGATGACTCCCGCTGAAGAGGGCGCGTACCTGCGGCTGTTGTGTCACGCATGGCAATCTAGCGATTGCGGAATTCCAGCAGACGATGAGACTTTAGCTGAGTTATCGCGCCTGCGGACTCAATGGAAGAAGAGTTCCGGCAAGATACTTTCCAAGTTCGAGCGCGTTGGCGACCGCCTGTTTAATCCCCGCCTCATAGAAGAGCGCCAGAAACAGCTTGATTGGCGCAGTAAGTCAGCGCGGGGTGGAAAGCGTTCTGCTGCAACAAGATCATCGAAGGGTGGTTCAAGGGTGGTTCAACCACACTTGAAGGGTGGTTCGGTTTTGGTTGACGAAAACAACGAACCAAAAGGCAACATTTCTTCTTCATCTTCATTTACAGATAATGCTGGTACAAAAAACGTACCAGCATTAGAGATTGTCCCTCGCACGCTTGACGTTGAGCACCCATCTCCACGCTTTACCGAGTGGTGGGCGCTTTGGTCATCGGTGAGGGGGACCAACCACCGCATTCAAGCGGAGCGGACATATTTCCGAACGGTATCCGTGACGAATGAGGAATCCTGCTTTAACTGCACGCGGAGCTACCTTGATTCGCTAACCAGCCCAGCCAAGGGCTACAACCCAGAGAACTTTCTGGAAGAACAGGCGAAAGATGAATTCCGCGCGACGTGGCCAAAGGCCCGTGACTCACCTACTTCCCGTGAGCGTTGCTTTACGTCAGACGTAGCGGAAGTGTTCGGCAAGAGAATGCTAGAGGATGGTAAGCCATGGTGAACGTAGCAGAAGCGGCGAAGGAAATCGCCAAACTCGGGATGCTGAAATATTTTCCAGCTGACAAGGAGGCGCGCGCCGCCATCGTGCAAATGGTCTGCGAAATGGCCGCTAACAACGCGCAAGTGGCATGGCTTGTGAAGCGCGCACTAGCCCTCTACAACGAGTGGCCCGGGCCAAATGAGCTTCGCGCGGCGTTCTGTTCTAAGTTCCGGCCGCGCGATGGAATCACGGCGTATTCACGGATCTACGCAGATGGAATTCCCAGCGAGAAGCAGGGATTTGCCGCGGCGTTGCCGTCGCCGGATCGAAAAGCCCTCCCCGCTGGCGCTGCCTCTGCCGACCCCGAACTTGCCGCTGAGGTGAAAGCCTCCGTGAAGCGCCTACAGAATGCCCCGCTTTCGCGCTCTGGGTTCGCCAGAACGATTGCCGAGGTGGTAACCGCCCCGCAGGACCGGAAAGCGCTTCCGGGGCCAACGGAGCAGGTTATAACGCGAGAGGATTGCGAGCGAGCTGTCGAAGCGAATCACGCGGCAAAACGGGCAGAGGCGGAAAAGGCGTGAGCGAAACCCTCCATGTCGTCAACTTCAGCGGCGGCCTGTGTTCTTTTTGGGCAGCGCATCGCGTGAAGGAGCGCTACGGGACGGAAAACATGGTCCTCCTAGAGAAACCGGAGGAGCAACCGAGGTGATGCTGGTAAAAACTGAGGTTCGACCCTCCCCTATCCACGGGAACGGCTGTTTTGCCGCCGAGTTTATTCCAGAGGGTAAGACCGTTTGGTGTCACATCGAGCGGCTTGAGAAATCGCCAATACACCTCTGCGATTTCTGCGACGACGCGCGCTTTATCAACCATTCCTTCGACCCAAACACCGGGCCAAGCCCTTTCGGTGAAACCATTGCACTTCGCGACATTCGAGCCGGAGAGGAAATCACTGAGAACTACTGGCGAACCGTCCCGCACCTGGCCTCGAAAGAACCTAGCGCTTCATGGTTGCTCTATGAGCAATCGGAGGAACCAAATGCCGAATAACTGGAGAGTCGGGTCTAAAATCCCACTGAACGTCTATGAAGGCGACCGTCCGGTGTGCCAGTGCCACTCGGAAGAGGACGCGAGACGGATTGTTGCAGCGATGAACGCCTCTGCGGGAGAGGGCGTTTCGTTAATTGCGGCAGAGCGTCAGCGGCAAGTATCGGTCGAGGGTTGGACGCCAGAACACGATGATGAGCACCAGTACGGTGAATTGACATTGGCCGCAATGTGCTATATCGAGGCCAAACCAAGCCATTTTCACCGCAACATTAGGCGGTGGCCGTGGGATTCAAAGTGGTGGAAGCCGAAGGACCGCATTTCCAACTTGGCCAGGGCCGGAGCGTTGATCGCCGCCGAGATTGACCGACTGAAGCGCGCCCGAGACCTTCAAACGGAACGCGAAGTTCTGGAGGGCAAATGACAACCGGAAACCACGGTCTTGACGCGTTGGCGGATTCGATAGCCCAGCGCGTCATCGAAGAGATGAAAAATTCGCAGAAAGAGCAGAGAATCACCCCGCGCTTGCTATCAGTGGATCAGGCGGCGCAATACCTCTCGCGAACCAGCGCGGCAGTTCGCCGTCTGATTTCGAGCGGCAAACTGAAATCCGTGCGGATGGACGACCGCGTATTTCTTGATATCCAGGACCTTGACCGCATCATCGAAGCGTCGAAGGGCGTAGAATAATCACCCATGGGACGAAGGCCAAAAGGCACCGGATCGATTCAGCCGCACGGCACGGGCTTCCGCATCCAGTATTTCGTGGATGGTGCCCGCCGTCGCGAGACGTTCGCCACGTGCGAAGAGGCCGAGGCTAAACTCCTAGACAGACTCTCAGCCGCGAAGCGCGGGAGCATTGCCCCGGAAAAAATCTGCGTCGGTGATCTGATTGACCTGGTGATTGAGGATTACGAGTTTCGGCGCCTGCGCTCCGCAGCGGTGGTGAAATGGCGGGCAGAAGCGCACTTGCGGAAAGCATTCGGGAAAGTACGCGCCGCCAAACTGAGCCAAGATCACATCAAGCGCTATGTCGCGCAACGGCGATCTGAGGGCGCTACAGACGCGACGATCAACCGTGAGCTGGCCATCGTGCGTCGCGGATACACCTTGGGAGCGCAGCAAGACCCGCCATTGGTCCACAGGCAACCGTACATCGCGAAACTCGACGAAGACAACGTGCGGCAAGGGTTTTTGGATGCTAGCGCCTATACTGCCCTATTAGCCGAGCTACCGGAGCGACTGAAGGCCCTGTGCGTCTGCGCCTATCATGTCGGCACGCGCAAGGGTGAGCTTCGCAAGATCCGGTGGGATCAGGTGGATTTCGAAGCGCTGACAATCCGACTCACGAAACGGCAGACGAAAGGAAAGCGCCCGCGCACAGTTCCCATTTACGGGGACATGCTGCCATGGCTGGAAGCACAGAAGGAACGCTGCCCGCAAGGTTGCCAGTGGGTATTCTTCCACCACAGCAGGCCGGTCGGGGCTCAATTGCGCGGATGGCGCGAAGCCTGCGAACGTGCAGGAATGCCGGATCTGCTGTTCCACGATCTGCGCCGTTCCGCAGTGCGCAATATGGAGCGGGCGGGAATACCGCGCAAGGTGGCAATGGAGATCAGCGGACACAAAACTGAATCGGTTTACCGCCGCTACGATATCGTGTCTAGCGATGATCTGCAATCAGCCGCCAAGAAACTCGCTGAGTTCCATTCCCGGAAACCAGAGCTTCGGATCGTCAACAAGTAGAGCCTCAGTGCGCTCGTGGCTTTCTGCAGTGCATCCAAGCGGCACGCGCCGATGGCTGCTCAACTCCACATCTGGAACAGAGCGTTGGTACGGGCTTTCGGCCACCAGCCGCACTCGGGGGAAGTTCGCCGGAGCGGACTTTGGCAGCTTTCGCGAGCGCGGCTTTGCGAAGGTGCTTCTGGAGGGCGTTCATTGCGACGGCTACCAAACCACCGAATACAGGCTGCGGACGTTGTCGCGGTAGATCGTTTCCCCCTTCGCGAATCCGCCTCCCCCTCGAATAACCATGGCCGTGGACTGGTTCGGCTTGCCGCCGGGGAGCGTCACGCGGTGACGGCTCGCCGCTTTTTTCGCAGCCTCCTCGCTCGAATGTGCCGAATACACGCACGTCGTGTTGCCCTGCCCAAATCCGTCTCTATCGATCACTGCGTACTGTTTCGTCATCGTCTTTTTCTCCTTCGCCTCAACTTCCGGCCTCAAGCCTCCCTCGCGTCCCGCTTTTCGCCCGTCTCGGTATCGAGGATCGCCCAAGGATGGTGCGCCCATGTGCTCGCGCCCACTGGGTTGCGAATCTGCTTTGTCCGCGCATACACTTTCGCCTTTTCGAGCGTGTCGAACTCAGCGACGACTCCAGTGTGCGGCTGGTTAAGTCCGTTGTCGATTCTGACTACTTGGTATCTCTTGTCCATCGTCTTTCTCCTTCGCCGATCACTTCCGGCTACATTCTGATATTAGGATACTGCTGGCAGAATGTCAATAGGAAAATGCAGAAATCTGCGAAGCACTTGTTAATTGTGGAGATGGGAAATAGGGATGGGTGACCCTGGCGAAGTATAAGCCCCAGGATAAGCCCCATGACTTTTTTACGATTCTCTATAAGTTGTTGGTGCGGATGATAGGACTTGAACCTACACTCCCTCGCGGGAACTGGAACCTAAATCCAGCAAAGGGTTATCGCCGGTCTTATCTTGCTTCACTTTGGATCGGTCTTGCCATGAGGCGGCAGCAGGCGTACAGAGGCGATAAGCCCCACGTAAGCCCCAGAGCTTAAAACATTTCCTTGACTCCACGTTGTATTCGGGGATACCGTGTAATCGAGCGTGCGCCTTTTCACCGCTCCGCGACTGGCCGCGAAGCATGAAGCCCAGCACCTGATTCGCAGCACCCCCTTTTCAACCCCATTCCCTTCATATGCGCATACCGCCCAGCAGATTGGCCAGCGTGCTCACCCCTGGATCATCGTTTCAGGTGCGCACATCCGAATATCAGCCATTTGACCGCGCCATGCCGTACACCGAGGCTCTGGCCGCGGCGATTCGCGGCGAGATCGAGGGTATCGCGACCAGATCCGGGCACATCAAGTGCCTCCGGCAGTTGGCAGCGAGCGAGCGGCCCGTCGTGCGGCCGGAAGCCGGCGCCGAACTGGCGCCGAAGGGATCGAGTTCCGGCGTGGTGGCGCAACTCAATATGGGCGTCTACCGGCAAGAGGTCGAATCGGCGGTGAAGGATGAATGGGGAGTGCCGACGCGCATCATCATCGGCCACGTCTACGCGTTCTGCCAGTTGCGCCACGCTGGGATGTGATGCAGTCCGGAGCCCGATTCATCGCCCGTGAGCGCGGCACGTTCGAAGCGCCACGCGAATCTGAGCCGGAGCGCGACAAGGCAAAGGCTTTTTGCGGAACGTTTTACGACGCCATCAGAATACACATGGATGGTGATGAATTCGCGCGGTTTTGCGCATGGTTTGCGGGGTTGCCGTGACGGATCTGCTCACCACCATCTACCATGTAGCGGAGATCGTCATCGCCATTGGATTTCTGGCTGGGGTGTTCGTATTAGCGACTCGCGGCAAGGCAAAAAACGCAATCGCCGCCGAATGGAAAGAACTGGCGACAGCCAAGGCCGCAAAGATCACCGATCTTGAATCGCGGGTCTCGCATCTCGAATCGGAACTTCGCGCCGTGCGCAGTGAGAATGATGAATACCGCCGGCTGAACCTGGAGTACCAGGCAGAGGTAGTTGAGCTGCGACGAAAGGTCGTGGAGCTTGAACGGGAAGTGCAGCGGCATGGACGTTGAAGCCAGCGCGAACCGCAACCACCTGACACTCCGCGATGGCAAACTCACGCCCTGCGTAGATCCGAAATGCGCGTGCCGGCTGTTCGCAACGAAGCACACGAAAGTGGTCGCGTCGGTCGCGAAGCGAGCGGAGTAACTACTAATCAGTTGTTTGTTACTTACTCCCTCCGCTGAAGCGTCGGGTTCAGGGTAGCAGATAATCGCGGCATTCGACAACGGTAATTTTAGAAGCAGATGTGCAAAAGCTTGGCAGGCCAACGCGATTCACCAAAGCGATCGCCGATAAAATATGCGAACGTCTCGCCAATGGTGAAACCCTACGGGCGATTTGTCGCGATGAGGGCATGCCGCGCGAATCTACTGTTAGAGCGTGGGCGCTCAACGACTTAAACGGATTTTATGCGCAATATACACGCGCTCGCGACCTCGGCCTCGATGCCCTTTCCGATGAGACTTTGGAGTTGGCGGATATCGTCCGTGAGGGCGTAAAGGTAAAGCAGTACTCCTGCCCGCGGTGTCAGGGAACCGGCGAAGAGAAGTCCGGCGAATGCCCCAAATGCGGCGGCAGCGGCGGCCTGAAGGAAGTCGTAAGCGGCGACATGGTAGAGCGCGCGCGGCTGCAAGTGGAGACGCGCAAATGGTACCTGTCGAAGCTGGCGCCGAAGCGGTATGGCGAGCGGCCGGACAGCGACACCAGAGACGACCGTCTCGATGAGATTTTAGACATTGCAAGGGCCGGCCCCCCAAAAAAGAAAAAGTGAGCGTGAACCGAAACTGCTGCCCTTCGGAGAGAAGGCGCACGAGTTCGTTTTCCGCGACCCCGCCAAAGACAAGCGCATCACGATCCTGGAAGGGTCGGTTAGATCTTCGAAGACCTGGCAGTTGATCGTAAAAATCGTACTGCTGTGCAAGTACAGGGTCTCAGGGCAGCGCATCATCGTCGGGGTTTCGAAGGAAGTCATCAAGGCGAACCTGCTCAACGATCTGTTCGAGATCGTAGGCGAAAAGAACTACGACTACAACTCGCAATCCGGTGAGTTGCGGCTTTTTGATACGCATTGGCGAGTCATCGGGGCCAACGATGAAGGTTCCGAGCGCAGACTCCGCGGCGCCACCGTCGGGATTGCGATCACGGACGAATTGACGAAGCTGCCCCGCTCGTTCCTACTGATGCTGTTCAGCCGGTTGAGCCCGCCGGGCGCGCGCTGGTACGCGAGCACGAATCCCGATAGCCCGTACCACTACGTAAAGGCCGACATTATCGATGATCCGGCCAAGGCGAAGTACCTGGAAATTATCCACTTCGAACTCGATGACAATCCGAATCTCACTGAGGAATTCAAAGAGTTTGTGCGGGCTTCGTATGTCGGTGTCTGGCACCAGCGGTTCGTTCTCGGGCTCTGGGTTGTCGCGGAAGGCGCGATCTATCGCGACGCCTTCACGGACGCGACGATTTACGACGATGACTCCCGGCCGGTCGGGTTGCTGAGCCGCGGCGGGCATGTGGAGCGCTGGATACCAATCGACGTCGGGACGGTGAACGCATTCGCGGCTTTGGACGCCTACGACGACGGCGAGACGATTTGGATTGAGCGCGAGCTTTATTGGGACAGCCGCAAGGAAGCGCGGCAGAAAACGAACGGCGAATACGCCGACATGCTCATCAAGGGGCATGGCGAAGCATGGCCGGCGCTCAGCGCGGATTCTCGAGAATGGCCGGGCGCGATCGTAGATCCGAGCGCGGCCAGTTTCAAGCTGGAATTGGCGACGCGCGGCATGTACGTTAGCGACGGCGAGAACGACGTGCTTGAGGGGATTCGCAAGGTTTCCACGATGCTCTCCCGGCGCCGCTTGCGGGTGCACAAGCGCTGCGTAAACACGATTCGCGAGATGCAGACCTATAGTTGGGACTCGAAGAGATCGGACAAGGGCGTGGAGCAACCGATAAAAGCGCATGACCACGCCGCCGACGCGATTAGGTACCTGGTTTCTACGCGGATTGGCGACTGGCGACTGGCGGCATGACCTTCCCCTCCTTCGAGAGAATCGCGCGCCTCTACCAGACCCGCATGTCGCGGCTGTTCCAGGACCCGGCCATGCAGGCGCTACTCCTGAATCCAGGAATGCTCGAAAGTCAGGACCTACGCAACCGGATTTGGGAACTGGCGCGCGGCATGGCCAGCGAGGTCGCGAAGACGAACGCTACCAGTTGGCGCGCGGCGGCCATGAAGACGACCCGCGCTCGTGAAATCTACGCTGCCCTCCGGCGTGAGATTGGTACCACGGGTCTCGAGTCGGAGATCAACCGTATCGTGTCCCGTAACGCGCAGTTGATCTCCAGCCTACCTCGCGAAGTCGCCGGCCGCGTGACCGCGCGCGCCGCTGAACTGTTCCAGAGCGGTGCCCGGGCCGCCGAGGTCGAGAAGTTCATCCGCGAGCAGGGCGCGGAAGTGGCGAAGAGCCGGATTCGGCTGATCGCGCGCACGGAAATCAGCCGGGCCGAGACGCAGTTGACGCAGTTTCGCAGCGAGCGCATCGGAATCAGCCACTATCAGTGGCAAACGGCTGAGGATGGCCGCGTGCGAGCTTCGCACCGGAAGATGAACGGTGTATTGGTGCCGTGGGGCGACCCTCCGGCACCGGAGCAGTTGATCGGAGAGAAGAGCGGCCTCGGGCATTACGATCCGGGTTGCGCACCGAATTGCCGTTGCGTTGCTCTGCCCCTGGCTGATTTGGCTGAAGTACAGTGGCCGGCACGGACCTACGCCTCAGGAGAAATTACGCGGCTCAGTCGTCATGAGTTTCAGCGCCGTTTTGCTGCGAGGGTTGCGGCATGATGTGGCCCCATCTCTTTCCTTTCATCACCGGGGGCTCATAAGGCCGCCCTGCAACGTCTTTAGGGGCGCTTTGACCGGCTGAATAGCAGGTTTGCGCTTAGTCGCTACCTGAGCACAGTAAGTTGCTCGGATATCTTTTGTTCTGCGTTCCTTTCGAGACAGGCGATTACTCATTTAGGCTTCGGCTTTCGGAAAGCCCTCTTTAGCTATGCGCAAGAGTTCTTCGCGGGGTATCAATACGCGGCGACCGTACTGGACGTGTTTGATCCTTCCGGCCAGAATGTCGCGCGTGAAGGTGTGCTGCGAAATCCCGGTCAATTCTTCAGCCTCTTTTTTGCTGTAAAGCAGTTTTTCCATATCTCAATTATCCAGTATTTGTAGGTATACACAAGCGATTTATGACTAACCGCGAAAAAGCCCTCTTGAAACTGCTGCGCATGCTGGCGCAGAGCGGCCCCGAATTCGATGAGATCGGCGTCGAAGACTGGGCCAATCTGAAGATGTACGGGACGTACATGCGCAATCGCGGCATGAAGGCGAAGGACATCATGGTCTTCAGTAGTTATGAGCCGGGACAAATGTGGGTGCGCTTCAAGGAAGATCGCGACCCCGGAGTCATTGGGCTTGTCGGAATGGTGAATTCGCCAGCGGGTGGCGTATGAACCCAATCGAAGCCGAAAAGATCTGTCGCAATTGCGAATTCTGGGATGGCGGCGGAGAAAAAGCAGCCAAGGTAGCCGAGACCGGAGATTGTCTTAATAGCCGCAGTCCCCGGTTTACCACAACCCATGACTTTACGTGTGACGCGTTCTTAGCGTCCTCAACCACGAATCAAGAAAACAGCTAGCACCCCTCGTGAGCTATTCGAACACACGCGCCCGTCTCGGAACGGGCTCCAGCAACCTTGCGGAATCGGCGGAATACCCGCTGGTTCGCATCAGCAATAACTACATGCTGCTGCTGTCCCTGTACCGGGGAAGCTGGATATCTCGCAAGGTGGTCGACGTTCTCGCGGAAGACATGCTGAAGCACATGCCCCGGCTGAACTGCGAAATGCCTCCCGAGGCGATCGACAAGTTTGACCGCGTGGTAAAGCGGACGGCAACGCAGGGGAAATTGCTCGAAGCACTGAAGTGGGGCCGCTTGTTCGGCGGCGCCGTCGCGCTGATGGTGATTGACGGCGTGGAGGACCTGTCCGCGCCACTGGATTTCGATGAGATCCTGCCTGGCAAGTACCGCGGCCTGATCGTGCTGGACCGCTGGAGCGGCGTGTACCCCGATTCGCAACTGGTGACGGACATCAACAAC